>Ga0058698_10000764_pt1 | contig 16315 bp, 18 predicted proteins | sample AgamicAsSfe_FD_67288 | JGI IMG/M metagenome (GOLD analysis project Ga0058698, IMG submission 67288) | Agave microbial communities from Guanajuato, Mexico - As.Sf.e | ecosystem: Host-associated > Plants > Phyllosphere > Phylloplane/Leaf | place: Guanajuato, Mexico | collected 2012-05-30
CTATTCATCTTACTCCTCATCGTCCTCTTCTTCGTCTTCGCCCACGCCATCCACGTCGCCATTGGCGCCCTGGCTCATAAGAAATCGTAGCCACTTCTCCCTGATCTCTTTCACAGCACGTACTCCCACAAAGTCTCGCCCTGACCACTCCCGTTGACATTTTGGACACTTCCTCTCCCCTGGCCCACCCCTCTGCGCCCTCATCACCGCCGCAACACATCGATCGTGTATCCTGACACCACAGCTCCCCGTCCCACACCGCTGCCCACTAATCACAATCTGTGTGCATCCCCAACAGCTCTTGACGCGCTGAACCGGCTCTTCATCCTCCTCGTCCGCATCTGCAGGATCGTCGGGCTCATTGTACGTCGCGCGCAACCACTCCCGTAACTCGAGCAGCCCGCGCGTGCTGAGGACGTAGTGTTTCCGCGCACCTGGCTCGCTGGCCCGTGATAACCAGCCTTCTGACACGAGAGATGCGAGGACGGAGGTTGCTTGGGCGAGGGTTATACTTTGCGTCCCACCTCCACCACTCCGTTGCGTACTTTCTCCGCCTTCTTCATCCTCATCTTCCTCGTCATCAGCAACAGCAGCTTGTGTGGCCCTTCGCGTTGCCCCAACCCCGCTAGCACGATCTCGCGCGCTGACACGATGGAGGTTCAGTGCTTGCATCTCCGTGACAGCGAAGATTTCCCGCCCGCCAGCGGTCCCTGGACCTTCGAACATGGCGTCAAGGAGGCGCTTGACAAATGCGATGGCGTCGGGGCTGTGCGTTGTTGCGAGTTGCGTGGCTATGTCGCTGGATGTGTTGACGAGTGCGTAGACCATTTCATTCTGATTGGCGTTCTGTGCTGTCCCGTTCATGTCAATCTGTGCCCCATGTCCATTCGTGTTTGCAGCCGAGACCACGCCCTGTGCATACCCTCCACGGATCTCCATGTCGAAAGGCGTGATTGCTGCATTGATGGCGTTGATGTACTCGGTGAAGTCTGCTTGCGTGATGTCATTTGTGAGGGTGGGACGTTCGTCTGAGTCGGCGACTGTGAGGATGCGGGCGAGGATGGGGCGGGCGGAGGTCAGAGTGAGGGTGGAGTGTGCGAGGAAGGATTGGAGGAAGGCTCGATGGGCGGGCTTGTAGGTGGATGTTGAGAGGTCGTCCAGTGCGGCGGCGGAGGACATGTTGGGTGGTTGATTGGGAGAGGGAGAGGAGGGACGTGAGAGCACGATTGCTTTTTGGCGATGATTATGTGTTTCAGATGTAAGAGAGACGAGACGACAAATCACGAAAGATGAGACGCGTTTGACGCGTGCTGCGGAGATGCATCCGGCGGGACTACTTTTGATTGATATGCCTGTACTATTTACCAGATGTGACAGGCCCTCCCGTCCAGTACACCAGAATCACGCCAGCCCCAGCTCCCCAAGTTGCAGCCTCTCCTGCATCAGAGCTAGCAATACAGGCGCCACAGTGTCCCCAGTAGTCCTAATCGTCAATCGGTACATCTAATATGAGGAGTTAGCTATGATATATTTTCTCGATCACTTCGGATCAAAACCTACCATAGTATCGTAGTTTGGCTCCAGTCGCAAGAGACACCCAAACTTGCCGCCCTCACTCGTATGCAGAACGGTCGCGCCAACAAGGTTCTTCCCATTGGGGTCCACACCGTCCAAGACACCCCATTTGAAGCCCTCCACAATGCCACGAGTGGATTCTGTGGTAAACTTGCTACCTTCACCGGTCAATCCGAAGACCTGCTGAGCTTCACGTGGTGCGCCGCCAATCTGCTTCCAGCGTTTGAAGAAGTCTTCTGCTGTTAGTTGTGCTGGTTCCATGTAATTGTATAATAAGACTGGGATTTTGAGATTGATTGTCTGCATCGAGCCAGCTAGATAGGATATAGACAACTGCGGAGGAGCGCTGAAGACTGTCTTGGCTTCAAACATGAGAGTTTGTTGAGCTTGTGATTGTGGTTGTAAGATGGCATCTGGCAGATTCCTGATTTCCAGGCCAAGTGTAGATGGCTCGTGGTTTGTGATTGTGGACGTGAATGATGTGAGTGAAAAGTTGGTCTTATTCTGATAGTAGAGTACAATGGCGCCCATTTGTGCACGATACTCCATTCGGACGCCAACCTGAATCTGCGTGTCCTCGTATAGAACGCCTTCTGCACGAAGAAGCAGACGATTGTAGCCCAGCTCCCAGTTGTGCGTAAGCTGCGAAGAGGCTTGCGATGTTCTTGGACTACCAGACTGTGCCACAAGATCAATCCCAATGAGATTGTGTGCGCCATTCGTGCCGTTTGTGCCATTTGTGCCGTTTGCTTTCACAGGACTCGTCGGTGTGCTACCGGCTCCACCAGCAAGCTTTGCAAAGCCTGTCGTGTCTTGCCTGAGTGTTAATGGCCTCTTGTCACTGGTCTTGCCAGCTTTGGTATGTACTCGGGATAACAGTGCGGACGCACGTTCCGGGAATGGTGGCATCTCATCCCAGACTGTCCGGAGTACGTCATCCGTCGGCATCGTAGCAAGAGTCAAGTACTCGCAAGCCCGTTGTTGCAGTTCCGAGTCGAGCACATCTCCGAATGCTTGGAAAACCTCAATCACTTGTTGCTTGATCTCTGGGAAAAGGTTGACAAACTTCATGAAAGCAGACAGTATGATTGCCCTCGTTTCAGTCGAACATCCTGCCATCTTATTCTGTAGCGCGAAGAATTGCTCGATGGGACTACAGCCTGGCTCGTCGGCGATGAGATGTCCGAACTCGCCAAGCAGGTAGCCACCAATCTTGACAAGCGACTCGTGACATTGCTCAACCTTGACATATCGTAGGATATGCCTCACAGCATAAACTTGAAGCTCTTCGTTATTCGTGACGATTTGGATGACTCTTTGCCAAACCTCTTCGCTCACTTGATCACCTGCCATTGCTAGAAGACGCAGAGACATGTCAACATACCATTGTGCATCCGACGCATATCTCTCTGCAAGAATGGCAATCTTGAGCACCATTTCTTCGCGTAAAGCATAGTCTGCGATCGACAGATGTCTGAGTAGCTCTGATACTATCGATTGTGCATTGGACTGGTCACACATGTTGTACAACAGATCAAGCGATTGTCGGCGGACTGTGATGTCGCGATCCTTCAACGAAGCCAGTACACTTTTTTGGTGCTTCTTCATTTGATCCACGGCTTCACTTCTGGATGCTAAGTGTGTCATCGCTTCGAGTCCCAGATACCGCACGTTTGTCTCTCGTGCCAATATAAACTTGCCCAATCTCGAGGAGATTTGCACCATTAGAGTCTCTTCAGTATCTAGATGAATGACGAGCTTGATTGCCTCAAATAAGATCGCGTTCTGCGCATTATTCTGTTGCACGTTCTTTTGACCATCCATTGCCAGTTCCAGAATCTCCGAGACTGACTCACGAATTACGGCTCGAATGCTATTGTCCTCTGAAGGTGGATAATACGTGAGAAGCCTGAGCAGTTTGACTTGCATCCAAGGACATGGCACTTGATAGTAGTTGTAATCAGTGGCGCATTCTTGACCAACAACGATACGCTTCAGCCGACGCGCTGCCTTCCCGTAGCAACTCTGATATTGATCTGGAACGTCTTGTGCGAGTGCCATTATCAAGGAGGTGACTGACAACGCCACGCCCATATCTGAGTCGTCGATTATGGCTATGATCCTCTCCGCCCATTGTGGCTGTACACATGTGGACAGTTTTCGATACAGTCTTAGCAAAGTGAGTGCTGCCTTTTTCTTGACAAAAGATTTGGAAGCCGGTGAGATTAATAAACGATATACCTCAGGAGCTAGAGACTCTGCCATTGATCTTCCTCCGATATTTGCAATTGCATGTAATGCCAGACAGTTGTTGAGCTCATTGTGATCGAGTAAATCCTTCCGTATGCTGTTGACCACCAGATGTAGCAATTCATGCTGTTCATGAAAGAATAATGTCACTGCCAGGTATCCAATTTGTTTCTCCGAGAACTTGCTGGCTGAAATGAGATTCACAGCTTCTAGATGACCAAAGTCTAGATCCCAACCAAGTATGTAGATGTAAAGTAGTTTACAGACGTATTTCTTCTTGTCATAACTGTTCAGCTTCCCCTCCCGGAACTTCTGCCTGATATTTGCCAGTTCCTTGTTTATGCGCTTCTCTTCTAGCTCTCTTGCTCTTGCACCACGAATGTCGGCGATGAAAGAGACCAGCCCTTTGTACTCATTCGTCGCAGGATTTCGATCGCCATCGCTGCTTGCGTTGTTTCGCCAATTGTACAAGCTGCCTTTCATCTGAGCGATGGCGCTCATCGTGAAGTTGGCGGTGTGGTAACAGTGCTAGCGAAGATAGTTCAATGGCAAAGATTTTGGCGCGCCGGCGCGCAACGTCTCCATAGATCAAGCCAGTCCCTTCACAACCTGGAAATTCTACCAGAACCGAGGCGAGGGTATAGTGGCTAGCGATCGGACAGACTTCACGGATGTCTGTTGTGTAAGTGGTGTAAGTGAGGATGCTCATGACAACGCCGACTGACAAATGGACATGGGTGCGGGGAAGAGCCGAAGTATCGCCAGACCCCAAATGCTTCACCAATCACATCCATCTCGATTCGTCACTACGCGAAAACATCTCAGGTTAAGAGGTGGTGTGGCAAGATGCGCTTTTTGTGCGTGGAATGATGTGATGAAGCAATGACTAGTGATGTCCAGTCGCGCTCTATATACACAAGACCTCGAGTAGCTCACCACTCTCCTCCGTCCACAACGACATCTATCTCATTCTCGTCATGTCTGCCACTTCATCATCCTCATCCACAGCACACCAGACAACTCTCGTGGTATCGAATCTTCATTGTCCTTCATGTATCACTACCATCGAACGACTTCTGCACGCTCTGCAGCCACGGCCGGCGTCAATCTCGCACTCTCTCCTGTCTCATACCATCACAATCTCGCACCCTAAAGAACTTCTTCCAACTCTGATCTGTAGCACACTCGAAGCTGCAGGATACGCCGTTGATTCTGTCTTTGTTGATCCTCGATCGCCTGAACTAGATTACTTTACAGATATTGACCTTGAGCAGAACCATCAATCGAGACACGATGGAAGCTGGCCACTTTCGCTTCTGGAGCGAAGCAAGAGTAATGCCTCGCAAAGCCAGAGTCTGAAGCGGAAACGACATGTTGAGAACTGCAATTTGTGTCAACAACAAGGCTTTTACGTCGTCGAGAAGCATGCCTCTACACAATCTCGTCCTAGCAGCCTGGCTGCAACATCTACAATCTCTTTCACAGAACTGAACGCGAAACAACAGACATTGACGCACCTTCGTCCAATTCAAGATGCGAGCATGGTTCCACTATCTGGTATTGAAATCAGTCACCCGGAATCGAGCAAGGTCTCCGAGGTCCAGCTCTCTATCTCTGGGATGACTTGCTGTGCTTGTGTGACAGGCATAAGTAATGCGCTACGAGAGAAGAGTTGGATTCAGCCGCAAAGTATCTCTGTGAACCTCGTCAGCAACAGCGCCTCGGTAAACATACTTGACGAACACCAGGCCTTGGGAGTTGTCGAGCTGATAGACGATCTCGGCTATGAGGCAACAGTTCTGAGTGTCAAGTATGCCGTCACTCATGCTGATACGCGATTCCAAGCCCGAACAGGGAAGATCGTGTGGAAAGCTTCTTGGGCTATCGGTGGCATGACATGCTCGGCGTGCGTCAGTGCCATCAACATCGCCCTGCAGGAAATCCAATATATCAGCAAAGTCAGCGTCAATCTTATCGGTCACAGTGCAGTCACAATATTTGACGGCAAAAAGCATGTGAGCGACATTAAAGTAGCCATCGAAGACCTTGGCTATGATGTTGATCTGGACATTCTCGAAGAGATGGCGCCCGAGACGCATGAAAACGTCCACCGAAAAGTCGCTATCAAGATCGATGGAATGTACTGTGAGGCATGCCCAACTCGTATTGAAGCTGTCGTGAAACAGTTTCCTGGAGAAGTTGTTATGGAGAGAATGCCTACGCTACAACACCCAATTCTCTACCTCGACTATGTGCCAAGTCCTCTGCAATTGAATATTAGGACAATTCTCAGTGCTATCAATACCTCTGATGTCGCACTTGAAGTGTCAATATACCACCCTCCGACCATGGAAGAACGCTCTAGGAAGATATACTTACGCGAGCAGAAGCTCATACTAGCCCGAGTTATCTTGACTCTTGTTCTTGCAATTCCTACACTCGTTCTCGGCATAGTGTACATGGATCTTGTATCTGTAGATAACACCACTCGTCACTATCTCATGGCACAAGACCGAGGTGTTGCTCGAGCCGAATGGGTACTACTTGCTCTTGCAACACCAGTGTATTTCTTCGCTGCTGATCTCTTTCACCGTCGTACGCTCAAAGAGCTACGCGTACTCTGGCGTCCTGACAGCCCGGTACCATATTCCAGACGTATACTCCGCTTTGGAAGCATGAACATGCTTGTATCTCTCGGTACCAGCATTGCATATTGGTCCTCAGTTGGTATCCTGATCGCCTCTGTTGCCTATCCTGACCCTATGGTTGATAACACAAACGACTTCTACTTCGACTCCGTCGTGTTTCTGACACTGTTTCTCCTGCTTGGACGCCTTATGGAAGCCTACAGTAAAGCCAAAACGGGCGATGCAGTGTCCATGCTTGGCAAGTTACGGCCCTCGACAGCGTTGCTCGTACTAGATGAGGTACAAGATCAGAGTCAAAGCAGTCTGAAAGCTGCAATAACGCCAACAAGTCTTGATCTGCTCGACCTTGGTGATATAATCCGCATACCTCAAGGAACTTCTCCACCTTTCGATGGGGTCATTACTTAGGGACAAACCACGTTCGATGAATCAAGCTTGACAGGAGAGTCCAAGCCTGTCACCAAATCAGTTGACGACACAGTCTATTCGGGGACTATCAACACTGGCACTGCCATCTCTATCCGTCTCACTGGTACAGCAGGCACCTCAATGCTTGACCAGATCATCAAGGTTGTGCAGGAAGGCCAAGCTAGACGAGCACCTATAGAGCGTCTTGCAGACGTTATTACTGGACGCTTCGTACCGGTCATTACTCTTATCTCGATCGTGACGTGGGTGACGTGGTTGTCATTGGGACGAGGTGGTCTACTACCAGGAAACTACTTGGACAGTAGCCTCGGCGGCTGGTCGTACTGGTCACTGCAGTTCGCTATTGCCGTCTTTGTCGTTGCCTGCCCGTGCGGTATCGGCTTGGCGGCACCTACAGCACTCTATGTGGCGAGCGGTATCGCTGCCAAGCACGGTATTCTGGTGAAAGGAGGAGGTGAGGCATTCCAGGATGCCAGCAAAGTTGATATTGTGTGTTTTGACAAGACGGGCACACTCACCATGGGCATCGAACCGACTGTCACAGATCATGAAATGTTGCATATAGAGAGCATATCTGGGTCTGGCATTACTCAAGCTCAACTACTGGGCATGGTCAAGCGCCTGGAAGTGGATAGCAGTCATCCTCTTGCCAAAGCTGTCGTTGCATGGTGCACTCAGCAAGACTGCACATTACCCAATCTACTAGAGTCGGATGAAATCACTGGCAAGGGCATGCACGGTCTTTTCGCCCTTCCGCCCATTTCCTCCAGTACATCATCACCAGCATCCACCGTCGACATACTCATCGGCAACGCCTCCCTCCTAGCCAGTCACGCCTCCCTCGTCACTCTACCCCCTTCCGTCACCAACACGCTCGAGACCTGGTCATCAGCAGGCAAATCCCTCATCCTCATCGCCCTCCGCCTCTCCCCAACCGCGCCCTACCACCTCGCCGCCCTCCTCGCCACAGCCGATCCTATCCGGCCCTCAGCCGCCCGCGTCATCCACACTCTCAAAACCCACCACAACATAGCCGTCTGGATGCTCACAGGCGACAATGCCGTCACCGCCGCAGCCGTAGCAGCTCAAGTCGGCATTTCCGCTTCCAACGTCATCGCCGGCGTCTTGCCCGGCGAGAAAGCAGAAAAGATCGCTTGGCTGCAGCGGTCGCAGCCAAGGAATGGAAGGACAGGCAGGAGTGGAATTTCGAATGGTAGTGGGAGAGCAATAGTGGCAATGCTAGGCGACGGGACAAACGACGCGCCTGCCCTGGCCGCCGCAGACGTCTCGATTGCCATCTCGCACCACTCCGGTTCGAGCATCGCCATGTCCGCCGCCAGTTTCGTCCTGTTGACGCAGAATCTGGATGCTCTCCTGACGCTACTGGACCTGAGCCGAGCTGTGTTCAGGCGGATTGTGCTGATTTTTGCTTGGGCGTTGGTGCATAATTGTATCGGCGTGCCGGTGGCAGCAGGGGTGCTGTTTCCATTGAGGACAGGAGGAGGAGGACATGTTAGGTTGGCGCCGGTGTGGGCGGCCTTGGCTATGGCGATGAGTAGTGTTAGTGTTGTGGGGAGTAGTCTGTTACTGAGGACGAGGGTGCCGGTGGTCGGGTTTAGGGCGACGAGGAGGCAGGATTGATGATGGTCGCTGCTGTGATCTCTCTGTCATTGGGCACACCGCAGAACCCTGTACTCGCTGGAACACAATGAGACGTGAACCACATATCTAGCAAGCGCACCTTTGTCTCCATCCTCTGTCGTGACTCCTGAGAAGAATCAAAGTCAGCCACTTCCATCCCATCTCCTATATCTGCACTGTTGTGAATCAAGATCAGCCTGTCTGGCATGCCGTCATCAGCAATGCCTTCGCCGTTGGGTAATCTCAATGTTAACATCAGACGTTCTCTTCGAAGCACGGGTTTGAATGTATCAGAGACCCAAGAGAGACGTGTCAGCGAGGCAGACTACTGCAGAGACCGCTGCAGCTGTACAGCCAGATAAGCCGTGCGCTTACAGGACCAATCACAAGCTTGTAATATCTACACCGCCGCCGCCATGTCAGGCAGAATTGCTGCAACAGGATCAGACTTTCAACTTCGTGCCACCTCTCACACACCCCAGAAGGACGAGACGATTGTGGAAAAGAGTTGTGGGGAATTCACGATTCACGACGCACGACGGCCAAGATATGCTTCAGATGGTCAGAAAGAAAGCTCCAGGAAGCACGGTGGCGGAGAACACGTCCTTGAGCGACTACACCCGTTTCAGGCTCGGTGACAAGTACGAGATCTGGGGAGAACTTGACGGGCGGAGAACACGTCCTTGAGCGACTACACACCCGTTTCAGGCTCGGTGACAAGTACGAAATCTGGGGAGAACTTGACGACTCTGACCTCACGTTCCCCTGCCCCTTCGGAATCAATTTCTACGGGACCATCTCGGTCGATCAACAAGTCAAGAAGCAAATCGTCATCCGCCAAAACCACTTCATCGGGGGTCTCCCGCGATTCTACTGTACAGACAAAGGCACACTCAGCGAATGCTACAAAGAGCACGGGAAACACCTCAAACGTCGGAGTCAGGTCTCCGCATTTTCGCGAGAGGGTGCTACAGCCTCGAGATATCATCATCGATCAGAAGCGAGAAGACATCATTCATGACCTATTTAAATACTTCGGAACGAACGAGGACAAGCCCGCACCTCTCACGACAACAGTCATAGCACGTCTCAAAACCGAATATGAATGCTGTATATCAGAACATATGCATACTGTGGATTGCATATGCTGCAAGAGGCAGGTTCATGACCATACTCCAAGAGTGCTTGCATTATACTCGCCTACCTGATCTTAAGCACACCACGGCTTGGTTATCGTTGACTCAAGAACAGAAGCAGGCCGTCAACGAGGAATACAAAGCATGTCGACTGATGGTTGCGAACGAGGCACTATATGCCCTGGTGAGTAGCAAACTGTTGCTGCGCGAGCCACTTCGACCACTACGAATAGAGAAAGAAAGTCGTGGATGGGTGTCAATCATGGCCTGCTATTTCTGAGATGATGTTGCTTCACGACGCAAGTATTCGTGCACATAGGTGGGCGCAGGTCGGGGTGGGTTTAGACAGCTCCACAAAATCCTTCGGGTATTTGTCATACAGGAGTGACTAATGGGCAATTCCTAAACTAACTTCATTCCAGACCTCATACTGTGATACAATGTTGACCTCTTCGAGATGTCCCGGGGACGGGTGACACAATCCCGCAGTGCTATGGACCTCGACAAAACGACCAGCCCCCGGCCTACAGCCTGCTGGCTGGCATCGCGCATTCTTCGACTCCGTTTTCATACAACGCTGGTCTCCAAGCGCTTCTTCATGTCGGGGAGGGCCAAAGTTTGTGACTCTGTACTCTGCAGGCTATCCTGGCCTTGAAAGAACGTCCACATCTTGTGAAGAGCGCCACTCAGAAGCATACCACAAGTGACACTCCAGAATGTGACGTGCAGGGTGCTTGACTCAAAAGCATTTGAAGCCAACCATAGTGAGGGTATAAGAACAGAGAGGACTATCATCGCTTGTGCTCGGTGTCTTGCGTGAGTTATGTAGCAGGTTGTCGCTGCACAGGACCAGCCCGTGATGACTAGCAAAACCTCAACTGCAGTCGGCTGTAACTGTCGTAATATGCCTTTCGCGGTGCATAACGAAGACACATCGTGGCCTGATATGGTCCATGCCGAGAACGACATTTTTGGATAGCTACACAGAAGTCCTTTCGGTAATGTCTAAAACGTGCAATCAGCCACGTTTGTAGCTTCGCCCATGATACCTGAGACAAGACCAACCTCAGTGAGCAGACATGCTGTCGCAAGGTTGAGACAAGCAAGCTCAGGCAAGATCCGTTGTAGCCGTCGTGCAGCTTTCGTGTCTAGGGTTCCTTGTCAGCCTTGGCGCGTCTGTTGACACGTGGGAAGACTTACCTTCTTCACAACTCGCAATAGCACGCACCAAACAAGCGATACTGGTCGCAGCGCTACAGAGACACAAAACGGATACTGTCGAATCCATGATATGAGACAGCAGAATGCACCGCAGACTGGGTGGGAAACTGGACCGTCTTTGTAGCACGATCCCCTGTCCCTTTGCATAAACGACTTCAGCTCCGACAAGCCGGCCCTCGCTTACACAGCTATCGCCCATGTCGTACAACGTGGACTGCCAATCAAACCAAAAGTATCTGCTTAGTAGTCCAACCTGCAGCCTCCTTAGCATCGGCAACGTCAGAGATGCACCACCCATCCTCCTTTTCCTTTACGCCCGGCGCCGGAAAATGGCCTCTCGGGAGCCACTTACAGCATCGTCCTCATGCTTAAACATGGTAGCTTACTCCCACCGCAGCAGCAATCCTGCCCAAGACCTCAGATTATGCAAGATCAAGCGGATTGGCACAGCCTTCCTTTAAATCGCCTAAGCCTGCCCCTCTCGTACATGTGTCACGCGTACCTGCATTGACACCTTGTTTTCCCCTGCTGAAACATATCTATTCCGTTTCATCCCCAGCAAATCTACTGCGCCAAACACTCTTTCAACATTTTCCAACCTCGAATCAACTTTCTCTGTACTCGGTACAATACTCGGTCGTTACTTGGTATGTCAATGACGTCCACTTTCTCCAGGCTCCAGTATCAGACGGCATAACGCAGTCGCCTTAATTCAACGCCCTTATTCTGACAAGTTACCACAGTCTTCTATAGTCAAAATGAACACTTTCTTTCCCATCGAACTCGACGAACTTGACCCCTGGTCTGACCATGCTAATGGTGCGATCAACACCCTGCTGCCTGCTCCGGCCACCAACTCGAATGCCACCGCGTCAGGCTGGCTCGACTACATCAGGGCTCTCGTCTTGTCCATCTGGTCACGATTCTCATCTCTTTGGACCATCACTCTTTTGAGTGTTCGGAGGATGAGTCGTGCGGCTAGGAGCAATCTCACGGCCATTCTTTGCATACACGCATTCTGCTGGTGGCTAGGTTCCTGGTACATCGCCATTATTGCACTGGACCCATCCTACCCAAGCCTCTTCCCTCGTCGATGGTAAGTCAAGCCAAGCCAAGCTTTTACACATCCGTTTGGGCAGCTTTGCTGATAAAATCAGGCTTGGGCTGGCATGGGACTTCAGCGTGATAGGTCAACACCTTGCTGTCTGGGCACTCTTTGCCCGTAACTTCAATCTTAGCCTGGATCTGATGCTTCGGTAAGAGAACACTACCTATTTTCTGACCCACATCATCTGACGTATAATCTGTAAGGGTCCGCTCAGCCTCGCTTGTCTCACCGCCGCTTTCTTTATCGCCGTCATTGTCGACGCTGGTGGCTGGCCCGCCTTCATCGACACTGTATTGCATCAACCATTCAGTCCGCCGATCAATGGACCTATTATTCGTCTTTTGGCAACGTTCCTGCTTGGGTTCATCCATATGAGGACTTATCGCAACTACATCGGCCGCCTTGCTGTCGGTGCTGTCGGTCTCGTCCAATGTAGTGACGTTGAATCCGTCTTACAAAGACTAGTCCACATCTCAGTTGTGGTCATGTTAGCATGACACAACATCAGTCCTGAGCGGCTTTGTTGGCAAAGAAATTGGCCATGGACGGTACTCACGAACTCTTTATTTCTCAATACCTGTTCTATATCCCTTGGATACCCACTGTATCCACAGGCCAGCAACGCGCTCTACGAATGTTTCGCTTCTCGACACCTTGTTTCACCTCTCTTTGGATGTTGTGCAACCACACGCCCACCAAACATGCACGACAGAGCGCGATTTTGAATCTGCTGCTCGTTGACAGGAGGAAGGTCAACGTGTATTCTAGTCTAGATATATCGTGTATATCAGAACGATCTAGCCAGGCCTTGTTGAGCCTGGTATACACTATATCCTACACTTTCGCTGGGCAACATACGCGGAAGTGTCGCAATCCTGTGTCACAGCAGGTTCACCACGAATAAGCTTTGATACGTGCTTCAACTTGCAGTGTTCCTGGCACATCACGGCCCACCCAGCTGTCACATCCCCGAATCAGAGTACAGAGCTACTGTACTTTGTACAGAGCCATGTGGCTTCGCAGGTGTCCTGTGCACAAGCATCGGTGATTGTTTCAAATGTTTCTATTTTCGGCACGCGATCGCGTGGGACGATTTGCCACTTTGCATGACGTACGTGCGTGCTCAGCCCTGTCTATCGTCGTTTCGTTTCAGCTCGGCCTTCGGAGCGGTCCCCGACACAACGTTTCGCTTGGCCATTGACCAACAATTCTCAGGAAGGGAAGAGCAACCGCAATCCAGGTTGAATCTCCAACGACGTTGCGAGATGTCAACAACTACCGTCGTCACATCCGCGTCCGCGTTCGCATTCGCGTCACATCCTTCATCCTCGTATATACTTCAACAATCATCTTTCCCACCTCGCATAATGTTCTTGAGCTTCACCTCGAGCACTACGTAACTTTGCATCACATCTTCTTCGCACAGCATCGACCATCGTCCATCATCACGACCATGGCACCAGCAGCATCTTTCCTCCCAGACAACAACATCGTCCACCGTGAAGCCATCCAAGCACGAAACCCACTCGCTGCCGTCCCCAAGATCCCGCTCTTAGCCATCAAAGGCCAGCTCTGTTTCCGGTGTTTCGCAGCTCCAGCCGGACCACTCATCCATTGTCCTGGCTGCCGTCGAGCTAGCTACTGTTCGAACGCATGCCGTCGATATGATTGGGATGCTGAACATGGCGCGCAATGTCATTTGCTTCAGGCGGCAAATGAGCTGCAGGCGAGGCAGAAGGTGAAGAGGAAGAAGAGTTGGCAGGAGTACACGGATGATCTGGTTAGTGCTTCTAGAAGGTGACTTGCTTTCAATTTTGTCGATTCGGACTAACACTGTGCAGTTCCATGATTGTCGTCAGCTCGGAAATCATGCCGACACGCATGTCACGGAGCAAGTCACGCGACTGATAGGGTATGTCGAGCTGTCTTCGCCTGGGAGGACGTTAGCTAATCATCACCAGATACCAACCATACTGCTCAGGATGTCATCGCAGTGCTGCACAGATGCAACTTGCCAACCTCCGCGCTTGTCACCGATGTCGACTTGTATTTACCTGCGGAACCTGCACATTCGAGCACTCTTCAGAACAGTGCGACAACTATCAGCAGATGGGAAAGCTCGAGCTGCTGCGCATGCGAAATTTTGAGGACGATGACTCTGGACGTACTGCAGGCAGCACTTCAGCTCCACGAACTGACTCGAATTTCCTACTCGCAAGCTCATCCTGGCTAGATTATTTCTCGACTCCCGCGTCCGATCATGCAGCATCCAACATCTCCTCAGCGGGCCACTCTAGAGCCACGTCACCTGACTCGATCACATCAACAATCTCTGCCAGCAGCAACACGAGCACCAACAACACGATTTCCCTTTTGGGCGAACGACTCAGCCTCACCACCGAATCCCTCTCAGTCCCCCTGACCATCCTCGCCGCCCTCCACGATACTCTCCCGGACCTGCAATCCCGCACCACCCTCGTAATCCACCTCGTCGGCGCCTCCGCTCGCGAAGTAAGCGACATCGCTCTCTTCGAAGAACTCCTCCACCTCCTCCCGACTCTGCAGCATCTCTCACTCGTCCTCGCCGGTCCTGAGGCCCCTGGTGCTGAGGGTGCGGGCAATGCAGGCAGTGAGGCTGTAGAAATGGAATGCTGTAGCACTTGTACCGCCCGCGGCCGCCGACGCACCGTCAAGCTATTCCGAGGAGTTTACGACGCATTCGGCAGGTCGCACGGCTACATCAAACCTGACATGGCGGTCCTCCTGCACTCCGGCCGCAGCCAGAAAGAGATTGACAGCTGGAAGCCAACGACTAGGTTTTTGGTCGACGAGGGGATCCTGACGTTGTGTACGACCTATACGGAGAGGGAGGCGAGAGAGGAAGTCAAAGAGTTGGGGGATTGGGGTGTGAAGATGGTCGTGGGACCGGAGGTCAATCGGTGGAGGAGCTTGGTGCCTATACTGGGTGGCTGGGATGGGAAGGAGGGAGAGATTTTTTATGTTGGGTTTTGGAGGTATGTTTTTGGGGGTATGGCTGGGGCTTGAGGCGGTCTGGGTATGGACAGGAAGAGAGAAGATTATGCTGTCGCTGTATGTGCCGGTGTGCGGGCGCGGGCGCATGACCTTGGCGAAAGACGAAGATGGTGTTACTGAGTCAACCATATGTTTCAAAACCATTCCGTCCAATTTCCCAACACAAGTCAACCAAGGAACCTTGGAGGGGCAATTGCTCTGTTCATAGCAAGGTCGACACCCACCTCTTCCCCAGTGCTTGTCATCCTGCACTCTTTCCATTGCTGTGTTCTGACTTCTAGCTAAACTTATTGCTTTGAAACACACCACCTCGTTTGTACGTCTTCGAGTTCTTGCCTCTTCCTCTTCCTTGTGCTGCTGAACAACCATGTCGACTCAAGGAAATAAGAACCAGTTGGTATTTCTCATTCTTAAAACTACCGTAGCAGTCCAATTCCCAACCTTTCTGACCTCAATGCTTGTTGATGAGTGGAAGGCGACTATTCTGACTCTTCGCTCATGCCTCATCGCAGTTGGTGTCGCGGCTACAACCTATAAAGCTTGACAACCTCTCAAAGCTTGTTTGCGGCTCATGGTACATGAACAGCATCTTCAGAGCCATGACAAAATCATTAATATGACTCATTCGTAAACACCCATAAAACGCTTTGCGCTCAGATATCTGTTGTTGTCCATATAACGCCCACTGCCACTGCGGCTCTAATCTCATTCGTTTCTCATTATACATCCACCGTGAACATTACTCTTCGACCTACACTACTGTTCACCTCTGTCCTCTTGACAAAGCCTTTCACAAATATACAATTACAGCATAGAGAACGTTCACCTAAACAACTTCACGACACCTAACATCGAATCGCACATCTCGACCATTATATCTCGCCATAGTAAGCAATCTTCTCACATATTTAATCGCAAGTATCTGATCCTCGAGCAGTCAGCGAGTCCTCCGCTCTCCACGGTACCCTCTCCAACATGGCCGGCCCAAAGCAAACCACTGCCTTGAAGTCTGAATCTCGAATATTGACGGACGCGCCTAACAACCTCTGGTATCGCATCAATACTCTCGTCTTCGACATGAGGCACTTCAAGGACAGCAACAGAGCCGAAAGCCGAGATCGTTTGAATAGTGTTTGCGACTCCATGTACATCGGCGCACCATACTTCACCGACGAAGAAGCGAAGCAGATCAAGAAGACGGCACTCGACGGGAAGACACTACAAAAAGTCATCCAAGACACCATGGCCGAGAAGTTGAAGCGCAGAAAAGAGGG
>Ga0058698_10000766_pt1 | contig 16258 bp, 9 predicted proteins | sample AgamicAsSfe_FD_67288 | JGI IMG/M metagenome (GOLD analysis project Ga0058698, IMG submission 67288) | Agave microbial communities from Guanajuato, Mexico - As.Sf.e | ecosystem: Host-associated > Plants > Phyllosphere > Phylloplane/Leaf | place: Guanajuato, Mexico | collected 2012-05-30
TGCTCTGCTTGCTCGCAGGCCGCGCTATTCCCTCCCCAATTAGCTAGTGCCCTGACGAGTTGTTCACAACCTTGTAGCTCAAGCAATATCACCTGTCTTCTATAGTTCTGCTGCTCAAGGTCTTCAAAGTCGTAGTGTTGATGCTGAGATTGCTGCACGTACGGATCGAAGCTCTCACCCTTAATGATGCTCGGCACAGATGGAGTTGGAAAAGCAGGCTGCGAAGAGCGTAATGACTGGCTGTTGCTCCAACAAAACGATGCTGATACCAAGGTACTGGATTGGACAGGAGGGTGTACACCAGCGGCAGTCTGGTACCAGGTCAGAATCTTGGATGTTATACTTGAGTATAGCATAGCGAGGTGTGGATCTGACGAGCAAGGACAATTAAGAAGCTCCAAAACGTTCCTTATGGCTGATTGAGAAGTCAGGAGAACAGCCTCGAACGGACCCTTGGTAAATGCCGGATGTGTATGCCTGACGTGCCTCAGAGTATCAAGGATTGAGTAGGCCGATGTATAGCAGCAATGAAAGTTGTCCATCGAGGAGTTGAAATATGGTGCCATTGCATCATTCGTCCCTGTAGCTTGACTGATCGGGCTATATGGTATGGAGACGGAAGAGACGGAACGTAGATGCTCTGCGTTCTTTGGGCCGGTCGAGTAATAGTCCATGGGGTTTATGTCATTGCCGCCTATGTATTCTCTAAGAGCTTGCCAACTAGAGTGGTCAGATTGCGCTGTTTGCTCCTCTGTGAACGGGTCTCGGAAGAGACGGTTTAATTCGATGGTCGATCCTGGTCCTGGTCGAGCTGGTTGTGTTGGTAGAACAGTATTATCAATATGGGTCGTGTCTGAATGAACGTCGCTTGCGTATGATAATTCTGGTACAGTTTCGAACTCGAAGCCTGGAGTGGCTGACAAGCTTGGTGTAGGCGACCAGTCAGAGGCCCAATTCGATGCGATTTCTAGATCCGTCTGTTGAAGGGTAGGTTCCGGTTGGAGGCTGAACAAACTGAACTCGCTGCTCCCTGGAGATAGACACTGCTTCGCGGCTTTGACGAACGGAGTTCCGTCTGCGTTTCTCTTCCTCGTCCGGCCTGGTTTTCCGTGTTTTCTCGAAACACCATATATACATGTCGAGTTGATGACGGAGCATCGTGCACAGATCGGATGCTCTTTGCTGCACTTGACTTTTGACGCAGCGCAAGAGTCGCATGAAGCTCTGAGCTTCAGGTTGTTGATTTTCCTAGGTGTGGATGTCTTCGGTGCTGATGTAGGTGAAGACATGTTGAGTGACGTTTTTTTGTTATCGATTATGACTGGTGAACGCCAAAGAAACGGCCGTGATGCAATAGACATTATAGTCGACTATGCAGCCTCTTTCGAAGAGTCGGTGTCGAGTAGAGAGTAAGCTGAGCGTTGTACTACCAGCCATGTGTAGCCAAGTCCAGCTCTCGAGCACTCCACCGCCTTTATATATTAACCAGCATCCTACGATACTTGCCTTACCCGGATCCATCACTGTGGTGTAGGTAAGATTTAGATCTTGGATCTGCTGCATAGACCTACATCGCAGTATTACCATCTGCCATGATTAGCGCACCCGCATGTCTCAGCCCTCATACCCTGCTACCCGTCAAGCCACCTACACATGCCTCAATAAGGTCTGTTCACTGCATAACGCATGCTTGTTGGCCGCAACAGCGGCTGCAGCTATCCTGATCCTTGACTCCACGTTCTTGAGGTGTATTGGTGGGTGGGGAGGATTGCGCAGAATAGTTCATGCCTCATGCAGGTGTAAGGCGGGCTGTGCGAGAGAAAATATGTTTTGGTATCTGTGCAGACACAACGTCCAATGAGCGGCCGATGTGTCAGCCTCACTGTGCTTACAGACCTGCATAACCTACTTTTCAGCGTTTTCTGGATAGTCTGTTACCAAGGTAAGAGATCCAAAGCGGACGGCAACCGAAGTGAAGGCAGTTATGGTGGTTGTGTGTCGTTTTGAGTATTCTGAGTGCGCTCACCATTGCGATAAGCTGCCGCACCCGCTCCCCAAGTAGCGAGTACAGTGTTCAATAAGTACCGTACAGGTAACTCAAGTGCATGGCATACTTTGAAGAATAAGAAGGAACGGAAGGTATCCAGGTACCTGTGCGTTGTTCGTTCGATTGATCGATCGTGCAGTGTAGGACTGCCCTCCCTGATTTCCCCACGGCTAGCGTTCTGCTAGCCGAATTGGGCAAGCACCGCCTGCAGCTCAAAATAACTTCCCATGTCACTGGGCAGCACACCCTCCTACCGCCTGCGCGTCTCTATCATGCTCCTACAGACATTATCCTGCATATCGCTAGAAAGCCCTGGCACACTTACACCAAGGTGGTAAGTCTATGTGTATTTTCTGTCCACTTGCGAACGTTACTGCGCAGGGCGAAGCAATCCGTTGCTATATGCAGGTCGTGATACTGGTCCATGGATCAGATAACCTAAAGAGGACGACCTTACTTCCCAATCGAGGGTCTTGGGAGAGATTAGATGCGGCTCTGCGGATCAGGCTTGAAGAGATACGATTCATGAGTCCGTGGTGTCTGACCGTGGAGACAGGCTATCCAATCACACGTCGCATAACGGGGCTTTCCAACCTCCATACAACGAATAATCAACAACTCAGTTGACTTTGTAGTAGTTAGGAACCTAACAGCGTTACCGATTCGTCCATAGGATTTATCGTAGAAACTATCAATGGCCCAAAGCTTGACTTCTATAGCAATAGTGCGTCCTGACCTGAATCGATCATCAGGTCAGATAGATCTGAGTTGCCATGTCGAGTTCACAAACCCCATTGAGTCAACGCAAGTGGGTAGCTTCCAAAAGCATAAGCGAGCACCCTACTGTCATTCGCTCGCTCGAAGAGTCTTGACACAGCCCCAATACGCACGCCGCAACCATCTTTTGACGCCGGTTAAAAACGTGGTCAGCCAGGTTTCTATCTTGATGGTTGGAAGCGATTTCGATATTCACCAATCTCGTGAACTGCATGCATGCGTCATCTATACACGTGGGAAGCTGGTGAGCAAATAGCCATGGGTAGTGTTCAATCGAAAAAGGTAAGATAGCGGCTCTGAAATGTCCAGAGGCTAGCCAACCTGTTAACGCCTGACTTTTGAATACAGTCTTATGCAAGTCCAATCAATAACCTCAGATCACATGTGTGATCCTGATACCTTTACGCCGTGCTATGCCCGAAAGACTGACCACAGGCAATTCCCACCTGGGTGTGTCTGTTTTGCGCCATCAAGTATCGTCATTTTCAACAGTTGGATGTGCATTCAACAAGGCCGACGCTTCAGCCCTACGCCTAGCATCATCCTGCTCCAATTGAGTTTGCACGTGCCGGGAAACCTACTCATCGGCCTCTGTATTCCAGATCTCCACCTCCCTGTTCTCCAGCTCTTTCATCTTCTCTTCCCCGAAGATGGTCTCGGTTGGCAAACCAGTCTTTCCGTAGTTGACAACAGGTCCTATCGTGTTGATCCATTGTTGTCTTCTTTCCATAAGAGTGCGAATTGGCTCGCCCACGCCCGGCCTCGAAATGCCAGCGTTAGCCACTGGATGGCTTCCACCTCCTGCACCACCCGGCCGCTTGTTTTGTTTCTTGCCTTTGCCAATATTGCGGTTACGCTTGAGGTAGGCGGCGTTGAGTTGGTTGTCGAGATCGTCGGCTATAGTGTTGTACTCTTGCTGAGCTATGCGCTCTTCTGTGAGCTCGAGAAGGCGTTGTTTTCGTGCGCCATTGATGATGGACTGCTTGCGGAGTTCTTCTTGTAGAAAGCGGAGGCGTTGGGCTACTTCGTCATCGAAATGAGAATCGTATGATTGCGACTCTGCGTCTGCTTCGGAGATCAGGCCAAAGTGCTTCAGCTCCATTAGTACGCGGTCCTCCATGCCGACATAGTCGGTGCGGCCAGTCTGTGGTGGAGGTTTCCAGCCCGGCTGAACGAGGTCGGGAAGTTGGGCGGCGGCGGGTATCGAATTCGTGTTGGCCGTGTCTGCAGGCGCACCTGCGCCTTCATCAATATCCATGGCGTCTCCATTGACTCCATTAGTTTCGCTCTGGCCGCTCTGATTACCGCGTCCCTCTGGTCGTAATGTAGCTAGGAGACGCGACAGGAGGGGCCCTGTAGACACTTGATCTGTCTCAAGCACGTCGTCTGAGATGTCCTCTGCTGCTCCACGTGGGACGTTGGGTGGTGGTCGTTGGTCATTCGAGTCTATGTGCATAGAGCCATCTTCCTCGGCCCATATCTCCTTGTAGTGTCGCTGGCCGCGTCGAGGCAGCACGAATGGCGCTATACGGTCTCCGCGCTCCTTCAAGAATGCCACGTCCTCTTCGGTGAGCGGCCTTATGTATGGTTCAACGTAGTTGGCGAAGACGGTGGCATTGACCTGTGACGGCGGTTTGGCATTGGAGAAGTCCTTTGCTGGTGGTGAACCGGCTATCCTGTCACGGAGATCGTGCTTGGGGAATTCGGCGACACAGTATATCTCCTTTCTCTCCTCAATCGACATGCCTGGTGTAACCTCGCGTATATGGTATACGGTAGGGTCATCGAATTTGGCGGGGTCAGGACCGAAAGTCTGGAATTGCGGTACGGCTGGGGCAGGGGCGGGCTGGTGAGAGACATCAGAGCCACTGGGCGAGGGAGCATCCGCCGGCCCATTGCCAGCAGCGGAGGGCGGGGCTTGCGATATTGGCGATGAGATGGCCGAGGAGTTGTCTGTAGACGTGGTTAGATGTCTGTGAAGTCCTCTCATGTTGAGCTTGACGATCAACTGCTGTTGGGAAGGAGCCATGTTGGAGGGTATTCGAAGTAGTGTATACGAGGAGGGATCGTATATGTAAAGTCCCAAGGGAAATGTGATTGCCTGGTATCAAACTCACCTTTGCCGTCACCGCCGTCCTGCCTGGCCAGGCCGTGGGCACCGGTCGCAGGCGGATGCTTCCCGTCCTCGTCGTGTTTCTTGCTCACCTTCTTGAGCTTATGTTTGCGCTCGCGCTCCTCGCCATCCTTGTCCTTTTCCCTTTCACGCGGCGCCCGGTTCTTCTTGTTGTTCATGAGTTCCCGCAGCGCACCTTCGGACTGCACGCAGCGTGACTCGACGTTCTTCAGCACAGTCTTCTCGATGTCGTCGCGCATGGACAACAACAGCTTTCCGGTCGGAATGGAAGAGCCGTTGGCGCCCCCATCGAGTATGTCTTCGACTGTCTTGGGGCTCTTTCTGAGGTAGGAGCTCAGGCGGTTTCCAAAGTAGGACGAAGAGGAAGAAGGCTCGACCGAAGTGCGTACGTTGGGCAGCGGCGTTGTGTTTCGGCTGCGCGGTGCTTGCGAGGGCTTGCCGGGCTTGGTCGCCTTGCCCTTGCTGCTCACGCCTGGAGGCGCCATATTGCGCGTCCACGAGCGTCGTCGTCGCTATGGAATGCGGGGGAGAAAGTCAGTCGCGTCCACGACGCGAGATGGGCGGCCGACGTCTGAGAGCTGGCAGAGAGATGTCGCAGGCGCTAGACTAGCCAAGGGCAGGTATGCAGCAGGATGGTAGCAGGCGTCTTGGATTGTCGCATCGCCGGCGCATTCGTTTGTTGGTGTTGTTCGCCGTCTGGGGAACTGGCTCGTGCTAGCCCTGAAGACAGACGCCAAGGTCGCGAAAGGCGTGCCGTCTGCGATACGACCATGTCAACGTCATTACCGACGAGCAGGGCACTATTCATGCACAACGGCATCCTCTCCAACTGTCCAGTCCAGTGGGGCCTGCATCCATCCTATGCTGCCCTTCTTGACGCAATCTCCTGTTCGCGCCAGGGAAACAAGCTTTTTGCTAAGCTCGGCGCTTCTCCATTCTCATCCGGGAGGGGCGGCAGTGTTGACGAAGCCGACCAGCCTTCATTCCTAGCCACCCGCTCCCGCTCTACAACCACCGCTGCAACCACCCACAGCCACGCCATTCTCTTCTTTCCTCTGCATACCCTCCTGCTTGCGCCCACACTGCCTTCCCACACGACTGCCGGCAATGAATTGTAGTTGGCTCACATTAGCGGCCCCTGTGTAATCGTCCAGTGTCGCCCACCATGTGTACGTCACACCACTTTGCCGCCCGTTGGCACCAACTCGCTGACCGCACGCTGACTGTCGCACAGCTGCCCAAAGGATTGGTATCTTTACCATCGACTTCCCGGACCCTCTTCGCATCGACTACGACAACAACCAGTTCATTACACTCAACGATTCCGTCTCGTTCCAGTACCGCATCCTCAACAACATCCAGACCTTGTCCACCAAAGGCGTCGACGGCAACCAAGACCCCTACGGCATACTCTACGTACCTGATGTCTACACATCTGGCTGCAAGCAACAGGAGGCAGACTACGTCCTCGAGAATGCGACACGGATAGCCAATCTCCCGTCCGACAAGGATTACGCACTCATCGCCGTCGCACCCTGGTACTCGGCGCAGTGTACCATCGAATACTTCACCGCAGCGCGCAACCATCCCACCAAAGCCTTTCTCACCTACCTTCCCGGAGACAGCAACGCCAAACCACCGGTGCTCAACGATGCGGCGTGGAACCTTCAAGATGGCGGTAGTTGGCAGACGGCCAATGACTTTCCCACCTATGCGCTGTCTTCAATGACGGGGAGGAACATCATGGAGCAGCTGGACCAGTATTCTGGAAACTTGAGCCAGGTACCGCATGCCGATCAACTCTCGCAGATATACGATTCCACCGACTATGTGCGCTTGTGGGCAACCGTCAGTACTGATTCTGGTGGCCAACTCCCAAGCCTATGGGTTTTCCTCGTCATCGTCTTAGCAGTCCTACTCGTGGCTGTCAGCATCACTTCTCTCGTCATGCATATCATCCAACGAAGACGGCGCAACGACCTGCGCGAGCGCGTTCTCAACGGCCAGGTCGATCTCGAAGCATTGGGCGTCAAGCGTCTCACAGTCTCGCAACAAGTTCTCGACAAACTACCCATACACACACACACTGCTCCCGCCGTTGCTGCTGCTGCTGCTTCGAACGAGCCTGAGAAGACCACCGCTACACAAGCGCCGAACCACGCACACGATCTCCCACACGCCGCCGTAGATGCTGAAACTGGCTACAAGGGACCTCAGCTGCTCCGCCACTCGTCTGCACCCACGATACCTACAGTACCCACGTCTGGTACGTCTGCATCATGGTCCCAGCCCACATGTCCAATCTGCATGGATGACTTTGAAGTCGACGAAACACAAGTGCGCGAGCTTCCGTGCCACCACATTTTCCATCCTGAGTGCATCGATACCTTCCTCCTCAATCACTCATCGTTATGTCCCATGTGCAAACAAACTGTATTGCCTACAGGTGCTTGTCCGGTCAATATTACCAACGTCATGGTACGGCGAGAGCGCCATATAAATCGCATGCGAGCGCGCAGTGCTCATACAGCAAACACCCAACCAAGTTCCGTATCCACACCTCCCTCAACAGTGCCAGTTTCACTAGCGCGCCCAGCGGCCGCTTTTGGGTCGCTTGGCAACAGGATAGGCGGAGCTATCTCTGGTCGACGTATCTTCAGCGCACCTGAGCGGACGCAGTCACGACCACATGATATCGAGATGGCCACTACGCCGCCACCTGATGCCCCACCACAACCTCAGCCGGCCAGTGCACCAACTTCACAAAATCCACAAGACTGTAGTCCTACTCATAACAGACGAGAATGGGCACGGCAACGAGCATTGGCTATGCTTGGTCCCCGTCATGCGCCTGCTAGTGACGTGGAAGAAGAAGAAGAAAATGTGCCAAAGTGGCGGCGTGTGTTCCGCAAGGTCTTTCCCATTTGATCAATAAGCGATTTGTTTTATCACGATACCTCAGCATAGATTCGGCGCAACACTTTCATTAACGTAATGTATTACAACGGTGTTCAGGAGATCACGGAAGCGGCTTTGGGATCATTTGGAAAGGGAGATACCAGGGCTACATAGCGACATTACTGCTGCATACAATTATCATATTGTATTATTCTTGAACCTACTACCTGATGCTTCTTGTCTTATCGGCTCCCGGATGTACCGATTTGGACGCTCATGCCCTGTCGCGACTTCCCAATCTATTTATCCAGATCATGCACCTACAATAACCATTTGACCCTTTATCTCGTCGCCTCCTACCCGACGCGTATCCTGGACTACAGTGCACTAGTACCAGCATTGCTCACCTTTCGGCCCAAGAGTACCACGCACAACATGACACTGGACAAACAACGAGCACTACCTATATTGCCATTGATGAGCCATACGAACTCTAGAACAACGACTTTTGCCCACATACACATGTCCGTTCCGTTAGTCAAAACAAGTCTAAGAATCTCACTCGCTCGCTAAAACCTTAAAGCTTCCCCAGAAAGCCCAGCCCATAATCAGCCGTCGCGCTTCTGGTTCGTGACCTCGACCGGGTCTGTCAATCTAATATATACAACATTTGCCTCTGCCGCACCCGCCTAGTACTTGTCACGCTACAATAATTTCCACAATGACTATTTTTGGATTGGAGTTTTCTCAATCGTCTTCACCCTACCCCAGACTCGACATGTTCTAGAGCATGATTGCCCTGCATTCGACGGCTATCGTTCTCGCTTGCTTCTCGGCTGTCTCGTAAAGAAGTCTACGAGCAATATCGACGGGCAGATCTCATATCAGGAACATGGCAACCTTACCAGCTTCGTTGCCATGTCCGAACTAGCAATACAGCAAATGAATGCAAGGTTTCCGGTTGGTAGCGAGTGGCCATCTATCGCCGTCCTCCACGAGTATGTGGCCAATGAGCAAACTTCTCCTACCGGCCACAAGACTCTATGGTCTTTACAAAGGGCTTCCTAGAGTATGTGTGGTGAAGAATGTACTGCTTGCGTTCTAGGTCTCGTACTCGGACAATACGTGGGCATATAAGATGGTCGTGGCCCACAGTTGCTCTGGTGAATAGCAGCACTACACTTTGACCAGAAAATCATCATCTAGCATTCGCTTACCACATTGTTTAATTTTTTCCCAGTTTGTCAGAAACAAGGCTGAGACACCACCGCGATGAAGTACACACTTACCGCCATAGCCCTTGCGGCGACAACGATCGCTGCTCCGACTAATCAAGCACCCGACTCATTCAAGATCACTAAAGTCGTCTCTGGCGGCTCGGGTTGCCCCCAAGGCAGTATCGATATCAACTGGACTGACAATGGCATCTTGCCCATCTGTAAGCCTCCATTACACTGGTTTACTCATCCTCGTTCTCGTATTGATTATCACATGCAGACTTCAACCAACAATTCACAGCCCGCGTCGGCACCGGGAAGACGGCAGAAGACTCGCGAAAGAACTGCCAAATCAACCTCGGTCTCGAATTCTCCCCTGGCTTCTCCTTCGCCATCTTCAGCGCGGACTACACCGGTTGGGGCGACCTTGATAGTGGTGTCACTGGTGTCGTAAAGTCAACGTACTACGTCTCTGGTCAGCAAAGCCAGTCGTCGTCAGAACTCAGCATCGACGGTCCGTTCCATGGCAAATACTACAAGCAGGATAACGTGCCGGCTGCAGTCTGGTCACCCTGCGGTGGTGATGCCCTTTTCAACATCAACAGCGAAGTAGCGCTAACACCATTTGCTACACCGGCTAATGGTGTGCTCGCTGCAACGCGCGAGGCGGGTCGCTTTACGTCGAATTTGTACGTTCAGTGGAGAAAATGCTAGTAGTGTACGTGTAAGAAAGCATCGTGGTGGAGCCTGTAGTTGTAGATCGTCCTTGGTGCCAAGTCAAGATATCAAATTTTCTCCTGATTGCGAGAGCTCACAATTTTGTTGACTGTGCATATGCGTCTTATCGGTAATTCTGCATATATTTGTGTAACTTGCATGTTACTCGACGCATGACGCTGTGACCAATAAGGCGTTCCACGGCGTACCTAGATCTGCAGAAAATGTGGCGCGTATGCTGACACAAGAACATCTTATTCTTGTAGACCTTCAACATCAACTCATCGCCCAAACCGTTTCCGCGACGCTCTAATCGCCCTGCCATTGCTTATCCACGACCCCATCTCTTGTTGTCTCAGCAAGACGTATGCAGACGTTGGCGATAGCGGCCAGACTGCATGACCCGCTTCACTAACGTGATCATCATACCCAGGTAGGTCGATACGAGGAGCCCCGGCTTCGACTATAATGCTGAAACCTTTTAGTGATCCACAAGGAAATTCCACAGGGTACTCGGGAAGAGGTTCGTCCGTTGCGAAAGGCGTAAACTGGGCACAAACTGGGCAAACTAGTCTGAAAGTCGATACATCGAACGCTAGTCAAGACTTTTGCAGTCGCGCTGTTGGAACCCAGCTCCAGCCATGTCAAATGCTGGTCCCGCTGTTAGTGAGAGTAATCCACTTTTCGACGGAAGACCCCGAAATGGCTCCGGCGGGGTGTTGCGGCATGTACACACACCCGATGCACATGATGCTGGGCAGACGGCAGTGGTGTTTAGCATATCACCCGTACCGTGAAGACCCTACCTCGGATGATGACGACCTCGTGATGGACTAATCGCCGGCTCATCTGGGCAACACCTCCACCCGCTAAGCCCCGACCCTAAAATCCGCAAAAGCTCAGCCAATTGATTTTACTGGGGAATGGACGATGCAAGCCTAATCTGCTACTCGAGCCCCGCGATTCTGCTGCTGCAAGTGGGGTCGAGGGTCGCAGCCAAGAAAAGCCAGATGCTACAAACCCACCAAGAATGTGCCACCATACAGCAAGCGTATTGACTACCGAGGATGAGGCAAGCAGCGAGGTAGTCGCACGAATGTGGCGACTCGACTTGTTTAAAGGCACCCTCACCCGTCGTGCCCATACCGGACAAACCAATACCTACATCATCATATCTCCATAGCCTACTACATTAAACACCAATATGTCTCCGGGAAAAGTCTCAACCCTCGATTTCGAGACGTTCTATAACATCGTCGATGGCAAGCAGCGCAGCTCAGACAAGATTCACCATGGTATCAATCCCGCGACTGGTCAGGAGCTCTGGGACGTACCAATTGCGAGCGAGCAAGACCTGAATGACGCAGTTGCGGCTGCGAAGAAGGCGTTCCCCGCATGGAGAGATACCCCGATTGAGAAGAGGAAGGAGCTGCTCAACAAGATTGTGGAATCATACCAGCAACACAACGATGACTTCGTCAACCTACTGTGCAAAGAGTCTGGCAAGCCGGTACGTTGCAACAATCACTAGAATATTCCGAGCGTTGTGCTAACATGCGAGCAGAGAAAATTCGCTGCCATCGAGGTTGGTGCCGTTGCTGGATTCATCGGTCACCACTTGACACTTGATGTGCCATCTGAGAAGTTTGAGGATGATGAGAAGACAATCTACACAGAGTACACGCCTCTCGGTGTTTGCGGTGCCATCTGCCCGTGGAATTTCCCTCTCGTCTTGAGCACCGGAAAGGTCGCGCCAGCTCTCATGACCGGAAACTGCATCATTGTCAAGCCCTCACCCTTTACACCTTACACGGCTTTGAAGTTTGTCGAGCTAGCTCAGGAGATTCTGCCACCAGGCGTTCTCCAAGTAGTTGGCGGCAACAACGAGCTCGGTGTTCAGATGTGCCAGCACCCCGACATTGCCAAGATCAGCTTTACCGGCTCTATCGCTACCGGAAAGAAGGTTATGGAGACATCTGCAAAGACCCTCAAGCGCGTCACACTCGAACTGGGTGGCAACGATGCCTCCATCATTCTTCCTGATGTCGACATCAAGAAGACAGCACCCGAGATCGTCATGGGTGCCTTCCAGAACAGCGGCCAAGTATGCGTCGCTACCAAGCGAATTTACATTCACGACTCCATCTACAAGGAGTTCCTTGAAGAGATGGTCAACTTCACCAAGTCCATCAAGATTGGAGGTCCAGATGACGGCGACAACCTGCTCGGACCTGTTCAGAATCAGATGCAGTACGAGCGCGTGAAGGAATACTTCAGCGACAGCAAAGCCAAGGGCTACAAGTTCGCCGCTGGTGAGCCCGACGTCGGCAGCGGAAAGGGTTACTTCATCAAGCCAACCATCATCGACAACCCACCAAACGACTCCCGCATCATCCAAGAAGAGCCATTCGGTCCCATCGTGCCCACACAGCCATGGTCCGATCTTGAGGAAGTCATTGCACGCGCCAACAACACAAACACCGGTCTTGGTGCTTGTGTCTGGGGCAAGGACGTCGAGCAGGCACAGAAGGTTGCGCGTCGCCTCGAAGCCGGCTCAGTCTTTGTAAACTCATGGGAGAAGCCGACACCACAAGCGATATTTGGAGGACACAAGGAATCTGGAATCGGCGGCGAATGGGGCAGGACCGGTCTTCTTGCGTACTGCAACCCACACGTCATGCATGTCTACAAGTCATGATATGACCATGTGGATGATGGTGGGAGATCAGATAGATGAAATAAATTGACGATCATGACCTAGTCAATACAAGAATGTTTTGAAATGCTTGAAATGCTTGAGTACTTTAACCTGTCGGTGATGTGGCGCCATTTGTTGAGCGAAGGAACATGAAGCATTTGATAACCGGTGGCTTTCATACAATCGTCTGTTCGCATGGTGTTTGTTCCTAAAAAGGTTAGCTGACATCTACCTCTGACAGGCTTAGCGCTTGGCACCCCGGTCGCACGGATCCCGCATGAAGCTTCGAACCTGGATGTCGGACCTACTGTCACGTCGCATTGTGGCACCTTATCCACAGGTAACATCATTGCTTTGCTCTGCGCCGCATCAGCCCACTGTTCGTCGACTTGTCGTTCGTCAGACCAGCGGAACGGTTAAAGTCGTTCTGTTTCCGAGGTATCTTTGCCCTTGTAATGATCTCCAGGATGGCGTTTCATGGTTTCATGAAACAATGCTCTCTCAAGGAACCGGCTACCCGCCCAAATTTGACCCACCATGCAGAATCGTTCCAGGCGCATTGCAGCAGTGGCTGTTCTAGTATAAGATGAATTCGCATCCGCCGCCATCATGTTTCTTCACTCCATTCGGTCATCTTCATTCCCTACATACACACTCTCTCTATCTTTTCTTCTCTTCAGACTCTACTGGAAGCGTGCTTCCTGACATTCTTTTCTTGAAATCCCACATAGAAGCTTGCTTCTTTTCCAAACCTCCATCAACCGAACACTTTTGAACCCGAACCGAACCGTCCCAATCGAAAAGTAGCAACCATGCATTTCCGCGGATCCTCCATCTACTTCGGCATCGTTGCCCTCTCCTCGACTTCAGCTGTCCTTGGAGCCGTCGCTCCCTACGGACAATGCGGTGGTAACGGCTTCCAGGGCGAGACCGAGTGCGCTCAAGGCTGGTCTTGCGTCAAGAGCAACGACTGGTACAGCCAGTGCATCAACGGTGGTGGAAACGCCCCGGCTCCTCCTGCTGCTACTGGCGTCGCGCCGGCACCCGTCGTTCCTTCTGCCGCCCCTGTACCGTCGATGAACGCTAGCGAGCCCGTCGCCGCCCCTGTTGCGGTTGCTCAGCCTGCTGCCACCGGCGGTGCCAACGGCTCTACTCCTGATGTTGCCGGAACCGGTGCCAACGGTGCCAAGTGCTCGCTCGATGCTGCATTCAAGTCGCACGGCAAGAAGTACATCGGTGTTGCTACCGACCAGGGCGCACTCGGCAAGGGAAAGAACAAGGAGATCATCGTCGCAAACTTCGGCCAGGTTACTCCTGAGAACAGCATGAAGTGGGATGCCACCGAGGGTACCGAGGGCAAGTTCACTCTCGACGGTGCCAACGCGCTCGTCAGCTTTGCCACAGAGAACAAGAAGCTCGTCCGCGGTCACACCACCGTCTGGCACTCTCAGCTTCCCACCTGGGTCTCTTCCATCACCGACAAGACTAAGCTCGAGGAAGTCATGGTTGCTCACATCAAGAAGCTCATGAGCACCTACGCCGGCAAGGTCTATGCTTGGGACGTAGTCAACGAGATCTTCAACGAAGACGGTTCTTTCCGCTCTTCCGTCTTCTACAACGTTCTCGGTGAGAACTTTGTCGCTACCGCTTTCGCTACTGCCAAGGCCGCCGACCCAGAGGCCAAGCTCTACATCAACGACTACAACCTCGACAGCCCCAGCTACGCTAAGACCAAGGCCATGGCTAGCAATGTCAAGAAGTGGGTTGCCGCCGGTGTTCCCATTGACGGTATTGGTTCCCAGTCCCACTTGTCCGGCAGCTGGCCCATCTCCGACTACCCCGCTGCTCTCAAGCTTCTCTGCGAGTCTGCTTCCGAGTGCGCCATGACTGAGCTTGACATCAAGGGTGGTGCTGCCGCTGACTACAAGACTGCTGTCACTGCTTGCTTGGATGTTGAGAACTGTGTTGGTGTTACCGTCTGGGGTGTTAGCGACACTGACTCTTGGATCGGCGCTGCTGCCACTCCTCTGCTTTTCGACGGCAGCTTCCAGGCCAAGGAGTCTTACAACGGTCTCTGCTCCGCTCTTGCTTAAATGCACAGGGTGGGAACGAGGGCATCCGATTAGATCTATCAGCTTAAGACAGACAATTTGGTGCTTGAAAGAGGTGTTTGTTTCTTGTAGGAGATGGGATGAAATTCTACCGTATATATATCTACTTTGCTAAGATGGTAAACTCCATCTTCCAATTGATCATTTTATTGAATCATACCTAACTGCATGGGTCTATGCTAGAACTTTGTGATGATGAAAGGGTATCAGGTTGCGTTTCGATGACATTTACGCTACGCCCAATCGTAGACTGACAGCCCTTCGATGAGCCTCCAATTCTTCAACGCGCGCAAGTTCCATCACAGCAGGTCCAACATTTTCAAGTCCTTGCCTAGTAAGATGGGAGCTAGTAATGTGCTTAACATAAGACGCCAGATTGACGCCCGAATATTGCTTGGCATATCCATATGTTGCTGGTCAATGTTAGCAGGGCTCCTTGAAGAAGTGTTCACAATGTAACTTACGTAGAGAGTGGTTAACACCAGCAGAGTAATCGCCAACACTTTCAGGGGTCCATTCACCGATGAAGACACTTCCAGCGTTCTCCACCATTTCGGCTACCTTTTCTGCTTCGTCGACTTGCAAGATAAGATGCTCAGGCGCATACTGGTTGCTTAGCTGCATAGCCTCCTCCATCGTGTTCACCGCAAGTGTGAAAGAGTGTTCGATTGCTCCACGAACAATATCTACTCGTGGCAGAGCAGTGGCTTGCTTATGGAGCTCGTCTTCGACTGCGTCAAGCTGCGCCTCGTTCATCCCGACTGCAATCAAAATGACCTGAGAATCAACACCATGCTCAGCTTGACTGAGAAGGTCAGATGCGACAAAGGCAGGGTTGGCATTTGCATCCGCGATGACGAGTACCTCGCTCGGTCCCGCAGGCATATCGATGCTTACACCAGCGTTCGTGTCGTTGGAAACATGCATCTTCGCTGCCGTGACAAACTGATTTCCGGGGCCGAGGATCTTGTCGACTTTGGTAACGCTTTCAGTACCGTAGGCCATTGCTGCGACAGCTTGTGCGCCACCAGCAAGGACAATAGACTCTGCACCGACCTTGTGGGCGCAGTAGACAACCTCCGGAGTCACTTGACCATTGGCCCGCGGTGGTGTTGCAAGAACGATCTTCTTGCAGCCAGCAACCATGGCAGGCACACCAAGCATGAGCGCGGTAGACGGAAGCACAGCGGTTCCTCCAGGCACATACAGACCGACCCTTTCGATTGGTCGAGCAAATCGTGAGCATACGATGCCAGGCATAGTCTCTACTCTTAACGGCTTGTCCTCTTTCTGCGCAGCGTGGAATTTTCTAATGTTTTCAAAAGATACGTCGATAGCTTTGGCTGTCTCAGGCGATATTTGCATAAGTTCTGGAGGGAATGGTGCTCTCAGTACAGGCGATGTCAGTGATGTAGCTTTTTCGAACTTGTGCGTGTACTCTAGCAATGCGGCATCTCCTCGAGTCTTGACTGCCTCGATGATCGGCAGACATATATCTAAAATCTTTTGGGTCGAGCGTTGAGATGGTCGTTGTAGCGCAGCGTTGACAGTCTCGGACGTCTCGTTTGCGGTCACGTAGCGCTTCATGGCAATGCGACCATCCTTCATACCGGCGGGATCATCCTTGCTCTTGGGTACTGAAGCAGCTTCCTTGACCTC
>Ga0058698_10000767_pt1 | contig 16247 bp, 14 predicted proteins | sample AgamicAsSfe_FD_67288 | JGI IMG/M metagenome (GOLD analysis project Ga0058698, IMG submission 67288) | Agave microbial communities from Guanajuato, Mexico - As.Sf.e | ecosystem: Host-associated > Plants > Phyllosphere > Phylloplane/Leaf | place: Guanajuato, Mexico | collected 2012-05-30
GGACGTGTTTGAGGAGGCGGAGGCGGCGGGGGCGAAGGCGCAGGTGGAGGCGGCGGAGTGCATGATGCATGCGAGTATGCGGCCGATGCAATATCGGGATATATTGGTGGGGATGACGGCGGCGTTTGTGGCGGTGCATGAGGAGTTGGCTGGGGAGAGCGAGGTGGAGAATTGTGAGGGTGAGAGCGGGAGGGGATGGACGGTGCTTGAGAGGGAGGATTGTGCGGTGCTGAGGGAGATTGCGAGGAGGGAGAGATTGTGTTTGGATGTTTGCGAGGAGGAAATGAGGAGGGGTGGGGATTGTGAGACGAGGCTGAGGGATTATCGGAGGGGAATGAGTGTCGCGAGGGGCTGGATTGAGGAGTGCTGTCAGTGATGAGCTCTGGCAGTAGTTTGGATGAACGCCAGAAAAATCGAAATGGTTGGGGTACTGTAAAAGCATAGCGAAGCATTGAATATATTGGATAATTGTAATTCATTGTTTTAGGAAGAAGCTGATCAATCACTGTCGTTATGTTGTCTTGGTTATCGTGGCGTCGCTGTATTTTAGGTCGAGAGACAACAGGACGCACGTAGCTCAAGCTCACGTAAGCTTCAAATGGAGAGCTTCAATGGAGAGCTTTCCTCAGTAGTCTGTACAACGAGGGGAAATGTGATTACACATCCTGTAGCTTCTTATTCACATTCCCCCTTCCCTCACCCACTCTCATCAATCATCGCCTCCCACTCCACCGCCACCACCACCCGCACTCTGCGCCTGCTTCGCCCCACAGATATCATCTACCCTCAACAGCAAACACGCGCTCTCAATCGCCGTCTTGACACTCTGCATCTTGACCTGCTGAGGCTCCCACACCCCAAACTCCTTCATATCCACAATCGTGCCCTTATCGCCATCAATGCCCCAACTACTGCCCTCACCCCCCGCCTCCGCATGTTTCGCCCGGAGTTGCGTCAATACGCGGATCGGGCTGTTTCCGCTGTTGGTGATGAGTGTGCGCGGAATCACCTCCATAGCGTCGGCGACGGCGCGGTACGGCCATTGCTGGATCCCCTCGATGGTCTTTGCGCGTTGGGCAAGGCGGACCGCGACTGCCATTTCTGTGGCGCCGCCGCCGGGGCAGAGGGACGGGTGGAACATGACGTTTCGAGCGACGCCCATTGCGTCGTGGAGATTGCGTTCGATTTCGTTGAGGATGTCTTTGCTCGGCCCGCGGAGCAGGATCGTGCAGGCCTTTGGCGTGCGACACTGTGTCAGGAAAGTGAAGTACTCGTCGCCGATCTTCTCAATCTCAAACAGGCCGCAGGCCGTGCCAACATCCGATGCTGTGATGTCGTCGACACGGTTGACGATTGTGGCGCCAACGGCGCGGGCGATGCGGTTGTTGTCTGTCTTGCGTACGCGGCGGAGGGCGGTGACGCCGGCTTTGACAAAGTAGTGTTGTGCAAGGTCTGAGACTCCCTTCTCTGTGATGACGAGGTCGGGTTTGTGGGCGAGGATGGCTTCGCACATGTGCTTGACCTGCTCTTCTTCGATTTCGAGGATGCGCTTCCAGTCTTCCTCCTTTGTGACTTCGATGGCGGTCTGGGACTCGCCCTTTTTGTATTCGAGCGTGCAGTCGAGGAGGACAATGCGGGGGTTTTCGATGCGGCGGCGCATTTTGGGGTGGGTTATGTCTTTATTGAGCATGACGCCGTCGAGGACGCGGGAGTCCTCGATTTGGCCGCCGGGTACCTTTTCTACGCGCGCGTAGCGTTTTGTGTCGACTTCTTTCTTGCCTCCAACTTCGCTCGTTACTGTTCGGACTGCCTCTAATGCAAGATTACACATCAGCGTCGACCATCGTGAGACGTACTTCGTCCCGATTGAGGCTGATATTAGCTGTGTCATGGCTTTGTCGTCGTTCACATCGACTGGTACAGAGATCTCTTCCATCACGACTAGGGCATCAGCAAGAGCTCGCTTGTATGCCGCAATGATGTTGACAGGGTGGATGTTGCGTTCGAGTTGTGGTAATGACATTGCGAGCATTTCACCAGCTGTACAACCCATGTCAGCACATCTTCATCTGCCTCTCCTGCTTGCTTCTTCATACCTAATATGATCACCGTCGTTGTGCCGTCTCCCACCTCTTCATCTTGCGTCCTGCTCAGCTCAATCATGCTCTTCGCTGCCGGGTGTGCCACTTCAATCTCCCTCAGAATCGCATGGCCGTCGTTTGTGAGGACAATTCCACCCATTGGATCGAGCAGCATCTTCAGCATGGCTTTCGGTCCTAAACATGATCGGATTATGTCTGCGACTCTGATCGCGGGGGCAAAGTCAGTCCAGTCCTTTCTCTTACACGTCGTCATGTACTGACGTCTTTGCGGCTGTGATATTCGAGATCTGTGCTTTTCGTCCAAACTGTCTCTCTCCACTCCCCGCGTCTGTCGGGGACGTCAGTTGTGTCTACCTCACGGTGTAACAGTCGCCATACTCATGACTACTACTGGCGCCTGCATGTTGCTGATCGTCGTTGCTTCAGGGTGCTCGCTGGGGTCGTTATGCAAGTCTGGAAGTGGCAGCGTTTCAGAGCACGTCGATACACAACACTTTCGCAGCACGTTCGCGTCTCATGTTTTTCTTAGCTCCGGTATTTCCGTTTCACGCTGCTGCCTGTCATGTCGCTGAACGGAAGTGACTTCGTTCCATATGTGCACCAGTATGGAGCATTGAGTATTGCCTTGATCTTATGGCGGTAAGACTACCATGTGTGTGCTTGCCCAATATTTATTTTCTATATGCCATACACCCTGGTGAAGCTGTTGCTTTTGGATGCAATACGCCAATACAAAGTCCATTCACCACCTCCTGGTTTATCTTTACACTTCCTTCGTCCTACAATGCCGTAATAATAGAACACGCTCTAAGTACTCTCAGATGTGAAAAGAATGCTAGTCGTTAGTCATCATGCGGAGCAATCATTCACAAAAGTGTTATTCGGCCATGAGTATCCAGTTTCGAACCTGTTGCATGTTAGCATGTTGACAAACCCGTCCAATACCAGCAGAAACGCTCACCATCTCGTCAAGTCCTTGTTGCTATAAGCATCCGGATGGGCCGCAATATAATCAGTCGTCGGATAGTCAGGCGGATCGCAGCCAATGTATCCTGTATCATCCTGATATATCCTGATGTAGTCGAATCTCATTGTTGCAGGCATGAGGGTTGCGAGACCAGTCATATTCAGATTCGCAAAACTGTTGGATAGTCCAAAATTGGCAACAATTGCCATGGGCTCCTGCGGAATCACACGCTGTCCCACATTGCCGTTCGGTCCCAGCGCTCGGGCATCAAGTGTCCAAGTTGAATTCTCGCCGACGAACCATGTAGTATATCCAGTACCGCCCGGCTCATACTCGAAGCCATAAGTTTGATATGCTTTGCCATTGTACCAATCGTTGTTGAGATTGGTCACCCCAGAGAGTGCCTGCTGGAAAACACCACCTCGATAGTTGTTCATGCTCGTGATAGAGTCGTCGTAGATTGCAACGAAGTCGTAGTTTGGCTGATACCAAATGTCAAAAGGAGCGAATTGAGCACTTTGCGAAGCAACGCCAATGCCTGCTTGGTTGCCCTCCTCCAGAAATGTCACACTGGCTTCTAGTGCGTCAATCTCAGGTGCTGTTCGCGACTTGCCGGGATTGGGGTGGTCTTGGTTACTGCAAGTACAGGCAGGAAGCCGCATACCAGGGAGCCCACTCAGTCCATCTGGCTGACTTTGGTTTGCAGTGATGCCAAAATCGCACCCGTCCCAGTAACTGTACGGCCACAGTCCGTCAGTGGTTGAAGCATATCCGGGTCGGCCAAGGTTTCCCACTAGGTATCTCATCAGCATAGAGTCTCTCATATCTGGACAGGATCACGAACTTGACCAGAACCCCGGCCAGAAACCAATGGTATCACCAGCACCAGGTAAACTGATGCTTGCTTCCATGTATCCGCCCTTGAAGCACATCTGATTCCAGGACTGAAGCATTCCCGATCTGTAGTTCAGATTGTGGTTCTCGAAAGCATCAAATCGTATTGTCATCGTCCCATTCGCTGTAGTGATGGCATCAGGATCATACCACTACCATATCTGATTAGTTCATCCTTGACTTCAGTTTGCGGAAGACATACCTCTAAATCTTGTGTCACTCCATACCACAAATCTACTGCAGTGAAATAAGGATCATCTCCAGGATAGAATGATCGTCCGTCTGTTTCAAACTCGTCTGAGAACTGATACAATAGTCAGAACAATCTTGCGTTTCGTTGAAAGATGCAGCCACATACAACAAGATTCTGAGTACCGCCCTTGGTCGACTTCCGTGTGTACGCAGAGGTCGGCGTTTTCGGATCGATCAGACTTGTCCGGACGTTCTTGAGCAGAGGCACGTTATCGCGTAAACAGTCTGGATCCGATGCGCAGGTACTTGCTCCCGAGGGATACACTGCACGATCAATGTATTGCCTGTGTGGGCGCATATTAGCCAGAAATCAAAGACGAAGAGGCAGTGGCAGCCTCGCCGCCTGGCAGCGCTAAAGAGCTTGTGGGGTATATCATACAAGACTGGCCATATTATGAATAGGATTGATAGACCTATGCCTAAGAAGGCCAAACCGCCCATGTTCACCAAGCTTCGTCTCCCAAAGAACTCACAGTCCCTAGTCTCTTTTTCGCCAGGTTGTGGATTGTGTAACCAGTCGTCCTTCTCAACATCGTGTGGGTATAGAAGCAGACCTTCTGATGGCGTAATGTTGTACTTCTGTGCCACTGTCTGCGTATTAAGATCCTCGTCATCGATTGATCCAGCTCGACTGGACGATACAGGAGAGTCCAGTGGATCTGCGAAAGGTCCATAATTCGACTCGAAGCTCGAACGGGTTGAAGACGCTATCGATGGCCCTGGCGAAGGTGAACGAGACGGCGCATCTCGGTATTTCCTGACCTTTGGAGCGGGTTTGGGCGGCAGTAGATGTTCAGAAGAACCTATCCGTCTGAACTCCGAGGTTGTGGATGCTCCCGAGGACTGTCGGCTACTGAATCCTCCTGACGGTATTAATGAGCGTCTAGGTGATGGCTGGAAGTTTGATTCTCTTGTTTTTGATATGCTGAGGGCACCTTGCGATAGAAGGTCTGCGGGATTGGAGTTGAGTCGTATATGTGGGTTCGACCTTGAACCTCGAGGCGGCTGGTCGGGCGGCTGAGACGACGACATGACGAGTAGAAAGGAGTGGTGAACAGCAAATACACGGCGAGGACTTTATTGCATAGTAAAGAATGGTGTGCGCGCGAGATCGATGAGAAGTCCTTGGGAAGTGTCTTCGAGAGCAAGTCAAGCAATGTCCAGCACTGCGCTCACAACGTCCTCTACAGTAAGTTCGCTGCTGAAGCCAGAACCAGACGAATGTCTCGTCCGTATCGTAGCTCGACTCCGCTGGCCAGGTGTATCGTGCTGAAATGGTACCTCGTTACTCAGTCTTGGCAGATGTATGAGGCTGCAAAAAAGATCGTTATTGGCGCGGGGATTGAGGCCAGAGGTCGTATAGAAAGCCAAAGCAAGCAACAGTGTGAGCAAGGGATCGTTCGAAAGCAGAGCAACGACCAGCAATGAGAGTGTTTACAGCAAAGCAAAGTCTCTGTCTGTGCAGAGTAAGATAGAACTAGCTCGTGCCCTCATGATTTTGGATCCAAGCTTTCGCAAACAACGCGGGTAGTCGCGACAAGGGAGAATCCGCAAAATCCTCCCGACTCTCCACTACAGGTACGAGCACGACATACACGTTTGAACATACTACTGTGCATTCGGTCTATTGAAGACTTGTATATACAAGAGTCTGTACAGCGACACCGTAAGCTGTGCCGCATCATGTAGTCAATCCAATGGCAGCAGGTATAACATCGCAGCAGAATAGCCCTGAACTCCACCCTCCACATCGAACTGTTGTCAACATTCAATCGTCCGTCCCTTTCCGTCCTTTTCATTCCTCTAGATGATAATGTACTCGCCATCATTCCGGCGCATTGCATGTCTCCATCTGAACGCCTGTCCCTGTATCATTGGTGGAGCCTCCGTGCCAGCAGCGTTCTCCTTCCAGATCTTAAGTAGCACTCGCAGACTGGCGAGATTGTTGTAGAATCCACTCTCGTTGTAGATTTCGATAATTTTGTCCCTGATGACCTGCCGATGCATGTCATCCACACATTCAGTCCCGATGATGAAAAGTGGCCATAGCATGAACTTGGTCACACAGCTGTTTCGGCTGATTTGTGCAATACGGAATAGTGCCTGTACAACAATGCCCTGAAAGTTGTCCGCTGCCGACGGCAGACCGGGATGGGCGAGCCGTTCTGTGTACAGCAGCGCTGCTAAGCGAAAGCACTCGGAGATGTTGAGCAGATCGCGCTGCGGTATGGGAAGAGACTCCATAGAGATCATGTACGGTGCGTGCATATGCTCCATCTCCCATTGTGCAAGGGACTGCCGGATGTCCCGCCATTCCCGCCAGAAGTCCGTGCGGTGGTCTGGATCTGGTGCTTCGACGTTCTCACCGTCGTCAGACATACCATCAAAGTCCATACTATAGCTGCCACCGTTTGTGAAGCTGTTGAAGTTCAAGAAAGTCGATTGGGTGCCTGCACGAGGTACCATAGCGCTCACGGACCTCTCTTGAGCAAGTAAGTTGAGTCGCCCAAGTCGAGAGATGAGCTTGAATAGGCGACCTTCGCAGCCGGAATACTGTTCCGGCGTCCCGAGATTGTTGCCGATAGTGTTGAGGTCGATGTATTCACCTGAGATCTCGACCTCACGATCATTGACAGCAGATGTCATGGCATCGAACCAGGCGAAGAAGATTTCCACCCAGCTGATAAATTCAGTGTGCATCATTTGTCCTCGCAGCATGAGAAGTTTCTGTACTCCCGCTAGTTGTACCTTGAACTTGGAAAACCCACTGTCGCTGACATGGAACAGGCAGAGAACCAGGAGGGTTGCCAAAACGGCATCGTCTCTTGCAGAAACTGTCGAGACCAGCTGCTGATTGAGATGCCTGATCGAGTACGCTTTGTAAACATTTTCTTCAGCAGTGGCAGGGGGCACGATCTGGTTATCGTCGATGGCGTCAATATTCTCTCCAGACGTAGCTGCAAGGAAGCGCGGCAGCACACCAGCCTGCTTCATGCGTATGTTGTTCAGGGCTAGCGCGCCGATGGCATGTTGTAAGCCAGGATTTTCCGTAGCCAGGTTCAGGATGTACGTCCGATAAGGATTGGGGCTTGCAGTAGTACCATCAAATGCGACGACAACTGGACAAATGTATTTGTCGTAGTAATCCATGAGGAACCGCATGCGAGGCGGGATACTGAAAAGCACCAAGCCGACTTGCGGACTTGTCAAGTTGGCGAGATATCCCTGTTTCGAGTCCACTGCCTCGCCACGAGGAAGCTCGACGGGCTCAGGTTCCTCCGTGTCCATGGTACCGCCACTCGAGTCCCGATTGCTGCTTGAGTCTGTGGGTGAAAAGTCATCCGGGGACCGCGTCTCGACAACGTCGAAAGCAGGGTCAATCACGGACTGTGCAGTACTCGTTGAGCCAGCGTATACACTATCACCTATTGGCACAACGTACTCGGCATTGCTTAACCTGGGATCTAACATCATCATGCTCGGCATTATCGGAGCACCTTCTCCTATTGGGTCTTCTCTCGCGGCGGATGTCTCGAATGTGCTCATTCGATATGATCTCGCATACTGATGATGCGGAAAGTAGTCATCGTTCAAATTCGAATCTCCACTCATGTGTCTCCCAGCATAGCTTCCATAATCGGATGGCGCTCTGACAGATTCTGGTGATGTTGCCATGGAACTTCTGTACGCCGCTTGGTTCATATCCTCTGGCATGACCGGATTGAGTACGTGTGTAAGGAAAGGAGGTAAAGGATTGTTGATTGAGCTTGTTCTGCTTGGTGCTGATGGTCGGATTGTACTCGGTGTTGGAGGAGGTAATTGCCAGCTGTTTTCGTGCCTGAACCCGGGCATCTGCGCCTGGACATGGGGATATGGCTTGCTGTTGTCCTGGGAAGTGGCTTCAGATTTGATAGATATCGATCTATTCCGCTTGGTTCGTGCCTGGGTTGTAGCTCTGCTCTTGCTTTCTACCGGTGCCGCTGACTGTGTGCTACCACTAGCAGGTTTCTTTGGCACAGGTATGGGCAGGGACATCCCCCGTAGCTTGCCTCGGCTGGCTACACCGACACCCCATGTAAGGACAGTCTTGTAACCAGGACACTCTTTTCCTTGCTCAACACAAGCGCCGCAGTATGGCCTCTTACGGTCGCAGTACTTTTGTTGTTTGCGACATGAGGCACAGTCTTCTCCAGCTCCATTGGTAGATGCCTTTCTCCGGCGCTTTTTGGGTATCTCAGTTTGATGCTCGGGGTCGAGCGGTTTTGCGGAGTCTATGGGCATCTTGGGAGAGTCGTGGGTGGGCCCGGTTCATCCAGAGGAGTAAATTGGTTGAGAGTGGTAGCTACAGCTGATGGCACGCACTGTAACGTGCTGGTATTCACACGAGACGCGAATTGGTCGTCTGAAACTTGAGGCGGGTGATTGGAGACAAATGGCGGGGTTCAGATGAAGATCAGCCGGCCCATCACAGGGTTATTGCAGTGCAATGCGACGTTTGGAGAGGTTGTGGCGAGCATGTATTCGTTTGCGTGATGGCGTGATGGTGGACTGCACGAGCAAGAGGATCTGGGAATGTATTGCACTAAGTACTCAAGACTGTAGTGGTTGTGGAGGTGTTTGGAGTTAGCGGTGTGAGAGCTCCTTTCGGAGTAACTTTCGTCGGTATAATCCAAATCCAATTGCTGGCTATCACGCTATCTTCCCCCACCCAGCTATCATTGCATATCTAAGCAACAAGCTGCTTGAACCTGGGAAAGCTTGCATGACATTGGACGAACGAGCGAGCTTAACCATACTTGCGTGCCTGGCATAGCCCTTTAGCGTCTATCGACTACTCTCTTCCTTCTATAGTACGGCACTACTACTGCCTTGAAGAGTGCCTTGTCAAATCACGTTTCCGTCTCGTCTATTCCCGGCTCCCGCTTTTCGAACCAGCTCGCTTCCAACAAGGGTCTCGTTTTCCCCGCAGATGGCCCTCCGAAACATTTCCCCCTCTCTCGCGCGGGGTCGACTTACCTATTTGTGCTCAAGAAGCATGGGTCCTGTCATATCAAGGTCTCGAGGTCTCGAGGGTGTGGTCGGTGGACGTATCAGAAAGAGGGTGTCCTCCACTTTGACATTATTTGATCACAAGATGTCCATCAGACTTCCATTCAGTAGTAGCACAAAGGGTCGTGCATTGAGGCGGTTTCGAGCCGAGCCCCATGCTGGGCGTGCTGGGGGCTCTTGAAGCCTTGACTAACACCAACCCGCTTTTGACGTTCGCGGTCTTCTCCCAGTAAGGTACGTTCGACTCATCTGTCAAAGCTCTTCCTTGACCATGAGGTTTACATGTAAGGTACCCTCCAGAGAATTGTGAGTCAAATCGAGTTGCTAAGTCTTGATTCTGATCACATTGTTCGATGCCATAGGGAGACGGCGCGCGGGTCACCAAGCTCATCTTGCTGCAGACATCGTGAGTTCAATGTACAAATTAATCGACAAACGGCTGTCTCAAGTCACTCAACCGCCAACGTGTAGCCGTCGGAAGATCTGCTTACCTTACTTAGGTGTCGTCCTACTTTGCCTTCGAGACGACCTGCTCGAGTCTTCAGCAGGTAGCAGGAATACTCTTCATATCTAATGACAATAGCAGTCTGGGTTGATGACCGAGAACTGTGAAGAGGACCGTAGAGCAGGTCAGACATCACGACAACAAGCCAGTATAGAGCCTCACTTCAGACAAAACCCCGCGCGGTGATCCAAAACTATCCCTCGCAACTTGAAGCATGTCGATCGGTCTATCACCCAAAAGCTCACGGGTGATCAACATGCCGCATGCCGCAGTCGTACGTCGCAACGATTGTACCATAATGTATATTCTGGATTTAACCGGTGCGTCTCAGCCTCATTTGTTGGGAAAGCTTCAGACTCTCATTGGATGGTTGCGAATCTGCTGCTCCAACTTGAGACAGGTATGATACATCTCATTATTTGCAGGTTTAGGCAACCATACCCGGCATACCCGGTGAGAAGCTATGTACACCACAGCCATTACCATCGATTGGGCGTGGAGAGATGGTTCTGTGTTACATACTATGCTAAGCCAGAATGCCTCAATGTGTCATCACGTGTAGCCTTATACTTATTTGATATTACAGATGCTACCAATATGGTCCAGCTCGAAGATGATGCAAGCCTAAGAAAAGCCTTGGAAGTGTGCCGTGAGAATTCACGCACAATCATGACCCCGTGATCTAGCATGATGCTTTCCGCTCTCATTCCCCAGGCATCGAGCAGACATCATGTCAGATTAATGCCTCGATATATCACGAACACACACTACATAACCTGACGTCAACTGTCCAAGTCTTCCTGCTGGAGAAGAGTCTTGGGGTGGAAATAATAGGGCGATATACGCAGTCGATACTGACAGACATGTCGAGTGCTCATGCCTGCAGAGATATGACAATGAGGTCAGCAGTAATCGATGTCACGCACGGTGTACCTGACAATTTGACAACCCGCGTCTGAGGCCTGCAATTGCACCCTCGGACCACTACAGCACCCTACCCTGAAGACAGAGCGAAAGAGAGCCGAGAGAGAGAAGGGACTGTGATGTGTTTGAACGTCTGCAGTTTGTCGAGCTCGATCGATAAGCAACACCACACACGAAGCTCTCACCGCCTTTGAAGGCTTGTGTAAGCCATGAGAGATTATGGAATATATCATCTGGTGAAGTGCATACACTCGTACAACACTCCCAAGCCTTCTTTCTTGAAGCATATCATGCCTCCTACTTACAGAGGTGCTCTGTGCTCCACAGACTTGGCGTGCTTCAAAGACCACAATCACAAAATCAAGCTCGGGAATTGTACGAGAGCATCTTACACCTCATCTCATCTGGAATAAAGTATAGCACGAAAGCACGGAACCAAGGCAAGACTACTGTCTCCGTAAGACGGTTTAACTTGAGATGAACAGGGGCTGGAAAGTGGAATGTAGGGATTGGCAGGATCGCAAAGTCTAAAAACAATGAGCTAATGAGCTAATCCACCGGCCAGAGGCGGGTCCCACGCGCGAGGCTTGGTGAACGCCGGTGCTTGATGGGGCAGAAGACGTTGCGTGGCGCCACCCTGACCGAGCGATTGCCAGGACCGAGGTGGAGGCTTATTATCCGCAGGTCCGCACGACACAAGACACGTTGGCAGTGTCTGGTCAACTCTGGTGTAAACGACGTCGTACTTGGGGCGGTCCGCCAACAGTCAACACGACGCTTTGCAATCACGTCACGACTCTTAGTATCGAGGTGGAGAGACAGAAGAAGTCCATCGTGAGCGGGAAAGCCGATATGACACCTGTCCACATCCTTTGATCCACAGCTCCACGAGGGACACAGTAAGCATTAGTTGCATACAAGAGATTACGCCGGTGTGGGAGTGGGGCACCGTCTGTTGTGTTTTTCGCCGAAGAAGACGCCTATCGTATGACGAGGCCGGAGGTTCAGCTCACATGTCGCTTGTCATACTTTGTAGGGCTGGACCAGGGTATCAGCCAATGAAAGACGATCTCAGGTACAGCGCGATGATGCGCGGCGGGAACATACAGTACTGGGCAAGTATACACTGCCAAGGTAGCACATCCGAGCGCCATAGTGCGCATGTGCCCACCATTTTGGGATCAGGACTCCGTACTGTAGCACAATACAGTGAACGGAGGCTCATGTACATGCACCGGCATATCCGGTCTGGATCATGTCCTCCAGCTGAAACTTGCACTCTGTCTGCCTTCTGAAGATGACCATAACAGACTTAGGGCTGCTGTCACTTGCTAGGATTTGGCGTTTCAGCTGGAAAGTTTGTCGTGCCAGCCTGGAAGAAGCATGGGATAACTCTATCGGACTTTGTCCTTTGATATCCACCGCAGATAGAAGAAGAAGCCTCGAATATTTCGCGTGCAAGTATCTTCGTCCCAATTCCATGGCCGTCCAACAGAACTCAAAACGAGAAGAGAAGACATGGAACGTGTCTAAGCAAGTAGTTGGCACACCGTTGATGGTGAGATCTAGGACAAGTGACAGTAGTGAAGGTGACATTTGATTACGAGCACGAACAAGCGGGAGTGGTAATGTGTCCAATGTGACCCCACACTCATATGGGAAGCAGCCGTTTCGTAGCGGACCCATCACAAGGCTGGGTCTGGGTCAACCGTCTAGGACTGCAGCACTGCAGCACCTCGACGATTCAGATTCAGATTCAGACGCTTCGACCTTCTCTTTCTCTTCTCCTCCTGCCTTCTGCCTTGTGTGCCTCCCGTCCTTTCCCTTTTCCCGTCGTCACTCGTTTCGAAGCGCGATAGACTACGTCAAAGTCCCCCATCACCACCATTGCCTCGCTATCTACGGCACTCGCTGCGCATCAGCTTTCCCGTAGTATTGGAGTAAAAGGTGAGCACACTTGGCCAGTTGACCTTGTATTTGGCGCGCGATTCCTCCACACCGCCGGGTCGCATATAGTTGCGGCGCACTTCAACGCGTCAATCTTGCGATTTCGCTCTCAATCTCGACAATTACTTTCCGAGCCAACACTGACGCTCAGCAGTGCATTGTATAGTCCTTACAGGTGACTGTGTTATGAGTGGGGGGAACTTCACGGCACATCAGAGGCACATCAAAAGACCCGCACCATGGCCACTCATTATCAAACATCGCCCTCGAGCGCCATGCACGCCCAGCACGGACAGCCTCCACCACTACTCATGCAGCAACCAAATGGCCACAATCAGATCGCACTGCAACATGCCCAGCCACCACCTCAGACATCCTCGGAGCGACTCCCGAGGCTATATGAAGAAGTCTATCTGCAAATAGGTCCGTGGGAATACATGGGTCAGTCAGATTACAGCGCGACTGACGCGCAGTAGGACATCTCTTCGAAGCGATGGCGCACAATGACGCAGCGGCCGATTGCTACTCTAATGCATTACGGCACAACAAACTCTCAATCGAAGGACTGCGCTCTATGGCTAGTATTTTGCGGGCGGAGGACAAATATGATGCTGCAATCGATTATATCAGGAACATCTTGACACTCAACTCGGCTGATGGAGAAAGTTGGAGCAGTCTTGGTATGTGTCGTGTCCTTTTTCCTCGATGATGATCTAACAATAATCAGGCCATTGCTACCTGATGATGGACGAGCTTCAACAAGCTTACACAGCCTACCAGTCTGCTCTGTACAATCTGCGTGACCCTAAGGTAATTTCCATCGTTCTGAATGCATCTTGGCAAAGCTAATGATGCTTGAAGGAACCCAAGTTGTGGTATGGTATCGGCATACTGTATGATCGCTATGGTTCTCTTGATCACGCCGAAGAGGCATTTTCTCAGGTCATGCGCATGGCACCAGAATTCGACAAGGCGAATGAGATTTACTTTCGACTGGGAATAATCTACAAACAACAGGCCAAGTACCAGCAAAGTCTCGAGGTAAGCACGTTGAGCTGTAAGTTATGTACCTCAATGCTAACATACTCAGTGCTTCCAATACATTGTCAAGAACCCACCGCAACCTCTGAGCCAGACAGACATTTGGTTTCAGATCGGTCACGTTTATGAACAGCAGAAGGATGTGTGTAGATTGCATTGTGTGTCTCGCTTGAAATCGAGCTAACAAAGTCATCAGCATGAAGCTGCAAAACATGCCTACCTTCGCGTCCTTGATCGCGATCCTCATCATGCCAAGGTCCTACAGCAGCTCGGCTGGCTCCATCATCAACAGAGCTCGGACTATGCCACCCAGGATCAGGCCATCGAGTTTCTGGAGAAATCAGTCGCCGCAGGTGAAAATCATGTCTTACCATGTAATATTCACATTCACTGACGAATTCAAGATCAAACCGATGCACAGAGCTGGTACTTACTCGGCAGATGCTACATGTCTCAGCACAAATTTCCCAAAGCATACGAGGCATACCAGCAAGCTGTATACCGGGAAGGACGCAATCCCACGTTCTGGTGCTCAATAGGTGTTTTGTACTACCAGATCAATCAGTACAGAGATGCGCTTGATGCATACTCCCGCGCCATCCGTCTCAATCCGAACATCTCAGAGGTCTGGTACGACCTTGGCACCCTGGTATGTCAATGATTGTTTCGTTGTTACAACATGCACTGATTACACATAGTATGAGTCTTGCAATAACCAGACTAGCGATGCTCTGGACGCGTACGAGCGCGCAGCTCAGCTCGATCCGACAAACACGCAGATCAAGGCTCGATTGCAATTGCTTCGCAGTGGCCAAGGCGGTGGACTAAACGGTCAAAACGGTGCTCCGATACCTCAAGACATGCAACCTCATCACTACCAGGCACCTGGAGCTGCGCCAAATGGCCCACCCGCACAATGGGGAGCGCCACAAGGTCCTGGTCAACTAGGACCTCCTCATATCCAGGGACCACCGCCACCACCTCTTCAAGGAGGTCCGCAACCGCGTGACTGGACACAACGCCTCGGAGATATGCAAAGCTCGCAGCCACCACCAATGGCTCAGCCGCCACACCCATATGAGCAACGGGATATCCGCGGCGCCCCCCCGAGTGGACGCCCTCAGAGCCCACACCCTGACAGCATGAGAGGTATGGACCCGGCTCATCAAACACCTATGCAACGTCCGCTGTCTCCTTCTCCGAGAACCAGGAACGCCATTCCAAGCCTCTTCCATGCTCAAAACGGTCCACCACCTGCTTCTGGTGCATTACCAGGCATGGTCTCGCAAGGTCGGCCCCTGCCTTTAGCACCGCATCATCAGCAGGGACCGCCACCAAACAGGATCCCTAACCCCAATTACCCGCATCCACACATGAGTAGTGCGGCGCCCCTGCCACCACCACCTTCGATGGGTCAAACACTTGCTGGCTATGGTTATCCACGGGGTAGCCCTGGTCCTGAAGCACGTCCGATCATAAACAGTCGCCCTACTTCACCTCGCTCAGGCTATCCATATCAGTCCACACCTTCCCAAGCACACCGGCCTGGGCCTCCGATGGGCTTCGCGCCAATTCACAGTCAATCGAATGCCCCGTCTCCAGCACTGCCATCGATCGATGCACAACGTGAGCGCGATATGGAACGGGAGCGAGAACGGGAGCGGGAACGCGAACGCGAACGCGAGCGAGAAAGAGATCGGGAGCGTGACCGAGAGCGTGATGAGCGCGATCGATCTGTCATGCCTCCTATGCCGAAAAGACTTCGAGAGTGGGAAGATCGGGAAGAGCCACAGAGCAAAAAGAACGCCACTGAAGAAGGTCGTGCACGCCTTGACGAAATTGGTCGTCGTGATGCGACTCCTGTGACAAACATCCCATCTATCACACGCGATGGCTATGAGCAGCCACGAGAATCTTTTGGCCCTAGGTATCCTCGTGAACAGCCAGACATGGGTAGGGGAGTGGCTGGTGCAGTATTGGCGAGCGGTCTAGGCTCAAGACCAACATCTGCAATGGCAATGCAGCCACCCTCGCCTGCTGCAGCACGTCGTGCAGACGACGTTCGCCGAGCTAACGAGACATACAAGCCAAGCGATGCAGCTCACCATCCTGCACCGTTGAGCACGATCTTGCACCAGGAGAGAATCAACCCGCCTGTGCCTCACTCACCATATCATCGCATGTCATCTCAGCAACCAGTGGCAGCATCAACGTCGGCCCATCCGACTCCGCAACCCCAACAGCAGCATTTGCCGGCACAGCATGCCCCTCCACCACCTCCTCAAGAACAGAGGCATGAATCGGCACGTCCAGAACAGCCTACTCAGCAGCCTCCACCACTCAATCTCGCACCCAAGCGTGAAGCAGAGCCAGACCAGATGGATATTGACGACGATCATCGTCGCCGCATGGAACAGCAACACAGAGATGAGCAGAGCCGCGCTGAGCAACAAAGGCGTCCTGAGGAGCCGGCTGCCCGGAACATTAACGTGAATGAGGATTATGATGATGAAAGCGAAAAAGGAAGTGTCAAGGGCAGCATAGAAGGGCCAGCTAACCCGGCCTC
>Ga0058698_10000768_pt1 | contig 16245 bp, 20 predicted proteins | sample AgamicAsSfe_FD_67288 | JGI IMG/M metagenome (GOLD analysis project Ga0058698, IMG submission 67288) | Agave microbial communities from Guanajuato, Mexico - As.Sf.e | ecosystem: Host-associated > Plants > Phyllosphere > Phylloplane/Leaf | place: Guanajuato, Mexico | collected 2012-05-30
GCATCGATCCGCAAACCGGGTTTGCAGGCAATTCAGAAGTACCTATGTACCTGAGTACCTTACAGAAGCAGCAAACGTCTGGGGCCGGACCGCTTCTCACATAATCTTCACGATGTATGACATGACTATATCATCAACTCAAGCCGTCGGAAGCAACAGTGCAATCAGCAAACATCTGGCGTTGAAGAGGCTATTGAGATAACTGGTCACAATACAAGCTGGGTGGGAATGACGCTCCGTAGTCAGGAACGCTCCGATGACCGATCAACCCTTCTAGCGACGCCTCCGCCGGGCAAGAGTAACAGTGGCTTGAAAGGCTACGACGATGAGCAAGACAGAGCGGTCAGCAGTCCACCTCGCCCGAACACGCCCTTGCCCTTCTTCTTCTTCTTCTTCACTGCATCGATACCCAGTCTTGTATGCGGCCCCAGATCTATATAAGTCCGTATGCGTGGCTTGGATAGACGGCATCGAAATCGATAGACTTCACTTGCTTACTACAATTTACCCAATATCAACTCAGCCCCAAAGTCAGCACGCCTTATTGCATCTCTCTACCCTTGCAGATAGGATCGATCTCCTTCTCGTCTATCTTGCCCCACCTACCAACGTCACTTCCCGTTGTCCAGTTGATGGTATATAAGAGCATATACCCATCGTCTGAGCATCTCGACATCTCAACATCCCAACCGTCCATCTCTTCAACACACTACACTTCCTACCCTCTCCCCTAATCTCAAACAATTACACTACCGCCATCATGTTCACCACCGCCATCCTCCTCCTCACTTCTCTCCTCCCCACCCTCATCACTGCCACTGATATGCCCAAATCCCGCACCGTCAACCCAGAGCTGAACGCCGCCCTCCGCATGGCAGCCACAAACTTCGACCGACAAGCTCTCCTGCCTGCCGACACAGACTGGTACTACGACTTCGACTCGAACCCAAACTACGACTCACCCAACGGCGCCGTCATCAACGCCGACGCTGCCAGTTTCCCTGCTCTCACTGGCATGGGATCTAGCATTGCCTTACTCAAGCTAGCTCCATGTGGAATGCTGCCACCGCATCTGCACCCCAGGGCTACCAACTTGGTCACTGCCATCACGGGTAACACAACGAGTTACATGATCGGGGAGAATGGAGTCAAGACCAGAAAAGTTGATCTCATCCCCATGCGTGTTACCATTTTCCCTCAAGGAAGTCTGCACACGATGCAGAACAATGGTATGTTTGACTCTTTTCTTTTCTTCTCTTGCTATCTACTACCCAATCGGGGATGCGGCACTCAGCCTCAAAATATACTCGTCCTTTTACCCGGTCCTCGGTCACATACTTTCGTATAGTACACTTTACTAAACACAATCACAGATTGCGAACCCGCTCTCCTCCTCAGCGCACTCAACAGTGACGACAGTGGTACCCTCAATATCCTACCCAGCCTCTGGACCGTCCCACAAGATGTCATTAGCGCCGGTTTTGGCGATGCATCTCTCAACACCGAGAGCCTGGGCCAAATGATTCCTGCAGTGGGTACCGGAGCTATTATTGGGAGTGCAGAGTGCAAGAAGAAGTGTGGTATCCAGACCTAAGGCAGTCAGTCAAATTGGTGGAGACCAGGGCTGAGCAGCTACTATCGCTGCTGCAGTAGCGCGTGTGGCGCAGACGTTGACAACGGCTTTTTGCTTTTTCCCGCTTCATCTCTTTACTTCTTATGCTGCAGTTTCAATAATCGTTTCGCCCTGGCTTCGCCTTTGTATTTGCACGCTATGGTTTTGCAGGAACAGTATGTTGGTTTTACTGCTTTCTTGATTTGAACATCAGACACGATGTTGAGATACATCCATGTATGCATAGGTATGACAAAAATAATAACAATAAAAGCTGGTTGATTTTGCTATCCAACGAGCCTCATCTATCTTCCTTGTTAGATCTTGCATTGATCGTGCATCCGATGTGCGAAACCAGGTCGCGGGCCGTCACCCCGCCCTGTAGTGGGGGCCAAGATGTCCCGGCAACACGATGAAGTTGGTTTGGTAAGCAAGGAGGCTTAGATCAGGTGTGTTGGAATCCCCTGGTAGTAAGACATGATTTTTCCGATGGGAGGTAGTAGATGAAGGTCTTGTAGGATAGCCGCCGTGGCTTGCCTGCACCGCTAGACCGGTACAAATGCGGAGCAAAGGGTCAGCTTCTGGACCACAACGTGAAAGCCATGTGGTTCCTTGCCCCCACAGAAGGTGTAGGGCTGATGACGGATATCTGGTAGCCGCATGCAAGTAAGATGCAAGTGAGACATTTACCTGCTGTGTGCCGAGGTGTGCAAATTCTGATCGGCTGCGGCCGTGCGACGCATCTCGATCTCTTCGGGTTGCGCTTGGATCAGTGGAAAGACATTGAAAAGCCTAGACGGATGAAGGCCTGATAAAAGTACAACTCATCGTGCATTTTCCGAGACCCTGACGTTCGAGAACGCGACATCAGGTCCCTCTCCGGCAAGCTTAGCGGACATGCTGGTAATGACTTCGTCCGACCATCGAAACGCATCGACCTGATGGTAGTCCAGAAGAGAGTTCAGCCTTTCGACTATCCACGCCTGAACTTCTGGCGTGCAGTACTCGTACGCAACGACGAAGCTTAAGCCTGTGTGGAATGCACCAATCGGTCTGCCAGCCCAGGCATCCTCCCATGTCTTACAAATCTCAGTCGCAACTGACCGACACTCCGCTTGCAGTTCATGACGCGATTGGTCGAAAGGTGGTAGAAGCCGCATTAGGACTTTATTCGTCAGAATGACGACAGACCAGAAGCAGTTGTAGGCAGTCATGTCGCGCCAGTTGTTGAAGTGATAGGCTGTTTGCATAGGGCTGTTCTTTTCTCTAGCTGGTGTTTCGGAAATGGCGATGCCGTTGGTGAGTTTGGCATTTAGGTGCTCACCTAGGCTGCGGACAGCGTCTTTGAGGTTATATACTTTGTACAAGAGTGTCGTCCGCGCAGACTCGTAAGGGTATGTGTAAGGACTCGCATTGATCGGGTAGGAGGTTTTGATAGGCCGCAGGTCTTCAAGAAAGTCCGTCTCTTCGAAAGAGTCGGTAGAAAAATCAAGGGATGGCGGTGTGTCAGAAAGTGATTTGCACAATTCGTCGTTTGAGCTGAAATCGAAGCTCGTAGCTTGTGACGGTTGAGAAGCATATCGCTCGCCTAATTCTTTCAGGGCATGAAATATGCCCGGCAATTCGGCCATGTATTGCATTAGGTCGGTGTTCAGGCAGTCGTCGAAACTGAGGCCGGTCTTGTCGAAAGCGATTTCTCGCCATCCAGGAGACGCGAGAAAGCATGGTTTGCGCTCGTATATGCATGTAATGATCTGCCGATATGTTAGTATTCAGCCAGAAGACCCAAAACCTCCGAGCCAAAAGACTCGACTATCCTGTTGTGACTCTTTTCACTTACTATTCCACCTCGGTTGAAGCGTAGTATCTCTTTTGTGAAGGTATCTCTGTACCTGGAGGGTCCTTGTAGTTCCATTAATCGCCCTGCGCCGCCTACGTGCGTTAGATATCGATTGCCTATTCTTGGGCCTGCAAACGCCTAGTCATATAAGTATGGTCACAAGAAACAGCCGGATAGGACTTACTTCAACCAGACCAAGAAGTACCGATGCGCAGAGTGTGTTCGGTGACATGCCTAATTGTGGGCTCTCGAGGCATGACTGTAGCGTCTTGATTGCCCGGATATATAGTTCTGGGGATACAATCTCGTCTGCGGCTTTTTTGTAAACCAGCGAAGTATGGACGTTGACCAACACGGCTACGGCCGCATCGAGAGCTGCGTTATGCCCAATCCTAGCTGGAACTTCTTGGATGAACGGACCAAAGACAGACATCCGATGTCCTGTACTGCCGGTTGTAGTGGCCGAAATTAGGGCGCGGGCGAGTTGCTGATGCTGTGACGGCGACGGATGTCTTAGAAAGGGCGTTTTGGGGGGACTTAAACTAATTGAACTTGATCGTGAAGCTTTTCTCCGGGTCGTTGAGCTCTTGTTTGAGATCCTAAATTTGTGGGTGACCGAGCCATTTTCGGCAAACTTCTCGTTCAGTTGTGTCAAATGTCTATTTCGTTGATCTGTGACGTGATTAGCATACCACTCATTTTCATTCCAGCTAGACCTACCTGGTGGTGAGGCTTTCTCTTCTATTGCGAAGTTCGTCGCGCCACCATTCAGCCTAGGACCGAGGTCTCTGAATGTGTGTCGCGCAGGCGGTCCAGGACATGATTTTCCATTTTTCTGGCAGTTCAAGCACGCTGGCCATGTCTCGTCTTAATCGTCACTAGTCAGAACGTTTGAGTCGCGCCGGTCTTGTGGAGCTAGCCTTACCGCACTCTATCCTTAGTCAGGAGATATCCGCAAGGAAGAGGGGTATGGTTCACTTACTAATCTTCCTCTTGCGGCAGATGAGGCACCCAGTGCTTTTCGGAACACCGACCATGCTTCCACCATATGCACTTGGTAGGGACTGCTAGCAAGCGAAGTGAATGGCGTGAAATTCCAGGCGCAGAAATTAATAAAACTAGGAAGAGCTGAAGCTGAAGCGCTCGCTGTCAATGCACGTCGGTGGCCATATGGCTGTTGAACGATGCTGTGTATGATGTATGCAGGCCGCTTGCCCCCGTTAGGCTTCTCGGAGAAGTTCCATACCGTGGCTGCAGGCGAGGCTTGGGCCCACAGGGCTGGCGTTGACACCCTGGACTGGCGGTGGAGGTTTGGCAGGAGAAGAAGCTCGACGACTCACGTGTTCGCGGCATAGGGCCTGATCAGGCTAGGTCGGAAGCGGGGTTTACATGATTGGGTGAGCTGTATATGAGTCCAGGATATGCAGATAGGAGCCAGCTGGTGAGTTCCTTGTAAGTGGTCGCAACACTGCTCGTCGGGTATGTTGCACATGTCGTCAGACCGCGTATGCAGCGTGTGTAGTGAAGTGCGCCAGAGGCAGACCGTAGGAACGACAGGGACCGCCAAGCCACTAGAACACAACTACATCATTCTACGCAGGGAGCATGGAAGCATCCGCATCCGAAAAGCATTAGTATCTCTTGTTATCTGTGCAGTAGGCTGGTGCTGTGGCTTCCAGTCCGCTTACTGTTCCTACTTTATGTTACTCCATCATATGCTATACGGACTGCAAGCAACCCTCACATTACTGCTACACCGTAAAAGATTGTGGCTTCATGCAACCAACATGACGACTCTGTTCTGCGACGAACCAGATGAGTCTTCCAGCGATGTTCAAAGCAGTAGCGATGCTGTTCATTGGACAGGCATTGCTTCATGCGCCACAGGCGTAAAGCTTGTAGCTTCCGTGTGTTGACCGTAGCTCCTAGGGCTGATTAGGTCGTGACAGACTATCGCCAGGGACGGTGAAGATTCCTCACGATTCTAATAGTGTGGCAGACTTCAGCTGGCTGAAATCGGCTATCCGTAAGGCAGAAACGCTCCTTCATGCACACCACTGACAAGACGTCGGCTGCATCCACCCAACGTCAATCTCAGCCCTAGTCAAGTCGGGGCGTAGAAGTTGCTCAGACACCCATAGCTACTGCGGCCGGATGCACGCTTACTGATCCTGCTACGAGTGTCTGACCAATGATCAAATGGCAGTAAACGCGAGGTAAGCTTTTCTAGGTCCAATACGACTCACACAACAGATCGGCACACATCCTCGGCATGCGCCATCGGCATGTTGACGCTCTCACGAGACCCGTATGTCAAATCATCATGGACGGTGTATGATCCGAAGCTAAGTGATCCTTTGGCAGTAAAACGTGCATGATATAAGTTGTAGATTCCCACGGCACGTATCCAAACATGCGCTTGAATAGATGTCGTTGGAACAATGAAACAGGGTATCGCATAAGAAAGCCCAGGCCAGGATCCAGTCGATTGGCGCATTTTCGAACCATCTTTGTCCGCCTTATCCACACTTGCTTCCAACTCCCGTCAAACAATCAATAGGATACACTGGAACCGGATCCGTCGCTTGTGGCAAAGCAGCCCGGCGTGAACCAACCGTCCTGTCGGTAGCGCCTAGCACAAGCTCAAATTCTTGTTTTCTATTCCTCCATGTCCTCATCATCCTCACCCTCGGCCTTCTTCTTGGCAGCGCGCTTCTTCTTCGGCTTAGCATCCTTGATTGTCTTCCTCTGCACTTGATCACCAACGCGCACGCGCTCGGATGCACCCTCATCTTGGAGACGCGCACTGAGCGCTTTGAAGTCGTCTGATGTGTTATCCATGCCAACGAGACTCTCTAGCAATTTGATTTCACGGGCATCAATGCCTTTGTCGTCAACCTTCTTGCCGTTCTCGTCAATGGTGTCGATAGGTGTCTCAAGGACCATAGGAAGACCATAGAACCGCTCATCGTTCATCAGGTTGTGGAACGCCTGAAGACCCAAGTATCCGGTTCCAATACGGGCGTGCATATCACGGTAACTTGCCAATGGAGCCTTACTATCGTTGACGTGGAAGGCTTTAAGGTACTCTAGCCCAATCTCCTTATCGAACTTCTCAATAGTCTCGGCGTAAGCTTCGGGCGAGCGTAGATCATAGCCAGCAGCGAAGACATGACAAGTGTCTAAACAAACACCGACACGGCTCTTGTCATTGACGAGATTGATGATGGCAGCGAGGTCGGCGAACGTGCCGCCGATGGTATTACCGAGAGATGCCATTGTCTCAAGTACGGTGACGACCTTACCAGTTGTTGGATCCGCGTGCGCCCGGTTGAGGTTCTCGGCGATGATTCGAATGCCCTCTTCGCGAGTAGTCGCATTTGCATTACCAGGGTGGAAGTTGTAAAGCCTGATACCAAGCGCGTGGCAACGAGTCAAGTCATCCAAGAAGGAGTCGTACGCCTGCTTCTTGCGGACAGGATCGGGGTGAGCAAGATTGACCAGGTAAGAACCGTGGGGCAGACAACACTCCGCAGCGTTGATGCTATGGTCTTTGCACCCCTGAATAAACAACTCGGCATGTTCTGGATCCATAGCGGCAGACTCCCATTTACGCTGGTTCTTCATGAACAAAGCGAAGGCGTTAGCCCTGTGAATGTCAGCAATAACTCGACCATTTTGTGAGTGAAGATGCAAAACATACCCAATGTATACCATATTAACGATGGAATTGTGTACACCTAAACGACGATTGTCGAGTCCACGTTAGCCAAGGTTCTCTGCAGAGTGTGGGAAAAGGATAGTATGGCGACTAACCTCCGGCGATGCTGACATGGGCGCCGATTCGATGCTTAATGTCTTTGGTACGCTCTGCGCGGGGTGGCTCGATCTTTGCGGTCTTGGTCTTGGCTTTGGCTTTAGGTTTTGGCTTGTCTTCGACGTCGTTACCTTCGTCACTGGCCTTCGCCTTCTTGCCTCTTGCAGTCTTCTTGACAGAGGTCTTGGCAGTGACCTTGCCGTCACCATCTGCATCGATCTCACCCTCCATCACGTGGTCTTTTGCTACGGTCTTTTTTGTAGCGACAGCCTTCTTGTTCCCTCTCATCTCGACTTTCTTCGTTTTGCGCTCGCCGTCACCACTTTCCTGGGCCGCAGCTTCGTCTCCCATCTCTTCTGTAATCTTTGCCTTTTTGGTTACGCGCCGCTTGGGCTCAGATGACTCGCCAGTACCCTCAACGTCATCTTCGATATCGACATGCTGTGCTGTACTCCTCCTTGTGCGCGGAGTCGTCTCGGCCTTTCTTTTCTTGCCATTTACTGCTGGCTGGGTTACAGCAGCGGTCTCGGTAGCTGACGCGGTATTTTCAGGAGGAGAAGAGAGTGACGAGTCTGGGGAAGCGGTTGGTATCTTCTTTGCCATGGTTTGCGTTGGCAGACGCTTGTCGGTGTTCGTGCTCGAGGTAGCTGAGGTGATAGGGACCGGAGAAGTAGAGAGTGGAGTGGAAGAGTGGCGGGAATGATAGGACGAAAAGCTTCTTATATATGCAGCAGGTGGACCGAGATGCGCGTAGCGACGGTAAAGGTGAGAGGAGCGAGCACGTGGCAGGTGAGAGGAAAAGTTCAAGGTGCTACTCCTGACAGCATTGCTTGGTGAGCGTGGATTGGGCAACTGTAGATACGGAGGAGGAAATTGTACGTTAAAGTATTTGTGAACAGGTACTACTGTGCCGAAGTGATTGCGAAGCTGGCAAGGACTGCAAATATCGAAGAAGCTGGTAAAGGAGCGCGTCGGCAACGATGGGTATTTCAGGAGGGAGTGACTGATGGCAACAGGTTTCAAGGAGTGACGATGCAATGAGTGAAAGCAATCAGGGGGAAGATTAAAGAAACGTGATCTCATACGAGGATAGTAGAGAATGCGAAATGGCTGTGAGGATGCAGTGAAAGTCGCATCAACGTCATGAGAAGCAGACGCGCAACGCTAAGTCGCGCGCTCACATGGCTTAACCCCGCGATAACTCCGCCTGCAACACCAAAAAATATCGTCTCCAGATCCAACAGCCCACGCCCACCGATCGCAAGCTCGGTCGACACCCGCAGCCACCAAGACTACACACCTGACCGCGTCGCAAGAAATCCTAGACATATCGCGATCTTCCGAGTCTCCCCAAAAATATAATCGCCTGCACCGAAACCTTTACCACCTCCACCGCCCAAGATGCCGAAAGCAAAGCAAAAGCGCACAAAGGCCGTCGACAACAATGCCTCTCCCTATGCCCGCCCAACTTCCGCAAAAGCCTCAGCTGCGCACTCAATCTTCAAGATGGACAAAGATCTTGGTCAACATATCCTCAAGAACCCTGGTGTCGCAACCGCCATCGTCCAGAAAGCACACTTGAAGCAAAGCGACCATGTCCTCGAGGTCGGTCCCGGAACAGGCAACCTGACAGTCCTCATCCTCAAAGCCGCCAAACAAGTAACAGCCGTGGAAATGGACCCCCGAATGGCCGCCGAGCTCACCAAGCGTGTACAAGGCAGTCCCGAGGAAAAGCGTCTCACAATCCGCTTGGGCGATGTAATAAAAGCCGAGCTACCACGTTTTGACGTCTGCATAAGCAATACGCCCTATCAAATCTCTTCGCCCTTGGTTTTCAAGCTCCTAGCTCTGCAGCATCCACCCCGCTGCTGCATACTCATGTTCCAGCGCGAATTCGCCATGCGCCTCTTCGCGCGGCCCGGCGAAAAGCTCTACTCTAGACTCTCCGTAAACGTCCAGATGTGGAGCAAAGTCAGCCACGTAATGAAAGTCGGACGCAACAACTTCAACCCCCCGCCACAGGTAGAGAGCAACGTCGTGCGCATCGAGCCCAAGAACCCACGACCACAGATTGCATACGAAGAGTGGGACGGTCTGCTACGCATCTGCTTCGTGCGCAAGAACAGGACGCTGAGGGCGAGTTTCCTGGGTACGGCTGCGGTTTTGGAGTTGCTGAGCAGTAACTATCGTCTCTGGTGTGCTCAGAACGATATCGAGATTGATGATACGCCTATGGATCCTTCCGAGGTCACCGAGGATAACGAGGAGACGATGGACGTCGACGATGAGTTCAAGGGATTCTCTGACCCAGATGACCCGGATGATGAACTCCCAGACTTCTTCAAGCAGCTCCAGGCGGAGAGCAAGAAGAGGCAAAATGGTGTGAATAGGAAGAAGAAGGGGAGGTTGAGTGAGTTGGTCAGGGAGAAGGTGAGGAAGGTGCTCGAGGATGAGACGCAATTGGCGGATAAGCGTGCGAGGTTGTGTGATGAGGGCGACTTTTTGAAGCTGTTGTATGCGTTCAATCAGGAAGGCATCCATTTTAGCTAGAAAGCTGGACGATGGGAAGTATGAAAAGGTTGGGTGGTGCATTTTATGGCGTTTCTTATTGCATGGTGGGCGTTGGGGTATACCAAAAAGCGTGGCATAAGTAGCTAAAGGCGTTCTCATATACGACAGTTTATACAAGGATAGATGGCGAAGGATACGTACTCGCAAGCAAAGGCTAGTTACTTTGGGTATCTAAAACTAAACCACATATCCAATCATCACTTGTTATCCTCGTTTATCGTCTTCTTGGCCAAAGACTTGCTAACCCTCAGCAAAAGGATTAGGCGGGAGGGTATCAGGATCAAAGCCGTTCTTCTCCTCTTCCTTGATGCCGTTCACGTCCTCCTCGTGTCCCTCACCATGCGGTTTGCCCTCATCATCATCATCTGTCTTCACTCCGTTGACTCGCTTCCCCTCATTCGGTCTCCAAAGCCTAATCGTCCGATCCAAGCCCGCGCTAACAATCAGTTCCTCACTCGGATGCGTATGCACGGAAAGCACAGCATCAGTATGCCCGTCTAGCCTCTGCAGCACATTCTTACTGCTAACATCCCACAAAACAACCTGCCCTTCCTCATCTCCCGACGCAACAAACGCATGTTGCTGCCCACCATCCTCCTTCTCGCCGTATGTCCCAAACGCTCCGGACAGCGAGTATTGTTTGTTGACATGGCCTTGATAGGTTTTGACGCATTTTCCCTTTCCTTCAATGTAGTTCCAGAGGCGGATGCATGAGTCTAGGGTCCAGGCTAGAATGTACTTCCCGTTTGGAGAAAAGATTACGGAGGAGACGGGGGCATTGTCTTCGTGGACGAGGGTGCGCAAGCATTGACCTGTTGCTGTGTCCCACACGCGGATCAGGCCGTCGTGAGAACAGGAGACGATCAGAGTGCCGTCACGGACGAAATCTACGCCGCCGACGGGGTCGGAGTGTGCAGGGAGAGAACGCATTACTCGGGCGGCGCGTACGTCCCAGAGATAGACTGCTTCGTCGTACGAGCCGGAGACGAGCATGTTACCCTTCGGACTGAAGGCTATGCTATAGATGTAGTTGTGGTGGCCGATGAATGGAGTTGGGTGCGCCAATCCAGTTGCTGTGTCCCATAGCCGTATGCTCTTGTCGTCTGAGCCGCTGGCTAGGATCTTGGAATCTAGAGACCAGCATATTGTGCTGATACCGGCGAGGTGGCCTTCGAGGGTGTGTTCGAGTGCTCCTGTTTTGGCATCCCAGATCTTGATGGTGCAGTCGGCGGACGCGGAGGCGATGTAGCGGCCGTCTGGGGAGAATTTGACACACGATATGGCTTTCTTGTGGCCGCGCAGGATGAGCGTAGGCGCATAGTGTAGAGAGGTCGGTTTAGAGGGCGGGGATATGCGATGTCGGGGCGACGAGGACGACGAGCTTGAGCGGCGTGACCGCGATGGCGAGGGAGAGTATGAAGGCCGTCTGTCTCTGAATTCCCGCTGTTCGTCTTCGCTGTCTCCTCTGCTGTAGCGGCGCGCGGGTCTTTCCGCTATCCTATAGCTCGGTGAGGCATTGGGCGGTTCATGGGAAGCGGAGCGTTTGCGTGGCCGTCCGTCGTCGTATCCGTCTTCGTCTTCGCGTCGTCGTTTGGGTGAGGTTGATCGTGTCGAGTCCATATTCACTCCCAAAGTGGTTCGTTTGGTGGTCCGTAGGGGATTGGGAAAACGCGACTGATCGGCAATGGGAAGTTAGCGCGCAGGCATCCCTGCATCTCAGGTACATTTTCCCCAGTTGCATCATAGCCCGTCCACTCAACTCACGCCGACTTTCACAATGGCTTCACAGGCCGCTGCACCGCCTTCGAACATACGCATCTTGTCTCTCAATTGCTGGGGGCTCAAGTTCATCTCCAAGCTCCGCAATGAGCGTCTTACCGAAATTGGAGTTCAGATCGCCGCCGCCAATCCGCAACCAGACATTGTAGGACTCCAGGAGTGCTGGACGCAGCAAGATTACCATGCCATTCGGGAAAAGACACGCCATATCCTGCCTTATGGCAAGTTTTACCACAGCGGAATCTTCGGCGGTGGTTTGGTCATTCTGTCACGATGGCCCATTATCGAGAGCAACATGGTGCGCTATCCATTGAACGGACGGCCTGCTGCCTTCTATCGCGGAGATTGGTTTGTTGGCAAGGGCGTTGCATGTGCGAGGATACAGATGGGTCCTTCCAAGAGAGATATTGCAGAGGTGTTTTGCACACACGTATGTCCCTCTCTCGTATACAGAGTACACGTACTGACTCCAGTAGCTCCACGCCCCCTATGAACGCGAACCCCACGATTCCTACATCTGCCATCGAACAGCCCAAGCGTGGGAAATCACAAAACTTATGCGCGCAGCCGCCGAGCGCGGCCACCTCGTCATCGGCATGGGCGACTTCAACATGATTCCCTTGTCCCTCGCACACCGTATCATCGAGACACATTCGCCTGTCCAAGACGTGTGGCGCATACTGCATCCCGATTCTTCCATCGGCGCAGCCAAAGACAAGGTGGAGCAGGTGCGCGGCGTACCAATGCCATCGGCCCAGTACAACATGACTGTCAATGGTGCAACATGCGACAGTGAGTTGAACTCTTGGAGATGGAACAAAGGGCAGCAAAGGCGTCTCACAAAAGGCGAGAACGTCCAGATAGATCCCGCGATCCCAGATCCAAACGCGAAACGACTTGACTACGTCTTCTTCAGTAGCGGCCGATACCACAATCCGGAGACAAAGGAAGAGACAGCTGAGTGGACGCTCAAGGAAGCAAACGTGGGTATGGACATGCGTCATCCCACGCTACACTGCTCCCTCAGCGACCACTTCTCCGTCGAGGCGACATTGACAAGGACTTCTACTGCACCATCAGCTATACGACTATCCCCATGGGCACTGCCTGAACGCTATCTGCCCATCGAGACGTACGACGAGATCATGGCAACCATACTCAAGTACCAGGTCCGAGAGAGGATACAGCGCAAGCTGCGCATAGGCCACTTCTTCTACCAGCTCTCCTTCTCCATTGGCTGTCTAATAGGTGTCTGGTGGTCACCCAAGAATTACGTGTCCTTCATACTCATGTTGTTGAGCACACTAGGATTCAGTGTGGGTGTAATTGATGGACTGATGGGGTTGTTGTTTGTTGGTAGCGAGATGAGGGCACTCAAGGAATTCGAGTGGGAGGTCCGTAATACCAGGGAGCGGGCGCTCGCAAAGAACGGGATTGTGAAGACGGATTCTGAAAATAGTGAGATACCTTTTGCATCGGAGCGATAGTTCTAGTTATATATGGGAAATAATAGAAACATTTTACAGAAATTGTTCATGTGCTGTAGAGTTCTAAAGGTTGTGTTGTGAGGCAAGACGCGTGCACGTGCGGTCGTACAAACGCGCGACATGGGAGTGGCCGAGTGCTTGGCCTTCCAAGGCTCCATTGACCATCATTCCAAACCTCATCACTCTCAGCATCTTACTTCACACACCAAACCCCCATCTCCACCCACGCGTAATTTAATCGCAGCAACTACGCGACACACCGTCTACGCTTTCCCGTGCCAAATCTCGTATACGACACCACAACCGTCCAACGTGCGGCTCGGAAGTCCGCTGCCCTCGATATGAGCGACTCCCAGCCACAACAGGCCAGCGGCGGCCAGCAGCAAGGTCAACAGCTGCTACGCCCCGATGATATACTCAAGCTGCAATGTCTTCCCGAAGACGAGAAGCAGAAGTACCGCTTGATCATGCAGAACTTCTGGACCATCTTCAACAACAACCCGCAAGGCAGCCAGGAGAATACAAACGCGCGTCAGAAGCTGACGGAATGGTCGCAAAAGTTCATCGGACGCGAACGTCAATATCGCGCCAAGATGAAGCAACAGCAGCAACAGGGAAACCAAAACCAAGGACAAGCTGGACAGTCTAGTGCAGCTGGCCAGCAGAACGCCAACGCTGTCAAGCAAGAAGGAGCTCAGGCTCAACCCCAAGGTTCTGGGGCGCCAGCCAACCAGCAATCTCAAGGACAACAGCAGCCCAACCAAGGACAGAATCCAGGGCGCGGCCAAGTCGATCCTGCCATCGTCAAGCATGTTCACGACTTCCCCATGCAAGGACCAACAAACGGACCTACGCCAGGCACACCCGAGTACGAGAACAAACTGAAGGAGTATCGGACTGGTTATCTCAACATGCTTGCCAAACAAGCGACGTTAACTGAGCAGCGAAGGAGGATTATCCAAGAGTTAACCGAACGGCAGAACAACGGGCAGGAGCTACCTCAGGAGCGGCTTCTGATGAAGAACAACATTGAGAAGGAGGCTGCTAAGATCAAGGCTCAAATTGATAAGTTCAGGGCTATGCAAAAGCAGTGGAAGGAGGAGCGCGAGCAAAATTCCCAAGGCCAGGCACAAGCTCAAGGCCAGAACTCAGCGCAATCGCCTCCGCAGCAACAACCACAGCAGCAGCAGCAACCACCGCAGCAACAGCCACAACCGCCTCAGCGCCAGCCTTCACAGCCCAATATGCCTGCGCAACCCCAGGTGAAAGAGGAGCCCCAGATCAAGATCGAGGGCGGGCAGGCACCACAACCACAACCGCAAACTCAGTCCCAACCTCAGCCGCAATTCAACATGCAGGCCAATCAAGGAAACCTTCAGCAAGGACCGCCGCAGCAGCAACAGATGCAACACAATCAGCAGCTTCCGCAACAGCAACAAATGCAGCAGCAACAACAGCAGCAGCAGGCTCGACCTCCGCCAGCACCTCACTCGCAGACGATGCCACCAAATCAGATGCCGCAGTTTTCGCAACAAGGACAACAGCAACAGAATTTCCACCAACAGCAGCAACAACAACAGCGACCCCAGATTAACCCTATGCAAGCGAATGCACACCAGCAGAGCAACTCGCCACACCCACAGTCCGCCGCGTCGAACGCGCCTGGTCCGCCAGTTCCTCTCTCGCACCAAGCCGCAGTCAGCGCCGCGAACCGGTCCTACACCGACCCTCAACGCACAAACACGCCGATGCAACAGGGCGGACAGGGTGGTAACTTTGGAAGTCGCGAGCGCGAGCAGCTCAACAACCCAAAGATGCCAATCCCACGCCATCTTAACGTGACTTCACCTCAAGCCGTCCACATGGGACAAGCTCGACCTACCATGAGCGGACCCACAAACGGAGCGCCAGGCCCAATGGGTCAACCTGTTATCCCACGACCACCCCCATTCCAGCTCGAAGGCGAGGGCGACCGTGTGCTTAGCAAACGCAAGCTGGACGAGCTTGTTCGGCAGGTAACAGGCGGATCCGAGGAGGCATTGACACCGGAGGTAGAAGAGGTAAGCTATCTCCAAGCCTCAATTCTTACACACAAACATTTCTAACCACTTGATCTTGTATAGGCTGTTCTTCAACTCGCAGATGACTTTGTCGACAACGTCATTAGCAACGCTTGCAAACTGTCCAAGCTCCGCGATTCACCTCAGCTCGACATTCGCGACATTCAAGTCATACTTGAGCGCAATTACAACATTCGCATTCCTGGCTACGCATCTGATGAAGTCAGAACTGTGCGCAAGATCGTTCCTGCGCAAGGCTGGGCAAACAAGATGAGCGCTGTCAACGCGGCCAAGGTCATGGGTGGGAAAGCGGACTTCTAGTCTGGGTCCAAGTCTTTGGAAAGAATGATGTTGCCCTAGAAGGAGGAACTTCTATTATTTCATATCTTCACGCTGGAAACCGATGAATCTTTCCAGGAAGACGAGGAGTTTGATGCGAGACTCAGAGCAGCATTGTTCCAAGAATTACAATCCACTTCCACTACTGATTCGACTCCTGCCTCTTCATCGCTAGAACAACAGTATCAGCAGCTGCAGCTGCAGCAACATCACCCCTCGGGACAAGAAACTTCCAACAATCCGCAAACCAACTCAGTCACTAATACTACTACGTTCACGCCTCTTCCGAATATTCAGTACTATGCCTCAAGACTTAGGTCGCCTATACAAAGAGTCTATCCACCCAACGAACAACTCAATTTTCCTATTCCAAGCCCCAATCCGCCTACTCCGATACCTCAATCGCCTACAGAAATACTCGATCTGCCTCCGCTAAGATATGACTCGCCTTTCTTCACACCCAATACGCCCATCCCGACACCTCCACCAAACGATCCTACTATCACTAGCGCTTCTACTCCGTCGGTGAGGATGTGCCTCTTGTGCATGACAACTGGCAACAACGATTGCGATGGCAAGAGCGATGACAGAAGTGCCTGTACACCCTGTACCATCATTAGAGACCACAGCAATTGTATCGATAGCTTCACGTGGAAAAAGGGCACGTCTTCTCGGTGCGTTTCTTGTTATCAGAAAAAAAGAAAGTGTGACCTGAAGAGACCGTGTGGGCAGTGCGTCAA
>Ga0058698_10000771_pt1 | contig 16195 bp, 16 predicted proteins | sample AgamicAsSfe_FD_67288 | JGI IMG/M metagenome (GOLD analysis project Ga0058698, IMG submission 67288) | Agave microbial communities from Guanajuato, Mexico - As.Sf.e | ecosystem: Host-associated > Plants > Phyllosphere > Phylloplane/Leaf | place: Guanajuato, Mexico | collected 2012-05-30
GACGCTGCGCCGGGCTGGATTGTTAGGCACTCCATCAGCTAGACGTTTCGACGCTTATGCGCAGGACATGCCATGACAACACCGACAGGTAGCGTGGTACGTGGTATACAGGGCGATGGTAAACCTGGGAATGTTCACGTTGTCTACCGCTTGCTCAGATATTTTGTTTCTGAGCCAGGAACCCAAATCCGGATCCGAATCTGAGTCGTCTTTCCTCTTTAGTTCAATCAGTAACATTCCGCGTGCACGTGCGCGTCGCCTTTGATGATGCGAAGGGTGTGGAAGGCTTGGTCGGCTTGGTCGGCTTGGTCGATGCAGATAGTGCCATGATAGGCTTGCTGGAGGATGGAAAGGATTCCAAGCTCGACTTTCGAGCTTCTTGCATGCGCTAGACTCATCACACCATCAGCTCCTCCAAAATATTCTGCATCTCCTCCTTGCGGAAAGGCACAGCAAAGACTTCCCCACCAAGGGCATCCTTCCTGCTAACCAGCATCTCGTGATCATAAAATTCCCGTAGAAGGGCTCTGAACGTTGGCTCATTGGTAGCGATAAATTGTGAAGCTGCCTTTTGGTACAGCGTCCTGAAATCAATGCCAATCTTCATATTCCCGACAACACTATTTCTGCCACGCCCGTCGTCGAAGTCATCGTCTCCTGACATGACCGCATCCTCGATATCGTCCACAGATAGCAGTTCTGCAACGAGTAGAGCGTATAGATTGCGTGCGTTTTCGGTCAAACTGCGCAATACGTACATGACACCCTCTCTGCCTTGCATTTTGCGGCCGGTCCGTCCGAAAAGTGAGTTGACCTCATCAACGACACCTGCAATTCCCATGCCACCAGATATCTCCAGGTCAAAGGGCTTGAATGTGGTAGTGTCGTGGAAGAGCCAGTTGAATTGAGTTGATAGTTTTGCATCCCATAAAATCGGAAATGTGCGAGTGTCTACACTTGCGATGATTTGTATTGCAGGACACGCTGCGAGTCTTGCCAATGCGCTCTGGACTTGTGGCCGACGAAGAGATGCTGCGTCAATGCAGTGTACCAACAACTTGATCGATCGTTGACGAGTGTGTCGTTCCAGGGCTTTGTGTATGGTTTGCAGCATTTCTGCAGGTTGTGCACCGAGTTTTCTAGAAGGTGTACTTAGCTCTGGGATGACAGAGGCGACCGTGTTCAGTATATCTCGCAGCGTAATTGCAGGGTTGTATCCATTGATGACAATGATCGTCTCGTCTTCAGCCTCGGCAATCAAATGCTCTGCAAAGTCTAGGAGAAGACCATGCTTCGATCCCCAACCATAAAGACATAGATTAAAGCCTTGATCCAGCTCGAAGCACCACTGGTCGAAAGATCTAGAATGTATCGAGTACAGGAAGTCGAGCTCAGGCTGATGAGGGTCCTGATATGCCTTGATACGGTCGAAGAACACATCATGTGATGGTAGAGAGATAGAGGCTAGAGTGCTGTTTGAGGTCTTGCTGCCTCCAGGTCGATTGTCATAGAAGTACTGTTCGTGAGGTGGAAGATCTCTAGGTGGACTAGGGGTTCGTTCCTTTACTTTTTTCTTTCGAGGTCGGCCTCTTTTGGATGGTGTCTCTAATGCTGTATTCTCCAGCTCGGTCTGATCCGTTTCTGAATCATGTCCATGGTCATCCTCGAGGATACGTTCAGCAAGATCATCCTCGTCATCTTCGTTCTCGCTGTCGTTGACCAGCGACTGGGCACTGCGCTCGATGAGTCTACGAGCACTCTTTCGCCTTGCTGATCGATCTGCGTTCACGACGGGACCATTCTCTACAGAAGACTCATGTCCAACAAGTGACTTCGATCGGACAACTCTGCTGCCGCGCTTTTTGGTTGGTGTCTCGAACGCAGGGTCGACTTCTGCATCCTCATACGTCACTCTCTTTCGTTTTGATGGAGTTTCACTCATTCTCGGACAACACAAGGACAAAAGGTTCACTGTAATAGCGTCTCAACACGCATGAAAAGGCGTTAAGATGGAGCCTATCTGGCGATCCGAGTTTCGCTCAACTCCAGCCATGACCTCACGTTGAGCAGGTGATTGGGGCGATGTGAATGAATGCACCAAGGGAGTCTCGAAGGCATGCACTGATGCGGACCGGAGTTCTATCCGCCCAGGGGCTTGCATTGAGTCGCGTGAGGTGCCCTTGCGTTGGTGGCTAGGCTTGGCTAGTAAACAGCCTCATGCTGATCCTCGACCTGCGACAGCTTACTGCTCGCTCACGTTATGCGACTGTCTGAAGCAAAACGATAGCAAAAGTGCCAACGCAGCCTATGCGCTGCTTGGCGACAAGTAAGAGTAAAGAATAGAAGAAACATGTCATCAAGCACGCAATGGACCGGCACTGCCAGCGTCAAAGGCTCGACAGAGCATATCAGGATGTCGCTGCTGACGTTCTGTCTGGTTGGACTGCAGTCAGTATGCCGTTGCATCTAATAATTACATTGTGCTGACTTCGGGCGAACGCAGATTCACCTGGGGTATTGAGATGACTTGTAAACAGCTTCCACGATTTTGTCAAGGCGCGAGACTGATGTATTGCAAGATTGTACACCATATCTGCTAGAACTAGGCCTGACGAAAAGCAAGACATCACTAGTCTGGATAGCTGGGTATGCACACCTCCAACACGCATTCAATGAGCACACGGCGGCATGATTGGTTCTCGGATTGAAGATGAATTGCTGATCGTCTATATGAAACAGGCCATTGTCCGGCATCATCATGGCACCACTTATAGGAGCATTAGCAGACAAATCAAGATCACGATGGGGCAGGAGAAGACCATTCATGGTCGGAGGCTCTATAGTTGTGGCCGCATGCCTTATAACACTAGGATGGTCACGCGAGATCATGCAACGTGTCATGGGTAAATCAGCCTCTGTATGTCACACAACTTTTGAGCTCGTCTCCAACTGACGACTCATATGATAGACTGATTCAGTGACAATATTCCTTGCAGTCCTCAGCATCTATGCTCTTGACTTTGCAATAAATGCTGGTTGGTTATCAATAGACATACATTTGGCCTCCTTCACTAAAACATTACAGTACAGTGGTCATGTAGAAGTCTCATCATCGACACTCTCCCGATCCAAAAACAACAGACAGGCTCAGCTTGGGGTGCGTTGTAATCAATGCTCCTTGCTCATTAATTGCTTACGCAGCCGCAGCTAGCATGATGGTGGCCGTCGGCAACTTGATCTGCTACGGTGCAGGAGCATTGGATCTTGAAGTCGTTTTCGGCGACCGGATTGGCGAAACACAGTTCAAGAGATTGACGATCATTGCAGCTTTAGCACTAGGTTTGGCTGTTGGTGTGACGTGTTGGGCTGTTTCCGAACGTGTGAGGGTCTCAGATGAGTGGGTAGCGGCTGATGCGAGTCGAGATGCAGGTTACTGACGCTACTGGTAGCGAGTCTAATGCGAAAGGAGGCAAATTTGCAGTACTACGAACAATCATCAAGACGACCACGAACATGCCTCGACGAATACAAGCCATCTGCTGGGTACAGTTCTGGGCGTGGATTGGTAGGAATTTTCTCACGAAGATTAAATGATGGGCGCTCACACTGCTTAGGCTGGTTTCCATTCCTCTTCTACAGCGCAACTTGGTACGTCAGATGAGGTCCTCTGCAAACCCTCACTAACATCCTCCAAGGGTGGGTGAAACATACTTCCGCTTCGATGCACCAGCACACAACACCACGGATATGGTGGGAGAGATTGGCCGCGTAGGCAGCCGAGCACTTATCTTTTTCTCACTCGTCACGTTCACATCCTCAGTTGTGCTACCACGTATCGTGGAATCACCAGAAGACGAAGGCTACACTCCTCGACCACCACTTGGACTTGCACCAATCATCGAGGAGGCGAAGAAGCGGAAACCATCGCTACTGACAGTATGGTTCATATCGCAATTCATCTTTGCTGGTGCGATGTTCTTAACGCCCTTTGTGCATTCCTTCCAACAAGCAGAAGTGTTAGTCGCAGTTGCTGGCTTGTATGTTGACACCTTTCGTATGATGCGGGACCAATCTAACCATGAAACAGACCCTGGGCTCTAGCAAGTTGGTGTCCGCATAAGTATATGGGTGAGGAGATCATCCGAATGAGCAATCCAAGTGCGCGGAGGATTCCAAGAAGACGAGAGTCCAATGCACCGATCGACCTCGAGAAACCTATGGCATCAGAAGGACAAGGTGGCGACAGCGTATCCGGCATCTATCTCGGCATTCTCAACCTATTCACCACGATACCACAATTCATTGGCACGTTCATCTCAATGGTAGTGTTTTCGATAGTAGAGAACGGAAAAGGGCTCAATAGTACCACTGGTCAAGGAGCCAGAGGCGGGCCGAGCGGGATCAGTATATGCTTGTTCATCGGCGCCATGTGCGCGCTTGGTGCTGCGTATGCCACGAATCGATTGAAGCGAATCCTGATATAGAAAGCTTCGTAGAATAAAGAGGACCCAGCGCGCCAGTGATAGAGCATGTTGAGATAGGGGTCCTTCATATGTCTGCGAGCGTTGGCTCTCCAACTGAAAAATAATTCCGTCTTTTGCTCTGTCATCTATTTGTCGTGAAACAGCATCGTCAACTCCCAAAGATCGCTGTCGAAGTCAAGATACATCGAGGCACCACTCTCTATACACAATGACAGGCCCTACTGGTATCCCTCGGAATAAGAAGCTCGATCTGGTGACAGAGTAAGTACTCTGATACCTCTGCTGAAACTTTACTTTGGTTTTATAAAAGACCCTCGTTCCGAGTTCCTCCATCGACAACTCGAGTTTTCCACCAGCCCCGCCACGACAACACTGCATCTTATCGATTCACTTTCCCACTCATTCACCCTTCCACTTCACATCATCGACCCTTGTTGCACCATCATCCATAACCATCTTCCTCCCACCCACACACATTCCATACGTAAACTATGGCCAACCTCAACTCCAGAACACCACAGAACACACCGGCGAGCAATGCTCCCATCAACTCGCGCGCGCAGGCGCCCAACTTGACCAGTTTGACAGAGGGTGAGCTCACAGCATGTACAAGAATCCCAGTCCTCGCTGCTAACACGCGACGCAGAGAACTTCGACAAGGAGTCTGCCGCTGCACTATTGAAGAACCCAGCCCTAGTCAACATGATCCAGAGCAAGCTCAGTGGCCTAGTTGGACAATCATCAGGATACGTGGAGAACCTCCCTGCGGATGTCCGCAAACGTGTCGCTGGCCTCAAGGGTGTACAGAAGGAGCACGCAAAGCTCGAGTCACAGTTTCAGGAAGAGGTCCTCCAGCTCGAGAAGAAGTACTTTGCTAAATTCACCCCTCTTTACCAAAAGCGTGCTCAGATCGTTGTCGGCAAGGTCGAGCCTACTGAAGAAGAGATTGCCGCCGGTGAGGAAGATGACGAGGAGGAAGAGGACGATGAAGATGACGAAGAGGAGGGTGCACCAACCAAGAAGGACGCCGATGAGCCGTCCGAACCCGTCAAGGGTATCCCGGAATTCTGGCTTTCGGCAATGAAGAACCAGCCTTCGCTTGCCGACCTCATTACCGAACGCGACGAGGAGGCTATGAAAGAGTTGATTGACATCCGGATGGAGTACCTTGACCGCCCTGGCTTCAAGCTCATCTTTGAGTTTGGCGACAACGACTTCTTCACAAACAAGACGCTCACCAAGACATATTACTACCAGGAGGAGAACGGGTATGGCGGAGACTTCATCTACGATCATGCCGATGGCGAGAAGGTCGACTGGAAGTCCGGCAAGGATCTTACTGTCACAGTTGAGCAGAAGAAGCAGAGGAACAAGAGTATGTCGCGTCATCAATCTACTTCTCACGTTCTCAACTAATCAGTCTTCCCAGACACCAAGCAAACCCGCATCGTCAAGAAGACCGTCCCCACCGACTCGTTCTTCAACTTCTTCTCCCCACCCAAGCCCCCTACCGACGAAGACGACGACGCAGCCTCCGACATCGAGGAGCGATTAGAGCTCGACTACACCCTCGGCGAGGACATCAAGGAGAAGCTGATCCCCCGCGCCATCGACTGGTTCACCGGCGAGGCATTGCAGCACGAAGGACTCTTTGGCGACGACTTGGACGATGCTGACTTTGAGGACGAAGATGATGAGGATGAGGACGATCTCAGCGATGACAAGGATGAGGATGAGGAGAGTGATGAGGATGTCGAGAATCCAAAGGGGAAGCAGGATACGGCTGAGTGCAAGCAGAGCTAGATGTGTGATGAGATAGGAGGTGGAGGAACCTGTGACTTGGACATTCCGTGGACGCGGCGTGTGGCGGCGTTCAGAGGCTGGACAGGTCGGGGAAGACGTACAGCAATGTAGCAAAGGAAAGAAAGATGATGAACGCGCACTCTGCTTGCTCCATGACTTGTTTCTTGCCTGCCAAACCTAACGTGAGTGCTAACGTGAGTGTTGTCTTTGCCGTGAATTCTGCACAATACGACTCGGCAAGTCAAGCTGGATGTCACATTTCGCCAAGTCACCCAGCATCACCAATAGCATGGTCTTTCCATTTCCAAAATTGTAAGCAAGCAGGAATCGCGGAGGACTATGGTCCAGCATGCTATGGTTCAATGCCACCGTAGACTACGTACTCCCGCGACACGAAGCCTGTCGAACATTCCCTGCAATATACACTATCCAATTTCGCGTCAAAACGTCTAGGTACCCAGCATCGCCTGTGCTCGTGTCTATATCCAACCAGCATCCCAGCCCTCACACCAGGAAGCACTACGATCGAGTATCTGCACGACTGCCCCCTTCCTCTCCGTTCTTGGTCACGCAACCGCACTTCTCGCCCTCTTCTTCTCCTCCAATCGCCTCTTCGCCGCTAGTTTCCGCTCTTCGGACAGTGTCGTGGTCGTGGTCGTTGTTGTCGTTGTCGTCATTTGTGCTTCCTGCACTGCCAATTTGCCCTGCTTCTCGATTGCAGCTGACAAGTTCGGCACCGCCAGTGGCTCAGCATGCCTGCGATACGAGGGCGTCGACGTCGGCGCTTTGGCGGACACGGGGAATGGCGAACTCATCAGTGGGTTCGGCGTTCGAGCTTGTAGTGGCGAGCGCGTTGAGGCTGCGACTGTGGTGGTCGTGGTGGTGGTATTGTTGGCAGCCAGTTCTGTGCGTGGACGTGCCCTGCTAGGTCGTGCTTTGCTAGGCTCGGGTGCTGCCCAGATGTCACTGTTGTCCGGTTGTATGTGCGGTGCACTATGTGTGTTTGTCCGCTGCGAATGATTCGTCCGAGGCTCTGTTTCGCCTCGACGAGGACTGCCCATCTTCCTTGACTCGAGTTTCGCGTGATTCGCGGTCCGCTCCCTGTGCTCGTCCACATCGTCCTCATAGTCGCCGTATTTCTTCACAGCCCTCGCCAGCTGCGCCACGTACTCTGCGACCTGCTTCTCGAGCTCCGCAACGCGCATCTGCTCGTGCCGAAGCGCATCCGCTAGCTGTGCTGCCTCATTCTCCTTATCCCGTGCATATCTTTTGGCGAGTTGCTCTTTCTTGGCTATGCGACTCAATTGAGATGTGCTCTTCGAGGCATACGCATTGTGCTCCTGCTGCCCGAGATCGTGTTCTTTCTTCCAGAATGTGCCGGAGGTAGAGCGTGGGGCGTTCATGTCGAGAGTAATATCGTCAAAGGATGGGATTGCTACGGTTGCTGCTGGTAACTGCGCGCGACTTGTGCGGTTCGTTGTCTTGTGTGTGACAGCAGAATTCTCCTTGAGAAGGTTCGCGTCGGATTCCTGAATCTCCGCTGCCAACTCTTTCTTGACTGTAAACGGACTTGGAAAGCGTCCCGGATAATCGCGCGGCGTCGCAAGATGCTTGGAAGATGCTTGAAATGAGACGTTCTTTTTACGTCCGCCAGCTGTGCCAGGAGTGACCAAGATTCCAGCTCGTCTTGCAGGTGATGGTTCGAGGTAATCTCTCTGTGCATTCGCATTTCCACTCATGGCGCGTCGCGGCGTTGTCTGTACTTGGTTCATATGAGGTTCAGAGGCTCGTCGTTGGTTTCCTCTTCGTTGCTTGATCACTTCTTCGGGCGCTGGTGTGCCCCATATCAGGTTCTTGAATGCTCGGGCGGCAAAGACAGGAGCGGGAGTTGCGGGCGCGTCATCGCCTGTGTCTATGTAGTCGTTGTCTTAGAGCGCGTCAGCTGAAGCTGCCAGAGATAAACATTGGTCAACTGACCATGATCGCCCTCAGCATGATTTGGACGTGCCGAGAACCACTCCAGCACCATCTTGACGAGTTTTTGTTGAGCAGAAGAAGAGGTGGAGTTAGCAATATCGTTGACGCGAGTTGGTTCAAGGCAAGAGGACGACGTGAGCTGAGGAAATGAATGAAAGTAATTACTGCGAGGAGGTCACGGTGCTGTTTTCCAGGTTGTTTACAATTGCGGAGATGAGCTGGGGGTCTGGTTGCCACGACATGTGGGTCATCACCTTCTACAGCTTCGCGAGCTTCAGATTCATCCAGTCTCAACTAACCTCCTAGATAAACATGTCAAAGATCAATGGTAAAGCTGGCTGAAGCAGTAGCTTCGGCTGCTGCTTTCGAACCTCTTCTGTGCGCCTCGACGCAAAGGGATAATGCCCATGTTTGATTGTGCAAAATGCCACAAGCAAATAAGAAACCACCACAATCGTCTACAAATGCCGGAGACAAAACTGCAGCAGGTTCTGCTGCGAAGCCGGGAGGGTCAATCGTGTCAAACGAGGAAGTCCAGCTAGATGAACTCGATGTTCTCCGTGCAATATACGGAGACGACTTCGAAGATGTAGAAACCAAAACAGCTTGGTCGAGAGCCACTGAACGTTCCTTCAAGATCAGACTGACTTCTAACCTCGATAATAATGTTTCCATCGTGCTCAATGTCACACTGTCGTCAACCTATCCGAAAAGTGTGCCTCTACTACGTCTTACAGGCGTCGATAACTTGCGGCCAAATTCTCTTGCCCGTATTCATGCAATTGTCAAATCAAGGCCAAAGGAGCTGTTGCCTAGTGGTGAGGTTATGATCTTCCAGATTGCATCTGAGATGCAGGACATCCTGGATGATGAGGTCTCTGCACGCGCTCGTGATGAGCAACTGCCGAGTCTTGAAGAGGAGCGAGCAGTCCGAGCAGCTGCAGTCAGACAAGCAGCAGAAGCGGAACAGTTGGAGCGCGTACAGCGTGAAGAAGCTGCCAGACTGCAGGCAGAAACCGAATCACAGCGCAAGGTGGATGAAGAGGTTCGCAAACGAGAAGAGGCTCGGCTAGAGCTCCAGTCGAAGATGCAGGATCGCAAGGAGGACGAGATAGGCGTCGGACCTTTTGAACAGGTAGCTTTCGACCAAGCTGTCTCATTCAAAGACGAACTTCGAAATCAAAGCCACTTCCGATCTGTTTACCTTTTCCGGTCGTTGGCGCGTGATGTTGTTCATTCAGTTTTCACTGCTACACCGACGACAACACAGCCTCGATCAACGTGCTTCATCTTGAAGAGATACACATTGCCTGTATCGAGCTCCAGAGACTCGATCCTCAATCTAGAGAGACTGTTGGAAAGGCTCAGACATGTCCATCATGCCAGCATTACCAACCTATTGGCTTTCAAACTCACGAATGAGAACACAAATTGGCACTGTGATATCTTGACCGACTTCGCCACACGAGGTTCGCTCACCGAAATGCTTGATATGGTTGGTGAAATCCCTACTCAGCGTGCCCGGACTTACTTCATCGAATTGCTTCAGGCTGTGGACTTCTTGCACAAACATGGCATTGTACATGGCCGCATACACAGTGGTAATGTACTGTTCACAAGTGGTCATACTGGCATCGCCAATGTCAAATTGGCAGATGCTGGCTTTGTGGACTTCATCGCTGACCTGGGCGGATCTCGCAAGCCATCCGAGAGAAGTAACACGAGCTGGATTCCGCCAGAGTCACTCGAGTCTCCGTATGAAAAGACGCGCAGGACCGATATATGGGAATTAGGTGTCGTCCTAGTTGAGATGCTTCTGGGCTTAGACATCACAAAGACCAGACCAACTCCATCAAAGCTTCTAGATGAGGTAGCATTTTCTGGACCACTGGAAGATCTGTTGATTGATATTTTCGACAAAGAGCCGAGGAAGAGACCTGGTGCTTTTGAGATTGTCCCTTACGAGTTCCTTCGGACGGATTGTCCAGCGCTTCTCAATAGCATCGTTGCCTCGAAGTCACGAACTGTTTCTTCTGGCCAAGCAACGACACATACACCACGCAGATTTGTCAGGTCTGAGTCCAGTACTGCGCTTGCCACTTCGTCAAGATATTCAAATGAGTGGGAAGAGGTCGGACGCCTTGGAAAGGGAGGTTACGGGGAGGTTGTCAAAGCGAGGAACAAGCTTGACGGCAGAATCTATGCTGTGAAGAAGATCACACAGAAGCTGCCATCTGAGCTCAATCAGGTCTTGTCTGAGGTCTATCTATTGGCCACATTGAATCACCCATACGTCGTCAGATACTTTACTTGCTGGCCTGAGGAGGATGAGGATCGAATTGTCGATGACTCTGAGTATACTGGTAGTACCACGGGCGATGGTATCGTTTTCGAGACTGGATCGAGTGACAGTGAAGACTCAGACTTCAATGACCCTATGACACAAAGCACTGGTGGACTAGACTTCATCAGCTCGAGCGGCTACCCGAGGATTGACTTTGCTGAAGATGATGATGACCGGGAGGAAGTAGTCGATTCGTCTGATGAGGAATCAAGCGGCCCAACTACTACTGACCGAGCCAGCGCTGCACTCAGCTTCAGGACAAAAAAGCGGCGTGCAAAGTCTTTCTCGCGACCTGCCCTGCGCTCCACCTTATACATCCAGATGGAGTACTGTGAACGATTGACACTCCGAGACATGATTAGGAAAAACATCGGCCGCCACGCCGATGATGTTTGGCGACTCTTCAGGCAAGTTCTCGAAGGGCTTGTTCATATTCATTCTCATGGAATTATCCATCGAGACCTGAAACCCGAAAACATTTTCATCGACGTCGCAAACAATCCTCGCATTGGTGACTTTGGCCTGGCGACCAGTGGACAGAGATTCATTGACATTCAACAAGAGCAGCCATCATTGAACGACGATATGACGCGCGATGTCGGCACGACACTCTATGTGGCTCCGGAGCTGCGTGGCAAGGGCAGCACTAGCTATACCGATAAGATTGACATGTACAGTCTCGGCATCATTCTATTCGAGATGTGCTACGTACTCGAAACTGCAATGGAGCGTGGTCAAGTCCTGAGTGCTATACGAGAAAAGGAGCATCGACTACCTGAGGTATTCCAAACGTCTGAGAAAGTCCTGCAAGGCGATATCATCAGCTCGTTGATCACGCACCGTTCGGGCGAGCGACCGAGCAGTACACAACTACTGCAAAGCGGCAAGATTCCAGTACAGATTGAGGACGAGACGATCCGTATTGCGCTCGAAGGTCTTGCCGATGACAATTCTCCATATCACCAGAAGATCATGTCCGCCTTGTTCTCGAAGAGTGTCAATAATGATGTGAAGTCACAGCTGTATGACCATAAAGCTGGCACAACTCCTCAACCTTCTGCGAACTTTCTACTTTTGCAGTCACTGGTCAAAGAACGCCTTGCAGCATGTTTTCAGTGCCACGGAGCTGTGGAAGTACAACGGCACGGACTATTTCCTCGCTCGGAGCACTACAGTGATACCACTGTTGTAAGACTGCTTGATGCTTCTGGCACATTGGTACAGCTTCCGCATGATCTTACTCTACCGATGGCACGTCTTCTTGCAAAGCAGATCCGGGTAGCAGAGAAGTCGTTCGTGTTTGGCACGGTATACCGCAACACGCTGTACGGAACTGCTCCGCGTAGCAATCGGGAAGCCGACTTTGATATAGTCTCATACAAGAGCAACGACTTGAGATTAAATGAGGCTGAAGTCATCAAAGTCCTGGACGAGGTTATCAATGCCTTTCCGTCTCTAAGAAGAGCACAGATGTGTTTCCACATCTCTCATTGGAATTTACTGGACATCATCCTCGACTTTTGTCGTATTGCTGCAGCTCTACGACCACAGGTGAAAGAAGTGCTGGGCCGTCTCAATATTAACAATTTCACATGGACAAAGATTCGGCTTGAGCTACGCTCTACAGCTATTGGGGTCTCCTCCACATCTCTTGACGAGCTTGCACGATTCGACTTTCGTGACACACCGGAGAACTGTACCCGCAGGATACAATCTATCTTTGCGAAGAGTGAGTACCTACCACAAGTTCAAGATGTTCTAGCACAGATGATCGGACTTGGGCAATATTGCCAGCGACTTGGTGTGAAACACAAGGTCTATTTCAGTCCTCTGAGTAACTTCAACGAGAAGTTCTACAAGAACAGTATCATGTTTCAGTGCTTGTTTGATACCAAGAAGCGTGATGTCCTAGCCGCTGGAGGACGATACGACAATTTAGTGGCAGAACATGCACCTCGCACGACTGGCACAGATGCTTTGCCACATGCTCATGCTGTTGGGTTCAACCTTGCATGGGACACTATAGTCAGCTCGATGATGCGCTATCAGAGGGAATCTGGTGGTAGTGCGTTCCTAAAGAAGGGCGAGGAAGTTGACAGTCAAGGTATTTGGGCTACAAGACGATGCGATGTACTCATCGCATCATTTGAGCCTTCTGTCCTGCGCTCAACGGGCCTCACCCTAGTCTCGAAGCTATGGGCTCACGACATCAGTGCAGAGATATCAGTCGACGTCCGTTCGCCCGAAGATCTGCTCATCCACTACCGCGAAGACAAGCATAGCTGGATCATCACCATCAAGCACGAAGACATTGCAAGTGACAAGCCGGACTTGAAAGTTAAGTCGCTAGAGAAACGCACCGACTACGACGTGCGCAGTTCCGATATCGTCAACTTTCTGCGAGCCGAGCTGCGTGAGCGAGATCAACGTGAAGGAAGTGAGCGCTCAAAGCTTCTTCACCGCCAATTGAGCCAGCATGCATCCTCAGACCTCTTTAGCTCCACCACGTCATCCTCCGACCGCAGAACAGATGTCCAGGTCTTACTTGCGAACCACAAATCCAAAAAGGGTAACAAATGGCGCGTCGTTGAGCAAGCACAGCAGAAAGCGCAGGATTTACTTCGTTCGTATGCTGATGGCCCGATTGCCTGCATCGAGACGCGAGACGAGGTCATTGAGATGATCAGGGAGACGAGACTTAGTGATGCTGAGAGCTGGAAAAGGGTCAGGGAAGCGGTGAATCTGTCTGAAAGGACGTATATACAGGAGATACTTGAGTTGCTGCAGGGATTCAAGGCACAGTATGCGGATGCGGGAGGCGGCGCGGGCAGTGCTGGGAGGAATTGCTTCGTGTTCAACTTCAGGACGGGACTTATGATCTTGTATGATTTATGTCTGTAGTGACTTATGGTAGAGATGATCAATGTTACGGCTTGAAGGGTTCCCAGGCGTGCGCTTCGCCTTGTCTAACTCTCTCTCACAATTTCGTGCGGCGTATACCTCTAGTGCTTCGAAATATCGAGACTCTACCTAATATCTCTTTGCTAACATTATGCCCGTATTTTGCATTAGGAGTTTGAAACTACGTCCCCGCAGTGAAGCTGCAAAAGAGAAAGTGGCAAATTGTGAAGATGGAGATCGTCATCGTCATCCAAAGGTCCATATTCCGGATGCTCGTATATTGCCCCTACACATCAAACCCCTTGCGCTCGGGTGCTATGCTATACACAAACCAGAAAGAATAACCGTGAAATCACCTCCCTTGAAGTGACATTGCATATTCAGATTGCCTTGTTTTCATGACCGGGGGATTAGTGGCAAGATCACACCACTTACTATAGCAACCTCACACATTCGTTCGCAATGTCAATCTCACCCACCACCGTCATCGTGACAGGAGCCTCTCGCGGTCTCGGGCTGGAATTGGTCCGCTCCCTCGCGACCAAGCCCCCAGTCGAACCCATCATGATATACGCTTGCTGTCGCTCTCCCTCCAGTGTCAAGCCCTCGCCACCGATCAAACCTGCCTCGAACGCTTCTATTCAGGTAAAACTAACCCCAACCCTCCACTTCCTTATAGCACCTCCCCCTTCGAATTCCCCCTTGCTTCTCGCTCCCGCTCCCGACTCCACTGACACTCACAGTGGCACACCCTCGACATATCCGACCCCCATTCCGTCGACTCCCTTCGCTCTTTCATAATCGCCCAACACCCCTCCGGCCTCGACGTCCTGATTAACAACGCCGGCATAAACCTCGACATCGACCGCGCCCCAGGCATCGAGCCCTCCACCACCACCATCGAAACAAACCTTGATGGAACCCTGCGCATGCTGAAAGCATTCTTGCCGCTCATGCGTCCCAACAGTGATAGTAGGATAGTGAATGTCAGCAGCGTGGGCAGTAAGTTGAGCAGTATTCCGAACGCGGAGCTGCGGAGGAGGATCAGGCATGCGGGGAGTTTGGGGGAGGTGCAGGAGTTGCGGGATGCGTATTTGGAAGCTGTGAGGCTTGGCAAGGAGACTGAAAATGGATGGCCCGTGTCGAAGGCATATGGTGTTAGTAAAGCGTTGGTAAATGCGGCGACGCAGGTTGTCGCGGCGGAGAATGAGGGCGTGCTTGTGAACGCGTGCTGTCCCGTAAGTCCTTCCTCACACTCCTGACCCACGTTATACTGCATTGGTATGTGAACAAGCCTATCGGGTTCATACTAACGACACGCTGATACAGGGATGGTGCCAGACGGATATGGGCGGATTGGTTGGTATGCCGGCGAAGACTGTGGCTGAGGGAGCAAGAATACCGCTGAAGTTGGCGTTTGGCGATGTTAGGGGGGTTAGTGGGGAGTATTGGGAGAATCCAAGTGTTGCAGGGAAAGGCTCGGGTCAGCCTAGCGATTGGATGGAGTAGCGAGTGTCATGGTACGCACGGTGCGAACGAGGAGGAAAGGCACATATCGAGGACTATAGCTGGCAAGGCAGTTCCTCTGTGAGCGGCAAGGGGCATACAAAAGCAGACTGGAGTATTAGAGCACACAGACTGTGACAAGGCTTTGGTGATTTGTACCGTTCTAGATTTGTCGTGAGGTATTGCAACGCAGATATAAACAGCCCAAACGCCTTCCAATGCAGCACCTAATCGAGGCAGTACTCCTTTCGCCTCTGCCACAGCCTTTGATCTTTCTATCATATATTCACCGTCACCACTCATCCACCCTCCATTCAATTCAGCGAAATCGCCCCCTTTCGACTCTGTTGTACATGTAGATATGCCTGACTTCCGCAAAACACTAGGAAGGCGCCGTACACAGCAACGGCGCCAAAGACGGCGGTCGCAACTGCTGCGCCGTCTTCTGGGTCTTCTTCCGAGCCCATCATGGCGTGGCTGCCTTTCTGTTGGGAGTGTTAGACGCAAACTGAACGATAGTGGTGTGATGAAGCGAATGGTGCTTGAAAGGCTGAAGATATTGGGATTAAGCGGGTGCATATGGGCTTCTGCTGCAGCAGGGGTTGTATGATAAGGTCGACTAGTGGTGCAGCGTACCTGATATAGAACGCCGATGGTTGACAGGATGATGATGGCGAAGACGGAGATGACGATGCTGTGGGTAGTCTGCGTCAGCCAACAGCCCAGAATATGCTATGCTCCTGATCGCTCTCAAGGTCATCGAAAAACTCCTTGCCACATGGTTTCCTGCTGTCCTTGTGTGTTTCGCCAAGCAATTGAACCTTCCTTTCAGTCCCATTCCTCCCAGACATCCTCCCTCCTCTTCCTCCAGTACTCCAACGAAGTAGTCATCTACGTACCAACTCCAAGCATTCATGGCGCCAACAATTGGCTTCATATTTGCGATATGTAGACTTGCCTACGCGGCAAGCGACGATAAGGATAGAAGAGTGGAAGAACCCGCGAGGTTTTACAATTAGCCGTCGGTGATTAGCCTGTCTGCAAGTGAGGCTCCGTAGAGGTGCTGGGCGGTGGTAGTCGAGTGAAGGGTGTAGCAATAGCAGGGAAGTGCTTCGAGATGCCCAGAGATAATGAGATGAAGTCGTACGCCATCGCTGCGTTTACCGATCTGCAGGGTCTT
>Ga0058698_10000772_pt1 | contig 16185 bp, 14 predicted proteins | sample AgamicAsSfe_FD_67288 | JGI IMG/M metagenome (GOLD analysis project Ga0058698, IMG submission 67288) | Agave microbial communities from Guanajuato, Mexico - As.Sf.e | ecosystem: Host-associated > Plants > Phyllosphere > Phylloplane/Leaf | place: Guanajuato, Mexico | collected 2012-05-30
GCCTCCATCTTCGTTCCCTAACTGTTCGAATTGTCATCCTCAGTACTCAACATGGCCTTGTATACCACCCCGGAATTCACACGCTACGCCGCTGTCCACCAGAATCCCAACGGCGAAGGCGACGCCCGTCCCACAGCCCTTCAAGTTATCAATGACAACGGCCTCAAGGGCAAGCTAACCGACAAGACTATCTTAATAACAGGCTGCTCCTCAGGCCTAGGCGTCGAAACAGCTCGAGCTCTCGCTGCCACAGGCGCCCACATCTTCTGCACTGCACGCTCCCTCGAAAAGGGCCAAGCAGCACTCGCCGATATCCTGTCACCCGGAAAAGTCGACCTACTCCACCTAGATCTCGAGAGCCTAGCTTCCGTCCGCACATTCGCTGCCGAGTTCCTCGCAGCCAGCCATGGTAAACTCGACATCTTGATCAACAACGCAGGCGTCATGGCAATACCCCAATCGACAACCGCCGATGGTTTCGAGACGCAATTCGGCGTGAACCACCTCGCCCACTTTCTGCTTTTCCAGCTGCTCAAACCAGCCCTCGTCGCTTCTAGTACGCCTACTTCCGCCTCGCGCGTCGTCGCCGTGTCGTCAATGGGCCACCGCTACTTCGCGCCCACTCTGTCGGATATTCAGCTGCGAGAACCCGGTGCGTATGATCCTAATCGGGCATATGCGCACTCCAAAACAGGAAATATTTGGTTCGCAAACTACATTGATAGACACTATGGCTCTTCCACGACACATCCTATTCACGCCTTGTCCCTCCATCCAGGTGGTATATGGACAGGCCTGCAAGACCACTTACCTGAAATGGACGCTATGAAAGAAATCCCCGCAGTACAGAAGTACATGAAGAGCCCCGCGCAAGGAGCCGCGACGACTGTCTGGGCAGCTGTAGGAGAGTGCTGGGAAGGCAAGGGAGGTGTTTATCTAGACGATTGTCAGGTTTGTCCGCCGGTGCCACAGCCGAGTTATGAATTTTTAGATCGGGGATATGAGAAGTGGGTGTATGATGTCGAGAGCGAGGAGAAGTTGTGGGAGATGAGCAATGAGCTGGTCGGATTTCAAGAGGCGTAGAGCGTGCATGTGCTGCCATCACTGTCGGACATGAATTCCGGTGGCCATGAAATATGTAGGCTGTTCATGATATCGCTTTCACAGAAAGCCATCTATAAGACTCGAAACACTAGTCCATGACCAGATTATGCTATCAACCAAACCCTCGCTACCTTTTTGCTGTCACACTATAGCACCTCAAACTCATAGTACACATACGCCGTGTACTCCTGATCACCCATCTGACCCGCTTGCGCCATGTCAGTCGACAGCGCCTGATCGTCCTTCTGAATCCGGCCCTTGCTATCGCGGCCAAAGGCGTTGCCACCAAGGTATGAGTACGCGCCATCGAGATTCGACTTTGCCTTTTTCGCTTGCTTCGCATCGGTCTAGGTGCCTCGCGTCAGTACATGTCCAATACAAAGATCTCACACACTGAGCTCGTCCAACACGCGCAAACTCACCTGAACGATTCCCGCGACAAAGTCAAGCGGCAAGCCATATCGCAACACCGTCTCAACAAACACTCTCAGCGCGAGAACATGGATCCAGATCATGGCGCTCTCACTGTACCCCGTTCTTCCTAGCCGTAACGCCTCGCCCCACAACTTCTTCTCGTCCTTGGCTAATTGCTCCGCCTCCTTGGCCTCTTCCTCCTTGTTGCCCTCCTTGTACTGGTAGTCTCTCGGTGTCCACCGCTTCTCTCTGCACTTGTGTACAAACTCGGTGGAATGCTTCTTAAATGTCGTGACGGCGAACAAGGTGAATTCGGCATCCTTGGCGAGCTCGTTGGCGGAGCGGGGAACCACCATGGGACATAGCTCCTCGTAGTCCTTGTAGAAGTCCTTGACGTTGTTGTTGGGTACGGCGATGAGGTGCGTGTCGAGGTACTCGGAGTCGCGGACTATGGCTTTGGGATTGACGACGTTGACGAGGGACTTGGTCGCGAGGTTTCCGGTGCGTTTGCGCTCGGCGGCCTGGAGGGCGGACTTTGTCTGGTTGTACTGGCTCATCTTGGACTTGACGTCGTTGTCGACGCCTTGTATCTCCTGTCCTTGTTGTCAGCCGTACTGATCCACAGCACAAGAAGGATTAGGTTAGGGTTAACCCTAACGCACCTTCTGCAGAGCGTCTATGAGGTCTGCAATGGGCTTGTCGGCCCGGTACTTGACCTTGTTCCACTGGAAGTTGCGCAAGTACTGATCAACAGGCTCTACATCATGTGAGCTGCCAGACGCCAATCGCATACGGCCCGTGTGCACATACTGTCGTTTATCGTCTTCTGCTGCTGTATCTTGCCCTCGTCGCCGTCGAGTATCTGCCTCAGGCTGTCGCCCACCTTGGCCACGACCGCCTCGCACGCATTGTTGAGCTTGGACAGCTCATCGGCCTGCTGCACCAGGGCATCCAGCGTTCCGATCTTGAAATTGGGAATCGCGAACGGGGACGTGTTCCCCACGTCATTGGTTACGGTGGAGCGCAGCGCTGTGAGGGCGTCCTCGGCGTGGTTCGAGGGCGAGATGGACGTCGGCAGCGACACCAGCAGGTACTTGCTCCCCTTGGACATTGTTGCGGCGCTCTGTTTTGGGGCGATCGGGACGCGATATAGGCGGTTATGGGAACGATGGCCGTTTTGGTGGATGGAATCCAGTCGGGGGAGCTTGGGCCTAGTCGCGGCCTAGGGTGCTACCCTGCCGTCATTGGTGTCTTATATAGTCCGCCGTGAGTACCCGCCAGCAGCAAGACGACGCAACTTCTTTGGCATTTCCTCCTCACCCACCCAACATGGCCTCGAAAAAAGCTGTCGTTGCCCTGCGTCCGGCCGCCAATGGTCTTGCACCGCTGGTTTGGAGGCCAGAATGTTCGCGCGTCGCGACTTACTCCACAAGATCGCGCGCAACCCCAGCCCCACGTCCCCGCAACCTCACACGCCTATCGCAGCAACACGTCCGATATGCTTCGTCGGAGGCTGCAAGCGAGCAGCCGGCAAAGACTGGCTTGTACGAGCTTCACAGCAAGTATGGCGCCAAGTTTGTGCCATTTGGCGGCTATGCCATGCCAGTCCAGTACAGCGATATGAGCATCATCGACTCGCACAACTGGACACGCGAAAAGGCCAGCTTGTTTGACGTTGGACATATGTAGGTAACAGCGACTTCATACTTGCTCTGCGTACTCACCATCACTCCCACAATCTTCCAATCATGTTCCTGCGCTAATCCATCCAGGGTCCAGCACCACTTTTCCGGGCCAGGCGCCGAGGCCTTCCTCGAGAGCATAACACCCTCGTCGCTATCTTCGTTACCCGAACGCCAGTCCACCCTGTCTACGCTGCTACACTCTACAGGCGGAATTGTTGACGATACAGTCATAACCCGTCTGCCCGATCGCTTCTACGTCGTCACAAATGCCGGCTGCAGGGAAAAGGACACTGCCTACTTCAAGACACAATTAGAAGCCTGGAAGAATGCACACTCCGACCAGCCTGTAGAGTGGAACATACTCGATGGACAGGGTCTTGTTGCCCTCCAGGGCCCGTTATCCGCTGAGATACTCTCTCGCGTTCTAGACGACAAGTCCAAGCAGGATCTCCAATCGCTGTACTTTGGCCAATGCGCAAACGCTGTCATCAAAGGCACAGATGCTCAAGTGCTCGTCAGCCGGGGCGGATACACCGGTGAAGATGGTTTCGAGATTAGCATCCCCGCCTACGCCACCGAAGCCGTAACCCAGTTCTTGCTCGACTCTGCCAAAGACGAGCTACGTTTTGCAGGTTTGGGTGCGCGTGACACACTGAGACTAGAGGCGGGCATGTGCTTGTACGGCCACGATCTTGATGACACGACCACGCCAGTCGAGGCCGGACTATCCTGGATCATCGGCAAGGACCGCCGTGCAAAGGGCGGATTTCACGGCGACTCCGTCATCCTGCAGCAGCTCAAGAAGAAGTCTGAAGGCGGCGGTGTATCACGGCGTCGCGTTGGTCTTGTCGTAGAGGGATCGCCTGCCAGAGAGGGTGCCGAGATCGTCGACGAGGCGGGGGAAAAGATTGGCACCATCACATCTGGCTGTCCTTCGCCTACGATGAAGAAGAACATTTCCATGGGTTATGTCAAAGATGGTATGCACAAAGCAGGGACCGAAGTACAGGTTGTCGTGAGGGGGAGGAAAAGGAAGGCTGTCGTGACCAAGATGCCTTTTGTTCCTAGCAAATACTTCAAACAGCCGGCAAACATCAAGGCATAGACCTGGTGTTAAGCATTCAAGGATGAAGAATTCAACATGTAGTCTTCTTTTTTGCCTCTTTCGTCTCCACGTACCTGCGATGTTCTGGACTATCCGTGCCCGAGCTTCTGCCGGGTCACCACCAGACGCGTAAATCACGTCGCAAACTGGATCGCTGCTTCATCGGCCTTTTCATCAGTGTCGAACATGCATTACATCAGTCACGGTGATGGTTCGGGTGATACAGGACGCGACGCGGCGACATGCCGACCGGCGCCGTACTGATGCCGCAAAGACTGGGTCACGGCATCTCCGGCATCTACAGTATCAACGCTAGCAACGAGGCATCGACGTCCATGTTCAACATCAGTCCACTGTTTTGCTACACGGTCCGGTCGCTGCAGTTGCTTCATTTGTTTCTGTGGCTCTTGGTCGTTTTCGATAGCGGCAAAATCACACCATGTTCAGGGTAGCACGTCAATTAACCGGCAGCAGGGAAGATGCTCCTGGCGCTGGGACTGACAAACAATGGAGCATCGAGAAGGGTCGCCAGATGCAGGGTGAATGCTGTGTAACAAGAGGGAGAGGGGTCTGTACATGACGGTATTGGTATATAAGAAGTCGTGAAGGCCTTCTGGTTTAAACATCAATCATCGCATATTTGACTTTTATCTATTCTACAAAACACAACACCCTTCAGTACGAAACAGCTTCCATCATGCCTCTCACCAAGTACAAGGCTGCCTGTGTTAGTCTACATCATTGTCTCGTTTGCCAAATTCTAGCTGACCGAGTAACAGGTCACCTCCGAGCCATGTTGGTTCGACCTCGAAGCCGGCGTCCAAAAGACCATCAACTTCATCAACGAAGCCGGCGCTGCAGGTTGCAAGCTCATTGCCTTTCCTGAAGTCTGGATCCCAGGCTACCCTTACTGGATGTGGAAGGTCAACTACCAGCAGTCGCTCCCTATGCTCAAGTCGTACCGCGAGAACTCGCTGCCCATGGATTCAGAAGAGTTTCGACGAATCCGCCGCGCGGCGAGAGATAACCAGATGTAAGATCTTTAGTACCTACGAGCACCACGAAAGGCATGTATCTGATGTTGAGTGTAGCTACGTCTCGCTCGGTTTCTCCGAAATCGACCACGCGACGTTGTACCTGGCGCAGGCCTTGATCGATCCCACTGGCGAAGTCATCAACCACCGCCGCAAAATCAAGCCCACACACGTTGAGAAACTCGTCTACGGCGATGGCGCAGGCGATACATTCAAGTCCGTCACACAGACCGAACTCGGCCGTCTCGGCCAGCTCAACTGCTGGGAAAACATGAACCCGTTCCTCAAATCGCTCAACGTATCCGAGGGCGAGCAGATCCACATCGCCGCCTGGCCTGTGTATCCTGGCAAAGAGACGCTCAAGTATCCTGATCCCGCTACCAATGTCGCAGACCCGGCTTCTGACTTGGTCACGCCGGCTTATGCGATTGAGACGGGCACGTGGACGCTGGCTCCGTTCCAGAGACTGAGTGTGGAGGGCTTGAAGAAGACGACGCCTGAAGGTGTGGAGCCCGAGACTGATCCCTCGACGTACAATGGCCATGCGAGGATCTACAAGCCAGATGGTACCCTCGTCTGCAAGCCCGACAAGGACTTTGATGGTCTGCTGTTCGTTGACGTGAGTCGTTCAAACCCATTCTAACCTTCCTTGTTGTTGGACTAACGGAATGCAGATCGACCTCAACGAATGCCACTTGACCAAGGCGTTGGCTGACTTTTCGGGTCATTACATGCGCCCTGATCTCATTCGTCTGCTTGTTGACACCCGTCGCAAGGAGCTCGTTACTGAAGCTGATACTAACGGGGGTATCGCTTCCTACACCACTCGTGAGCGTTTGGGCTTGAACGTTCCGCTCGATGCCCAGGCACCCAAGCCCAAGGCCAAGGTTGCTGATGCCGCTGCCACCACTGCAATCTAGGCTTTGCAATGTCGTGGTCAGAGGACGCATTCCTGTTGATAATGCGGGTGCTCTGTAGGCAATTCCTAGATCGTTGATAAATATATTCCCCGCTCTTAGATATGCCTCACCCTGCTTGTTTTTGCACTGATGTGATTCGCGCTGTATGTTTGAAGGACTGGAATTAGTCCTGAAAAGGTTCCATATCTTTGTGTTCTAGGTTTGTTGTATAAAGTATTGATTGCGTGCGTTGATGCGGCTATGCTGGGGATGGGAGTTGGGTAGGCAAGAGAGAGAAGTCACAATTGGCAGCCTTCAACCCCGTTGGGTACGGTAGCCCCGATAGCGCATCTCTTTGGACTCTGCTTCGGCCTATATACTCCACCTATGCCACGTGTAGAATCCCACCACACTCTTTCTAATCTGTATGCTATTTCTATCATGCTTTGATTTTCTCCAGAACAATTCTTACATCACCCGTATCATCATCCGTGATTCTATATTTCACCTTGTACCCCGCCGCCCAAGCGTCTAATTCGTCGTTGCCTCTCTGCGCCACTTTTGCCAGTTCATCTGCATCCGCCTCCAACCCGACTACGCTGTCCAGCAAAAGTCTCGTGACGTTGACCTCGCGCTGGGCTCGCGCTGAGAGGGACTTCCTCGCGGATAAGGCCATGGTGCCGGTTACTGCGCTTGCACCCAGCAGGCAGATTAAACCGACCAGGAGGATACTGGGTACGTATGTGATGCGGTACTGTAGTTGCATTGCGTATGCCGGGACGTGGATGGTGTACTGGGGGAGGTTGCGCGAAGCGTTCTTGCTGGATGCAGCAACCTCGTAGAGGATACGCTGCGTCTCACCCGAGGCGTAGAGGAAGGTGTGTGCGAAGTCGGTAAAGAAGTCTTGGGTCGTTACAGCGTACATGTTGGACAGGGCGGGACCGAGACCGGGGATGGACGAGCCCGGGACGTGGAAGTTGAGGCTGTTGTATTGGAATTTGGAGAGCTGGGAGGGGATGATTTGTTTCTTTTGCGAGGGAAACGTGGCGGCGTCAATGGTCCATACGGCGGTGCTGGAGGTGTTGTCCGAACTGCGACTTGTGTTGGCGACGCCGTGTTCGCGGTACAGCACACACCGCAACCCGCAGGCAGACATGAGTCCCATTGTTCCACTGAAGCCCCATTGAGTCATGTTGTAGGCACGGTAATGGAGTGTGCCGTATGCCGACGGTTCCGTATCATTGGACAAGTCGAAACGCCTTAGGGAGCCTAGATATGCCTCTTTGAAACCCAGAGTAAATGCGGCGTATGTGAGGCTGTCGCCTTCTCCCTTTTGAATGTTTTCAGGTGTACCCGGGTAGAATGCTTCAAATAAGTAATTATCCGACTCTGCAGTTTTGTTGATAATCAAGTTGATCATCGTGTTGTAAAAATTTAGTGGTTGATCTACTGATATTGATTCTGGCAGAGCCGGGCTACAATTGACCGACAGTCGATAGGCCGGTACGTTTTCGAGCCTGGAAATAGCCGGCGGCAGAGACTCTAGCGATTGCGATGTTACGTTCACGGCTACATATGTACCATTGGTCAGTTTTGAGTCGGAACTGTCGTAGGATATCTCGGTTAAGAGGGACACCACATCCTTGACGACTTGGGCATTCTGATTACCGTCGAAATCGTACAAATCCAATGAGACGATGTCGGCCCCTGACACTATACCGTCGTAATCTTGATTGATGGTAACGTCACTTTGCAGCCTTAGTGGAACAGACGTCTGTGAAGAGCCGAGTTCAGAAAATGCCTCGTACGCAATAACATTGCTCAGTGCTGTTCTCGAAACAGCAGAGAGCATCGTTAGCAGCGCAAAGAGTCCAAGTGTCCAAGTCTTGCCCATGAGTAGATTGCGGAGATTGAAAAGGTCATAGTTCCCGCCTGTTGTACCGCTGGCGGCAACCAGCGTACGAAGGGGAATTGGCTTCGCTTGCTGTTCGTTCAAGGCCGACACGCGTGCACTGCCAAACCAGACAAAATTCAGAGTTGCCATGAGTAAAGGCGCCAGTACAGCTCCTGTGATGGCATCGACTGCTTTTGCCTCTGCTTGGCTAAGGTGGCCCCCAATCTTCTCGCCCGCAAACGTATCGAAAATTCGCGGATTCGCTCGGACGCATACAAGCCATACGACAAGGGCGACCAGTGGAATCGCTGCGGTCAGTAGGATTTGTGCAGCGGACCATGATTGTGAGGAGCTCTTCTTTAGTTCTGAATGAATGGGCGTTGTCGTTTGAGACGCAAGGAGTTTTTCCGCTGTAGGGGTTGAGGGATCCTGAGTCGTGGGTACTGGACTGTAGGGCTGAGAGCGAAACCCTGCCATCATCTTGGAAGTGTGGTTTGCCATGGCTAGGGAATGCGCGCCGTGGAAAAAACCATGGGCAGTGCTTGTCTTAATACTCTTGCTGAGAAATCATTCAATCGTGGCGCGGGTACAGATACCGGATTCTGAGACGTGGTTTTGGCCCCCAAATTTCGTCCCCGTTCAAAAGGCGCCGCTCTAGTGCGCCTAGCCAATAGCCACACCAGACCCTCTATCCACACTTTCTAGCGCTTACACGCCCTACATACACTTCGAACGTCAAGGCAACATAACGGTCTGACAAGATGGTACATACATGACATGTGTAGACTAGCTTGTCAGATGCTCTACCAGCCCAACGAGGTCGCACCGACACCCGATCTCTAGAAGGAGTTGCTGATAAATATGAGAATATTCTCGATGGAGGCCCCAGAATCATGCTGTCGTACGATCTGTCCTGGGGTGTAAGACGCGCTGTTAAGGCGCAGTCATATGTTCCTCCAATGGCGGAACGAAGTGGCGTCAGACTCTGCACTTCGACCTGCGCTGCATACATTTGCAAATACGCCTCTTGTCTCCTTTGAGCGAGCGAGACGTTTCAGAGAAGAACGTTAAATGACTGTCACTCTTTTCGCAACTGCTATCTCTCAAGCTGACCAGGCGGCAGATATCGACTACTAGCACATACAGATCTGCAAGTACAATGCCAGTGCTTTTCCATTTGGCGGATGCAAGGCCTCACTCTCTGCAAGTCACCTTTGAATCTTGTCACCGATATCCTATGCATCACTACCTTCCAAAGCCATCCGCTGATCGATAGACGCATTGTATAGTGGCCACTAATTTGACCAGTTGATAGATCAATGGAGAGACATGGTATGTATTCCAGATCGAGCAATTTTACCAAGTGTCGATCTGGTGCTGCCTGAATGGAAGTTCAACCAAGTGTGATACGATACCCACCCTCGTCGTCAATTCTTTCAATATCGCTCGCGTTAGTAAAGGAGAACGACCCAAACAACCCGAGATCAAAAGCAAGAATGAGTTCCCCGTCGACAACGCGGTGAGCGTTGTGATACTGCCCTGTATGGCGTATCCAGTGATATCCAACCCGTTTAAAGCGTCTGATGTCCTGATCGTAGATAGAAAGAAGTATCGGCCCTCGTGTAAGAAATTGTCCAGGATCTCTCGAGTGAAAAGGGTCCTGATATCCTTCACAAAGGTGGAGGATATGAATGGTACCGCTTCTTAAAGTCGACAGGCCACCGAATACAACTTCGTGACCCCAGACACAGTCCACTCTTATGGAAAACTGATACGGGTATCGGCCCGACCATTTCGCCCGGTAGGTACATTGAAGGAGTCGGGCGTGCAAAGGTGCTATCCCTTGTTTTTCTATTGCCTCTTTCGCATGGACGAATACCGGACTCATTCATATGGACGAAAACCGGACTTGCTTGTATGGACGAACATCGGACTTGCTTGTGTGGACGAAGCTCGGTACTGGTGTCGCTGAGGAATGCTCGTCAGCCTTGACTATATAAATCAGTCAAAGACACAAAGGATAAGAGACAACCAAAGTCATCGCGATACTCTCCTCGGTCTCTTCCCATCATACAATTCCTAGTAGAATACAGTGCAATTACTTGAAGGTAGAACGTGTTAAGGCTGCGTAGGTTATCTAAGAATTCTAGCATAGCTAGTAACGCTGATACGTAAGATATGCATAGAACTATGGAATAGATTACGTACCTCTTAGTAAGCTTCGTATTTTCTATACGCTAAGTTTTATTGTAGTGGAGTATTCACGTTCTCCTCTCCACCACGCCACTAGTGGCCTTACTGGCTCGGATGTCTTTGGTTCCGTATCCTGCTATAAGATACACCAAGGAAAGCAAAGATTTCAGGACAAAATCTCAACAACCTCAGCAAAATCTCGACTCGTTTCATCAGGTGTATCAGCACAATGACCACGGTACTTGTAATCGGCGCCTCTGGCAAGGTGGGCTCGCAAGTTGTTAAGGAGCTCGATGCCAATCACGAAGGCATCCACGTACGTTTAGCCACAAGCCGGGCCGAGACCGTTGAACAATGGCGCCAACAAGGACGACAAGCCGTCATCCTCAATCTCGACGACCCGAACACCCTACCATCAGCATTGCAAGGTATCGACAGGCTCTTCATGGTTACTGGCTACACGGCAGACATGCTGTACCAAAGCAAGATGCTTATCGATGCGGCGGCAGCTGCTGGTGTTAAGTTTGTAGTTCACCTTGGTGTCTATAGTTCAGGCCGGGATCACATTCCGCATTTTAGCTGGCACGATATGATCGAAACCTACATCAAAGCTTCTGGAATGGCTTGGACCAATCTGCACCCAAACGTCATCCTAGATTCTCTGTTGGTGACTGAGCCATCAACCATCGAGAAAGGCTCTTTTGATGTTATGTGGGGTGAGGCCGCATTGGGCTGGGTTTCAGCTGCTGATATCGGTACTTTGGCAGCCGCGGTGCTTCGCGAGGGACCCGGGAAGCACGCTGGTGCTGATTACGGCTTGAGCCCAGAAATCCTCACTGGTCCACAGGCTGCCGAGATCATCACTCAAGCCACCGGAACGAAGATCGAATGCAACGTCTACAATTCAGAGGCGTTCAAGGCTTACGTCGCGACAATTTCGGATGCTGGAACCCGTCTCTACCTCAACAGCGCTGTGCAGACGATGCGTCTTGGGGAATCTGGGCAAATGCGTTACCAAGCTACCAAACGTGACGACTTCGAGATTGTCATTGGCCGGCCTGCGACAACGCTGTACGATTGGGCACGTCAGAACTTGGTTTCATAGGTATGAGACGGTTCTGTTTGGTCTCCTAGCATGAAGAGTATCCCAGACGAAATCCATTCTCATGGATAACTGGGTTGGGAAACACCGGGATGTGCACGGGAGGGTTCCGGGGTGCAAAGCTGCTACCATGTCTTCTTTTACACAAAGGCACGGGTTTCTTGGATGTATTATAATCGAGCGGGCTTGAACTGCGATAGTGCCCCAATGCACTGGATTGGACGAGCTTTCCCTTGAAGGTTTTCTTATGTCCATCTTTGCAAGCTTTGTGACATACGTGAGACCATCGAAATTGTCTCTGAGGGATTGGAATACAACACACGATAAGAAGTGCTCGCGATAGGGCAGACAGAGATCGTACAGTTGGCTATCTCGCCACCGTGTTAGAACCTATGTGATAAATATTTATATGTATAGTAGTTAAAATCCATTCCGTGTTCCCTTTTATAGCACAGTGTATCTTTCTAGGAGATTTTCCGACCTCGCAAGGCAACGGTCGTTACATTTGAGATGAAGCCTAGGCTCACAAGCCTTACTGTAGAATCTGTCAAGCCTATGACATCATACGGATCGGAAAACATTATAACTTCCGATCCGTGCGGAACACGCCTGCTAAGAACAGCCAAGCTCTTTTGGCTCGCTTGATTGGACAAAAATGTTCTCTAACCTTGGCGGATTGCCTGACCAACGCCCCAATAAGCACTTGTTCTGCGTTCTGCGGCATTCAGCCACAGTAGGTATTCTACGGCCGTAGCGCAGATTGGGTCCAATGTGGTTCGCGCCTATCTTTCGCACTGTAGTGCTAGCATATGATCTGGGGGATACAGGGCCACCGTCGCCACAGTCTTGGGTAACACAATACTCATTGGATCTTAGCAAGCGTGGACATGGGTTGAACGTCGCGGGCCTCGATACCTGGGGGCTTAGCAAGCACGCTGCATACCATTGGGGCGAGACGGGCACTGCGCAGCGGTCTTGGCACCACTGTTGTATACTACTTCGCCATGTTCAGTGACGGAATCTGGGTCGAGAACTTTGGTAAGCTGAGTCACCTCTACAGAAGGATCTCATCGCTATGCACTTACCTGCGCAACGCTAGGAACAACTATGCTGCTCTAGGAGGAAACCGCGACTTCGGGACTCAGCCAAGCACTGAACAACGAGATCGCAAGGTACAGCCCAAGCGTCGACATTGGCAAAACGAGTATCTATGATCGCGACTGAGGTTTTGTTCAGCCATGTACTTGATTGGGTCTGCCTGGTCGCAGCAGGATCATAGTATATAAGCTCAACGCATGCTCTGTTGTAGCAGCTACCAAACCATTATCATCTTCCGCTACTAGTTTCACACATTCCTCACATCGAAAGAGTGTCTATCTTGTTCATTGTCTTCAATCGCAACATGAAACAGTATCTGCTATCAACAACGGCACTCGCGTGCGCGAGTCTTGCCGCAGCCACGGAGTATTGTCCTCCAGCAGGCATCCCACTCCTACCACCCCCCGACCTTTCCATCGCCCCCAAGTTCGATCCTGAGCCACTAAAGGCTGCACTGGACCGACTGAACGGTGAAGCGAATCTCTTCAACACGTCTTCCACCTCTTACTCGGTCTCGATAACCACGACTGAAGATACAGTTTTTGAGTACCATTGGACTGCACCAAACGTCAACACCACAGTTGGCGTTAGCGAGGTCAATGGCGACACAGTCTACCGCATCTTCTCGGTGACGAAACTTTTCACCGTTCTTTCTGCGTTGCTCCAGGAGGGATTGGACATAGACGATCTTGTTTCTAAGCATGTACCGCAGCTTGAAGGCTCGAAAAACTTCGAGAACACGACTTTGCGAATGCTAGCCAGCCATCTGTCTGGCGCTCCGCGCGACGGTAAGGCTATGGCTGGAGGACAATGAACCAAGAAGACCACAGCTGACTCTTCGTACTTAGGCTACGCCTTCGACACCTCTCTTCGAGGACCTCCTGATTTCCTACAGGGCGAACTCGGCTTGCCGGAAAACGCTACTGTCCCTGAAGGCTTCCCTATTTGCAATTCCATAGAATTTGGCCTATGTGCTACTCGAGAGGGTAAGAATTCCTTGAGATCGTGCTACTGTCTATACTCCTTACTGAACCTGATCGCAGAATTTCTCGAAGGAGCGCTCATCAGCAACTATGTATGGCCCGTCGGTCGTACTCCCGCATACTCAAACTATGCCTTTGTCATTCTTGGCTACGCTATCGAGTCTTTCACAGGCAAATCGCTTCGAGACGTTATCGCAGACAGCATCACGGGCCCTCTGGGCTTGAGCTCGGCGACTGGCCTGAACAGTCAGGATGCATCACTGATGGTCATACCTGGAGAGGTCGATCACTTTGGAACTCAGGACATCGGGGAATGGAACGGGTGAGTCAACTCAGACCCTAGCAGTCTACTCATACTTTATTACTCTCTACTTCTGATTAGAACCGAGCATCCGTACTAATTCGCCTATGCCCACAGGACTGCCGGCATGTTCTCAACGCCCAAGGACCTCGCCCGCTTTGTTCGCGGCCTCCTCAACAACGAGCTACTCTCGAGCACCGACATGGCCAAATGGCTGAAACCCGCCTCCTTCACCTCTTCTTCTAAAGGCGAAGCTGTCGGCATGCCCTGGACCGTCTTGCGTCCCACGAGCCTTGGCCTTGACTCAGGCGAGAGACCCGTCGATATATACACCATGCCTGGCGGACAGGGATATTACAACGCCTACGCAGCCATCATCCCGGAATACCAGCTCGGCTACACCGTCAACGTGGCTGGTGTGGGCGACGATCCGGCGCTGCGAGCCCTGCTCGACCATCTTGTGCGCTACTCTGTCCCGCATTTTGACACCGTGGGCCGGGAGCAGGTCGCGGAAAACTATGCGGGTCGCTATGGTAGTGGTGAATCGGCAATTGAACTGGTCGTCGATGATGGTCCGGGTCTCAAGGTGAAGAGCTGGACTACTGGTGGCAAAGCTGTGTCGGATGCGTGGGTCGAGTTCTTTGGTTCTGCTGCGCTGAACGCGGTTGATGCAGACGTCAGGATCTATCCCATTGGTGCGGATAACCGTTGGCGCGTGGCATTCCGGGGCATTTCCGATATGAACAGTACGGGTATCTTTGAGGATGCTTGTTATACTTGGTTCAGTCATGGGGCGTGGCTTTATGCTGGTCTATCGGTGGATGAGATGGTGATTAGTCTTGGTGAGAATGGGACAGCTACGATGGTCAGTGTGCCTGGTCTTCGGCAGAATCTGGCTAGGTCTTGAATGGGGATGATGTCGCCGAAGGGTAACTTGATCAATATGGAGGCACGCTGGCGAACAACAGGCAGACTCATTTGCAGTCAGCAATAGTTGGATACTCTCGCACTACCAAGTGTAAATCTCAAACGCGTCAATGCATTGTTGAGGGCATCGCAATGTGAGTAGGCACAGCTAGCATCCGTACCAAATACAGGGTTGCCCTTTATGTTCATTCCAGCATTCGATTGTATGGTATGTTGCTTTTGGGAACTAGTAGATTGCTTCTGTGTGTAATGGTCTCGACGAAACTACGTGAGTCCGTAGCTCACGATAACTCTAGCAAGAAGTCCTGCCTCCAGAGACACTGCAGGCAGCACCGCCTGCACATTTCTACAAACTATCAATGCACCACTCGCAAACATACTGGAGGACGCAACTTACGTTCTTGCAGGCGTACCACGTCTTACCATCGGCGCAACATCCCTTGGCAGATGGGCAGTATCCCCACTGGTTGTTGGGATCACTGCCTTCAGCCAACTGGGCATGGTTCGTGGTAAAGTGTTCGTCATGATCGAAGCATTGCTGAGATTCCAAGTATCAGTCTCTAGGAATGTTCTTTGAAAAGAAGGATACTCACCCAGGCGGAGACTGTGGCGACCAAGAGGAGTAGGATTGCTTGGATCTGCATGATGATGGTGTTGGAGAATTGGATGATGTTTGTTAAGTCGCACTTAAAGTTGTGGAGGAAGGTAATGGAAGAGATAGGCGTTGGATGGAGCCCTTCTTATAAAAAAACCAACGATCGCATATTAACCATATCCTGTCCTCATCTGTTGACTTCAGCCTTAATACATATGAATAGGTTAATATGTGTAGATCAGCCCCAGGTCCTTCTCGGGCCTATCGACACAAGCGTTGGGTCGTGCACCGAATTTGAACCACTATAGGATGTGTGAGTCCAGCGAAGAAACAAAACAAGCTCACGAGTTCTCCACACTTGGCAGCACAAGCTTTTCCGCTTGTTCGAGTCTAGTCGTACACCGTTTGGATGTGTATTGCTCATGCATTTCAGGTAGGTTCTCCAACGCATTGAGCACGTCTCTGGCTCACCGTCATTTTGAATCCTCTGGATTTCTCCGTGTTCGTTTGATATAAATTCTCGGAGCTTCACCCAATAGTGTTCGAACAACAATTTAACAAAGCGAGTGAACCTATACCGTTCTCAGTGGTCCACGGCGTAATGCGCGGTCCAGCTCAATGCGCACGCTTCGGCGTAATTACTGCGCGGTCCGGTGTAATGCACAGAGCACTAATTTCGTTATGGATATCCTGCAATCCCTGTACTATCTCAGACGTGACTTTGGTTGCATCGCTTTTGACAAATTCACAGAGGTGATATATGTTGAACAGTTTGCCTTGATATCGTGACAGGCGTTGGATGCGACACCTCCTACCTGGGTACCTACCTGGGTACCAAGACGGCGCATAAG
>Ga0058698_10000774_pt1 | contig 16156 bp, 23 predicted proteins | sample AgamicAsSfe_FD_67288 | JGI IMG/M metagenome (GOLD analysis project Ga0058698, IMG submission 67288) | Agave microbial communities from Guanajuato, Mexico - As.Sf.e | ecosystem: Host-associated > Plants > Phyllosphere > Phylloplane/Leaf | place: Guanajuato, Mexico | collected 2012-05-30
GAGAAGAACACCCCCAAGACCTCGCACACCCTCAACAAGGTCCCCTTCGTCATGGCCAACGCCCCCAAGGGATACAGCCTCAAGAAGACCGATGGTGTTCTCGGTGATGTTGCTCCTACCGTCCTTGCAGTCATGGGTCTTCCCCAGCCCGAGGAGATGACCGGTTCCAGCTTGTTGATCAAGGCATAGAACAATGTAGATATGGATTTGGACACATTTTTGGAAGAAGAAGCGAATAGATATCCCGGCACTATGGCACGACTCATAGACGAAATGACAACTTGATGTTCAATGTTTTCTATTCCTCTTCTACACTTTCCAAGGGGCGCATCAATTTTCCTTCCAATCCGGTATTCAGTCGCTGCGGAAGAAAGATCACACACGGTGCTTTGGCTCTGGGGTTTCTGTATCATCGTCTCGGTCATGGCAGCCGTAGTACAGACTCTTTTCACGTCCGACGGTTAGCGTGGTGTAGCACGGCAGTCCATCTTTCTGCATAACAAGGGTATGCAATCAATGATGATGCTTAGCAAACTGGTTATAAGTAATGTTCAAAGCTCGCACTGACCGTCGGACGTGGGAACAGTCTGTACAGAATCTTCGCCGGCTACGCTTCCGAGTGATAGAGTCGGCTACGCTTCCGAGTACCAGACCAGGGAAAGCTCGGATTTGTCTATGTCCGCGTGAGTCCAAGAGGTTTCCATTCAAGACCGGATTTTATCACCTGGATTTTGATGTCGTAAATCCGGTGCTTTGCTTAGTCCCGGGCACGAAAAAATATACGAACCACAAATCAAGCATTAGAGCTCAGCAACGTCTCGCTTGGCGAACATGGAGCTAACGACATCATCAGTCGCGAAACACATAAATAGTACTTCACATCTTTCTCCTTCTTGCAGACACGTCAACTACACATCCTTCAAAACAGCCTTGTTTCCTCTCCCACGATCATGGCAAGCAAACTCCTTCCAATCACCGTTGGCTTCCGCAGCGGAAACGGGCACGTCATCGGCCATCTCTACTATCCTCAGGAATACGATTCCTCTCGACGCTACCCAGCAGTCGCAGTAGGCGGGCCATTCACCACCGTGAAGGAGCAGGTCGGCGGGACCTATGCAGCAGAAATGGCTCGACGCGGCATAATGGCCATAGCCATCGACTACCGCAATTACGGCGAGAGCAGCGGCATCACACGCCAATACGAAGACCCAGCGACAAAATCAGAGGATCTGTCCGCTGCTCTGCAATTCCTGGCTCGCAGATCTGACGTATCTGCTACTGGTCTATTGGGCATTTGCACCTCGGGAGGCAACATCTTATACCCTAGCGCCAATGACAGTCAAGTCAAAGCTATAGCCACCGTAGCCGGCTTCTTCATGGACGAATCATTGCAGCCTAAACTTTTCGGCGGAGAAGAAGGTATACAGCGACGCAAGAGCGCTGGTCGCGAAGCACGCGAGCATTACGACAACACGGGCGAGATCAAAATGATCAGAGCATACCATCCTACCGATCAGACGGCTGCAAGCGTCAGCCCAAGTCAGTACTACATGGATGAAAGCAGAGGCGGAGGTGTTCGTGCATGGCGAAATGCTTTTGCCGTCATGAGTTGGGAGAAGTGGATTTCGTTTGATCCTGTGTCGCAAGCTTCGCGTGTGAGTGTGCCTGCACTGATTGTGCATTCGCAGGCTGCGGCATTGCCTGCTCAAGCGCAAAAGGTGCATGATATGTTGAAGGGACCTAAAGAGCTGTGTTGGATAGAAGAGGCACAGACTCACTTTGACTTTTACGATAACCCTGCTATAGTAGCAAAGGCAGCCGATCGAGTCGCTGCACACTTCCATGAGGCCCTTAGCTAGAGTGGTACGGGCTGGGATTGTTATTCAAGGAGAAGCCATATTCTCTAGGACCAGCCGTGAATTTCAGTATGGCTTATCTGAGGGCGAGCCTCATAGCCTTTCGTGGAACAATATCATGAGACCATCGCGCACTGTGGTATGACTTGTAGAAAATATGAATCTGATGCATAACACTATTCATAACCAATTACCCGAGTTGTGCCTCGTGTTGGAGACGGTGGACCCTGGACGCGCAATCCATCCATCCAGGTTTCCTTGGCAAACATGACACTTGCCATTTCCATCGTGACTCCCTTCAGTGTTTGTGATTCCCGACATCAATCATGTCTTCTTCGTGAGATTCCATCATCACACGCCACAAAGTAATTCCAAACGCTTGGGGGTGTCGGAAGTGGAGGAAGAAATCAAAGGCGACTGGAGATCGGCGGGCCTCGGCGCGCATCATCGCCCTCACTGTGGCATGATCCTGGCATAACATCACGACAAAGCTGCTTCGGATCAAGGCTATCATGTTCAAGGACCAGACCCCTGCATGCAATGCCGACTCTGCCTTGGAACTCGGAAAAGAGACTGTACCCGAAAATGGACATCTACAACAACACAACCACCCGCCCACCATTCTGACGTTTATTCGTAACAAGGATAGCAAATACACTCTTTGCCGGCGATCGCGTATCCGTGGCATCCCACCGCTGGGTATTGGTTTCCTTGACATAGCCAACTCGGGCGACTTTGCTGCCAATGTCTTCAATCACGTCCCGGTCCCGATCCACGCCATCATACTCATGGCCATCGGAGCCACTGTTGCTCTCGGCATGTCTTTCTTCGCTTTCTCAGATCTGAAGGCTAGCTGGAAAAACGTGAAACTTCTCAGGAAAGAAAGGACGCTGCTGAAAGCAATGGACAGCGACAGGGCCGCAGAGCTGGAACTTAACCATCGAGACCTGGGGACAGAGCTTTTTGATCGCGCTGGTGTGGACATCGCCATGGGAATTGGAGCCTTTCTCATCGCCATTGGTACTTACATGGCCATTGGGGGAGCCAATCACAAAGTTTTCCTTGCGAGTAATTTGTTGTCGGGCTATATTGGAAATGCTCTGCCTGCTGTCTACGGTCTCTGCAATGTCGGGTGGTCCATAAATGTCTGGATCCGCGCACACAAACAAATCAAGGCAGTTTATATACACCTGCAAGACGGCGTTACGAAAGACCTTCTTCTTCGACGGGGAAGGAGAGTCCAGGAGCATGCGATACTGACGGCTGTCGTTTGTCTCGTTTCTGGTGCACTCTCCATGGTCACGCCTACTCATTGGTGGCCATACCCTGTTCTTCTCGTTTGTGGTCTGGCATTCCTCCACAGCACTTGGATTTACAAGACTCAAATCGGATACGAGCGGCCTTTACTCACACATGACGTTCATTTGGACAAAGCCACCCTGATCGACGAGATCTGCTTCCTTCAGCTAGTGGAAGAAGCCTTGCGGAAGGACCACAATGCTTGGCTGGCACTTGAACTGACAGATCTGTTAGTGGCTGATCTGCTGACATTTGTCATGCGATGCGGTCTCTTCGAAGCTCTCTGCTGCCAGCTGCTGAACGAGTCATGCGTTGTCAAGCAATACTTCGATGCTGAGTCAACATCGACCACGGTAGTCTCTGCACAAGTTCTGCTCCTACTCGACAAGCTTGACCAAGTCACTGAGATTACTGGTTTCGCACAGCTTTGTCTCGAGCAACGTGGAGTGGAGCAGATCACCATTCGAAAACGATACTTGCTGGAAGCGCTTGGGTCTTGCCTGTTACATCACATTGAAACTGACAGAGATGGATGAATCAGTGTTGCGGCCGTATAGCAATTGATAAGAAAAAGCTCGGTAGCTCTCAAGCGGGGTCTGATCGTCCATGACTTTAATGACTCGCCCAAGCCGGGTCTGATCGCTCATGATTTTCGCACATCAACGAGGCTCGACCTTGCCTGATTGGGGCCCTGCATCCACGGTTTCACCACTTCGCACAGAGCACTGCGCACCGCTTTGAGGGAGGATGATCGTTGTTTCGCATTTTCCAAGCTCGGACGCGAGACTCAATTGTACCTGTCCAATGTTAATCTGCCATGTGCGCCGCATCTCGTTCCTGCAAGCCGTTATACGACGCTATATCTGACGGAGGTGATGATCGCCAGTAAGCGTGGGAGTGGCTTCGCACCGGGCCGACGCGAAGATCGTCGTCCACAACGTCGGGCCCCTCTTCCAAGATACAAGTATGGCGATCCTCTTTTTAGCCACTTAGACTCCTTTGACACTCGCAGATCTCATTCGTGCGTTGACCTATCACGGCTAGCTTTCCATACCGTTCGAGCTGTGAGATCTGTGAGCATGGTCAATACGAGCGCAAGGTGCGTGCATGGTGTCTTTACAGATCCGTTTCCCACCCTCTAGGTCAACGACGCTGCACCTCCATTGACTGTTCTGGGTAACAACGACTGGACATCCCAATGTGACCGCTCAGACTTGTCGCTCTATGCGCATCACAACCACCATCATGTGTCTTGTGTTGTGGAAGATCTACTCCAACGATGTCACTGACACTACTGCTCAGCGCAAGATGAAAATACAAAAGGAGGGTCAGGAAGCTGCTCGTTTCCTCATCATCAACTCCTTGAACCAGCTTTCCCACTCTACGAACTCTTCCGATCTTCTCCAAATCACTCTCATAATCAATTTTACAAGATGCACTTCTCCTCGCTCTTCACCCCCGTCGTGGCCCTTCTCGCCACCACTGTCTCGGCCAGCCCTATCGAGAAGCGCGCAGTCACTGCCGACAAGATGGTCACAGCCATCAACGAAATTACCCAGCAGTCCAAGGCCCTCACCACCGTCGCCAAGAACATCAACCCCATGAACGGCGTTCCTCTTCTCGGCCCAAGCTCCGGCAGTGGCAGCACAAACTTTAACGATGTCATCACTGGCTTCCAGGGTATCATTCAGACTGCCACAGCCGATATTACCAACATGGATGGTACTGCACCCTACACCGATGCTACTGAGGAGCAGAAGGTCTGCGATGCTTTTGCCAATGTGAGTTTCTATCCTACACCCGACGACCGAACATATTTCGCTCTAACATGTTGCAGTTTGTTGTCGTTCACCAGAACCTGCTCCAGGTTGTCATTGGCAAGTCTGGTCTTCTGCAGGGTATCTTCCTCGGCCCCGTTGCCGCTGTCCTCCGCTCTCTCGAGGGAGTTGTCGACGTAAGTGATCTTTTCAAACACCTGGTCCCATTGACTACGAATGCTGACAAGCAACTCATAGACTCTCGCTTTCGGCATCATCGACTCTGTTCCCGTCTGCGCCGACAAGGCCACCTCGCAGAAGAGCAGCTTGGACGAGACCCTTGGCAAGGCCATCTGTGCTTACACTCCTGCCGGCACCCTCGGCCTCAACTTGTTCTGCTAGATCACTGTCGACGAGCAGTTCTGACCGACCCGGGTGATTTCCGTCACAGAGAAGTAGGACACGATGAGTAATGAGATAGTCGTGAGCAATGAATATAAATCCTCACCTCCTCATGATTATTCCAGAGCGGATAGAGCATCTCGGTGTCATCCATAGCATCTGTGTCCCTTGTTCTCCGCCATGTTTCTCCCTTCCAAGGACGAAGCCTTGCTCTCGTGCGTATGGGTCTTGAAGATGATGCAGGCACTGTTGTATATGGACTGAATAACAAATTGTTCCCTGATAAAACGTCAAGCAAGGCGATCAAGATATTCTACCACGCAGACCCAATACCTCACAATCAAGACTTTGTGAGGACGACTAACTCAGGATGCGCTTCGTTGTCGTATGCATCACCCAACGCTCTCCGCACCGCATCTCGTTCCCCTATCCGAAAAATCCACTGCTCCAGATTTGGACATCTTGACATCTCTGCTTCAGTAATGCCACAGAACCGATAACTTCGTACCCAAGGCCATGCACCTATATCTGCCGCTGAATACTTGCCGGTTCCGTGACCTGCAAGCCAGTGTCGAGTGATTCCTGTGAGACGTCCTGCTAATCGATCTTCAAGAACACTATAGACTCGCAGTAACTCTTCTCTGAAGCGTCCAAGGGCGTCTAGCGAGTCAATCGTTAGCTGTAATCCATCCACGCGCATGACATCTTGTCTCGCGCCAACTTACAAGAATTTCCCGCTCCTGCGCCTCTGGAGAAGTGTATGGTCTGGCTCTGATAAGGCTGACCAGACGCTTGCCAAAAGAGCAACCACTGTATAAGTTCACTTTGCTCAACAGGATCTGCGAATGAAAATAGTCTGTCTTTGTCATATCTGTCAACAAGATACAGTAGCTCTGCAGTTGATTCCATGACAGAATGCGGTGGCGATACATTGTTATCGACGATAACTGGTATACGCCCGTTCAAATTCAATCGTAGGAACCAGTCTTGCTTTTGTTCATCAGTGTCGATGTCAATGAGGGTCGTGGTGAATTGTAGTCCGTATGCTTCTTTGAGTTCTTCGAGAAGGATCTGGACTTTTTTGCCGTTGGGAGTTGATTCTGTGATGAGGTGTAGTCCCTTGCGATATTTAGTGTCTAAGTGGAAAATGTAACAGGTTGTCTCTAGGTATACCTTCGCATTCCGAACATTAGACGGCGTATCTGCAGTGTATATCTCTGTACTTGAGGCTGATATTTTTTCCATCACTTATGTTCGAGAAGGGATGAGGGGTCCAGCGAATGGTGGGAAGGGAGAGAACAAGTAGTTGGAGGATCGTCGACGGCTCCGGGTCTTTTGAACAGCTCGATAAGTCCCTCGAAGGAATGGTCGCTTGGTACTACGCTTCCGGCTAGTCGTGTCGTCTATTAAGTGGTGCCAAGCAGGCGAAGCGGTGCCAAGTAGGGGCACGCAAACACATCTGCTTGGCGGTGATATAGACCGTCAGAACTTGAGCATGTTCCCGAATCACACATTCTTTCTCTTGACCGGATTGTCGTACCTCCTTGACTTTCTCGCGAGCTGGCGGTATGAAACAGCCAATGCCGCTTGCCTCAGGGATACTCAGTCGCCCATAAACACATTATGGTAGTTTCAGGGACCTTGGGTCACACGATCTGCTTAAAAACCCTAGACCCTAAAAACCCGCTGGAATATACCATCATGATCTGACCAATAGATCCCAAGGTAATAGCGTAATTTACCGAATGTGACAGCCCAAAGCCAGACTCTCCCGGCTCATCACATCGCGACGCTATTAAAGATCCGTGCTTGAGCTTAGCTCTGCCCACTCATCGAGCAGCTTCAGATTATCCTCCATCTTCTTTCTGGCCACTGCAAGAACATCTGGACCGAGAAGTACCCAAGGTGGGAACTCTTTGCCCGCTGCAAGTCCCTCGCCTTTAACTATGTCAATCACGCGATTGACGCCCTTTGCCGGATCTCCAGTCTGGTTGCCTTCAGTAGCGCGGGAAGAAGAGAAGACGGCCTCACACAGAGGTTTATAATCCTCCAGCGTGGTGTTCGTATACTTCGCATTGTCCTTGTCAAGGAATTCGGTTCGGAAATAGCCAGGCTCTACGAGAAGGGTCTTGATGTTAAACGGAGCAACCTCCTGTTGAAGACTCTCCACAGCTCCTACACCCATGTCAGCGAAGCTCGCGACTAAATCTCGAGGGCTATAGTCTAGTACCTCTTAGGCCGAACTTCGAAGTACAATATGCGCCAAGCGTGGGAATGCCATTCCAGCCTGCTGCAGAACCCATGAAGATGAGAACGCCACTACGCTTCTCGCGCAGATGGGGGAGGAAGGCACGCGCCGTGTTGACCGCACCGAACAGGTTGGTGGCAGACTGCTGCAGATAGTCGTCCGTACTGCCTCAATCTTAGCACCGATGATTCGTGACAAGCAAGATAGCTAAACAATATGCCAACATACCTCATATCTTCGGTTGTGCCGAACGCACAATAACCGGCACTGATTTACACGTAAGCATGTTTGTCACCAACAAGGTGGTAAAGCTCACTTGTTCACAACAACATCGATGCTGCCGTAAATACCGATAGCTGCTTTAGCCTTCGAGTTCAACTCCGACTGTGGTGCAGTCACATCGAGCTGCAAGGTTGCTGCGCCAATCTCTTTCAGGAAAGAGACCTTGGACTCGTTGCGAGCTGTCGCGATGACTTTGTCTCCTCGCTTGATGATGTTCTTGACAAACTCAGCTCCAAACCCGGTGGTGGAGCCGGTGATAAGCCAAATTCTTGGTGCCATTGTAACGCGGTTCAGCTGCTAATCAGATGCTGCTATAAGGGTGAGTCAGGTAAACTTCACATCACGACCTACCTCATTAGCTATATATTTCTCGACCCGGCCCCTATTCGTCACGTCGCACTAGATTGGATCTGTCGAGAAGGTGAGTGTATCGGAGAGATCACCCGTGCGCTAGACGTAGCGTCGGCCGAAACATACATCATTGAGATATTTTTTGGCCACAATACCGGAAGATGAACAAGGGATTACAAACATGCTTCGATGGAACAGAACTGATAGCGTAGCGTTTCGGCCGACGCATCGCAACAAGGCTCGTCCACGTGCGCTGATTGGGGCTGATTCATCAGGCGTTCTGTCGGCCGACGGGTCGCACTAAGCTTGATAGGCTTTGAATACGATGACAAAGCTCGTAGCGGCTCAGGAAATAACATCTTCACCAGCTTGAGTCAATTCGCTGATCGTGTGTCCAGCATGCAATCGAGCCACATAGCCCAGCTTGATCTGTGATTGCTTATGAAGCAGGCGCATAATTCTGCTGGAATGTTCAACGCAAACCCAGAGCTCGACGGTCTTGCGCCATCTCACTGGACGAGCAGTTGATCCTTTCCGGAGCATTCTGGTCTCTGGAAGACACTCGCGATCATGGTATAAGTTCTAACCATTCTCTCCTTCTTTGAAACGTCACATCGCTGTCCACTCACCCCTGCAGTATCATCCTTCCACTTACGGACGACCAACGGGTTTGAAGATTCCGCCACTTCCAGAACTCATCACGATGTCTCGATACATTGCCTCTCATAACCATCCTCAGGGCCCTGGAGATGCACGAGCTACTGCTCTCCAAGTTGTGGAGGATGAAGCCCTCATCGGCAGACTGGGCGGCAAGGTTGTCCTCCTGACTGGTGCAAATTCTGGCATAGGTCTTGAAACTGCTCGAGCCATCCACGCCACCGGTGCCACACTCTTTGTCACCGCCAGGGATTCGATGAAAGCTCAGCAGGCTGTCTATATGATCAAGAACGGACCTGGCCCCAGATCTGAGGCTCCTGTCGTCGCCATCGAGATGCGTCTGGATTCTCTCGCCTCTGTTCGCGCCGCAGCAAGAGTTTTTCTTGCCCAAAGCAGCAAGCTTAATCTGCTGATTTGCAATGCAGGCGTGATGGCTACACCCGAAGAGAAGACCGAAGATGGCTTTGAGATCCAGTTCGGCACCAACCATCTAGGTCACTTCCTCCTCTTCCAACTCTTGAAGCCTGCACTGCTCGCAGCGACCGTACCTTACTTTGAATCCCGAGTCATATCCGTCGCCTCATCAGCCCACCGTCTGGGTCAAGTCCGTCTTCATGGCCTCAATTTCGGGCAAGAACCCTACAACACCTGGGCCGCGTATGGACAGTCAAAAACAGCAAACATCTACTTCGCGAACGAGATTGAGAGACGTTACGGATCCAAGTGACTGCACGTCATCTCCTTACACCCCGGCATCATCCAGACCAACCTGTCCAGGTACCTTGACAGGAAAGTTCTGGAGTCTTTGGTCAGGAACGAGTCGTTGCAAAAGGGCATCAAGAGCGTCGCTCAGGGAGCGGCCACAACCATCTACGCTGCACTCAGCAAGGAGTGGGAAGCCAGAGGCGGCACTTATCTGAGCAATCTTGTCGAGCAGGCGCCAGCTGACACTACCGGAAATTGGTTACAAAGCGAGGTCGGTCATGCCCCTTGGGCTTACGACGAGAAAGCTGCAAAAAAGCTGTGGCACGAATCCTTGCGCCTGGTTGGCAGTGACGACGAGTCTTAACGTATTGACCGAGCACAGCCATCAATCGAAGCATGAGCCCTCTTAGAACCCACTGGGCCTGGCTTATTAGCTTGCGTAACGGAACTGAACTTGGGAAGGATCTTGAATAAACAGATTGAGACAGGTTTATTGGCACCCGATCCTGAGAGCCTGTAGACTGGTCGAAGCACGTGAAAGCGTCGGAGGGAGTTGTGAAGGAACAAAATGCAAGCAGAACGAGGAGTGGTTAGGGCAAGCTTGTAAGTTTAAATCCGTTGGCCGTCGTGGCGGAGCACGCCAAGAGCCCAAGAAAGCTGTCGCGACTGCAGCCCTCCATCCTTCCTTCTCTCGTCGACACACTGCGAGAAGGGTTCAGCCATATCTCATTCGCTTTCCTCTTTTCTGTGAGACATCTCGTCAACTTGCAAGACTGAGTACATTGCGATGCAGCGTAAAGCTCGCGTCATCACCGCTTGCACTGAATGTACTCGTCGTAAAAAGAAGGCACGTTGTATGCCGTCGCATTCCAGATGAATCTGACTGAACGAACAGTGTGATCGGCAGAGGCCTTGTGATAATTGCCTCGCACGGAAAGTGCCTGGAAGATGTGTCTACCAAGATTTATCGTGAGTGCACAGCAACAGCCCCGGGCTCGGAAGCTGTGTTTCGACGAACACCGCTCATCTATGTGCCTCCAGTGCAACGGACGCTTTCGAGAGACCAGGACACAACAAAGTCACGAGTTTTGATTTGAAGAAGTCCCAGCCTGGGGATGATTCCGATCCGGCGCCAATATCAGCGTACACGGAGACCAAAGCACAGTTTGGTTACTCCTCAGTTGGATGCAACAATGCAACCATATCCATCAGTCAAGTGGGTTTTCTCATCAGCTATACGTTCGATAAAATCAGTGATACTCATAGATGAAGCTTCTCAACGATCACTTAACCCTGAAAACTGTCCTAAAACACTCCATCAAGATGACAATAGACCATCCTTCATGGACGCAGTACTGGAAATTGGCTTCACAGCTGCCGCCTCCGCCTGTCATCAAAAGCCTCGTCACGCTATATTTCACGACTCTCAATTGGAATTACTGTATGCTCGTGGAATACTACTTCCGGGGCTTACTGCAGCGATGGCTTTCGACACATCGAGATACCGTTACTGAGCTTGATCGAGAACTTATGTGCTTTCCGGCGCTCTTGTTTCAAGTCATGGCTATCGCACTTCGCCTCGCCCCACCCGAAGCTTATGCCACGTCAGGCAGCGAGAAAATTCACGAGAGCACTTGCGTCAATCTCTCGAGGCACTATAGTGATACTGGCGTCAACATCATGAACTTGCTAGGCGAGAACGGCAGAGGTGTCACTGCGGTCGAACACTATTTCGTTCGCGCGTGGTGGCTCAAGAACAATGGTCGTAAAGCGGATTCATGGCATTCCCTCGGAACAGCCATTAGGTCTGTTTAATAGAGTCAAGCGATCATAGGGATTCCCGACTGATGGTGTGACTAGGCTGGCCCAATCACTTGACTTGCACAGTCAACTTCCCACGCCAACGTCCTTAGGTGCCTTCTGGGAGAATGAGTACAAACGACGGCTTTGGTTGAATCTATTTGTTTGGGACAGGTGTGTATAAAGCACTCTTCCGGCTGTCATAAATGGCTAACAATCACAGTGGCATGTCTTTGCTACTTAGCCGACCTGCTATGATAAACCAAAACGACTGTAGAACTAGCAGACCTATAAACTGCGACATTCCTGCAGATCCGCTCACAACCGACCCGAGTGTGCTAGTCGCGAACGGTCTCCCGTTTCTGTTCGCGGAACGCTTGTTCCAATACGATGTGGCCTGCAAGATACATGACGCTCGGGATTTGGGGCTTGATTACGTTTCTAGCGAAACATACATCCTGGTACAAGATATGCAGAACCAGTTGCAGTCCTTGGTAGCTGCCCTGCCGAACTTCCTCCGACCTCAAAATCCGGACACCATCTTCGATGAGCTCTATGACCGTTTACCGCTTCAGCGCGAGACTATCATCACATCGGTATCTTCGAATGTGTATTCTTTACACCGTCCTCATCTCGCGACCCACGCAGAAAGCAGGCGTGAAGTGCTGTCTAGCACGATGGACGCACTGGACTCCCAAGATCGTGTTTTTGCGATGACTCCCCGGCATCATTACAGTATGTATACGCTCAGTTTCTTCACGATCGACGCTGCTCTGCTGTTGACTAGCACTACTGCGATGTACCCGGCTAGCGCGAAGGGCTCTGTGCAGCGCATTCGCCACATTCTGAGCAGAGCACTGAACAATCTGACGGCAATGGCGAGTGCCAATACAATCGCCGAGACAGGAATCACACTTTTGAATCGATGCCTCTTGCAGATGAATCTGGCACTGAACACCAGCGTTGAAGAGCTCGATGATCCTAACTATTCCCACAACCTGGAGTCGACGCTCCAGGCGATGACACAAGCTCAAACTGCAACTTCAGATGACGACTTCTGGCCTGCAGACCCGATCGATGCTGTCCCAGATCTCAACTCTATCGCCTTCTTAGAGGAGCCGCATTGGACGCAGCTTAGTGGCTCATAACTCTTGCTGTCATCGCCAGAGTATACAATCGCATCTGAAACTTTGGGCTCTTCCTCCTGATGACTGCCCGGACATGGTTGGCTCATGTCAACGTATACATAGACCTTTTGTAATATTTGCTGAGTACGCATGCCAAGAACAGCATCGTGGTGTCCAAAGGACGAAGGAAGACGGAAGTTGTAGTATTGCAACTGTTTAATCAGATCACTGTTGTCTAGTTCTAAGTGGTGGGAGTTAAGGTCTACGCTACGGACACCACGTCCGTGAGACCCGATCAATCTGCCAACAGCTGTGTGAGTGCATACTCGTACGCCTGGATCAGTACGGCGAGATAGTAGCACCAAGCATCGCTCTCAAATCCCATGCTATGGCTGCCTCTCGCCCTACTTGGCTTAAAGCCGAATGACAACCTTGCTCTCTTCATGCCTAGAGAACCTAGCATAATACTCCGGAGCTTCCTCGATATCGATAACACTGCTGACTATGAAACTGGGATTCGCTCTTCCAGAGGTGACGAGTGGCATAAGCTCAGCTGCAACTTCCTGCAGAGGCAAGATAATGCCGCCGTGAATTGTGATGGCTTTGTTGAACACAGTACCAATGTCGAAATTGAAGGTTCCGTTGTTTTGAAGACCGACAAAGCCTATACCGCCTTGATTGGCAGTCACGTCTACGAGCTGTCGCAAAGTAATAGTCGCGTCCATAGTGCCATTTGGCAGACGTGCCTCGTAGCCAACAGCTTCGACTCCTCTACGCACACCCAATGGTTCTAGAGCGAGAATCTGCTCCACAGGATCGGAAGTGTTGAAGTTGATTGGAATAGCACCGATCGAAGCTCCGAGATCAAGACGCTGTTGAACATCATCGACGATGTAGACGCGAGAGGCACCACGGAGGACGGCGGAGTAAGCAGCGAGTAGACCCACAGGACCAGCACCAAAGACTGCTACGGAGTCGCCAGGCTGGAAGCCAGACCATGTGAGGCCAGACCAAGCCGTGGAGAAGATGTCGGTGATGAAAAGATAGTTGAAAAGGGTTGTCTCATTGGTGGAAGCGTTTATAGGGACGGGAATCAGGGAGTTATCGGCGAAGGGGACTCTTGCGTATTCGGCTTGCGAGTTGGTTAGCTACGATCCTGCACGATAGTATGAATTGGACTTACTCTGCAATCCAGGCAATGGAGCTTCGGGAGTACCATCCTGGACGCCACCAAAGCCGATGGGAACAGTGTAGTGGTCGGGCTCGACGGTGTAGTGTCCATTGTCCAGGTTATCAGGGATGATCACATAGTCGCCGACGTTGAGGAACTGAACAGCATCTCCTATCTCTGTGATGTAACCAATGGCCTCATGCCCGTACAACAATGGTGTGTCCGGAGAGCCAGACGCCACATGATAGGTATGCAGATCGCTTCCACAGATTGCAGTCGCGTTGATCTTGACAATCACATCAGTTGAGTTGAGGATTGTCGGGAGAGGAACGTCAATGACAGAGACGTTGTAAGCCTGCCCAAGCTGAGCTACGGCGCGCATGAGTCCAGCCATGATGATTTGAGCTTGAGAAAGTAGTTCTGATTGTGAAGTTTGGAGATTGTGTTCTGCTGTCAGTAGCGAATGGTTCCTTCTTTATATTCATTCCCAATCCATAAGCCGACATTCGCATACAAGATACGACGTCATTCCATATGCAGGACTCCTCGAACATGCTTGGTCATGGAGACCGGTCGGCCGAAATGTTGCACTGCGCCATTCTTGGCTGGCCCTCGAATCGACATGACCTGAGCGGGTATTGCTGAATTTGTCGTCACTGACACTTGGCGGTAGATCAAGGCTCCTCTTCAGACTCTCTAGTACTCAGGGCTGGTATCGATCCCCAAGATGGTTGGGATTTTTGGCATCGGGATCGCATCGTCAGAGCATGACGAATGTGGAACGAAAGTTGCACATGAAGCCTATCAGATCGAGCCAACTTCTTGCTCACAGGATCATGCGCCGCCGCCACAATCTGCTCGTCTTGTGGTTCTTCGTCAGAGTAAAACAATCATAGCACATCGCTTGCGGAATCAAGACGACAAACCGAGTGCTTGTTACAGACCATCTTGCATCTATCCTTGGATTCCGGTTTGTCTTGTTGTCATTACAAATGCAGGACATGCAAGATTCGTTGCTGATGGGCTGTGGTTACTCAGAACGTGCAAGTGTGAAAAAAGCCTATATATCGAGCACTTTTTCAGGCATGTGGACCGCTCCTGACCAGACTGAGACGGCTAGTCGACAAGAACGGCAACAGACTCGACAAATGGTCTTTTGATCTATTTCTACTGCAAGAACAGCTTTTCCTCGAACTCAGAGCCCTTCAACTGCTCAGTCGTGATCTCCTGCAAAAGATGGTCGTTGTAGTCCTCCAAGCCCAGATCGATATATCCTCTCGCCGCCCATTTCCTGGGCGACAAGAAAAGGGTATGACCATTGACACTCTTGTCTGCGACGAGCCTCAGAAGACACTCTCCAGCATCCTCCAAAGTCGCGAATTCAACTCCCAAGCTCTTGACGTGATCGAATGCTTCTTTGGAAAGGATCTTGGTCTCGACATACCTGTCTTGATATCAGTACACTGTGGTAGAAAGATCTTTTGGATCAAGCGGGATACTCTTACCAGGGTGCTATGACATTGACACGACTGCCATAATGATGAGCTGTCCTTCGCAACGAGTGCAAGATCCCTCTCATTCCATACTTTGTCGCCTGATACTGCGGCGAGCGTGGACAATCCAAGAACGCAGCACCACTGCCGACGAGAATCAGGCAAGTGTCCTCTTGCTGTTTCGTCTCAGTCTCGCCATTTTGACTAATGAAGTAGTGCGTGGCGAGCTTTGACGTGTACAGCACGCCCTTGAGATTTACGTCCACTACTTTAAGATCTGGCTCCTGAGGTCCGGAAGCGTCGTAGGAGAAGACCTGGTCTTGACTGATCATTCCCGCATTCGCAACCACATAATGTATCTTGCCCGTGGGTGAGAAAGTTTTGGCTGTTTCAAAGAGCTTGACCTGGTCTGTCCAGGAGGTGGTATCGCATTCGACGAAGTTTACTCTGCGCCAAGGGTTAGTTATTGGTTCCCATTCGCGAATAGACAAATCGCTCGCCCTGTCAGTTCTTGCTCTAGCTTGCGACCTCCTTCGGTGTCCAGGTCGGCGATGCACACACTGACGCTATGGCATGTGTCAGGGACTGCCGAGCCGAGATGAATTCAAAGACGATCCGCATACCCTGATTTGACGAGCGCACGCACATATGCCTCCCCGATACCATTCGCACCTTGAGGAGCTCTGTGTCAGAGTATTGTGAAAGTCTCATGGTTTCTCAACATACCACCAGTGACGATTGCAGTCTTGCCTTTCAATCCGGACGTATTAAAATCGACATCGCAGGAAATCGGTCCATTGTACTTGTACGGAGGCATTTGGGACGAGTATAGAGATTTAATCACGTAGACGAGGAGCAGCGTTGATTGAGTTATAGTGATTGTTGTACCCATGGTGATGTTCCTTCGGCCGACAAATACACGACAGCCGTCGGCCGAAACGACGTCATACTAACAGACCACGCCAGTAAGCTGACACACAACAACAACAAATGGCTCAAGCGGATTGT
>Ga0058698_10000775_pt1 | contig 16138 bp, 10 predicted proteins | sample AgamicAsSfe_FD_67288 | JGI IMG/M metagenome (GOLD analysis project Ga0058698, IMG submission 67288) | Agave microbial communities from Guanajuato, Mexico - As.Sf.e | ecosystem: Host-associated > Plants > Phyllosphere > Phylloplane/Leaf | place: Guanajuato, Mexico | collected 2012-05-30
GCCCAATCGCCCTGTCAGTCATACTGTCCGAACACAAATATTTACAGTTACAAGAACTCTAATACTGCTTAGTGGAACATTGGCTGCTCGGCTTGCCGGACGCTGTCAAGCGTGTGGGGAGTTAGTGCGGACTGGCAACCCGCCTAACCTCTGTCGTCTTGTAGAGGCGACACCCTGCCGGCGCAATGCGGCCGGGGCCTATACGCCCAAGGTGGCCCTGTGTATAGTTCTATTGTGCTGCTTTCGGCGGCGCTTTGAGCTCTGGATCTTGGCAGCGCTTGCTGGTCCTCGCTTCCCTTCTCCGTTGTCAGGTTTTTGCTCTCGTTCCTCGTCAACACTGCTGGACGGTCTCAATGTATGACCCACGATGCTCGATACACGACTTACGCTCACGACTCACGACTCACGACTCACGATTCACGATTCACGACTCACAACTCACGACTCACGACTCACGATACGAGCTTTACGACTTACGAATCACGAATCGAACATAGAAGAATAGAAAGTGGCAAGACTCAGGGGAAGCGCTTGTTGACAGGTGATTTTGGAGACTTGAGGTTGAAGGATTTAGGGTTTGGGTCCGGCTCACGTGTGCACCTTAAGCAACATTGTAAATCATGTATCCTTCCATAGAATTCGCTATGCCACTACTATTGAAGTCCTATAGCGTCTTGATTCAACCTTGCAATCGATCCCTCCCCACCTTTCACGTTGACTATGGGCTCTGAATCCCGGGGATAAGAAGAAACAGCAATGTCCAGAATCAGAAGCAGTCACGAAGGCTATAACAGCAAAAGAGGCCGGGAACGCAGCAGAAGTAGAAGACATACTATTATACAATTGCTGCGGCTCGAGCTACCCGTTCCTGCTTATGCTAGATATCTGATCTGAAGACATTCCTCGGAAGCATCTGCAAAATCTCAATCTCCAAAAGTCCTTATGTCAAGATTTGGTCTGTCCTCAATCCCACGCATTGCGTTTGCCTCCGACATTGCTCCAACCGGGACTCCTCTCAACGATAAGACATACTCCGGCATTTCTGCGTATCGCCTCATAGGATTCGTGATAAAGCAACGGATTCCGTCTACGAGACACTCGTTGCACCGAATAACGTCTGTCTCTCCGGACCTCTCGCAAGGAGACAGAGAAATCTTTTCGGGAAAGCCGTATCTCGGACTTAGATCACAACAATTGTCGCACTTCACTCTTCTGCCTGGAAATGTTCCATGGTCCATTTGGCGGGTCTGGCCGGCCGTCGTGACATTGGTCGTCCGCAGTTTCGACTGGTGAAGATGTTCGACCTCCGCACGCGGCCTTACAGTAGGCACTGCGATATCTTCTGGCCATCGTGGCGTTGTCAGATAGCAAGTCTGGGTGAGAAAGTCCCTTTCGACTGAAAGAACCCTTGCTCTTCCAAAGCTGCACATCCACGAGGGTACTACTGCATTAGGACTGAACTTCTGCTGCTGGAGAAAGCGAATGATGGCTGAGGCATATATGTAGCCCTTTCTGGCTCCTGTGCTGCATTCCACGATGGTGGAGGAGTTGAAAGACTTTAAGTACTGAAACTTCAAATACGTCACTCCATTTCGAGTGAACTCGTACTCGTAGCGAATTGCAAGACGATGGATGTGGGCTGAGTCGGACATCGGGCCGTCCAAGGCACTCGTCAACCAACGGTGCTCATGTACTGTGCCAGGCGGTGAGAGCTCGATAACGACAGAATACTGCCCTCCGGCTGGCCAATCTTTGTTCTTTTTGCTCATCACCAATTGAACCTTGCGGTCGTTGAAGCCTGGCGTTGGCTTGGACACGAATTTGATGACGTTTCTGTCTTTGTCAGGACCTGGTTGGGCGGCCTTCTGTGGACGGCGGTACTCGATGTAGTTGTTCGGTTGCAACGATCTCAGCCATATTGTTTTGCTGGTGTTAGAGCTTCCAAGTGGCGACTTCCAGTTACATCCCCCGCTTATACCTTGCAAACCTCCCCAACCACTGTTTCCCGCAGCCTCAAGAGCCACCTCTCTGAAGGCGCGAGCAGCAGCTCGATCGTAAGTCCGCTCTGCCGGCTGAGCAGGTGCAATGGTGTCATCAACTTCGGCCCGCTCCACGAAATCCCCGCCTTCGGCGTCCTCTTCATCGTTGTCATCCTCAAATTCAGCTGAACCTTCGACTGTCTCCTTTTCTACTCTCACAGTAGCATTGTCAGTTTGCTCCTCCATTTCCGCTGCCGAATCGCGCAAGACCTCAAGGCAAGATGCGCTGAACAGATCAACAAATACCTGCTCAATAATGTCTCGAAGAGCAGCAGAAGAGCATTGTGCCAGGATAACTGCCTTTGACTGCCTCGCAGCAAGGCGAGCCTTATAGTGATTACTATTAGGATTATCGGCGGCGTCGGCTTCGTGCTCATCTTGTCTTCTTCCGAAGCTGGTTGATTGACCAATGTAGACAAACACTTTATCGTCATCATCGTCAAAATCCCAGTAGAAGATCGCGTACACTGAAGCACGAGTGTCCGTCGAGCGCCACGATTGAGCAGTCCTGTCTTGTCGTCGCATCCTGGGTCCACCGACTGCAGCAGCGACAGCCCTCCAGTTTACTCCGGGTGTGTTGAGCGCGGCCAACATGGCAGGGTCGGAATCATTGACACACTCCACAATCTGTCGTGTCGTGCGGGGCGCTTCAGTAGGGCTTAGGTATGAGTGCCGGGCGCTCTCTCCAATTGGAAGCTTTCCCTGCTTCCCACTGTAGCTCCAGTATCCCGCAAGCTGCGCACCAACAGCCCTTCCAAATTGAGTGTTCTCCGCTCCTTGGACCGTCCCATCCCAACCAGCTTCTCTGAGCGGAGCATCGCGATACTCGACATGGGCGTCCCCATTCTTGTGGTAGGTGCCGATTTTGAGGATCCAGAATGGGACCCAGCCTTTCTGGTCATCCGTCACAGTCCCCAGCTGACGTAAGTGATTGATGAATCTAACTCTGACCCAAAACTCGGGCTTTCCATTCTTGAAAGCTACGTCGACGCCAAGTACAACTGCTTCTTGACCCTCTGTCATCGCAAGCCCGATTCCATTCTCCAGATCCTGGCGTGCTGATTGTACAGGTGGGGTGAATGTTTCTCGGCAAACACAAGGATATCCTCTAAAGCGTGTTGAATCCCTTCTCAGCTCCTGTTCCAGAGTGGTTCCCTCATAAATCGCACCTGGCACGCCGACTGGTGTGCGTTGTGGTGTGGACTGCGTGGTGCCCATAAAGACTCGCTCAAAGGACCGTTCTTTGCCATGCTTCTGCTCCCCTACATCTCGATCGTTTCTCATCTGACCATCTTCATTCGGAAATTGTTCATCTTCGTCGTGTCCAGACTGCTCATTCGGGCTGTGGCGGGCCCCGTCCCCGTTCTTCCTTAATATAGGAAGCCAAGCCACCTTGTCCTTCTTCACAAGCTCGGACAGAATCTGGCCGTTTTGTTTCAGGTATGCATGCTCTAGATCCGTGATAAAACCCTCTTCCTCCCATCCGATCGCTGATATAGCATTTGACTCTGCATTCGGGCAATGCATGACATCTGTGAGTTGGATCTGGGTGATCGATCCGTGTGGTGAGACCACAGCAATTGTCATCTTGCCCGTTCGTGTGACAGCACTCCCACCATTCGTACTCCTAATCGTGAACGGTGTAACATCCTCGTATTCGTCCAGGAGACTGAGGTCATTCACCCAATGTCTCGAACCAGCGCTGTCCATGAGCCAGTTCGTCCTTTGGTTCGAAAGTCGCGACTCTTGGCGCATTGATGCAGCAATTTCTGCCTGGTTCTCACTGATAGTCTCCCTGATCGAAGTATAGAGGGACGTGAACCTCGTTGCAGCATTCACCGTAGTCAATAGTCGATTGAGTATGCCTGCTTGAGGTGTTGACTCTGGACGCATGCCACCCTGGCGATAATAGCCAAGTCGAATCAAAGCTCGAACTTCCTCATGCAGACCGTGGCAAAAAGCCGACCATGTTCGTGCTTCTCTGGCAACTGCTCGCTCAATGGAGGTCATTCCGCTGAGCTCGAGTACGAAACTGGAACTCCCTGCGATGTCTAGTGCCTCCCTGCGCAGAACTTCATCTATTGTGGTACCTGTCGTGCTGAATTTGACGGCTACGGGGAGTGTTGTAGCTCTTGTCGGTGCGAGGTCACTGCCAGAGCGACCTCGCCACTGTTGACTCTCGGTTTCCTGGTCTGCCATCTTCGCCTTGCTGTGATGTGATCTTTCTTTGATGGGAGGGGATCGTGTTGGTCAAGAAGAAGAAAACAGATACACTGATTGGTTTCCGCTTGGAGATGTCTTTTGTGATATTGGTATTGATCTTTTGAGGGCGACGCTTTCGATCTCCGTGGAGAGTGTCGTGGCAGAAGCAAACTGTGGAGATGCTAGAGGAAAACAAGAGCACTTCGAGAAGTGTATGTGAATGTGTGGCCTTTCAATTGCTGTAATGGTGCACGTTTCGAGCTTGGTGAAGGGTGCCGTGACAGTTCGAGACGTTCGAGAGGGTGAAAGATTGTGACTGCTCTTTTGCAATATGGTTGTGGTTCGGTGGTGGTTCGGTTTGTTGTATTGCTTTCTGATCTTGGTGAAGTACGTCGCGTGAGGCCGAGATGGTCAACAAGGCGAAGGTGGTCGATTCTCTTTCGAAATATGTCAGTGATGTGGCATTATTCGCGTTGCGGTGATGCGCTTTTGGTTCAGCTGAGGAACGCTATGCTGGGTCGGGATGGTCGAGAGAGGATGAGCGATGGCAAAATCTCATTTGAGAAATGTCTATGGCTTGGTGAATTCTGTGTTGCGATGTTGTATTTGCTCTTTTAGTAAGGAGCGCCGTACTGAGTCGTACCAGTCGAGAGAGGATAGAAGCCGTCTTTGTTACTCTCTTGTCGTAGTGTAGTAAGACTGTAGTAAAAGGCTACACTGGCAATGGAAGATCTTGTCGTTATGCTGCTACTGCCAAGCGTGCAAGCTGAAGCAGGAGTGTGAATCGACGGTAAAATGTAATGTGATTGTTTGATCTTTCACAAACAAACTGGCAAGAGTACAAAGAGACAAATACCAGCAGTGTAATAGTGCAAACAGAATCATCACAAAGCAAAGAAGTGATGGAAGGGAGCAGAACGAGGGGGAAGCACAAGCAGACACGTAGGCAGACAAAGAAATTAAGGTGGCAGGGGACCAAAACGGGAGACGAAGGATTATTAGCGGCGACCTGCGTCTGAGTCTGAAACAGGCGAAGAGCGGGTTTCAGCTTTCTTTCTTAAGATAAAACGCTTTGCGACAAACGACGTTTTCATCGTCTTACAGGACATTGAACGAGTCCAAGACAATATCCTGCGTCTTATTATTTCTTGCTTCAGTCTTCAATAGTGAATGATTATATTGTATAAATGTCGCAAGAGCAGTGAAGGAGTTGTGAGGTGTAGCTTGGAATGTGTCGCCCGATTGTGCAGCGTTAGAATATATTGTATATTTTGTGCCGTATATTCAATCAATGGTCTCTTAGCTCAGTTGGTTAGAGGTAGACAAATGCGCATCCTACATTGACTACAACATACTGATGCAAAGCAGCGTGGTGCTAATATCGTCCGATCTATTGATCGTATCCGGCATTGTTACGCCAAGGGTAAGGATTCGAATCAGCCCCTGCTAGTAACATACTAACATTAAGCAGTCGCGAGTTCGACCCTCGTAGAGACCACTTTCTTTCGTGAGATGAATCATCTTCCAATTTTGCGCAATAAATACATCCGAATCAGTTGTAGGCATAACGTATGCTAATGATTTATTTCTACTTTTTGCGTCTGTCTTGTACGTTGTCGTACGCCGCCACCAGAAGGGTTTTGCAAGTGGAAAACGAATTCGGAATCGCTGCTTGAGTTAGTCTAAATTGAATCCAAGCACATACGACAGTGGCTTCATCGTCTAATGATCAATCGAGGAAAGAGTCGGTCGTGGACGTAACGTGTGTGGACCAGGATATCAGACATGTCGGACAGCAATGTCATTTAGCAACACCGACAGGACCACAAATCAATCCCATTGATTCCAATCCGCTCCAATTACGTCTTCTTGCGAACGCCAGCTAATCCAGCTCGAGACCCTCTCCTGCACTCCTTCACGTCTCCGTCCTTGCACTCTCACATGATCGCTTTTCCCTTACTTAATCAATCCTCTCTTCCTCCCCATCCCTCACCACCACCGACCCAGCCGGATGCGCTGCACCACCCTCATACGTCGTTAGCTTCTCCCCTTGACTCTCGATATCCACTCTTCCCGTCTGCACCGCCTGGCTGACCATTCCAGGTTCCTGCCTCTCCGCTTCCACCTGCTCATCCGAATGCAGTAGCGATTGCGTAGCTTGGACTTCATCATTCTTGGACTCCAAGGTCTCAGGCTCAAGGGTCGGCGCTACGGCGGCCATTGTCTGCTTGTCGAGATCTGGAGCAGAGAGTTCTGTTGGCCCTGCGGATGAGTCGGGGAAGGCGCCAGGGACGGTAGAGGCGTTCGTGGATGGCTCGTCCGATCGCGCAGTAGAGCTGGCAACTTGACCAACCTTGACGTTGTGAGGACTTGCGGGGTCAATAGACCAGTGATGTATTGGTGCTGACATGCTGAATCGGAGAGGTGACGAAGCTGCTCCAGAGGTAGTGGCTTCTGGTTCTGCAACCTTTGCTGCACGACGCTGTGGACCCTTGGCGCGGCCCCTACGAGCATCGGTTAATGGTGCTTTCTCCTCGTGCTCTTCTTCACGAGCTGGCTGTGGTTTCGGCAGAGCTTGTGGACCCAACGCAAGACGGTTGTTAAGCTGATCCATAAAGTTCGCCTTCAACGACCCAATCTTCGACGGAACAGAAGGCTTCTGCTTCGGCACAGGAATCTCGGTGGCTTCCTTATTCGCACCGACCTCCTTGATAGCTTCCACTGTGCTGGCAGGATTCTGAATTTGAGTCTTGGCTGGACGTGCTGGGACGTGTGGCTTAGGTCGGTCAGGCAAAGATGGTGGTTGGCGCTGCGTCGGGCTTGTCTCCTTTGTTTGTGCAGGAAGATCTGACACTTGCTCTGGCACGATCTGGTCAATCTTCTTCGCTGGTCGTGGGGGAACACTAGGTTGAGCTTGTGTCTGAACAGCAATATCTTCAGCTGCATGTGCAGGACGAGCTGGAACTTGCGGCTTCTCAAAAGGTACAGCTAGTGCAGGGTCAATCGCGCCAAACGATTGTGCCAAGTCATTCTGTGCTGGAATACTCTGTCCAGTCGTTGGGCTCCTGACTTCCGTGCCGGGAATATCATCAGCAGAACCGACAGTAGCCTCAAACATCATACTATCAGGTGTGTCTTCCCAGATGTCCTGACTTGGGAAGCGATGTTGCAGTCCAGGACGTGACATCTCATCCTTCACTCCTGCACTAAACTTTGGCTTGGCAAACCCCTTGCTAGGGTCGGTCAAATAGCTTAACCTTTCCTTTTCTGTAATTTCCCCTTTGCGCATAGCTTCTTGTTCAGGAGTCTCAAAAGCTGAACCAGCACGAGCCGTGATCGGAGAGTCCTTGTCTTCCGGCTCCTGCTCATGTGTAGCTGTGGAATGAAGCTGCAAACTTTCTGGCGTATCTTCCCAGATATCCTGACTTGGGAAGCGGTGGGTCTCCAGCTGCGGGCGCTTGAATCGATCAGCTGCTGTCAGTGGCTTCACTCCTTTCTCCTCATCCTCATCCGCAAACAACGGTTCATATTCCTCGACATCCTCCAATGGCGTGCCAGTACCTTCGATACCGTGCGACGCCCACCTTGTGAGACCATGCCCAGAATGTCCATCATGGAAGCTCGTAGGTCTGCTCCTTGGACGACTTTGACTGCGGCTACGAAGTCCGCTTTGGTATGCCGGGTTGTGTTGAGAGTCCATTCCGGCCACGTATTCACCATCACCAAGCTTTTCCTGTTCAGGTTCAATCGCTGGCTGCATGTATTGTGCGCCAGGGTTTCTAGCAAGCTCATCCGATGCAAGGATGGGTGTTCCTCGTCCCTCTTCCGTAACCCAGCCACCAAGTTTAGATGTATTACCACCTTGTGGTCCAAGATCTTCTGTGGGCGGATCATAACCACCGCCATGAATTTTGTCGTGGCGACGCTCAGGAGGGTCAATATGGATCACGTCATCATCAACATCCTGATCACCAGAGATGTTTGCAGGAAAGCTGGCCTTCCGCAAAGGTGACTCTACATGTGCATGGCTGTCTGATGGAGTCCGTGTGTGGTGAAGAGGTGTGGGACGTGGGGACGCCATGCGAGAGGCATATTCTTGTGAAGCCATGTAGCCGATCGAGTCGGGAGGAATAGGTATCGAGCTTGGAGCGGTACCTGAAGGTGTCAGTCCTTTATCCGTGTGTCAACAACGATCCCGTAAACCTACCAAAACCTGCACCTCTTGAACCACTGTCATGGACCAGTTTATTGAGGTCATCACTACTCATAGAATACTCTCCACGAGGCGTGTTGATCGGACCATAAGCACCCTGCTCTTCTTTTGCACGCTCCTCTGGATGTTTTTGATACCAATCCTGCTCGAAACGATCGTGATGGGGAACACCGTGACCATGAAGACCATAGCTGCCAGGTGGCAGGTGCATGTGTTGACTACGACGCCTGCCGTGCGCAGAGGCGCGACCAGAGGAAGCATCGTTGAAGTATCCCACTCCTGTAGGTTGGGGAGAGAATGGTGCTGGTGAAGGTGCTTGCACATCTCCTGCATCCGGGTACATCGGGACGTAAGGACCGAGATGCGGGATACCATGGTGGTGTTCATGATCAGATTCATACATCGAGTCTGGTCTAGAGCCAGTGCGAGGTGTTGGTCGTGGGGATAATCCAGTTATCGACGCCGGCTTCGATGGAGGAGCAAGCATGCTGTGCTCACTATGTTGACCTAAGCCAGCTGCGGCAGCATCGTTGGAATCTGTGCGAGTAAGGCTAGAAACGGAGCTTTGGTGTGTGTTCGTCAGCCCAGCTGTAGGAGCATGCAGAGGCAGATCACCAGCCACAGCTCGAGTATGTGTTGGTGATTGAGCCTGACCCGAAGATTGCTCCATCGAGGCGTATTCATCACCTTCTTGACCGATGCTGGGCAAAGCCGCTACGCTCGGCCTCTTTTCCAATGTGTTTCTTTCATATTCCAGGCCATTGGGTGGGGGCCTGCTGATTGGCAGCTCATTGAGAGGAGAACGCGTGTATTCATAGCGACTGGGCGATTTCGAACGGTCAATACGGGCTGGCCGCGGCGGTATTTGAGGAGCTTCGAGGCCGGACGTGGCACTCGTGGCCGGTGGTGCCTGGTTCGTGGACCTAGCAGGACGCTGTGGTATTGTTGGCGGGGCAGACATTGTAGGGTCCGTCTGATATCGTAGGAACTGAGTGATAAGCAGCCCGTCAGTGTGTGCTCTGGGTCGACGTCTATAACAATCGTGTCTTCGTCAAGGCACACGCCAATGGTTGAGGGAAATTCTGTGAAGGTACTTTCGGTGCACGCAGAGTCCTTCTTGACAATGCGGGCGAAGTGACCCTGCAGAACTTGGCAAAGGTGCGAATCCTCTTTCGGTAACTGGACTTACAGGCGTGTGTAGAAGTACAACACAAACTGTTAGCAGTGGAGGAGTGTTGGTTGTTATGTTCGTGCTGGGCCAATGCAAGGGATCGTCGGTGGTGATGTTGCTCTTCCAGGTGGGAGGGGCCTCAGGAAGAGTGGTTCAAAATGACGAATGCATTGACCAAGTTGCGTCAAAGTCTAAAAGTCTCATGTCACGATAATGGCTCATAGCAAGAATACGGCACACCCTGCTGGTATTGAGACAGTTTCGAGCTGGCACTCAGTGGCATGCCTGAGGCAATTCTATACCAGCTGACAAGAGCTGTACCTAAATGCTGTACAGCTACTCTACATGATCCATCCTCCCCTATTTCGTGTCGTCCGTTATGTCATCTGATATTTTGGTCCTTCACCTCCTTGTGGTGTCGTCCAAGTAATATCCTGTGTGGGCACCTTGATGTCGCAAGTTTTGCAATGTATACAGCTGTGGACCAGTGGTCAGTATCGCTTTGAGAATATCGAAGGGGCAAAGATCTTACTTCTGTGCATTGATGTTGAATCTCACTCCCAATTCTTTCGTCTCGTCTTCAACATACTCATACACACCGGCAGGACAGAATCGGTTCTCAATACCCTTGTATTTGGGATACGAGGCTTCAGTATGCGCGTCCCAGTCGTCAACCTTCAGATGAACGGGCTGATCCTCTTCGTGATTCGTCCCTGTTCGGCTGACACTTGTCAAGATGTCGAAGCTGATCTTCCCATCTGGCTTGGGATATTCAATTTTCTTGCATTCATCAGCAGTTTTCGTGGCTGCCGAATCAGTGCTCTTATGCTTCAGCGTCCATGGCACACGACCTTTGAGGAGGTATGCTTCGAGGCCCGAGTAAGCAATACCGCCATATACACCCAAAGGGTTGTGGAAAGACGGCCGCATGTTCCGGGTCTCCTTCAGTTCTGACCATATCGTGGACGATCGTAGCTTGTCTTCATATTCGTAGAGGAAGATGTCTGCGCCCTCCGGGTTGTCTGTCAATGCTTTGTATGTGGCCTCCGCTGCTAGCATACCTGACCTCATAGCAGTGTGTGTGCCTTTGATCTTCGGTACGTTCAGGAAGCCAGCACTATCACCGATCAATGCACCGCCAGGGAATGCACATTTTGGGATTGATTGAAACCCGCCCTCAGTCAATGCTCGTGCTCCATAGCTGATGCAAGTTCCACCTTCAAGATACTGCGAATAGAATGGATGGTGCTTCATCTTTTGAAACTCCCCATACGGTGCGAGCCATGGGTTTGGATAGTCCAGTCCGACGACAAGCCCTATACTTACCATGTTCTCTCCGAAGTGGTACATCCAACCACCTCCATATGTATCTGACGGAAGCGGATACCCTAGACTGTGCGCTACCAGGCCTTTGTCGAACTTATCAGGCTGAACTTCCCAGACCTCCTTGATGCCTAGACCGTATGTCTGCGGTTGACAATCTCGTCGCAACCCAAACTGCTTGTTCACCTGTTTCGTAAGACTCCCGTGGCATCCCTCACCCAGAAGTGTGACTCTTGCATGAAACTCCATACCCCGCTCAAAGTTGTCCTTTGGCTGCCCAGACCTCGAGATACCTTGGTCATTCGTTGCAACGCCTTTCACTGCTCCATCTGGGGCATACAATATCTCGGCTGCCGCAAAGCCTGGGTATATTTCAACTCCAAGCTCTTCCGCTCTCTCGCCGAGCCACTTTGTGAACTGATTCAGACTGATGATATAGTTGCCGTGATTGTTCATTTGTGGAGGTGCTGGTATTGGAATGGCACGATTCTTCGTCAAGAACCGCATGACATCTTTCGTGGCTGGAGTAGCATTTTCGAAGCGATTTGGGTTGTCCTCTGCATTCCAGTCTGGTAGCAATTCTCGTAACGCTGAAGGTTCAACGACATTGCCAGACACTATATGATCACCCAGCTCGCCAGCTTTCTCCAACACAAGTACTCGGAACTCTTCATTCCCAGCTTCATTTGCTATCTGCTTGAGTCGAATGGCAGCACTCAGTCCGGCTGGGCCGCCTCCGACAATGCAGACATCTACTTGGTCACTCTCGCGCTCGATTGTACTTGGGTCGAAGGACTCATTCACTTCAGCAAAAGGCCTCCTTGAGCTTGATGTGATTGATCTACGTTGTCCAGCATGGAAGACGGCGGGAAGTCGATGTCGGAGCTGTACTCGGCTCGCTGTGGCAAAGCCCGCTGCTAATCCCAGCCGCGGCTCTGTATATCGCGAAGCAGTTGTCAACGTGCGCCTCAAGCCTGCCACTGGTATCACTCGAGAGGATGACATGGCGCACACAGAATGGGAGGATCGAAGTGGCGTATGGTATGTGTATCATGCTTAAGATAATCCTACTCCTAAGACAAGACGATATCGATCGTGCCTCGGCTCTGCTCTACTCGGAACAACTCCGACGAGCCCTCTTTTGCCTGCTTCGCTGATCATATCACATATCAATCCTGTCGAGAAGCTCACGACCATGCTTCCTGTGTCTGTGCTCCGGTCCGTGCTTCTGGTCCTGACCGACTTCTTCTCCACTACCGCGCAAGTTCATTGAGTCGTCGCGGCACATCTGGAAAGCATTGTTGCTCTCGCCACTGAGCATGACCTTGTTAGCAGGAAGCTCATCATGCAAGCAAGGCATCACGCATGGCACTTCGCATACCTGTGAGTAATAACACCGCAGTAGATAGCGCTCGAGAAGTCCTTTACAATGCTACTAATAACGATACGGTCTATGTCGGGCTGTCCACCACTGTATACCTAGCCATCGGCGAGGATCGGGAACTCTAGGTATGGTTTTTATGCTATACACCGTCAGAGGTGATGTTATGAGACTAAGGATAGGTAGGACGACTATATGGAAAGCTGAAGTGCTCGTAGTCGTTGTATATATAAGGGTATTTGTCACGACCTGTAGTATTATAAGCATTACGACGCTTCCCGCACTACATTAAGGCAATACCTAGAGTCTTTTTCTCTAACGCAAGTTTAAGTGCCTCGAGGCAAGCAGCGTTGATTAAAGCCTTATTATAGTCAGTCCCTATATTACGTCAGCTAGTACTTGATCAGCTATATAATAAGGAAGGCAAGCATACCCGAGTAGTTGGCGCCGGAGGGCTCGTAGAAGATTTCAGCCATGATTGTGGATTTGCGGTAATAGACTATCTACTTCTTTGAGTTGGAGTATTAGAGAACTATATAGCTGAGGCTAATATCCTAAAGACTCATTCCTCAGTAGGCCGTATACTGAAATAAGGATCTATCAGTTTCCCTAGCTTCTCTAATCAAGAAGCAACGTGCTAATCACCTATATCAGCTAAGCTTCTTTCGAGAGGGTTAAACTTAGAGCTATAGCCTTCGGAACAGGACAGTGCGTGCTATCAATAGTATAGGAGAGTTCTTGATTGGAAAGACTCTGGTTCATAGCTTTATACAATAAGGAGGGCACTTTTACTCTAGGTATATACTCTCGTGCCTCTTTCCCTTCCATCATCGTTACCTATAGGGTACAGTTTGGTGCTCTCTCCAACATCCCCAACAATATTAGGAGGCCGAGAAGCTTGACCTCAACTTCACTGCAGATACTCTGTGATGGTCATCCTTTATTTGCTGGACCACGCCGTTGTACGAGCATACCAATACCTGATCGCACGTCTGAGGCACCAGTGGTGCAAGATTTAAGTTCAGGCTGGACCAAAAATCATCTGTGCAGCGTTCACTTCACTCTGTAATTCATTCGACTGCACAAGTTTCTTGCCTATATCTTCGTGGCTATCCAATACTTTATGCTCACAGCTTACTGTGATCAAGGCCAAGAGGTGTTGTTGTAGAATCGAAAGCAGGACCTGGTGATGGTGGTGGGGCAAAGCTAGCCAATCTCGCTTCAGTACCAGACAATCGCGGTCGCCTAGGGTTTCGACGGACCAAAACACGCTTCACCTCTCGTACTTGACCACCATTGACACATCGACACTACGGCCCGACGACGATAGAGCTCATTACACGACAAGCTATTCTTTCCATCGGCTTGCCTCGGTTGCACTGTGTTCAGAAGATTGTCGGCCGACCAGTAGCACAAACCTCACACCTCCACCACCATCGATCACCGACCAACCTCTCTCATGCTCGAAGTCATTTCGCAGCCTGCCGTACACGCTTTTGGAATGTCCTCCTCTCAAAGACCATCGCGTAGAAGAAGCGCACGACTAGCGTTTGATGAGGAGGAGGATGCGCGCCCAACGAAGAAGGCGAAGTCCACAGAAACCACCACCACCGTACCGACAAAGCAACCCATTACGCGGAAGACGGTAGCAACAACGAAGAAAGCGAAACCAAGTAAGACTGAGCACTGTCCGTCAACGCGCGACGCGTCGATGCAAGACGAGAGAATTTAGCGCGCAATACTGGGAGCAAGCGCTGACAAAGGAACAGCATATGACGAGGACGAAGATGGGTTTCACTTCTCACGAGCAAAGTCGAAGAAGCCACGCGCGGCAGCAACGAAAGCAGTTGACCCAGATCCATCAAAGCCCGCACCCATTGCGGCAAAGGACAAGCTTTCAAGATCCACATCAACACGGACGAAGAGGACATTACCAGACGCGCCACCAGAAGAGCAAGATGGGTTACGACATCGGCGCTCAGCACGGCTTTCGGGCGACAAACTTCCAGTACCAGCAGTGGCCCCAACGAAGGCGAAAGCAGCAAGTAAATTAAAGGCGAAAACTGCGGCACCGGCGAAACCTGCGCCAATCGATGCACCAGAAGATGTGCCGCCGACGAAGGCGCACGAGAACGAGCTCAGGCCGCTGAAGACACCGCGAGTGGAGGAGCTTCGTGCAGACCACCGCGCAGATGAGCAGATTGCGGAGCTGAAAGAACCAACGAAGATAGCACTACCTTTTGCAGACACACCGGTGATACAGCGGAACAAAGAGATGCGAAAGAATAGCGCGCAAGGACATCGGAGAAGTAGCGCAGGTTTGCGCGGGAGACGAGCGAGTTCACTTATGGACGCAGGGCTGTCGAATGGTAGGCTTCCTGGTGTTACATGAAGTTTAGCACATACTGACAATGCCGCAGCACTACCGCATAGCGAGGTGGAAACATTAGACTTTTACAAGCACATTAACCAAGATCTGATGGAGCCCCGGCGAATGAAGCAGCTACTTGTGTGGTGCGGGACTCGAGCACTGCCAGAGAAGCCGTCAGGAGGAGCGGAGAACGTTCATGCTGTACTAGCAGGTATGCTATAGAAAAAGTGTTGCGAGGAGCATTCTGCTTACATTCTCCAGCTCGCGTGATACAAGAAGAGCTCCTCAAGGACTTTTCGAAGAAGTCAGAAATGTCTGACTGGTTTAACCGGGTGAGTTGTGCGAATCGAGCTCAGGTATCAGATTTTGTGTCTGACGACAAACAGGAGGACGTTGCACCAGCATCATTGATGAAGAAGCCAAATCCACGGAATGTGCAAAATGCGGCAAAGCTGCAAGAGCTCGAGCAAGAAGTAAAGAGGTAGGGAATGCTAAACCGCTGCATACTCACGTCCCATACTGATCCACCATGCAGACTACAAGAAGAGAAGGCGCAATGGGATAGCATGCTCTCCGGCCTATCCTCAACAGTATCCAAGGAAATTGCAGCAGACGAGCCTTCCGCAGCTTCATCATCCGCACCCAACGCAGCACTCCTTGACAGCCGAGACGCAACACTTCTACACAGTCTCGCGCGACAAGACGACCTTATCACAGCCACAATATCGCGCTTCCAAAACTCGACACAAGGACTTGAGCTGCAAGTAGACAATCTGGCTGAGGGCGTACACAAGATGCAGAAGCTGGCAGAGGCTGTAGATGAGGTGGCGGATCGCGTGCAGAATCAGGCTGCGGCCGCTCTGGAGCGTCGAGATCAGGAGGCATTGCAGAGGACAGGGGCGGAGAAGGTGGATGTGAGAGATATACTCAGGAGTCTTGCTAGGACGGGGTGAGCTGTTGACTGTGGCATTGAGACGGATGAGATGGATAGGATGAGATGAGCTTTGGAATACCCCACGACTTTACGTAGAACGACGCTACCTATGAAACGATGATGAGACTCTTTCTGTAGCACGATGCAAGAAGGAGGACGACGACGCGGGTGGCCATTGACGCAACTCCGACTTCAAATCGCGAACCCCCTTTTGGCACATGTTCTCTTGACCACACCTCGACACCCCATGCGAGGATAACAAGATTTCGGCCAGTGTGTTACCTAGACCCAAACCGCACGTTGCATGTCGCCATATCTATCTCGCTCAATCTACCAATCACCCAAGAGTCCTGCCAGCATACCTCACCGCCTACGCGTGCCTACTACTACTGCAGTCCCGCGGACGCTTACACGCCGGAGATTTTTCCTTCAATAGGCAGGACGCGGTTTTGTGCTGTATATAATCGGGAGACCACTTCCTTTATCATACCGCAATCATAGGCG
>Ga0058698_10000778_pt1 | contig 16120 bp, 15 predicted proteins | sample AgamicAsSfe_FD_67288 | JGI IMG/M metagenome (GOLD analysis project Ga0058698, IMG submission 67288) | Agave microbial communities from Guanajuato, Mexico - As.Sf.e | ecosystem: Host-associated > Plants > Phyllosphere > Phylloplane/Leaf | place: Guanajuato, Mexico | collected 2012-05-30
CCATCACACAGCATATTCACACGACTCAGCACTAGTGACAACAGTTACCTACGAGGATCTTGAGGATCTCATTTCGGCGCACCTAGGTTCGCGCCGCGGCTTACCCGCAGCCTTATCTGTCAGCTGCGGGTAAGAAGCATCCAATCAGCGTCCGACAAGAAACCTTGGTTGTTGCCAGCACCGAGGTTGTGTATATACTGGAATAACTAAGGCTGACGCTATGCGTATTTTACGAACGCCTTACTGCAAAGACATATTCGTTAAGTAGGCGTACACCGCAATGGCTTAGCTTGTGCTCTTAAACTCCGGTGCGCATCTTCTCGGCTCTCACAGCTGTGGAAAGTGACTGCGGGGCGAACATCAACACGCCCGGGCAGATCGTACCTGGCACTACCCACTACATATACAGACCCCGCTGTTAGCTTCTAAGAGAGTGTTAGTCTACCTCCTAGCGCGAGGCGGTGTAAGAACTATTGGTCGCTAGGTAGACAAGCTTCAGTGGTCAAATGCTTAGCGGAACGCGTGGTACCCCGCTATGACATGTGTCGCTCGAATGAGCACACTCGACGCGCAACCGTGCTCCTATTTACATGTCTCATACCCAGGTCAAACGGCTCATGCAGAGCAAACTGGTGAAGGGTTGGTTCAGGCGGTCTGGATGACGAGGGATCGGCATGTGCGTCGTGGAGCGTTGGCTGCAGGAGGGCCGCCCGACGTGTGTCGTATGCAAGTGGTGCTATGGTGGGGTAGCATGGTGAGCTGGAACGCGGGCGGCGTGTTTACGCTGCATGCTAGGCACAGCAGGACCTGGTGAGGGATATAAGCTGCTGTTTCCGCGGCGGAATTGATCTTTTCAGGCTTCCTGCTCGTCGCTTCCTTCATTCTTCTTTCCAAAGTCTCTCCTCGTACCACCAAAACTACCCCAAGAAATCGCCAATATGGTTCACATCAATCGGGTCGCGACTCACAAGGAGATCTCTGAGGAGAAGGCTCAATTTGAAGCCATCGATGCTACCACCTCCATCAACCTGACTCCGGATGATGAGGCAGACGACTACACTGCTACGGTGTACGGTAGCAAGTATGCTGCTGAAGACCTCCCGAGACATGAGATGCCCGTGAGTGTTTCAACACCTGTAAAGCCGTTTGCAAACTAATCATGAGCAGGACCGGGAGATGCCTCCTCATGTGTAAGTACGACGCTGCTTAGAGTACCACTTCTCGAACGCGATACAGCTTTAGCAACGCAAGAACGCGCGACATGATTGCTGACTACATGCCAGCGCCTACCGTATGATCAAAGATGACCTCACGCTCGACGGCACCCCAACGCTGAACTTGGCTTCATTCGTAACAACCTACATGGTAAGATGTCCCGACTGCCGCCTACGCCACAAGCGCTAATTCATGCATAGGAAGAAGAGGCTGAGAAACTCATGGTGTATGTTCATTGTAGCTGCACTCCGCGATCATCCGAATAACCTTGTCTCACAGCGATGCCTTCTCCAAGAACTTCATCGATTACGAAGAGTACCCCGTCAGCGCCGATATTCAGAACCGTGCGTATACAATACAGCTTGTAAGCTTTGGAGATTTTCGCTGAACAACAAAAAGGATGTGTTTCGATGATCGCAAGGCTTTTCAACGCACCTTGTGATCCAGAAGCGAACACGATCGGTACATCTACTATTGGATCTTCAGAGGCTATCATGGTCAGTACATGGAGCGATTCGAATTTGGAGACTGTTGAGCTGACACGTTGTAGCTGGGTGTTTTGGCCCAAAAGAAGCTTTGGCAAAATAAGCGCAAAGCTGAGGGCAAGCCCTATGATAAGCCTAACATGATCATGAACTCGGCCGTACAGGTTTGCTGGGAGGTACGTATCCTATGGTCTTGCGACGACGTATACATCAGAAACCCAACGTACTGACTATGTGCAGAAAGCATGCCGATACTTCGACGTCGAGGAGCGATATGTGTACTGCACAACTGAACGCTACGTGATGGACCCCAAGGAATGCGTGGACCTCGTTGATGAGAACACCATTGGAATTTGTACTTGACCCAACATACACCTCACAACAATACACTAACCCCAATAGGCGCCATTCTAGGAACGACATACACCGGTGAATACGAAGACATAAAAGCCATCAACGACCTCCTTGTTGAACGCAACATTGATGTTGATATCCACGTCGATGCTGCATCTGGTGGTTTCGTTGCCCCCTTCGTTAACCCCGGTCTGCTCTGGGACTTCCGTCTTCCCAAAGTCACGTCCATCAACGTCTCCGGACACAAGTACGGACTCGTATATCCTGGTGTCGGTTGGGTTGTATGGCGCGACCCCAAGTACCTGCCCCAGGAACTCGTCTTCAACATCAACTACCTCGGTGCCGATCAGGCATCTTTTACCCTCAACTTCTCTCGCGGAGCTTCTCAGATCATCGGACAGTACTACCAACTTATCCGGCTGGGTAAGCGCGGATACAGGAAGATTATGCTGAACTTGACGCGCACTGCCGATTATCTAGCAGCGAACCTGGAAGCACTAGGCTTTATTATTATGAGTCAGAGGAGTGGCGCTGGTCTTCCGCTCGTTGCTTGCCGAATCGATGAAGACCTTGGAAAGCAGTACGACGAGTTCGCCATGTAAGTTTGCTTGAGACATTCTGCAGAGAAAGTAACTAATCATGTGCAGCGCTCATCAACTCCGCGAGCGCGGATGGGTTGTCCCAGCCTACACCATGGCGCCTCACTCCGAGAAGATGAAGATGCTGCGTGTAGTCGTACGCGAAGACTTCACCAAGTCTCGTTGTGACGCACTGCTCGCTGACTTCAAGCTTGCGCTACAGACGCTGGACAAGCTTGATGCGAAGAAAATTGAGGAGCACAGGCAGCATGCGTTCGCCATGCGTCGTCGCTCAACCATCGTCAGTCCCATCTATAAGAAGAAGACGACAGACCACTTCGACGACGACCACAGTCTGCAGGGCAAGACTGGCAAGACACATGCTGTCTGCTAAAAATGAAGAGTGTGCTTCCTCACAGGTCATATGAACTGGAAGAGTGGACAAGTTCCATAGTACATAGATACCACGAATGAATAAGTTATGATCATCATTTGAGAAGCCGTCGCATTCAGCATGTCTCGAGCAGTCTTCGACCATTTAGCTCCACTATTTCTATCTCTACCATGCCTGGAATCTCAATCAAAGACTCCTCGTCGTCACAGCATTACTCAATACTCGCATTGAGCTTTCCTATCGTGCAAGCTCAATATCTGTATTCGCATTGGTTCCCGTGCCGTATCACATCGCCTTGTGGTCAATCGCGTGCTCGATCGCAGTCGGAGGTGATGCTGTGCTTAACTGCCGTAATCAGAATGAGTGCAGCCGGTTCATTTGTCTTTCCCAAGAACACGTAGTGTTCCCGACGGCCACCTTGTCGACAATCGCAGCTTCGACTTCGGCGTCTCACTGACAGAGGGCGGTGTTGGTACAGGCATGAGTGCGTCATGTAACTTTCGCCATTCTTCTTGAACTCGTTTCCTCTCATACTTGTCGCCTAGATTACGAGAGAAACGTGCCTCCCGCTCGAGATGGTTAAGATTAGGGTCACCTTTCGTGTCCTCGATCTCTAGGGTAGATATGAGCTGGTTGAACACACGACGCGTAGTGACTGAAGCTCGTATTGACCCAACTCTCGAGGTAGGTGATGCCCTATTCCACGCTTTTTCGAGCCGCACGATCCAATCCACATCTCTCTCGTCACCAGCAAAGACCATCACCCCGCTGTTGAAAACATCATCGCCACCACACGAAAGCATATCTGGTGTCACCGGTAGCACAAGGGCAAAGTTGATCTGAGCGCCGGTGTGATGTTGGAGACTTAGCAAGACTTTATCCTGGAATCCTTTCCTGCTTTCCGGATCGCTCTCATGAAGAACTTGCTTGTATTTGCGATGTCCCTCTCCTGTAGAATTCCTGGATATATAGTTGTTATATTGCCAAAAGTCTGAGTGGCTCGCGGCTTCTGCGTCATAGCTTGCGTAGTGACGTGGCATACTCGGAACTTCTAGTAACATATCGCTCGATGACCATGTAGCATCCTTGGGTTCTGAGCTCGAGAAGCACCAATCGTCCTGATTTGGTCTGATTCGCAACCTAATACTCCTATAGTCTTTGACTTGCTTGTCGCTCAAAGACTTTTGATGAGAGGTCAACCAATTCGATCCATGGACCCAAAGCCTATGAACGCGCAGATCTTTTGTAAAGCTGATGTTGACAAGAAATGTAAAGACCCCTCTTCCAGGGCTGATGCGTTGGTAATGGTTACCACTGTTCCAGCATTGTAGCAAGATTGCTAAGAGATGGTAAGGTCGATCGGAATAGGAGCATGGAAGGAGCCCGACCTTGTACGTAATATATCGTCTCTTCACATGAGTGAGGGGCATATTCATGCGCCACGAACCATTGAGTTTAGTAATATTACTTTCAAGACCGTGTCTACTGTGAAAGATGATTTCACCACAGTCCCGGAACGAATCTGGATCCGTCGCGAACAATCCATTGTGGGAAAACTCCAAGCGGCCTTCTTCAGGGTTAGACCCAGAACCCTGACCAATTCCCACTGACTGGGACCGCTGGTTCTCGCTGTTCTTGAAATGTCCAGGTGCAGGTCCCAGCAGAGCGCTCGAGTCGGCACTCTCATCCTTTTCAATCTGATCGTAGATCTCTGAAATAGTCTTGGGTACACAACTCCAGGCGAACAACGTTTGGTCGTTGTTGTCTTGCAAAATAGCCTCTTGCAAACGCGTGAATCTAAAGATGAGTGTACGAAGTCAGCATTTGTCTCACATGCAGTTCGTACAAGGAAATTACTAACGCGCCAGAACCCTCGCCATATTGCATTGCCATATTAACACCAAGTATGCCAAGCAAGCTGTATGCTCGGTCTTCAGTCCTCTTGGCTTTACGGCCAGCTGCCCAGGATAACCGTTGTGCAATGCTCTTGTCAAACATCCTTTTGGGAGAGCGTAGTGTTTCCTCGTCTATACCTGTGTCGAATGTGATGATAAGAATTGAATCCCTTTTCGATCCTATGCGCTGCCAGAAGACGTTGTAAAACCTGACGTCCGTTGGTGCAAGAAGTTCCTGTAGAGTCCACGCTCGAGACCACCATCTGCTACCCATCAAGTTCCCATTCTGTTGGTCAGATATGTCTGTAAGGTAAACATAGCAAACTTTGGAATTGGAGTACCATTGAAACATTGAGTTGATAGCTTCGGACAGCTCTGTGCTGTTCGTTTTGTCAATACAACATGTGTCAATCCAGACGTGATTCAGACCATCTCGTATCGACTGTTGACACGTGTATTCGATCTTCTGGAATCCCATCATATGGCGGCAGTTCTCTGGGTCCTGTATTTGCGCATGGGTGACCTCGTCTTCGTCCTGTAGCCATGTGTGTGACAGAATCGCATATGGAGGGATGTCGTCCCCATAGAAGGTTCGGAGTTGAAGCGTTCGAGAGTCGAGAAGCCGCATTGCCCTCACTGTGTTCAGCGGTTATCGACAGGGCAGCCGGAACGACTCGAGACGTGTCAGCAAGCAGGCTGAAGTAGACGCTGTAGCTCTGCAGCCGTGGCGCACATGCTACCCCACTTGAGCACATGACCTACGCAGCATTGCAACAGGGAAAAACGAGACTTTTTTATGCCCTGCAAGATTAGTTCGATAAAATCAGCCCAGCCCAGCCATCGTGGTACCTTTTGGAAGAATGTCCATGGTTCATAGCGACGCCATTAGCACGTCCTACGAACCTTATGCGACTGGTGCGCGAATGTTTGCGAACGAGAGACGCTTGGCGGATTAGAGAGCGCTCACATGTTCGAGTTGAGTTGAGTTGAGTCAAGAAGATGCCGATGTTGTAAATGAGATGGAAGCGTGGGCGATCAGAAGTCGCGTCGCGTCTCGCTACCCTCGTCCGGCGCATGCGTCGAGTTCAGCCACATTCAAGCGAGAAGGAACATTATGAGGGCTAGTTTGTTCGTTCTGAACTACACGCAACACTAGAAAGTAAACTTCGAGTATTCACTACCTGATTCGATGCGAATGACCAGATAAAACCGTAGCAGGAACCTTCTAATTACATTGGTGCAGGCTGAAACTCACAAATGGGTTTCTTCGTATTGCTGACAGCAGTTCGTATATAGCAGGTCTACACGACACGTATCACGATTGGGCGTCATGGAACCTCACGACATGCCTATTTGTCTATCGTGGTCAAATCTTCAGCCTGTATACAGACGTGTCATCACAGGTTGCACCATAAATTAGGAGGATACAGGGTATGGTTGAAGATCATCGTACCGTAGTACGTTGCGATTAAAGCGAGCCATAACGGCCATTACCATCGATCGTATCTAATACTCAGCATCTCCCATCAAGTCGTTCGAAACATACACAACCAAGCCTAAGCCTTGGTCTCGGCGTTCTCAACCCTGACGGGGCTGTGCTCAAGACCAGAGGCCTTCTCGTTGTCAATTTCGCCACGCTCAGCACGGCGAGTGCTGCTGTACTCAACCTTGGTCTTCCAGGCTGGAACGCCAGTCATGAACATCTCCTCCACATCCTCAAGAGTCTTTCCAGCTGTCTCGGGGAAGAGGAAGAAAGTGTGGACAGCCATGGCGAAGCAGAAGACACCGAAGATGATGTAGACGCGCCATTGGATGTTGACGAAGGCGGGTGGGACGAAGTAGGAAAGGGCGAAGTTGAAGATCCTAGAGTGGGGTTAGCTTTTGCTACGGTGCATGCTTTGTGAGTGATTGGGTACTTACCAGTTCGATGAGGTTGCGACGGCCACGGCCTTTCCACGGATGCGGAGAGGGAAGATCTCAGGGGGGTAGACCCAAGAGGCAGGACCCCAGGTAGGCGCGTAAGAGGCAACGAAAAGGTATGTGCAGGCAATGACAGCCCTCGCAGGTGCGCCGCCAATCTCCCAAGATTGCTCGGCAATGTTACCGAGACCACCCGGAGGAGCGGGCTTACCGTAGGAAGCCATAAGACCAGCGTTGGCGAACATCCAGGTCATCATGAGGATGGCACCGATGACGAACATAGGGCGGCGACCCCAACGGTCCATGAAGAGGAGAGCGGGAACGGTCATCAGGACGTTGATGACGTACTGGATGGAACTGGCGACAAGGTTGATGTTACCGGTGAGACCAGCCATACCGAAGACGTATGTGATGTAGTACTGTAGAGGTAAAGGTACCAGGTTAGTTAATGTTTCACATGCAGTTCGTACAGGCACAACTTACCATCATAACGTTCATGCCTGTCAGCTGAGACCAAACCTGGGTGAAGACACCAATGTGGAGACGGTTCAACATCTTAGGCTTGAAGAGCTCCATGAAGGATACATCAGCGTTCTGGCGCTCGAATTCGATCATCTGGCGAATCTCATCCAGCTCAAGCTTGACAAAGGGACTGTTGGGGTCACCCTTGCCGTGAACCAAAGTAAGAACAGCCTGAGTCTCCTCCCAACGGTCGTGTCGTGCGAGCCAACGAGGAGATTCCGGCAGGAATACGAGACCAATGGCAAGGATAACAGCGGGAATCATCTGTAGACCCCATGGGACACGGAAAGCCTTCTCGCCGTCCAGGAAGCTGCAGCCGTAGGAGATGTAGTACATGATGAGGATACCCTATATTGTAAAGTCAGTATATGTTCCATACTCAGTTCGTACAGTGACATCTCTTACCCATGTAATGGCCCATTGTTGCGATCCTACAACACGACCGCGGCGGGAAGGAGGAGCGAGTTCGGAGACGTAGACAGGAACCTGAGCGGAGCAGATACCGACAGACAGACCGTTGATGAAGCGACCGGCGATGAGCATGCCAATGTTTTGAGCGGCGCAAGAGATGATGGAACCAATGATCCAGATGGCACAACCGATTTGGATAGCCCTGCGACGACCGAGCTTATCCGTGAGGTAACCAGAGACGAGGGCACCGACGAAGGAGCCACCAGGCATGCTAAACTGAGTTAGTCTTTGCAAAGGTAGAATTCACTGATGAAGCGGGCTTACGCAGCAGTGATACCTCCCTGCACATCGGCAGTAGGACCAGAGCAGTCCTCTTCAGGACCTGTGAAAGGTGGGCCCAAAGGTCCCTGGTTGAAGTAGCAGCGGTATTGTTGAGTTGGCAGACTGTCAATGTTAGCATGATTCTCGATGGTAGTGGAGAGAGTCGACATACATGGCACTCATAGAACTGATGTCGAAACCAAACAGTCCACCGCCAATGACCGCAATGGCGGTGATGCCGTAGATGTTACCGATCTGGTAAACCATGGTGGTGTCTTGTCTTGCCAATCACCCTACAAATGGATATATTGGATGGACCCGAAGGCTGAACAGGCGTGGTTAAAGGAAAACAACCACGACGTCGGGGCACAAAAAGGGTTTATATGCCATGCTCCTCTCGGTGTGATACCAGGCGCGCAGCTCGGGTCAGGAGAACAACGTGGGAGCCCCGCAGCGGACCTTTCACTCTCCCAGGTAACGTCCATCCTCGTTCGACTTTCGGAAAACACACTGCTGTGCTTCCTGCCTTGGTATAGTCTCCGAAGAGAAACACGCTGATTGGTAGGAGGATGACATGGAGTCTTGCGGCGGAGCGAAGAAATGACAAGCCTGACACGATGGGGCCGCTTAGTGCTTGTCTTTGCGAGTCGAGTCGGGCGCGGTTGGGGGACAATTGATGCCGAGACGACGGGCAACGGGTTGGCAACAGGGCAAAGGAAGCCGTTTATTGCGCCACGGAAAGACGATACTGCGATCACCATGATGAGTTGCCGCTCGCGGGTTGGTCGTACCACAGCTAATGCTGATGGGTGACCACCATCTCAGATCTCGTCGAACCTGAGGCGTGACACTCCGCACTCCGCACAACAACTCGCTCCATTTTTCCTCCAGACTCCAGACACCCACACTTCTGCCCCCAATCTTGCACCCCAAGGGCACCCCATGAAGAAGAAATTTTCTCATTTGGTGGGCCCCTTTGGACTGTGCAATTCGCGCTCAAATGAGCACGGTGTGAGGTTTCCACTGTTGACGTCACGCACCGCGATTGAGAACGGCATGCGGCCACTCACCTTCCAAGCCGCTGACGTCGACCCGCTTTTCTCAATGCGACTTGCTGACGCTAGCATAGACGAGGTTTGCGCCTCCCGTCGAGTCAAAAGCTTAAGCTGGATGCCGAGTGCCGAGCAAGCCTGTGACCGTTAAGCTTCAACAAGTCGTCGGAGAGGGCGTGGCATGCTAGCCCGTGGTAAGGCGTTCCTCGACCCCTCAGCTGATCCAAACTTTTGTGTGCAATTAGCACATCACGATGCCGCGGTATCCTCCATCCAAGCGAATTGAGGCTCTAGGTGGGGCGTGACCGTCGCTACGGGGCGATTGGACCGATGCAGTTTATCGTGGTGTGCCCAGCGCTGCATGTGCCGAGGTTCTAGCGTGACATGTTGCATCGAATTACAATGCGGCGCGGCTCCGCCGACACGGAAAGCAAGACCCAACGGCCTTAACGCTTAATCGCGCTGAAGAGTGGGGTTGTCGCGTCCGTTGAAGAGAGGTGGGAGTGAGGAGAAGTTGAACGCGGAGAAGATGTTGGGGCAATAGCAGTTCGCGGGGTCGCTACCATCTCAGCTCGTTGGTCACAACGCGACATCGTCGAACACCCACCAACAGCGCCCCGAAGTCTTTAGTACTCCATTCTCCTCAATGTTGACGCGCAACACCACACAAGCAAAGCGGATGCATTTCCCGATGCGGCCTTCGTATGCTCGCCAACTAGCCAGCAGCCACCCGCATCGTCCCACACGCACCTGAGTAACCGGTTGTCGGAAGCGCCGTGGATCCGCCGTGGATCCGCCGTGCTGGATGCAACGCTCTTCTGCACTACATGTGACCGCTCGAGGATGTCGGGAAGTGGAGATACCCATGGACTGATACTATGGTCAATACATAGCGAGTCAAGAAATTGTCTTCTAGATGATTTGCTATACCGAGACACCACAACGTCCGAGAACGTTGTGGATGGAACAGTAGAACAAAGAACAATGGCTTGATATAACTACATGACGCGGACTTCTCTGCCAAGCGAGTATGTACTGTGCGCCGAATAGAGTACAGCGAGGAATAACATGGCACGACCGAGAATCTCCAGAGCTTAGCCCCAAACAAGCTTCTTCAAGGAATACTCAAACTGTTCGAGGTAGCCTGTAGTCTTTCTCGCATCCGTAAGGCTGATGATGTCCTTCTCTTCTACCTCCAATGTTCTGTCTTCGTCCCTTCCTCCTTTCTTCATATCATTGGCAATTCTCACGATTTCGTCGCATACTGACTTCACCACCTCGCCCTCATTCTCTGGAGTGTCGCCAGGAGATGACGGAACACTACTTCTCGGTGGTAACGCCTTGAACGCTAGGAATCGGCCCGCAGAATCCTGCTTCTGGTCCTTCTTAGCGTCATCCTTGCGCTGCTCGTCGTTGGCGGCCCCTGAATCTAAGGCTCTTGTGTTTCGTCGTACTAGCTCGCCTTGGGTGTCGGCTCGGTACCGTATGATGAGGCCAACATTCTTGTCTGCATCCGTGTGTCGTTGCGCTAATGTAGACGTAATGTAAACGCCGCGCATGAGACCCTGCACATTTTCAAGTGGAATGCGTTCAAACTCGCGTACCTTTTCTGTGCCCCAGTCGAGACGGCAGAAGTACAGGGCCTTCTCCGTCAGTAAGAGAACGGCTTCCTCAAACGTGGCAGTCTTGACTTGGTTAACAGCGGTGGGTACGCTCAAGGTCCATCCGTGTACCAGGTCCTCATCACGATCCTCGATTACAATACCAGCAGAACGCTCGATGGCTTGTTGCCGTACCTTGCGCACATCAATGAAATAATCCGAGCTCTTCATATCTGCTTCAAACTCTGCAAATATGGTATCGGTAGCGCGACCGAGGAGATAGTCAATGACGGCTTGAGCGAAGTAGTCATTTACAATGTTGTTGTAATATCTCGTGAGTGTCAGCCCAAAATCGGTAAGCGCACCGGTGATTTGTCGTTTTCGGGTGCGCGTAAAATCTCCTTTCAGCGCAGCGGTGCCAGCATACTGCCGAGAGATTGCGTCACCGTTGTCAGCCCAGAGAGTGTTGAACCACGAAGTGCTAGGGTCGTTCTGAAGGTCGATGTTGTAGCTACCCATTGATAACTGGGATTCAAGAGCGGTTCTAGCACACGCAGATTGGACGACGTTGGTGCGGTCCAAACAATCCATACAATTTGTGCGCAAGACACCGGCCTGCTTCCGTTGGACTTGATCATCTGAGATTTCCACCCAGCCAGAAGATGTCATGAAGGGTTCGATGGAGTCCATCAGTTTTGAGACGTTTTCAAAGCGCATGCCACGGCACACGTTGTGGAAGTCGAACCATTCGAAGCCCAGTTGCTTGCCCTTGCCATCGATCCCGCCGTTCTCATTGAGCGCCTTGGCATGCTGTTCGTAAAGTTCGCCAATTTTTGCCTCCGTACCGTGTTTGTCGATAAGCGAGTCACAGTAAATATCACCGTAGCGCGAAGACAGATCGAGGAAATGCTTCTTGAAAGCTTGAGCGTTTGTTTCAAAAGATCCCCAAGTAGAGACTTGAGGCTTGAGGCTGTAGGGTGATTGAGAGAAGAACAGGGGTATTGAACCGCGAATTTGCGTAAAGGAGAAGATCTTATCTTGCGTCGTGCTGAAGGTTGGTACGGACAGGATCTGTTCCGTTTCTACACTGTTCGCAGTGCATCCCTCGTCGTCTGTTCCTCGTCGCAGATAACGAAGACCAGCCCGCTTGATAGAACGTCGCGAGATGAGTGTCAACAAAAAGTCTTTACCGTCTGCAAGTGAAGCGTCCGGAGCAGGTGCTTCGCTACTGGCTTCTGTAGTGGATTGCGACTCCTCTTTTTGCTTCTCATGCCAGGACTGCAGCTGAATGTCGTCGGGGGTAGCACTCGGATCGACTACAAGGCTGCTCGACTGGCCATCCGCCGTCTTGATAGTGAATGGTCTCTGGCCAACAAAGCCTTGCATTACAGGGAGCACGAAAGAATGTTGACCAGCATCGATGAAGGGCGAGATGATGTGCTGGTTCCAGAAGAACAAAGGATCGAACTGCTTGAATAGCGCCACACTGGAACTGGGTTGCTGCTGGCCGATGCCGTGTGAGATGTCATAGTCGTAGGAGAAGAAGAAGTTACCCGATGAAAAGTACATTTTGGTGGTCTGTAGGATCTTGGGTAGGAGAGCTACAGTCGCAGCGTCCTTCTCGCCGCTCAGAGCCTTGGGTATCGCCTCTGGACTGACTGGTTCCGAAATGTCCTTGTCAGATGTTGGTATCGCATCTGGCTTCGATTCAGTCTTGGGTTGCTCTTCCTCTTTGGGCATTCCTGAGTCAACGTTCTGCGGCACATTCTTCGCGGCCAGGTTCTCCTCGGAGCTCAGCCCTTGCAGACGCCTGTTGTCAGCGTTCCAGCCCTTGCGCGAGAACCACTTGTCAGCGAATCTGCCGTATACACCTTTCCGTTGTATGACGTCTTCGGCGACACTTGTCTTCTGGGCCGCCGTCCCTTTTTGCCCGGTGACAGTGTCCTTCACCTCGCTGGGTGCAGATGAGGAATCTTCTACGATTGAGTCGGTTACACTGGGCGCACCATCTTCGCTCTCGCTATCTGTATCCTCGTCATCGAGCCCGGGTGCGCGGTTGCGACGCTTCAAGTGGTCCCGCGTGGCTACAATGGCCTTGTCGGCGTCGGCTTGTGAGGAGAGCGGGATGAGAGCGACATTGGTGATCTTGTAGATGGGCTTGCCGCGTATGAGCGCTACTTGTTCGCGGTCGGATATCGATATCAAAAAGTAGGAAGTAGCGACTTTGAGCAGTCCTGGTGGCGTGGTTAGCTGTGCACTGCACGTCGCAATGCGCAGGTGAGCGCGCGCATACCGACGATGCCATGCGCCTCCACGGACACGGGCGCAGTATCTTCTTCGCGCCTGTCCTTCAACAGGGGCCCGACGTTGCCTTTGTAATCGACCTTGATGGCCTGCTGCGTCGCCGGCGGATGGTTGCGGGGCGGGGACGGCTGGAGGACGAGCCCGTCGACGGCAGCGAAGATGAGCAGCTTGCGGACCAGGGATGGCATCTTATCAGCGGCGCTATGCGCTTCAAGGATTGACTGACTACAGAAAGAACATCGAGTTTCTTCTTAGTAGGCGCATAGAGACGCTTGGTGGGCTGGACCGGCATGACGTCGTGTCGCGCCGCGCTAATGTCAAGGTTTCTTACCCCACGCGTCTTCATCCACCCACGATCGCTACTTCTGCCATCACCACCTCTGTCCAAGCCGTGTCGCCGTCATGAGTCCACATCTACTATGTTATCATTCGAATCGTCGTAACAAAGCAATCTTGAACGTCGCTGTTTGTGACACGCAGAATATCATTCGAAAAGTGTCTAGCTCTTGAGACTACAGAAGCTGATCAGTGCATGAGCACACAATCATGCACTTGCACCAGCGTCAGAGAATGCTCTGGTCTCCCGCACTACCTAAAGGTACCTTGTTGGTTCTGGGTCATACCTCTCGATATCACGATACCTAACCATCCGCACATTTGCTCGCGCTCCACGTGAAAGAATGGAAGCGCATCTCGGATTTATGCAACGAGCTCATCGCGTATTTACATCGTTCTCGCACATAAATTCAACGTCCAAGCCCGAGGATTTATAAGAATGCGTGTAAGGCGAGCAGTGGAGTTTAGACGTTAGGTCTTGGCAGGGCGTTTCGAATGACTTCATGAGGACCAATGAGTCGGATTTAGTCAATTAAACCCGAATATACCTGCAAACTCCCTGGCGATGTACGGCGTTACTCCTCGTACAATTCCCCATTTGCTAATCACCACATCCTCAACTATACTCAATCCATCCATAACTTTACCCGCTGGACGCCTGAGGAATTTATTCATCCGGTGTTACTTTGTTGGCAGGATATATATTTGCCACTGTTCTACGTCGACCTGAGCATCACCAGAATCCATCCGGTCCACTTCAATTCATATCGAACATCTTAATACCCATCCTACAACGGTCCATAAGCTCCAGTCGAAAATGACATCTTACTCAGAGAAAGAGGTCGTGCTCATTACAGGTAACCAGCTCTTCAAAAAATATACACTAAGCCCCTCATCTTAATTACTTGTGTAGGCGCAACGAATGGTATTGGCCTGGACACGGCGATTTATATTGCGTCCGCCTCCCCAAACTATCATGTTATCATCGGCGCACGCAACCTTTCGAAGGGGGGGACTGTTTTGAAAGAATTGCAAGCCAAACCGGGCATCCAAGGCACCCTCTCTCTGGTACAACTTGACGCCAACGACGACACTTCTATCGAAGCGGCAGCCAAGAAAGTCGAGCAGGATTTCGGACATCTTGACGTCCTTATCAACAATGCTGGTGTTTGCCCAGAAAGAGATGAAACATGGCCCAACCGAGAGCTGATGCGCACGATTTTCGAGACCAACGTGTTTGGCGCAACACTTATTACCCAGGCTTTCATTCCTCTAATGAAGCATTCATCCAACCCACGCATCATCAACGTAAGCTCCAGCCTCGGCAGCATTGGCGCAATCTCAGACCACAGCGGCTCTTACTCTGGTGTGAAATATTCTGGATATCGCATGAGCAAAGCTGCACTGAATATGTTGACAGCATACCAGTACTATCAGCTCAAGCCGGACGGTTTCAAAGTCTGGACCTACTGTCCTGGCTTTGTAGTAACGGATCTGGGCGGCGATAGAGAACAGAGAGTAGAGAACGGCGTCGAAAGCTCAGAGACAAGCGCAAAGGGGCTATTGGAAATCGTGCAGGGTGAAAGAGATGCTGAAGTGGGTGGCTTCATTGCCAAGTATGGACAAAAGCATGATTGGTAGTGGCAGCCAGTATATCCTGGTACGACCAATTGTAGAATTCAATTCGGAACACAGATTTTGGTGCCCATGGATTCTGTTATTCGACTACTCTGCACTGTTCCTCTTCGATGCTGTTGACAATCCAAGACATGTGGTAGCTCCTTTCTTTACAGGGTGTTACCCCGCTTTTCTCCTAACAGCTCCGTCGCCATCATCGCTTCCGCCATCAAACTACCGCTTATTCGTTCTAAAATCACCTTCCATCGAAACGGTGCACAAATATAAAGCGATGCATATCCGACACTACCATTCGGTGATTTCTGCACCTTCTAAATTGAGAACTTTCGAAGCGTGTACACTCATCCCACGTGGCACGATTAACCAATCGCGAGCTATTGTGAGCGCACGCGACGGGCTAGCGTGAATCGGATGCATGGCGGGAACGACTTCAACGTCTGAGCTCTAGTGCGAGGCATCGCGGGCTGAACAGCATGGGTAGGATGGCGTATAAAGGCCGAGCCTTGTTACTCGCAGCCTTTGTGTGTATCTTGAGTGTCTTCATCTTGTACACGGACTTTGCTTACAAAAGAACGAGCAATATGATGGGCCCTTTGGTATGCATCAAGGACGAAGACCCGAAACGAGCAACTGCTGACAAGAACAGACTTCCGCGAGCATCATGCTCTTTGCTCGTATGTTTACTACTTACCAGAAGCTTCTCAAAGCTAATTACATTCAGAAAGCGCATTGGCTTCAAAGTCCGATATTCGCTTCAACCACATCCAGGTTATCGGAACACACAACTCCTACCATCGTGAGGTCTCACTTGCCGAGCGACCTGTATTCGAGAAGTATGTTCCGTCCCCAGAAGATTACTACTATTCGCACGCGGAGCTCGACAATCAACTGGAATACCAATCCGTGCGCTCTTTGGAACTCGACCTACACTCAGATGAGAAGGGCGGCCTATACTATCCTCCCGTAATATGGACACTTTCAAACTTGACCAATGCAAGCACACCTTACAACGGGGATGTGCTGAAGAAGCCGGGCATCAAGGCAAGTTGTGTCCGTACGAAATGCATGTGAGACGTACACTGACTTCGTATTTT
>Ga0058698_10000779_pt1 | contig 16095 bp, 22 predicted proteins | sample AgamicAsSfe_FD_67288 | JGI IMG/M metagenome (GOLD analysis project Ga0058698, IMG submission 67288) | Agave microbial communities from Guanajuato, Mexico - As.Sf.e | ecosystem: Host-associated > Plants > Phyllosphere > Phylloplane/Leaf | place: Guanajuato, Mexico | collected 2012-05-30
CATGACTCAGCTGCAGACTTGTCACGTGACATGACCTCTACAGGATGCGAACGATCGCAGAGTATCGCCGTCAGCGTGGCTGGGAGTATAAGCTAGGATTGTTGGATAGCTTGCAGGAAGCTGGTAGTAGAGCTGGTAATTTAGTAGGCGTCTGATGAAAGCTGGCTTTCGTGGAGGGTATGAGTATGCTTACTGCGCCTGTAACATACCACCTCTGCCAGTGAAAAGTCCATCTCCATCGTCCAGTTGACCTTGTTCGTCTATCAAAATCCCCTGGCCTGTGTGAAGACCTCGCAGTTATCAAGAGGTCTACATCCTTTTCATAACCATAGTTGCTAGATTGCCGAAGGTGTTTAGCTCAAATGTCATGAGACCAGTGTGCGAAACATCATTGGACGCTCACGCAACCTACCAGTCCAAGCCTGCTCGCATGTACAAAGGCATGCTGACTTGGAGTTAGTAGCTTGCAGGCGCCTTTCACGTCATCACGAATCCAGTAAGGTGAGTATTGCAGCACATTCAGAAGTCATTGTTGTCGTGAAGTCATCTTGCTCCTGACCACAAAAGGGGCAAGCACAGTCCTCCGTTTGGACGACGTCGATCCTTTGATGCGCCGAGGTGGACGGGGAGACTACACATGAGCACTTACTTGATTGAGCACTATAGATTGAGGCCATCAAATACTCATAGCAACTCACTCGCCCACTTGCGACCGTACTATACAAGAACATAGACTCGAGCAGATTATCTAGGGCGCATCTCGAAAGTTCACTGAGACTTCAGTTCTGTGCTTGTACAATCAGGCCTACAGATTAGTACTCATCCTCTTCCTTCTCTTTCTCTCTACAAACCACCACACCTTTGAGTAAACCTCACTTCCATCACACGAACACAAAATCAACCAACCACAATGTCGTCCCTCCTTCCCACAACCACTTTCCAGCACATCACGCCCCTCCTCCGTCCCATCATCGCCCTCAACCTCTGGACATTCTTCATGGAAGCCTGGATGTACCAAACCCGCATCCCCGCCATCAACGCGGCCACCGCCTCTGGAAAGCTCAAAACCGATCCTACCATGACCACCGCATCCATGAATGCCGCCTTCCCAGCAAACGTGCGCTGGAAGGCAGACAACTACAACCATCTGCTGGAGCAGCCGCAGCAGTTCTACGCCGTGGTAGGCGTGTTGGTAGCGGTTGAGTTGGCAAAGGCGGGGAGTGTGGGTGGCGGAGGGGCAGAGGTGGATTGGGTGCAGGTGCAGTTGGCGTGGGCTTATGTGGGATTGAGGATCGTACATAGTGTGGTGCAGGCGGCGACGAATATTATCAGGGTGAGGTTCAGCCTGTTTGCCTTGAGTTCGTTAGTGTTGTTGGGGATGACTGTTAGGGCTGCGTTGGCCGTGTTCTGATTTAGTACCAGAATATGAGTCAGAGCAGAAATGGACCATTACGCCACTCTCCGTGAGATCTGATCAGACCGTTCTGTACCGAGACTAGGATCAATATGAGAGATCTTTCAATGCCAAAGCGTGGTTTTTCGGTGATTATAGTGTGCATTTTGCATAGTGTTTCATTGAGTACGTGACCATCTAACAACGCCAAAGCCATTTGACATACAGGAATACTACCAAAACCCGTCGCAAACACCCCTACTGAAAGGACTTCCCCAGACATCCTGCCTCTGACAAATCGCATCATGAGTATATGTATGACATGAATGCAATGCCAAAGCCCAACTCTTTCCTGTCTCACAGAATTCAGACCGAGATACCAGCTATTTCTGTGCTGTCCAATCGTCTTTTGCAAGCTGCGTATGTGTCTTCTCCTCGATACGTCTAGCAGCACCCGCCAGCCTTCTTGTCGGTGTGTGCAGATTCAGATAGCTCGAGCTTGGCACGGCCGCCTTGGCCGAGCGGGTTCTGCATCTCGCCTTGGTCGAGCGCCTTACTGGACACAATGCGGTAGATCTCTGTGAGGGGAATTTGTGTTAGATATTGGTACTTTCATGCTCCCCTTGAGCCCCATCCGCCAAACTCATACCTGTCAAGATGTTCTGAAACGCCAGCTCAACGTTGCTCGCATCCAAAGCAGACGTCTCGATGAAGCTCAAGTTGTTCTCACTGGCGAATGCTCGCGCCTCCTCTGTTGGCACAGCTCTCAGGTGCTTCAAATCGCTCTTGTTTCCCACCAGCATGATAACGATATTGCTGTCTGCATGATCCCTCAACTCCTTCAGCCACCGCGTCACATTCTCATACGTCTGATGCTTGCTGATATCGTAAACAAGGAGCGCACCAACAGCACCACGGTAGTACGCCGAGGTTATGGCGCGATAACGCTCTTGACCAGCAGTGTCCCAGATTTGAGCTTTGATTGTTTTGGCATCAACTTGGATGCTACGAGTGGCGAATTCGACACCGATTGTGGACTTTGAGTCTAGGTTGAACTCATTGCGGGTGAATCGAGAGAGCAGGTTGGACTTTCCGACGCCGGAGTCTCCGATTAGAACGACTGGGAAGAGGGCATTTATCAGTTGGTGTTGCTGCGAAGAGTATAGACCATCATGATTAGTGTAGTCAGCGTGCTGTAGCTAAGATACCTTTGAAAAGAAACTGGAGTGCGCATCATGCGTCAGCTAAGTATACCAAAAAGTGATCAGACGAGCAAAGTAAGGGATGCCTACATCGTATTCGTCATTGGCCATGATGAGTCGTGAGGATCGTGAATCGGAGAGAAGTCGAGTATAGTATGATGTGGTAGTCCCGGCGATTTGTGTGAGCTAGAGAGACGTCTACAGCGGAGAGTGATGTTGCGCAAAGAAGAGTTGTGGATGAATAGTAGTGGCTATCAAGTGGTTCGTACACTATGAGCAGGTCGCGTATACGTACCCCGCAGTCTTGGCGCTAATCACAGAGCTCAAACGAACTTCATCGCCAACTACATATCAATCTATTTTCTCTGAGAAAGCCCCCTGGATAGTAGACAATTGAATCGAGGATGCTGTCATGCTTGTTGTCAAGACGAGTCTTTTACTGTACCCCTATCGTGTACGGAACGTTCCTAGATCAATAAACAACTTATATTCCCACAATGGCATCGCGCACGGAGATCCCAGACGATGCTGCGACTCGGCAAGAGTCGACCTATGAGACGTCATGTGCTGAAACCGATGATGTGTCACTCGCAGATACTGATCAGCCTGACTATGATGTGAATGCTGCTTGGGACATTGACAAGATTCTGGCTCAGGCCGAGTTCGAAAGCGACTCTGATGGCGAACCCATTGTGGACGATGCCGGTGAGCCGTCGACAGTGACCAAGTATCTGGTGAAATGGACCGGCTACTCCCTCAAGAGTGCGACATGGCAAGATGAGCAGGCCTTCGTTGATGGTGCTAAGAAGATTCTCTGGGCATGGCACGACCAGCATATGAATGAAAAGCGTGGCTACAAGGAGGCGTTCGATATCAGACGCTGGGAAGACTGGTGTAACACGATTGATGATGTGCGAGATGAACGTCACGCGAAAAGAAATAAGAAGAGGAAGAAGCTGGGACTTCCGGTCGTAGTCTATCCCACAGACGATGCTGATGCCGGTGACGAGGAAGAGGAAGAAAGTCATACTATTGGTGCGCGGACAAGAGAGAAAGCTGGCAAAGGCAGAGGGCGAGCTGAAGCTAATGAGGATGAGCTTGGCTCTGGAGACATGGACATCTCCTCGTCAGCTGCTGATGATGAGCCTCTTTCAAGTCGAAGCAGAACCGTGAAAGTCGCGCCAGTGAGGACTACGAAGAGACTACCTTTCATAGACTCAGATGTCGACGACAATGGCAAGAACCAGAGTGACGGCGATGACATTAGAATGACTGGATCAGGAAGGATCAAGAGGAGACGAACTGCCGATGCGATGGAGAAAGAGCGGGAGCAGACACGCGAGCTCATGAAGCGTAAGAAAGGCAGGGCTGTGCCTGTCGCTCAAGGTACACGCATAATCAACGCTCGCGATGAGAATGCTCCCAAGCCGAAGACTAAGAGTGTGGTTGTCAAAGCCAAGGACATGGCACCCAGCGGTTACTTTGCTAGTTTGAAAGCCCGCACTGCACCAAAAGCACGTCCAATTGCTTTCGCGACCGATGCAGCATCACTGTCGGCTGGTGCAGCTCCAACTGCTCGAATGGTAGGTGGTCCTGGCCAATCCAAACCGAAAGGTATGACACCCATTTCTGTGCTTATCCGTTCTATAGTGGTAATCACGCATGGACTTGTAATGTTGACTGCCCGCGGAATTTAGGCAGGACCACGACAATCTCCGCCACTTCAACAACTAATATCTTTCTTCCGTCAAACGCAAAAGCTTCGGCCAGAGTCGCCCCTGTTAATACAAAATTTAAGACTCTGTCGCATAAGCATAATGCATTGAGGAAACAACGCAATGAGCCTGCGCCTGATAGATCAGCTCTCAATCTCTTCACTCCTGGTTCCGTGATGGCGAAACCATCAGAGATGTACACGCCATTGGAGACGACAGAAAAGGTCAGCACACCGGAACGACGAGTGTCCTTTGCTGCAGCTCCAGCACGAAAAGGTCAGCATTTGCACAGGGTAGTCGGCCATATGTTGTTAGCAATACTAATGCTTCCATAGACGTCCAGACATCTGAGAATGCAAATGCTGCTATAACCACGCCATCTACTGGGCAGCTTGACGAAGCGTGGCTTGGCATGGCATCTTCGTTACGTACCTCAGGAGCCAACACAACTCCAGTAGTCAGAAGGCAGCCTGACGAAGTCCAATCTGATATCGCAACTCCATCACGCTCTGCAGCAGCCACCATAACCCCAGCAGCACCCAGGCAGGCCGATGAACCGCGATCTAATATTCTGTCTCCCACTCTCTCTTCAATGTCCGGGACCTTAGCGATAGATACGAGGCAATCGCAATATGTTTTGTATACCTGTAAACAGTGGGCTCGTGGTAGTGACTGTCGTTGGGGCCGCGACTGCGCCTTTGAACACTACAACACGGGTTATTCGTTACCAAGTGGTACCAATAACATTCCTCATACAGAGGTCACTTGTGCTTTTTGGGCTGGCGGTTATTGCGTCAAACCTGCTAATCAATGCAAATTTGTGCATGGAGAAACACGGTACCTGGCGAGCAATTCGGGTCGTCTGCCGTCTCGTTTGTATCCCAGTGATATTTCAGAGAGAGCCAGACAAGATCTGCGCAAGCGAGAACAGGATGACATCTCAAGGCGCAGATCAGAGCGCGATGATATGCCGACGCGTAGACAAGAGCAGAACGCGGCTTCGAGGCGTCAACAAGACCGAGATATGGCTTTGAAGCGTCAACAAGAACAGGATGCGGCTTTTAAGCGTCAACAAGAGCAGGATGCGGCTTTTGAGCGTCAACAAGAGCAGGATGCGGCTTTACGTCGTAAGCAAGAGCAGGACGCGGCTTTGAAGCGTCAACAAGAGCAAGATACGGCTTTGAAGCGTCGACAAGAACAGGAGGTGGCTGTTAGGCGACAAGAAGAGCAGGACGCGACTTTGAAGCGCGAACAAGAGCAGGACGCTGTTTCAAAGCGTGGACACGGGGAGGATGTTATCCCGAAGAAGAAAGGGGAACTTACGTGCTGGCACTGGCTCTTTCAAACGCCGCCGTGTAGGTTCTCGAGCAGAATCTGCCGCTTCGCCCATGCTGAAAAGAAATATGTTGCCCCGAACTATACAGGGGGAACAGCGATATCATACAAGCAAGCTATGGAGCAGCTGAGGGGCTGGCCAATCTCAGATGAGTATTTCAGTCGATTGCCTACCTTGGACGGCGCGAGGGATTATGAGGACGAACCGCTCCCGAGGCTCCAGCCAACATCGCCGCCACACGAACCACGAGCATTACGGGATCTCGGCGTTGACAACATGGATCGTATCGTGCTACCTGATCTCTCCGTCCGACAAGGAACACAGTCTACCGCTGGTGATATTCTCAAGGTTAGTAAGGTAGTTTCATCACCCGGTCACATGATTTGGTTCACGAGTCATACCTCAATTCAGTTTCAGATCTGATCTGAGTGCACCTCAGCAATGCTAACAAACCTTAGCAATCTTGACAAACCTTCCCAATGATCTTTGGATTCACGTTACAAGCACGTTGAACTATATGATGCTGACAACTTTCATAGACAATGAGCTCAACACAATTCGCCAGCATCAACACCAGCACAACTTTGTGCAAGTCGCGAACCGATCTTATACCCGCAGTCCTCGTCGTCAACCCGACTGGTCAAGCTCCATTCCCTATTGATGTTGACCTAGACGTGTTGCAATTCGGTGCGCAGAAGGATCTCTTCAATGTGCCTGCACCTGGAGTAGAGGAGGCACAGCCGCGCGTGATTCGCATCGATCATATCTGCGCTGCAGATTTTGCAAGAACAAACCTTGACTTCTCTCTCAAACAGATCCTTGCAAAGGGTAACATTCTTACGTCCAAGGCAAACAAACGCACGGTGGCCAATCTCTGTGAAACACTTGACCTCAATTCTAGTGGAGCAGTCATGCAACACGATCACTTTGCGATGTTCGTGGTGCCTGCTAGACGAGATGTGTGGAAGTTCCTGGGACTACAAAGTCCTTCGACTGACATCCAGCTCCAATTCGTCGCCACAGCGACATCTCGGCCTCCAGTCACACTTCAGTCGCCAGTCGCCACTGCCCTGGTGCAATCGCCAATAGTTGCGACTGCGATCATACCAATCACATCGCGTGTTGCCAAATTCGACGCCCAGAAACTCTTCGACAAGAATGGCGAAAAGCACGCCTTTCTCCTGGTCAATCAAGAGTACGCTCGCGACATCGAGATACTCACTGCAGCTTTGCACAAAATTGAGGCGAAGGTGTATCTACTCACTGAGCCCGGAGCTTGGTCTCACTTCTGCTCACTTTCGTCGGGTGGCGCAGTGATTGTGAGTAGTAAAGTATACCCCTATGTTATCAGTACGCTGACAAACATCGCAGGTACATCCAGCGTACGACACATACTACGACATTCCTGATCTGGCCAGCGTTCTGAAGCAGCAAATTCCCATCAGATTCTTCAGTTTTGATTCAAGCAATCCGTCAGATCCATTATCGCCACTCTTCCCCCACGGTCGTGCTGTGTTTGTGATGGACTCACTCTGGGAAGACCATGTTGAGGATGCGCTCTCACTACTCAAGGAACTCAACGTCCGTCTCACTGCACACGCTGACACCAACCGTCTCGTCGGACGACCCGATCTAGTCGATTGGCTCTACAAGTTGGCTGTAGAAGAGGCGGATGCAGAGCTCAGCAAGTATCGCCAAGACCTTTGGGTACAGGTCTACAATTACCTGCACGCGAAGCCAGCTTATCTAGGAGAATGGCCAGAGCCCGATGGTCCGACACCGGCATCGCCTGTCTACTTTGAGTCCGGCGACATCTACGCCGATTACTCTGAACTGTATCTCGCCGACCCCGGCAAAGCTGAAGACACAATGGCGGAATGGTTCTGCCTCTGGAGTCTACGCAACGTCGACCGCTTCCGCAACTTCATCATCGTCAGTGCCGGCGCACAGAGGCAGAAGACAAAGTGGCTGAACAAGTTCAAGCATATCGATGTGCAGACGACCATGAAATACGTGGAGCTGGAAAAGGCGAAAAGGGAATATGAGAAGGAAAGGAGGAAGAATCATGAGAAGGAGCGGCGGGAGAGGAAGGAGAGGGAGAGACTGCTGGAAAAGGAAAAGGAACGACCTATGGCAGCACCGATGCAGAGATCGCAGCGGTGACCTGGTCAAGCAGTGCTTGAGCTGCGACACGGAGACACCGACATAGGGGTATTGGACTTGGGATGCGTGAACGCGTGGTCGTGAATCAATACAGAGTGCTTAACTTCCAAGTAAAGCGCTTCGGTTTCCTGTACGCCTTGATTACAAGTCAGAAGGCGAATGGTGCGCTACCCGACAGCGATACCTTATTGGCCAGCAGCTCCACCTCCCGACCACACGGCATGTGGGCTGAACACGCGTGGAGGAATGCGTGATGGTGCAGTCGGTGTAAAGTGCTTGATTCTGGAAGGCGGGAGGCGTTTCGGTCTCAGAGAGCGAACAGGTCAGGAAGGCGCCTGGGATTGTACATATGGAGGATTTGCACATACGCAGCCACGTCTTCGTCATGGCAATGGCGAAACGACTGGGGTCATGAATTACGAAATGTGGAGGAAAGCGCACAGCGACAGATGCTGGTGCAGCATATGAGGTGCAGAGGTGGTTCCTTCTCATTCGGCAGGCTATTTCAGCTTGAAGTGCGGTAGATGAATACCTTATGACATCCACCATCTCGCTCCTCCTCCGCTGAAGATTAAATGTTGCCTTCACGCCTTCGACTGCACAATTCCTGACACCCTCTGCCGAGCCGTCTCCTTTCAGTAAGCATAACCCCCACAATCACGGCTTCCTTGCCCCAGCAGAGCGAAGTTTCGATAAAAGAGACGTTACCTTACCGTTCCAGCAGCGCAGCCGGTGCCCGACCTCAAGAACCAATTCACTCACACCAAAACTCGCAACCAGCTCCATGCCGTGTTGTGCTGCGCGCCATGCACGCCATTTCCTTACCCTTCCGACCACTCCAGCGTTGGGCTGCGGTAAGAGCAGCGACGACGTCAAGAGGTGCGCGCGTTGATGTGGAACGCAGGTATGGCAATGGGGGCGGAATGAGAGCGTGGTGTGTGCGTGATGTGTGCATGGTGATGGTCGGGATTCGTAGTGGCTGTCCTGGTGAGGGAGGGAGAGGGAAGATGGGAGAGGAGCGAGGGAGGGGGGAGAGGAGGTGAGAGGACTGGATGGAGAGGGAAGGATCACGGGCTGGGAAGAGCGGCAGAGGAAAAGAGTTAAGGGGTGATAAATTGAGAAGAGAGGTATTCAATAGGGCCAAGGGAGTTACGCGGAGTGTGAATATCGGAATATTGAACCTTCGCCAACGTGGTCTGGCGGTCTGTCCGGTGGAAATGTGATATATTCACTGTACTTCAGACAGACATGGGAGATTTAGGCCGTCCGGTCCTGATGCCATATCTCACATAGAGGAGATATTCTAAGTCATACGGAGAAAACCATGAAAATGGAATTCGAATAATTTGCTCAGGTGTAACGTATCATCACCACACACTTGGGTGTTCCGAGGACAGCGTAGATTGTACGAGACGAGCAGACATGTATACTTCCGCTCCACGAAATCAATGTTCCCGTCCTTGACGTCGAAACTTGAACGAAGTCTGTGGAGACGGTAGCGGAACTGTAGCGAGCCATACTGTGCGTGAGGTCATGGCGACCTGGAGGAACCCGTAAGAATTGTCCTCCGACTCGTCAGGTGCACTCTATTAGAAGTTGTGCTTGGCGCATTTCTCGAGGCACAAAACGCAAGCCCCCGGCAAGTCTCACGAATGGCAGCCGGACATGTCCTCCCGTCTCCAGTCTCCAATCTCGTTGTCCTGCGTAGGTTCAGCTCCGCATTGTCTGCTTTAGCGTGACCTCGGTGAGGGGCATGGCGTGCCTGAAGGATTGAGGCGTGCATATGCGGAAGATAGAGGAGGCGACTGCCAAGACCGTGTGTGCCAGCAGGTGTGCTGAGTTATGCATAGACATACGAACAAAGATTTGATCAAGCAAATCTCATGCATGCCCTGCCGAAAAAATGTGCCATCTTCAACGAAAGCTTCCTAGCTGGCGCGGCAGTCGTCAAACGGCCATACTGATATATAGTGGTGTCAGCGCCGGGCAGGCTTCTCGAACCTTCGCACCTGTTGGGAAATCTGGGAAGCCGTGTAAAGCTTGGCAATGCTTTCGCTCTGAGCGCCGATTGGGTTCGCTGGGAAAAGGCTCAGCGGCTGATAGAGGTGTTAGAGTTCGTGTAGCGACTTGGCAAGCTTTTAGAGGTCTGCTAAGAGGGTAAGTGTATAGGCTTGACTGCGGGGCAGGGGAGTGGAGGCGCGGAGGTGGAGAGTGGACGGAAGGATGGAAGAAGCATTCATTCTTGGTGAAGTTGGGGTTTAGAGGTGACTGCACGGTATACACCGGGGCACTGGTAGGCTGTAGTAGACTTAAGCGTCTACGCGTCTGGGCAAGGTGATTCGGGTCGAAGGGAGGGACGGAGTAGTGCCTTGTATGCTTGATACTTGTTTGATGTTGACACTTCGGAGTCTTCGGAAATAGAAGACGTCTTTCTCAGATTCTGCCTAAGTATACTCTTGGCTTCCTGCATGCGTTTCCTACCCGTCTCTCCTTCGCATTCGCACCGACGTGTACCAGAATATGATGTGCTCGAAGAGTATGACAAAGAAGAACAGAATGAAGATGACGGAACCGTATGCACAAGTGACAATCAAGCAACGATGATCCTGAGACTCCCGCTGTTCAGCCAAAAATACCTCATTCGTGAACATGCATGATTGTCATGACACCACGTGGCCGCAAAGCTAGTATTGCATTTGAAATCATGGAAAGTGCAAGTGATTGGCCTGCGATAGTGACTCCTCGTCGTGTACCGAATCTCAGCAGTCATATCAGCCCTGAAGGAGCCCCATAGTGGCTTGCAACTACATACCGATGCCGCGCGGAACAAAAGCCCCCCTTCTAGACTAGGAGGAATTAAAGCTTGATCTTACCGCACTGCGGTGATAGATGGCCCGCCAGGGAAAGCTCTTATCTATGGTCGACGTGTTGAGCACAGAGTACTGCGTAACCGAAGCCACAGTGGCTACTCGAGGGCTCTTCCAATACTGGGGGCTGGTATACTACGGAGGAAACGTGCTGAGAAGCCAGAGAAACGAGGGCATATGCAGTAAGGGAAAGCAACGTTCAAACGCTCGACGTGCATGTTTCGGTAGCCGATGGCGGCGGGTCCAACTCCACGCTGTTTCGGACTGCGTCCTGCAATTACTCAAAGGGTACGAATGAGGGAGATCTTGGAAACCCGTCCTCTCGCTGCCCAATCTTGCTTGGACATTCGAGTTCTGAGTCAACATAGTGGAGAGGAATCTTCCAAGCGCTTCGCTCGACAATCATGGAACGAGGTCAGTTTTCGGTGCGAATCGCTCAGAAACCAGCGTGAATGCGTCACAATTGTGCGCCGTACGATCATGAAGCGCAAAACCATCGCCAAGCCGAGGTATAGGCGCTGATATGCTTGGAAAGCTGCTCAACGCTGCCCTCGTAGACGCCAGAGGATTTGCCCGTCATCCCTGTTTCCAATCTCGATCTCTATGACTGCCCCTCTAGCGCTATAGATCGTGTCCTACTTTTCCCTGACCGAAGCAGCAGCAAAGTTTTCCCCAGAGGCAGCGTAACGTCATGCTAACATACTTTTTACCCCTCGCCATGTACACACTCCACGTCCACGGGGAGACCCGCCTTTGCCATTCTGCAGATAGATCTGCCCAGATAACTCTACGAGTCGAAACATCCACTGATACCTCTGACTTGGAGTCAGTCGCTATGCCACTGACACGTCAGACAAGCACATCATGGCGGAACTGAGATCGCAGTAGGCTGGCTCCATGCACGCTATGCCATGGATTGTGCCCTGTATCTGATATGGCATGACTAGGTCCGAGCCAAACTGCCGCTGGGCGAGTACGACAGTTATGCACGATAGTCATGCTACGCTGCCTTTATTGATACTTCTAGTATCGACCTTCAGCCAGTTGACCTGGCATTTTCTTTTGAAACAAAAACATCATATCAGTTGAGCCAAAATAAACACATGCGTGCTACTGTTTCATTTTCCACTCTTCCGCATTCATCTCTGTTTCTGATACCACATACACCTTGTCAGACGATTGTATCACATCAAGCGTCACGTCATTCTGACTCAGCAATATCACGCTGGATTCTGACTCGTCTCAATCACCATCGTGAGATTGGGACATTTCGTCCAAAGGAGGGAATATCATTCCGTTCATGCCCGGAAGGTAAGGAATATCCCAGCACACCTCCAAAACCATCAAAGACCACAAACACTCCTCGATTCACTCATGCTCGACACTAACATTTAACCAGGCGTGCAGCCTCACGGCTCATCCAAGCACAGGCTCAACACCCACCAGCTCAATCTCAGCCAACATCAACGCCACCATCATTCCCCCACCAGCGCGGCCACTCCTCACCAGCATCCGCCTCCGCCACCACCGCCAACGAACCCCACGCGCGCCCCTCGTCCTGCCCCCGTACCGGCACCCTCACCCTAATGGAATGGACGCTCCCCTGCCAATACTGCTCGAACCCCTGTCCCGCCTCTCTTCCCTGCTGTCCCGCCTGGCGCAACCATACCGACTACGTTCAGCTCTGGCGCGCCCTCAACGGGATACGCGCGGACTATCGGCGCGGGAGTCGCCGTCGTACCGCTATTGATATGTGGATGGAAGTTGACGAGTTTGATCGCGAGGCGGGACCTGAGAGGGCGGAGGTGGAGGCGGAGAGGGAGGAGGCGGTGGATGCGTGGGGGGTGTTGGAGGAGATGAGGGAGGAGTTGGAGGATGAACATCCCGTGGTTGAGGCGATGAATAGGTGGTTGATGAGTGCGGAGGCGGAACCGGATGGCGAGGGGGAGGGGCAGCGAATGGTGGATGGGGTGTGACAAGGGTAAATCGGCGAGTGCTTGAAAGTGCTGAGGGCGTGGAAATGGAACTTCAATGAGAAGGACATTGGACCGACCGACAAAGGCAGGAATTGGCTGCTTGGTTAAGCAGGTCTCTATTTTGGCATGCGACGGTCTCTGGGACATGAAAAGACAAGCATGGGATGCTGTCCACCATATCGTCAAATCTATGCATGCGGGAATTCACAAACAAGATGATCTTGAGCAAGGACAGAACAGTTCATTCCGAAAAGTCCCAGATATACTCAATTAGGTGACAATCCTAGTTTAATTTTTTCTCACATGCCCTGACACCCATTGACACTCGCACTGAGCTGTCCTCATCAATCTCGCCGAGAGATTCATAGTCAAGGTGTGAGGTGTTGTACTAACAAAGCCTGAAACGCCCCTGAATCAAGCGAGCACAATCTCTTACCTCACCAATCTATCGCATCACGTCACACACGAACTGGGACTCCACGCTCACCAGCGCACGAAACATTGGACACCTTGGACTTGCTCATACCACGTCCTCTCCATGCACACCCGCTCGTCCTTTTGTGCTCTACACTATGCTTCCAGCCTGCTTCGACCGGATAGGCAATTCACGACACCTCAGCCGCAGTCATCGCAACCTCGGCCACCACTAAATCACCATTTAGTCAGATCCCGACATCAACCTGAGCTCGTCGCAAGCAAGCAGCACGCAATATTGCTTTCTGCCGCACTAACGAACTTCAGGAAATTCCATTACCGACATGACCACGCACGACCAGCATTGCAATGGTCGGCTTCTGCACTGTACTTGCACACCCTGACCAGTCACCCTAGCTTGCATGACGCTAGGATCAAACAGCGGGCTTGCGTGATGGGGACAACTCGTCACGATCCAGATATTTCTCAATTTTCGACCATGTGTCGTATTGTGGCAGACTAGGCAAGTCGCTACTGCCAGCTTGGGATCTTGCGGCATTAGTCCATTGCCCGAGCTGGAGCAGCATCGTCGTATTCTGAGTCTCATCTTCTACTGGCAAGCTCTCACAAGACAATAGAGTACGACCGCTTTGACGAGTGTCGTTGCTTGATACAGCCACTGGTGGTGAAATTGGCAACGTCGCAGGGAGATATGCCTCTATCATGCCAGCACTTATATAAGATTGTTTTAAGTGCTCAGAGACGCAACTTGCCCGCGTAAGCCAGCTTATAAAGATCTTTCTTCAAAGAACATCGGCTGGCAGTAGCACTCAGTTTCCGGCGTCCAATGAGTATTAATGCTACAGACCATTGCAGAACGCCGTCCTGTCTCACCTCGACGCCATGAATGCGACCACAAGAGCCATTGTACACGCAAGACACCGTCGGTCGGTAACACCAGACACGACCGTCACGACCACAATCCCGAAGCATGAAGTCAAGATAACCTCAACCTCTCCACATACCCTCAAAAGTCAAACCCTCAACCACGAAAGACACTTTCCTCGTCTCCTCGTCTCATCTCGAACGTCAACTTAAGCTTTTACCGCTCGTCACATCTCACCATATCTTGGAGCAGATCAGGTTCAGCTCATCACACTGATCACGCCAAATCACAGGTACTCGTACCAGCCGACAGTGGAAGTACGTACCCAGCCACCTAGCTACCTGGCTACACGGTCTCACCGTCACGTCCTATCACATCCGCATGAGCCGTCGGCGGCCGGCTGTCAGCTGGGGGACTTCGGAGAACCGGTTCATGCAACTGCTTGATATCTGCCTCGATGCCATTTCTACAGATGGAGCCTTCCTTCGTCGGTCCGCATGTCATCGGAGAATGGATGTACTCCATATAGTGGTGTCCCCTGGTGCCCCTGGTGTGGTAGGTCTTGCGATGGTACTGTGACGGTATTGCGACGACATTGCTTGTGCCTCTGAAGTCATTGGAAAGCAATTTTCGCCGTCCTCATGCGCTGTCTAATGCGCGCGCTACGGCTAGGGACGTGGGTCTACACCAATGAATGTAACCACCATCAAGCCTGTCAAGACAGCTATTAGGCCTGCCGCGTCCGCCATCTGTCCAACTTCGAATGGCACAACTTGTCCAAGAGCGAAAAGGGGCGAATTTCCATTTCAAACTTGATCTCAACCTACCTCGTTCAGCAGCGGTCCGTGTGCATCCGCCGGGCGGGTGCTTCTTCTCAGTGATACCTGTATTACTAATCTGGCTAACCCGCATCCACAATGGAGGATCACAACATCGCCAATATCGCTCTTCGTCCCATCCTCCTCTGCCCTCTGGAACTTCCCGTCCGTCCTTCACGACGACAACCGGATCTGCACGACCCCTCTCGCCGCCGCCATGTCAACGTTGAGCAATCGCGGCGATTTGGTAATGGGTCTAATCCGGCAAGGGTTTGGGAAAGACACTGGTGAGGCATTTAACATCATTTGTATCTGTACATGTCGATGAGGCATTTAAGTCATTTAAATCACTCGGATCTGGACCCGTTGAAGATTGGGAAGAGGTACTGCGGGTCTAGAACCGAGTCCCGATGGTGTCTGGGTCTACGTGTTCGAGATGATGGATCAAGCCACGACCACGTCTTTGCGGAATGATCCGTATTGCTTCGCCTTTGGTGGGAACCAGCATCGGGCATCGCGCTGTCTTGTGCTTGAGACTGACGTTATCAGGGTGTCAAGCTTCTGTGCTCATTCACGGACTGATTCATGCATTCACCCGCTTGCCTGACTGCCGCCCTTCCATCCGTGTGTTTGTCGCGGGTAGAAGGGAGTAGTTACTAAGACATACTCAGCTCAACTCGGCTCGCAGTAGAACCAAATCATACTGTAATATCCTCGATATCGTAGCAGTCATCAGTCATCCCATCTCATTTCGCCTGTTCATCAGCCCCCTTTCAACCCTCCCTTCTTCACACAATGAACTCACCTCCGGCGGCCCCCTAGCTCTTCTCAGCTCTTCCAGCACGTCCCTCACATCTATCTTGTCTCGCCTCTTTCTTCTTCCTCTCTCTTTCCTTCATCTTTCTCTCCGCCTCTCTCGATACTCCTGCTCTCCATTTCCCCTCTACCTACTCACCTCTCACTCCTCCCCTCTCCCACACCACCTTTTCCCACCACCCTTCTCAGTCCACACAGTTCACATAGCATAGACACAGACACAGACACAGACATCCGGCACGTTTCAATCACCACTACGCCCGCAACCATGTCCACGCCCACGCCCACAGCCCCATGGACAACATGGACACAGTTCCACTTCCCACCCTAGACACCAAAAGACTCATCATCGTGCGCCGCAGTAACTCTCAACCAGGAGGGTGGAAACGTGGGTAGCAAATCCTGGCAACGAATTTTGTAAGAGATGGGCTTGCGAGGTATGTACACAAGGGTATGGCATGGCGGATGAGGGGTAGCAAGGTAGTATGTTAGTCTCAAGATTGGAGGAT
>Ga0058698_10000780_pt1 | contig 16092 bp, 17 predicted proteins | sample AgamicAsSfe_FD_67288 | JGI IMG/M metagenome (GOLD analysis project Ga0058698, IMG submission 67288) | Agave microbial communities from Guanajuato, Mexico - As.Sf.e | ecosystem: Host-associated > Plants > Phyllosphere > Phylloplane/Leaf | place: Guanajuato, Mexico | collected 2012-05-30
TAACAATGGACGAATCGTGCTTGGCATACCACGGGCTCTTGACGCTAGCAGGCATCACCGAGTGAACAGGTAGACCTCGGCATGCTAGCCCGCTAGCCCTTATTCCCATCCAAAACTCCAACAACCACGTTCTTCCATTACCTGATCAATCACTGTCTTACCCATTTACTCGACCAGTCGTTCGTCATCAGCGTATGAGCTGAAGTACGATAAGCCCCTTCAAGAAAGGTTTGATATCCATGTCGGTGGACGAGCATCGTCCGAAAAAACTCCTACGAGCAAGTAGAGCCTGTACGTGTTGAACTCTTCCACCGCGCATGTACACATATTCCTTTTAATTTCGTTGTCTGCGCGTAATGTGGTTGTTCTCTAACGTCGACGCGTGTGACGGTTGATGAGGGAATAATCATCCTAAGTTGTACCCATCTTACTCTCTGCTCCCGAATCATCGATATAAGCATCTCGCAAGCACCGGGGTCGCCATGCTCTCCAATCGTTCATGCAAGATTTTGTATCAACTCTTTCGTCTGCGCCTCGGTTTTGATCCCTTCCTCACCTGGAACCTACATAGCACCCTGTCGCGATGCATGCGCTCCCTACGCACTCCTCTATATGCTCTTGTACCTTGGCTAACGATCGAACTCTCAAGGTGATTTCTGCCACAAGCGTAGCATCAGATGTCGCCCCAGTGCAACCGGCTCCCAAAGCTGCCAGAACTGCTATGACTTCGACGTGGCCTGCACCTACAACCGCCCGCTGAGGCGCGGACGCGCAGCTGGCCACCTCCTCTCCAGTGAACCTGGGTCATCTCTAGCTGTTGATATCGAATCTCGGGATCAACAGCAACACCAAGATCAGAATCATGACGAGCCTCAGCAACTGAGTTTAGCATTGCCACAACCTGTCGTGCAGCCAGCCGGTGCAGCGACTATAGTAGGTGCGTCCAGGAGCAACGCGATCTCATCATCAAGGAAGACAAATAGTGGGTTCGCGACATTCAGGGGGCAGAACCTGGTTGGTAGAGGCGAAGACTCATCCGTGGAGTGGCCAGAGACGGCGTGGAGAGCGTTCGCTGCTGCGAGCGCAGGAACGATTGAGTATCTGGTTGATGTGTACTTCCGGGTCGTTTATCCAATGTGAGTAGCATCCGCTGTCCATTTCTCAGTAAGGGCATTACACTTTCTTGCTACCGAAACGACAGGAGATCACCTCCTAGTCGGTTTCAACTTCTTCATTTGACCTCTTGTTGTGCAAATTGTGCTAAGTCGAACTTCGAGATTTCCGCTCTTCCATCAACCTACGTTGCTAAAGAAGGTACGCGACCAAGACTACCTGAAGGACCATGGCCTTTTCACCTCACTTATGGCAGTGTGTGCTTTGGCGTCAGCTCGAGGGAGAGATGGTGCGTTGTTCGAGTCGAACAAGAACGCTTCATACATGGAAACTGTTTCGTCTGAGACATTCTTCAAAGCAGTGAAAGATCATTTGCCTAAAGATCTTACAGCAGCTCGGGAGCTTGATTATATGCGGGCCTGCGCGCTGTTGTCAATTACCAGTATTCAATATGGGGATATTGAAGCCATGCAGCTATACTTAGGACATTATTTCACCCTGGTTGGAATTCATAAGTTCCATGATGAGGCGTATTGGCCGAAGAACATAACGAACATTGAAGTCGAGGAGAGGCGACGCTTAGTATATCCCATCGCTAACCCATGCAGTTATATCCGCTGACCTCCATCGTAGTATTGGTCAACTTACACCCTTGACGTTTTCATCTCCATCGTGTGGAACGGCAGCGTCCACGCATACGGGGCTAACGCTCGAGTTCACTACCCGACCGAAGTCGAAGACGAACTCATTACACCCCTCGCCACGTTGCCATCTCCAAAACTCACGATCTCGTGGCTGCGCGGCTGGAATTTTACGACCGACCTTTATCTCACGCTGGAGCATGCGTACAGCCAGCTACGAAAACCCGCCGCCCTCATGGACAATCGCATTGACGTCGCCACCATTTTCGGTTTACCTACGTTGCTGTCCTCCCATTCCTCCACCGCCGTGCTAGCGTCTATAACCGAGCGTTACCACGACCTGCCGTCCAATTTCAAGATATTTGCACCACCTACAGGAAATCCTCTTCGCGACATCTTTGGCTTCCAGGCTGCGAACATCCAGGCGACATTGTTGTTGTTGCGTATGCTCTTTCTCAGCATTGACGATGACCGTCGGCAACCCCCGGACGTGCAGCTCAAATGCAACGTTGCGGCGGAGCTCCTTGCTATTTTCCAGACTATTCCCACCGCTTACCTTCGCGGCATTAGCACTCCTCTCATCTATCACCTCGCAGGGATAGGCACAATCCTCGGCTCTGTCATGGAAGCCCCGCTCTCTGAGGCTGCATATCACAGGGTCAGGAGCATGTTGCTGTCTATCGCAGATTTGCTCGAGAGCCTCGAAAGCGGATTGTCTCGTGCGACTGATATTAGTAAGGGCTTGCGTGCACAGGTAGAGCGTATAGACGAATATATGCGTGCTCAATGCTGGCCAGTAGCGAGATCTTACACGTCGCTGCAATCAAATCATGGTTCCTCTGTGGACTCCCTAGTTCAGCAGCAGCAACCAGCTTTGGACAGAAATGCGGGCATAGATACAGGTCGAGCTGGTAGCCACGAAGGTGGCGCGCAATCAACGGAAGTGGAAGAAGGAGGTAGGGTGGCTGAAGGCGAGTTCCTACACGGTTGGATGGGTGAGTTCCAGCTCCCATCTGAGCTACTCGAGGACTGGCCATTCAACTTTCAGCCAGAGAGCTGGTCATTTTTAGGATTAGAGTAGTGTAAAGACCAATGTACTATTCTAGCAGAGTGTTTGTTACCTTCAGGAGTGCCCAAGGCGCCAGTGGATGGAACGATCTTAGGAGGAAACAAAGCATGATCTTTACGACTTCATCAAGTGAATTACCATATCTTCCCTCCGTCTCATGTATAATCATCGTTCGCTATAGTTGCAAGTCGCCTAGTCCGAACCACCCACACCCATAACACCTCTACCAAACCACTCACTAATAACCGCAAAACCGTCCTTGCCTCTCTTGAGCGCATCCTGGAAAAGATCATGCCTCTCCGCGCTCTCAACCTGCGCCCTACGAATAGCCTTGACCGTTGCGTTGTTCGAGCTGCAGATTGGACACTCGACCTCCGCATCATGCACATCCTCATCGGTACTCAGACAACTCTGATGATAGCTATGCTTACACAAAAAGTGCACAACAGGTAACTCCAGACTCTTCATGCAGACCTGACAGCGCGAGTTTTGGAACACGGCAGGCTTGGTGTTCAGGTTCTCGAGCTCGTGCTTTTTGGCAGTGGTGTCGGAGCGGAAGGTTTCGATATTACGGCGGTTGGCGGCGATTTCTGCGCGCTCGCGCTCGATGGTGGTGCTGAGGTAGGCTTTTATCATGCCCATTGTTGCGACGCCGTTGGTGGAGAGGGTCTGGATTACCTGGAGGGGAGCCATGAGACCGTCTTCGTCGATCTTCTTGAGGACTGCATCGAGTTCGTCGCCAGCTTCCGCAAGGATCTCAGGGGTGGAAGTGAAGTAGGCGAGAGCTGCAGGGTAAAGTGCTGGTTCCTCTGGGCCGTATTTGCGGAGAGCGCGGATAGCACCTTGGGTGTCGTTTGCGGCAGTGTAGGATCGGAATATGTCAAAGTGTAGTCCTTGTTGTTCGCGGACGAGGATGGCGCCATCGCGGAAGTTGGAAAGATGAGATAATAGCAGGACGTTGGATGTATCTATTGGTATGTCCTTGCCTTCGACGAGCTTCTTGGCTTTGTTCTCCCACTCTTGTCGCTCACCATCCTTCTTCGACGATGCAGTGTGGAGGTACATCTCAAACAACGTTGTGTAAAGATCGACTTTGTCGTCTTCACGTAGGTCATTGGATGCGATACACGCCTCGAGGAAGACTATAAACTCCTGCGGATGATCGACAAATGCGGAGAATGCAGTTCGCGGTTTCGGTACCTTGTATTCTGGCGCGGGCTCATCGGTAGTCGTTTCGATGATCTGAGCTTGGCTCATGGTGCTCTTCTGTTCACCACTGGGAGGCGATGCCAACGCGTTGGTGTTCATGTATGGCAGAGGAAGTAGTGCAGCGAGGTTTTGCACAGCGCTCGATGCAACTCCTAGGCCCATACTCATACCACCGCCTCCTCCGGATGCAGGCGCGTTCGGTATGACTATAGCATCCTTCTTGGGTCGGAAGTTTCCGGTGTAATAGTCGATGAAAAGCTGCGTTGTGTCCTTGGGGATGTGCTGCAACAGTATCGTCGCGTATTTCATGAGGTTGAAGTAGGCTACCTCCGGCTCCAATCGCCATACGTAGGCTAGGGCTTCCGCGTACCGTTTTGAATCTTCAATGAGTACATCCACGACCAGCTCGTGTTCACCGTGTTTTCGAGCAAGGAATGCCGCTTGGTCGTAGTAGCCCCCCTGGCGACACATCAAGATAGCGGTATCAAGGTCAAACTTCAGATCGTCTGGTGACTTGATGAACTCTTCCAGCTTCTCTACATCCTTTAGCTTGGCGTAACAGTTCAGTAGGAGAGTTGTGTGGTCTGATGTTGCTTTATGATGATCGTGGAGTTCCTCAAGATACTCTATCAAGTTGTGAATCCGTTGCGTATCAAGAAACTGGACGAGACATTAACATGAATCTTGTTGCGGATCAACCATAACATACCTTCCGGATGACCTGAGATGGTTCGGTGTTGTCGATAGCCTTCAGGTATTGCTGCATAGCAGTATCATAATCTTGTTTGGAATACAGGTAGTCGCCAAACTTCCGGAGGATGATGTTTTGTTGTGACGAATCTAGTCCGGCCTTCTGAGCCAGATTGATGGCCAAGACATATAGATTACGCTGGTACAGTATGTCCAGTTTTTGGGCAAAGGGCTTCTCATGGTATCTGAAGATTTTACCGTCAAGTGTGAAGACGAACAGGTCACCCCATTCGGAGATAACAGCCTTCACTTGCGAAGTCAGTTGCTCCTGATGTGCGACAAACCTCAACTCTGTGTTAAGCAGGGTGAAGCTCGATGTATTGAAAACATCGTCAGCGGCACCGATGCCAAAGGTACGGAGAGGGTTCGACCGGGGCATCGCATTCGATTTAGGGGGCGCGACTATCGCAACGTAATCCTTGAATACGGAGATCATCTTCTTCTCGCCCTCGTATGTGTACGGCGGCCCGCGACCGTGTTGGCCATAGTAGTATATGGCATCACTTCGCGCGACCACAACATCGCGCGATGCCTTATCCACAGCCATGCAACCCACACCACAGCCATACTCATCAAGAGACTTTGCAGGCTGTCCTTGACCCCTTCCAGATATCACTAGTGTCATAATCCGTCCGGTTGTCGCGATGTACAAGGTTGTGATGCTCCCTTCTCTGAATTCTATGCCAGTGATGGGTTCCTCCGATTCGAATACCGTCCGTTGCCGAGCGCCGCGATCATGTATGAGGTCGCCTCGGACAACAGTGACGGCACCGTTTGCGAATCCGACGGCAAGTTGCGAAAGGTCGTCGAGTGCGGCGAAAGCGGATATGGGGAACTGCTTGCGCCCATTGTGGACGGTGAGGGTGCTCTGACACCGCGGGATGCCTGTCTTCTTCTCCAGCTTGTCCAGAGCCCATACTTTCAGCACCGGCTCTCCAGAGAGATCTTCGGCTATGGTGACGAGAAGAGAAGTGCCCTCGACCTGCTTCATGTGCGTAATTGCGCCTGCATCATGGGCCTTGAACGAGCGCACAACCTTGAAGGCTTGCGACACGATGCGAACAATGCCATCTGCGCTGCCCAGAAATATGCTTTCAGATCCAGATGTAATGCACGTGATATTCCCGATCTGTTGATGTTTATAAGACTGGGTGGCTAGGTATAGGTGTGTGTGGAGGGCATCGTCATACCTCAGACAGGAAGGAGCTCTCGTCGTCGGGGAGCTTGACTTGCGAGACGTCAAAGAACTTGAACTGCCACTGTTCGCGCATTAGTCTCGCCATGGCATGAAGCGGAAGGTGAATGAGCCAATACTCACCGGAGTGACTGCCATACTTGCTATCGCTCCATCGTCGCCCGTTGCCTGAATGGCAGGAGCTATCGTCACTCGCGACACCCATGGAAGCTGCGGGCAAGTGCGACCGTGCACCCTTGCCAATCAGCACTCACCAAGCATGCGTGGCAGTGTCAGGGCTTGGCGCGATCCTCTCTTGTCCTGCTGCCTCGCGCTCTCCCTTTTCCTCATCTTACCATCACACTCCTCTTCATATAATACTCCACCCATCTGCCCTTCATCAGCAGCAGTTACCACCACCAGCGCTACACTCTCTACTTTCGCGCAAGCCCACTTTGACTCCCCATTCTGCGAGTCTCACCTCTGCGACGCGCCTTGTCATCAAACGCGCCCCTTTGTCCTCGCAGCCTTGCACCGGTTCAGTCGCTCCTCCATCAAAGAGACTTTTAGCCGTCGCTACTTTATCTGCTCACGTCGCCCTCTCGACACCAGCGCGCAAATTCATCAACGCCCGCTCAACCAAGTATCACCATCCCTCAACCACTCATCAACATGTCTTCAAACAAGATGGAGCAGAGCCTCGACGACATCCTCAAGGCCTCCAAGACCTCTCGCCGTGGCCGCAGCGGTCGCAAGTCTACCGGCACTGGACGACCTGCCACCACTGCCGCACCTGTAGGCGGTGTTTCCAAGTCGACCAAGCAGCAGGGCAGGCAGCCCAAGGCCGCCCCCACCGCACCCGCCGCCTCCCTCGGCGGTGAGACCAAGATCATGGTATCCAACTTGGTAAGCCAAACACAGCACTCGCGCACGAACACAACTAACATATCGCAGCCACGGGACATTGACAATGCCCAACTCCAGGTATGTAAGACCGATGCAGGTCTTTGAACCTACTGCAGCTTCGCTTTTGCAAGCATGAACGATTTCGATCCGACGAACCGAGCCTTTCCACTCCACAACCGGTATGGATGTTGAGCCATAGCTTGCCCAAAGTCACGCCGAGATCTGTGTTGGGCACACAAGACCGGTAGAAGACTAGCAGCATGCGAACACTCCAGGGTACCGCAGCGACGAAAGTGGGTGATCCTGGTCACATGCTACACTTATCAAGTGCAAGCAAAGACGGCATCGCACCAGTGACATATTCCTGGTAGCCCTGCAGCAACTCCAGGCGATCAAAAGAGCAGCGAGACGCGAATCCAGATCCAGTTACGAATAGCCGTATGGCTTTCACATGGGTGGGCGGATATCACAAGACTGGTTCGCAGCGTTACAACACGTTACTCGCAACAACTGCTCTCGCTCTGAGTATGCTTCGTCTCACTGAACCTTGTGTTCACTGTATTTTGACCAGGACACCCGCTTTCCGAGCGTTATCTTTTGACCGTGTAATATGGAATCGACGAATACCCACCGCCGACGCCGGAACCTCCTTGTCAAACGTCCTTGTCAATGATGATCCATTTGCGCAAATGTTTAACCCCTGGTACGACGACTAATACGCCTTATAGGACTACTTTGTTTCAGCTGTTGGTGTAGGTCGCCCCAAGAAGGTTCTTCTCCAGTACGATGCCCAGGGTCGCAGCGTGGGTAGCGCTACCATCATCTTCAACAAGCACGACCAAGCCGCCAAGGCCACAGCCGCTCTTGATGGCGTCAAGATCGATGGACGCCCTGTCCGCGTCGAGATGCTCGTCAGCGCTGCCGCTATCCCTGCCACTACCCGCCCGGCTTCGCTTGCCGACCGTGTAACGTACGTATTATCATCCTAGTGTCTTGGTATCAGCAACTAACCAGGTTACAGCCAACCAAAGAAGGACAAGCCAAAGCCCGCCACCGCCGAGAAGGCAGCTCCCGGTGCCACACGCGGACGTGGTCAAACTCGTGGCAAGGGCAAGGGCCGTGGAGGTCGCGAGGCCCGTCCCAAGAAGAAGACTGTTGAGGAGCTCGATGCTGAGATGGCCGACTACTTCCCTGGTGGCGAGACCAATGCTGCCGCTGGTACTGCTGAAGTTGCTCAGATCACCGCCGGCGGTGACACTGCCATGGATGATGAGATGCTCTGAGCTCCATCCGCTTTGAGACGTCCTCCATTCACTTCAGTTTTCATGGTTTAATCGAGCATCAACGAAATCGGTACGGCTTTTTTTGCCAGTCGGTCTGCTTTCAATCTTTCTTTTCTTGGAGGCGTCATCTTTTCGGAAACAGCTGGTCAGCACTGGACACGATTTGACTTTTGTACATTACTCATGGACGTTCATGTACGGCTCCTAAATTGCGACGTGAGCTTCGAGTTAGCTTCAATCAAGAATGGCTATGGCTTCGAGAACATGATCAAGACTTCTCCCCCTGTTAACATCCCCCTGTGAAATCTCTTCATCAGAACCGCGCTTGACTCTGTTTGCATGTTCACGGCTACGATGAGTTTCAGGACGAATGGGACACGAATCTGATGCCGATGATCGGCACATATGCCGAACTGATAAGCAGTTGTACCCACCCAGTTTGCAGTCGAGACGTGGCATCAATCAATCCCACGTGGACGCAAGGTGAGCATTGACATGCTTGAAAGAGAAGATCTTATAGTAGATCTGCGAGAGCTTAGGAATGCTTGCTGGAAAAGTCGGCCATGTACAGCGGAATTGCTCCGTGCTCTCACGTCTGGACGACTCCTCAACAACACAGGATATGAATCACACTCGTGGCTGACATGTCGGGTCGTTCCAGGCACGCACATCACACCATCATCTGTTCATGTGTGCTGTATTGCCTTCCGGTTTACAACGTCTTCGCCCGTGAAGCGCTCCTATTCGCGCCGCAGTACCCTTTCGTGCGAAAGTATCACGCCAAATATTATTAGTTCAAATTTTGTCGCACTTTCCCCGCGACCCACTAGGTAGGGTGGAGGCCCGCGGCTATCTTAGCCTCCGACTAGGATATGGCTGGGTGAAAGGAGCATTCATCCGACACTGCTTACGCATCGGAAGAGCTGGAACTTCTGAATACTAAACACATTGCCGACAGACATAGAGCAGATATTCTAGCTCGGTGAATGGATTAGAGGTGACCGTTGACACACGGGTGCTCGCTTTAAAACGGGCCGAGCTTGCTCGGGGTGCGACGATATGGGTTATAGGGCTGCCACTTCGGATTTAGCGCTGTGGCTCCGATGGTGGGTATGTTTGACTTGGTACGTGTCTAGAGCTCCGAGGTTAGTACATGAGTTATGCAGCTGAAAACACGCTGTATAGAGACGGCCACGCGACGTAGGTGGAGATCCGCGAGCTTTTTGCGGATGCGCATGAGCTGCCAATAGGTGTCTATTCCAAATTGGAGGATCGAGTACCGCGTGTAGCAAGGTTAGGTGCGGCTTCAGAAACTCTCAGAGGAGAACTGCGGGGGAGGGGTAGCTTACCACTGGTTGCAAGAGCGGGGCAGGAGCTTCCGCCGTTGCGTCAAGCGCCACCCGGCCATGCATCTACCAGACACGCAATAGGCTACAGAGCATTCTCGAGACGGGCTCCTGATGGCCGAGGCTGTCTGGGCGATCGTGCTGCTGTCCCTTTGTCAAGTGGAGATACTCCCTAGTGTCGTCATGCGGAGCTCCTGAAAGTACTTAAGTTTTGCCTATGCCTCTACCCCTCACACACTTCACCTCTCTGTTTTCTTCATATACCCCAATTTGTTTTCACAGCTATGACATCTGTAAAGCTCACAACCCCCCAGACGGGCGAGTTCGAGCAGCCCACCGGACTGTAAGTTGAATATCAGGCCCCCAATGGCCTCCGATAGCCTTCGGAGGTAGTGCAATGCTTCGGTATTGCCTGTCACACGTGCCAGCACTAACAGCTCGACCAGCTTCATCAACAATGAGTTCGTAAAGGCCGTTGACGGCAAAACCTTTGATGTTATCAACCCCTCCACTGAGGAGGTCATCTGCAGTGTTCAGGAGGCCACCGAGAAGGATGTTGACATCGCTGTTGCTGCCGCCCGCAAAGCCTTCAACGGCCCATGGCGAAAGGAGACACCAGAGAACAGGGGAAAGCTGCTTAACAAGCTTGCCGATCTGTTCGAGAAGAATGCCGACCTCATTGCTGCCGTCGAGGCTCTCGACAACGGCAAGGCCTTCAGCATGGCCAAGAACGTCGATGTTCCCGCCGCTGCTGGTTGCCTGAGGTACTACGGAGGATGGGCCGACAAGATTGAGGGCAAGGTCGTCGACACAGCACCCGACAGCTTCAACTACATCCGCAAGGAGCCTGTTAGTGAATTCTCTCTCAATATTCAAGTCTTATAGCTAACGCTCTCAGATTGGTGTTTGCGGTCAAATCATCCCATGGAACTTCCCAATTCTCATGTGGTCATGGAAGATTGGTCCTGCCATCGCTACTGGTAACACCGTCGTGCTGAAGACTGCTGAGCAGACACCTCTCTCCGCATACATCGCCTGCAAACTGATCCAGGAGGCCGGTTTCCCACCAGGTGTCATCAACGTCATCACTGGTTTCGGAAAGATCGCCGGTGCTGCCATGTCCGCTCACATGGACATTGACAAGATTGCCTTCACTGGTTCAACCGTTGTCGGCCGTCAAATCATGAAGTCTGCCGCTGGCTCCAACTTGAAGAAGGTCACTCTTGAGCTCGGAGGCAAGAGCCCCAACATTGTCTTTGCCGACGCAGATCTTGACGAGGCTATCCACTGGGTCAACTTTGGTATTTACTTCAACCACGGACAGGCTTGCTGTGCTGGTTCGCGTATCTACGTCCAAGAAGAGATCTACGACAAGTTCATCCAGCGCTTCAAGGAGCGGGCTGCTCAGAACGCTGTCGGTGACCCATTCGCCGCGGACACCTTCCAGGGTCCTCAAGTCTCGCAGCTCCAGTTCGACCGTATCATGGGGTAAGCATCACTACCTCCGTCTGAAATATCATCGCTAACTTCTAATCCAGCTACATCGAGGAGGGCAAGAAGTCTGGCGCGACCGTCGAGACTGGTGGCAACCGTAAGGGTGACAAGGGTTACTTCATCGAGCCTACGATCTTCTCCAACGTGACCGAGGACATGAAGATCCAGCAAGAAGAGATCTTCGGCCCCGTCTGCACAATCTCCAAGTTCAAGACAAAGGCCGACGTTATCAAGATTGGTAACAACACCACATACGGTCTCGCTGCCGCTGTACACACATCCAACCTCACCACTGCCATTGAGGTTGCCAACGCGCTCCGTGCGGGAACTGTCTGGGTCAACTCCTACAACACTCTTCACTGGCAACTTCCCTTCGGCGGGTACAAAGAAGTAAGAGCTCCCTACATGAAATGCATGAGACATACACTGACTTTGTACAGTCTGGTATTGGGCGCGAGTTGGGAGAGGCGGCGCTGGACAACTACATCCAGACCAAGACCGTGTCTATTCGTCTTGGCGATGTTCTGTTCGGTTAAGCGCTATGCTGGTTTTTTAGCGAAGGATTCCATAGGTACTATGTATAGCTCAAGTAATTATGAGGATCTAAATGAATGTAAAGAATTATCAACAATCTTATGGAATCTATGTGATGGGTTGGACGGACGACCTGCTAGACGATCTTGCTTTGCGCGGAAGGCGAACGGAACTTCCTTAGCTTGCTCGCATTTACGTGCACTCAGCTGGCCAATGTTTGGCGGTGGGGCGGATGGATCATCCTTTGTGACGCGGTACAAGTCACGAGCGCGCTCATACCGCTTCTTCTTGAGTCCCCCGGTAATGCCAACGTTTGCTGAAGCCGACTGGAACGACTGTTCATATGTGTCCCTCCAGAGTTGTCGGAACTCGGTCAATGCAGTCTCGTAGACCGTACAGTTAGCATTGCGGATCGCTGCGGCAGCCGGTGTCTCGCCTGCAACTTCGATCTCACAAATGCGCGCGTCGAGATTCCAGTTGGTAACAAGTGTTCGGAAGTTGAGCGTGCTGACCTTTCCCTTCACAAACTCTTGGATAAACGAGCCGCGCTCGTATCTCTCAGTTTGAATATTCTCCCGGACCTTCTTAAACAATTGATTTGCAAGCTTCACGGCCTCAGGGTTTTGGCCAACGCCAACGACGGTATGCTGCATGTCAAGCGGTACCACACCGAAATAGGCGGATAACACTCGAGCCCTCATCGTAGCGGTGGCCTTGTCAGTAGGCCAAACAGGGTCTTCCACGTTGAAGTCACTCGCGGGTGTGCCGGGGGTCGCTGCGAGGAATGCTCAGTCAGTACTCGAAGATACACATTAGTGCTGGTTGTCCTTACCTTGATCGCGTTGGCTGAAGAGCTCAGCATACAGCACTGTAGGCGCGATCTCCACGTACAGTTCCGGTGGCACCGATATTATAGCTGACGCCATACTGTCAACATTGTGGTTGTTGAAGGGAAAACTTGTTGCCCGAATGTGAAGAAATCCTTAGTGTATATGTCACATGCATTTCGTATAGGCACAGCTTACCCTTTTGTACCTGCTAAAGGGTGATTGCTAGTAGAGAGTGTTGTAGAAGTAAACCTACACAGTTCCTGCACGGAGCGCGTTAGCAACCTTAATGCACTGTCTTCACTACATCGATTAGGCAGCTGCGCTGCGGTCCACTGATGAGGAATGAGGAACGAAGAAAAGCGGGTCCTCGCTTGCCTGCTACGAGGGTGAAGGGAAATACTTCTTCCTACTACAATAAACCGTATTGAGAGCTATGTACATAGAGATAGAACACCTAGAAGCATACAATACTATTATTATTTATAAGTTTTCTTGTTAGGAGTTGATGTAAGCTGCACTGACACGAATGACAGCAGCGATGTGTGAAAGGCGTAGAAAACAAAGTAGAGCGGTAGTACGAACCTGCAGATGGGTCTCGCAGTACTATTATCTATCCTAGAAAACGTTGAGTGCGCCCCAAATAGTCATGAGTGACAACATGGTAAGGCGCATATCGAGATGTTAAAGATTAGAGTAATTGACCTAATCAAACAGGCTAAAACCAGGCAGCCACTAACGTTCGAGGGACGATGGATGACATTCGGAAGGAGCTTGCGCGGTGAGGTATTGTCAGTCACCTACTTCCCAGCGGCTCAAGTCAAAGACAAACTACTGAGCCCACGTCCTACATACCGAAATTCTGAGGGAAGTCTTCGTGTTCAGAAAGAGATTGACTACGATACGGTCTGCCCCGAGATCAAGCTGGGGAGGAAAGGTTGGCGCCTAAATGAACTCACGAGCATCGCTTTCCAAGTGTGGGAACAGCAAGGTAACCTTACTTTGATTTCAAAGACTGAGCTCTATAAATTGGATACCGCGAGGAAAGAAGGTGTAGGCCGCAAGCAGAAAGAAAGTGGTTTGAAGAGGCGGAGGAATGAGGTTAAGTACACAAGCACACAGGCGAAGAAACAAAAGACGTCTTACGCATCGCTGACGCCGCTTTCTACCGAACGCAATTTAGCCAAGAGTCTTTACCTCCTTGGCTGGCACAAAAGGCTGGAACTAACAACAATGTGCGGAGTCGGACTTTTTCGACTGAGTCAAGCGTAGGACATGAAACAGAACCTATCGCACGGAGCACCTTGAGCACTGGATGCCGTACTCTTTGATCAGTAATGCAAATATTCATGACTGACATTGTGTCGTTGCCGAAATACGGCAGGGAACGGCCCGAAAGAGGCTATCGAGGATACACCGCCGTCTTCACTACATCAGACCGCATTGCCACACCGCGTTACAACCGATTAGCACTGTGCCAGTTTACTCCCACAAGACCATCGACTGTCTAGGATCACAACACGCTTGTCCTATAGAACGTAACTACGTTTCTCCATACAAAACCTACCCAGGTACGACCCCAGATGTCAACTTTTGTGGTTTTGTCTGCGCCACCATTGATGTTCAGCTCCATGTTCGATATATCTCTTGTTATCAAGAGCGATACATACGCAGAATACTCGTGCCAAGAAAAAAGTCATGACATTGACCAACACTATAGTGCGGTCAAATGAGTTCGTTGCAGATCATCTTTCTCCCACCAACAGGCTGTTCCGATGATTGTATGAGGCTGGTAAATTCTCGTCAGCTCAAACTCCACTGCTTTGGGCTACTTTTGACCAAGATCGCAACCGACGTCTTTCATAACTCGTCTACGGGAGTCTGCCCAACCTGTTTGACATGGGCGAACTTGACACCAGCGCCAACTAATTAAGTCTCGGTCGGTAAATCTCTGCATTGAGATCATTAACTACAAACATTAGATCACAATCTACGTAATGTTGGCAGGCCTGACTTCGGGAGTAACTTCAGAAATTATGGATCGCTGGCTCTCGGCACCGGAGTGGCGGAATCCTACGGAGTGTTACTGGTGTCGTCACCAGGTATATAAGGAGCACTGAGTATCTATGCTTCTGGATCAACTGCAACATTCTCTCTGATTATCTGTTCTCCATCAAGATGCAGATCACCATTGTTACTCTCCTCTCTCTTGCTGTTTTCGCATTAGCTGCTCCTCAGCCTGCTCCGCAAAGAGATCTTCCTCCTTTTTGCAGCAGTGCAGGTGAATGTGCTGGCTGGTGTGGACCCAATCGTACCCCATACTGCGAACTTTACCCGGATAGGTAGGTCATATAACCGTCTCCAAATAAAATCCTTACTAAAGGGTTTACAGCAGTGGAGATCGCTGCGTTTGCAGTGGTTAGAAAACGTGAAAGGAAACCTGGTAAATATCCAATGCTTAGCCTGCAAGACAATTCTAATTACCTAGTTGGATACCCAGTGCAAGCATTTACGCACATGTTAAGCTTAGAGGTGAAAAGCGGTATAAGTGGATCAGCAAATTACAATATTTTGCAAATACTTCTATACTTGTTGTTTCGTGATTGTGACTATGAAGGTTACCCAAAACATATAGAAGGCCGTCTATATTGTCCCCGAAGAAGCCGCCAACTATGGTCTGTAAATCCCAATCCCACTTTGATCCCTTCAGCGCAATTCGTCGTCTCACTCCCCCTTTCTAGTTCTCCCCAACCCTTGCTTGATCTATACGTCAGAAGTATAGCCCGCTTCGAAGATGAAGATAGCAGACATGGCTATAATCGCATCGCGGAGATCTTATCCTTATAGCTTCGACTTGGCATGCTCTTCCCACAGCGGACGGAAGGAGTCTTCAAGCGGGCTGTCGCGTCGCTCGATCCTTTCCTTTGTTGTTTCGAATAGTCGAGGTAGACCAGTCTGCTCGAATGGTACTCCATCTCGCACTATAGCAGCTAAACCTTTGCTCGATAGCAGAATCTGCGGCATCCCATGGCCGTTGAATCCAGCAATAATGAACTGATGCGGTTTCCCCGGTACTGAGCCAATATGTGGCATGAAGTCTGCGCTGTAGCCCATGACTATGAAGAGTGTCAGTTGCGTAAGTGCGAAAGGCTCATTGACTCACTACCAGTCCAAACCTTCTTCGTTTCGGCTTGCGTGTTCTCCCACCCACTGAAATAGCGCTGCATGTATCCATCAAAGTATGATGAGGCTTCATCAACAAGCTCATTATCGCGCACTGTGTTGAACCAGCGCTCGGGTTTATGCCAGAATCGCTGCCTCGCGCCTCCAACAATAATACTTCCGTCGGTTCGGGGAATGAGATAGTCGTAATTTCGAGAATCAAAACGGATGGCGTATGTGTTATTGAGATGTGGCGTTTGTCGCTTCAGCGGACTGTCGATATGGCTGCACACGCCACGAATCGGCGTGATACCCCGTGCGTACTCCGGTAGAACTTGACTAGTGTAGCCATTAGTGGCGTGAACTACCTTCCTGGCTTTGATCGCACCGCGTAGTGTCTGAATCGTCCACCGGCCAGTCTCGTCTATGACATCGGACACAGAGGTCACCGGCGTGTTTGCTTGTACGTTCAAGTTATAGTCCTGCTCAAGTAGCTTCGCTAATAGTTGATGCACCATCTTTCGCGGCCACACGTGCGCTGCGGTGAAGCTGAAGGCACAATGCGCACCCTTCACACCAGAAAT
>Ga0058698_10000782_pt1 | contig 16067 bp, 17 predicted proteins | sample AgamicAsSfe_FD_67288 | JGI IMG/M metagenome (GOLD analysis project Ga0058698, IMG submission 67288) | Agave microbial communities from Guanajuato, Mexico - As.Sf.e | ecosystem: Host-associated > Plants > Phyllosphere > Phylloplane/Leaf | place: Guanajuato, Mexico | collected 2012-05-30
GAAAGATGGAGAAACTAAAACCTTTGAGATCATAATTATGGGAGTATAAGCTAATCGTAGACCATGCCATAACCGCTCGGAATGCGCCTATTGGGTCCCTGCTAGTTCTTTGTGGCGTAGTAGACTGTTTCGGTCCGAGCATAGTAATAGAGAGATTGCCGTTTCGAGCCTCATACTTGTACGGTATGCCGACATGTATATGAAAGCGGGTTACTCTGGGTTGATTGACTCGTGAGGACATTTGCTCGCCCGTTCACCAGACAAGCGCCGCGCAGCTTCCTGCGACGTATCGGACTTGTCGATACCTAAACAGTAAGTACACTTACGCAAAACCAACGTCTTAGGGTACGGCGTGGAAGCTATTCTGTGTCTACCCTTTCAGAAGGAGCTCCATTCACAGGGGACAGGAATGCGAACTGTTGGTACGTACCCGAGCCGTCGACACTCAATTGCTGGACGTACACCATCGCGGCTACGTCGCTTGACAATCAGTACGGGGGGCTATGCGTTCACATGAATCATGTCGTTTGAGTCGATTGTACTTGCTTTCCTGTGTTACGTCTCGATGCTTGGTTTCTAGCTTCCAGTTTGTATTTGCATGACTTCATTCACTCTATTTCATTCCATTACCTCCCTTACCTCAGCTGCCCCTACTTCAAATTACTTAAGCAATTTTCTTCACCAATATCTGGCCCCCGTCGATACCATGAGGGCATTCCGCGGGCCTTTTCTGGGCTCACCCAGCTCCCTCTGTGCCACAGCTCATGGCCAACTCGTCCCTCAGGCTGTCTTTTACAGCGATTGTTTCATCAGCTACCCATCCATTCCATCGTTAATATACAAGTGTTGGCCTACGTGGGCCTTCACGCAGGGAATGTAACACGCGACTCGAGGGTGGCATTGGTCAAGTATGAGCAAACGAGTCTCTTGGCAGGGCATCTGGTCGACTATCGTGAGCCCACGGGTTCGCCATTGGCTCAAGCTGCCAGGCAGATGGCCGTTCGGTGAAGCTCTAGTGCTCTCGGGCCGCAGTGCGTCGCATTGTGCGACGGTAATGTGAATCAAGGACGATGGCCCATTCGTGATCCAAGGTGACGGGAAGATCCATCAGGTGGTAGCGATCAAACAGCGGAGAATGTGTCATTCCAGAGTCACCTTCACTTTTCGTCGGCCTATCACACTTGGACCGCCGCCGCACTGCGTATAAGATCTTTCGCTCACCTCTCTCGAGACTTTCTTCTCCATAACCGTACTATTGTGAGATTCAGTGCAGTCAACTCCATTCCAACTGGTGTTCTTCTCTACTTGATAACACATTTACCCCCGGACTCGCTCAACATGTCCACCGACCCCAAGACCAATATCGATGATGTCTCAGGCGCTTCCCTTACGACTGAGATCACTCAAGCCGACAAGATCCGCAATACGATGGCGTTAGATTTCGTCACTGGTCCTATCGATGCTCCTGATGGCACTTCCAAGCTTGTACCTGCGCCGCCTTCTACACCACCTGCACAGTCAACAGAAGAAGAGACTTCGTCGCCCATCGTGGACACCCCCGACACCGTCATGACCGCACCTGTAAGTACTAATGACTCTGTTTCTTCTCATTTCTTCACACCATGACAAGTCACCATGTCACTATTGGAGCAGTAAGTTGACCGATATTCGTTTGATAGAGGGAAGAGCCTGAAGCTTCTGGTGACGAAAACCTGGATGACGGCGAGGATGTACCCGACGATCAGCGCGAGTTCATCTGTATGAATGACGAGCACACGCGCTGCATGACCGGCCAGTACACCATGGACCTGTTAGTAATTTATCTTTACGAACTGTATGAGATATACACTGACTGATATCTAGGTCGCGCAAGGTCATCTCCGATCACTTCGGCCGCAACAAAGCATGCACTCGCGACGTCACCGACTGGCCCCTCTTCTGTCGCAAGCACTATCAGCGTGCGACTTACAACAAGAAGAAGTGGCAGATCCGCAAGGTTCAGCTCATCCTCCGCCAGTTCGATATGATCGAGAAGGAGTTTCCGGGCACCACATACGACATCGCGTTCAAGAAATCCGAGGAAGCCCGCCTCAACTCATACTCCCGTCAAGTCGCTGCATCCAGGGGACCCTTGGCTGCGGCGAAGAGCGTCCAGCCCAAGGAAGGCAAGCACTTCGAGGCGCCCATCGACGTTCTTCGTGAGCTGGACCAGTATGTTGGTGCTGACAAGAGCCATGACCAGGTTCAGAAGATTGTCGACATCATCCTCCAGATGCTTGAGGATAAGGAGACCGATCAGGTTCCTTCGATTGAGTTTCTCCCCAAGCTCCCTGGCAAGGCTGCTTCTCCCAAGAAGGCCCTGGCTAAGACTCGCACACCAAAGTCTCCGGCGAAATCTCCCAAGACCCCTTCTCGCACCTCCAGCAAGGGTGCGGTCAAGAAGCCTCTGCAGAAGGCTTAGATCAGTCTTGTCGACACGATAGCCAGCACCGCGACCAACGTACCCGCACACCGCTCTTCAGAGGGCTTGTCGCAGTCTGCAAAGGCAACACATCTGGCATCATAACCCTTCACTATCTTGCATTCATGGTCACGACGCGTCTAAGTTTCCTAACATTTGACTACTGTATCATTCAAATGTCGGAAACTTTGGGCGCTGTTATCAATTTTCCTGCGTTCACGACATTTTGACAACGACGAAACCTAATGACACCATCACGACTGACTTCTTCCTCCCCGCTACACGCTGTCGTCTCACGTATCAGCGTTCCAACGCAAGAGCAAGACTGTTCGTATGGATGTTGAACTCGTGTATGAAGCCCTAAGGCAACAGATCACCGGCTTGTTTTTTCGATACCCCTCATCTTTTACGATGGGTTTGCATTACAGGTAGATTTGGGGGGCGTTTTGGGGAGATCTTCTCACAGTTATGTGAAGAATCAACTCGGTATTTAGTAATGATACAACAAATCTGATAGACCTCGTCTGCCACCTTTTCGCCATCTCTGTCGCTCTTCACTACTAACATGTACGTTCCACAGACGTCGTCGACGTCGCATATGCAAGCATAACGTACCTGCATATGCATCCGCGGCACGGAGTGCGCTCGCGGCGGGAAGCGCCTGCGGGACCCTGATGCATCCATTCCACCGATATGACATGCCTGTCCGGCAGACACGTTGTGGAGACTTGTTGGTCATCGGACCTGCATGGCGTGGGTATATGGGCAGTTATTGGGGCCATTTCCTCGCTGCGGCCTGCGGCGTCTGTGCCGTGCCATTTTTGAGGCGAGAGGCGAGAGGCGTTGATCGGTGAGGGAAGCGCCGCAGGTGAGAGGACGCAGGATACTAATCGGGCCGAGGGTGTGGCACTCATGGATCACGGGTATGGGTTAGAGGGTGGCGATTTCGAGGACTATGGGTAGTTCAGTTGGTGAGGTCGCTGGGGTGGTTCATGTGTAGATATGTGCTCCGATAGTTATCGAGACATCCGTCTTGCGCAGGTGTGATATCTCACTGCGTCTCACTTTGGCCGTCGAGGTGAAGGACGTCGGCGACACCAAGATCACTGCGTTAGCTTTACGTGACCGGACCTTAGTATAAAGATACTGATGACCAGCCCATACCACACACTTGCCTCAACTACAGCTCGTGCGAAGCCCAACAACAATTCCTGCAATCCTCTACCCCACCCCCTACAAGATGAGTAACAAAAACATCGTGCCTCGTGTAAACTGGGACGGAGGCTTCCCCTGGGAGGGTTACTCCTTGCGATATGACATTACAACAGCCATTCCAGAGTACGAAAAAGATAATCCTCGCACATGGCCATTGATACGCGATGCCGTTACAACGGAATGTCGACCCACAGTTCCTCCGAAGTATTTGGCATATGATCAGACCCTCATTAAGAGTTTCAAGCGTCTTCAAGGTTCACCCAGCAGACCCAGTCGAACGAGCCAGTATTTGACGAACCTCTTCCTGTACTATCCATTCAATTACAATAGTCACGGCCAGCTACGAGAGCATCCACATATACCACCTAATGATCTCGAGCAATGGAAGGACCTTATGAAACAAGAAGTACCAACCACGGCTGAAGAGATGAAAACCGAGGATGCAATCTATAACGACCAGGGGGATGATGACGTTACCGGAACTACCTCACCTGAAGCAGCTATCCAAGAGATGATGATAATGAAGATTTTCGACGACACAGGCGCAGATCATGTGTCTGCGCAAAGGGTGATCGAGCTGGAAGGAGAACTCGAGAAGATGAGGCAGACGGTTCTGCAAGCGAACGAGAGGGCCGACAGTGAGGAAAAGAAGAGGACTGCAGTGATCGACAGGGGCAAGAAGGCTTATGAGGATCTGGTCCGTGAGAGGAAAGAATTACAGGCGTGGAGAACGAATTTCTTGAACGAGTACAACAAAATGCAGAAAAGGGCTAAGACTGCAGAAGAAGATGCTTGCAAACTCCGGGGAGATCTCGCCAGCCGCGACAACGATCTAGAAAAGGGTAAGGCAACAGTCGAGAAGCTCGAAGCTGAAGTCGAGCAAAGGAGGAAGGATATCTCGACGGCAAACCAGAGAATAGTAGGGCTGGAGAAGCAAATCTTCAAACTTTTCGAAAAAGCGAAGAAGAAGGAACAGGGTACAGATACACAGAAGAGAGCGGCGGTTGATGATGTATCGGAGGCACAGCGGAAGAAGTTGAAAGCGGAGGCCTGAGAGCCGTGGTGGCAACATGCGGGATTTATATGCGTCTGTGGCACTGGCATATACTATCCCAATTGCAAAAGGAAACCCCGGAGATAAAACGGCCATATCAAAGCCACAGGGCCACCAAACCTTGGAAGACATGGCGGTACCAAAAAAGGTTAGCTCACAGACGTCATGTTTGGAGTGGTTCTCGTCATTCCACCCCATTCACAGGGATTGCTATTCATGCATTCATACTTACATTCTATCTGCTACTCTCGGTTTTTGGCGTCCCTGCACATCCACCTCCGGGTTCAAGTCCTGTTTACGACCTCTCTTATACCTTTACGACACATCTGGTAAAAGTACATCACTTATTCGAGACTTGATGCTTTTTGGATTTCAGACACCCCACAACGTAGGTAGTATAACCCAAAAGATCACCTCCTATTCCCATCCCTAGAAAGCGTCTGTTCGTTCTCCCACAGCGACCAATACTAGGGACCAACTCCAGCCAAGAAGCTTTCTGGTAAAAACTGAGTCATGTTCGTCTTTGGCATCTAGTTTCGTTTTCGATAGCTATGCGCTATCGTGGAAATGCCGACCTTGGCTGCCCGGATCCTTCCATGGCACCAGTCTCAACACAGTAAGAATGGCGAGCGGGTGATCTTCAGACGATGATGGACAGAAGCTAAATTACCGTAGCTTGCGGCTACAAAGTTCCGTGACTCTACGCTAGAAGCAGGAAGCATGGTGCGATTCGCTGTATCTGTTCTGCCAAGGTTAAGCCCTCCGGGTTTCACAAACCCGTTGTTAGCGCGCGATCTAAACCTTGGAATGCATAAGTAAGGATGATCTCCCCACAGCCCGTTGTTCACTCCAACAAGCAAAGACCCTTAAACGTCTTTCGCGTCTGATTCTACATTCTACCTAGGTAGGAAATAAATTATTACGCTTTCCGTGAACAACTAGTAGAGGGGAACTACCACGTTTGCCGGTGACACGGTACCCATATATTTTTCGGTCTATAATCTTCTTAATGAAACGTCTACACTGAGACGATAACGAAAATCGGCATGGCTTCCTGCTTCAGACCCTCCACTAGAACAGGTTTGCTCCTGAAAATAGAGTAGATTGATAGACATCGTAACGAACATTCCTATAACATTGTGCAGGAACTTCATCTGGGAAGTGTCATAAGGTGTGTGCGGTCCGCCTCAAAAATACCGAAAGTTTGGGTTGACAGCAGACATACCCATATGTGATTCACCATGCAGCGGCGAAGTAACGTAGATGCATATTTAGGAACATGATCACGAATTAGGCATTCGAGACGAGGCCAAATCTTACCACTGTCTCGGGCAGTTGCTGCCCGGACGATCAGTGTTTGTGAGGACATCAGGCACTAGCCAGCCCTCTAACTTAGACCAAACATGGCATTACCCGCCTTGCCGTTACATATACAACTTATCCTTATCTCACGTTCAAGACTAGTCCTTGTGAGCTGGGACATTTTTTCGCCTTCACTGACAAGTTGAACTCGTCCGGGAGACTGGGATCTTTCAATCTTTTTCAATCCATCCCCGTCTTCAAACATCCAAAATGTCGACTCAGCTCGAGAACTTGAAGAGCAACCCAGCTGAAGATAATGGGCCATTGATGAGCATTGCGACATGGTGCCTTGTAGGGGTTTCTGGGGCCTTTCTGATTGTGAGGCTTATTATCCAGAAAAGCCAAAGAAGATTATGGATTGATGACCTTTTGCTTGGGCTCAGCTGGGTAAGTAAAGATTAACCGACATACACACGTGAGACTCACGGATTGCAGACCTTGCTCCTTGTTCAGGTTATTCTGAATCAACTCGCCATCAATCTAGGTTACGGAAGGCATGCGCTCGACGGTAGGACATTGCCATAGAGGCCTTATGGAGTGCACAGTTTCTAACTCTTCGCGTAGTCAACCTGTCAAATTTCAATACCATGATATACTATGGTGCTTCCGAGCTCACGATATCCATTATCGCAATTACGCTGAGCAAAATTTCCTTTGGAGTCACCTTGCTTCGATTGACCAGCGGTTGGACTAGATATTACGTATGCTTTGCTATCACAACCCTGGCGGTGTTCGCGATCCCGGCCGCTACTGTCCCCTGGACACAATGCAAGCCCATTGCTAAGACCTTTCTCGATATCCTCCCTGGCACATGTGTCGACAAGAGGCCCTCTGTAAGATACGGAAACTTCCAAGCCAGTGAGTACGACGTTCGTTGCACATGCTCTAGGAGTATGGAACTGACTTGATCCTTAGTATGGTCTGCAATGATGGATGTGTCTCTTGCCTTGCTACCCTGGAAAATTCTGTGGAACGTCCAGATGCGTACCGCAGAAAAGATAGGAGTTGGTATGGCCATGAGCTTAGGTGTCTTGTAGGTCTCCATTTTGCTTGGCTTTAGAGTTGTACTGACATGAATGAAGTGCGGGAGCTATTGCTATTGTTAGAGCCCACTATATCGAGAAATTGGCCGTGCTGGATACATCTTGTAAGGCTGCCCAAGGTCTCGTCATGATCATTATTGACAGAAACAGACGACTCGTACACTTCCATCATCTGGGCGTCAGCAGAAGCAGCTATGGCGATCGTAGCCACGTCGATACCCGTACTCCGCGTCGTTCTCAAGGGAGTGGTCAACACAGCCATCGAGGGCTACAACACGTCCGGCCGAAGCAAATCAAGAACAAATTCGAGCCAGGTATTGAGCTCAGGGGGGTGGAAGCAGTCAAGCAAGAGGCCGACCGACCTATCAGTGACCTTGTGCGGGGACGAATCACTGATGAAAAGCCACGGCAAAGGTTACTTAGAGCTGGACGATCTAATTGTTGATGAGGATACTGGCCGGGTCTCAGCCGCAACTCCAGTGTCTATATCAGAAGCGAAAGAGCAGAGAGTGCCGCAATGGCCTCTGTGAGACGAGTAGAGCGCGTCTGATGTGAAGAGCAAACCGTCAGTACCTAGGTAGGAAAGCAATGTAACATTCTTGTACGGGCAATCGTTCAGTACGCAATGCGAAGGAAGATGACGCCATTAGTGTGTGAATCGCAACTTGGAGAGCTGCCCGGGCGGAATGTGGAAGCCATATCAGTTCGTCATGTGGCCATTGACTCGTAGAGATGCCATTACTCAAAGCAGAAGTGACCTGCTGATCCTCCTAGGTCTGGTATACCTGCGAATATATCCGATGCGAGTCATTCTATCATAGGCAGAGAGGGCGAGGAAGTGGCAATTTATTTAGATGTGATTCAGGGATTCGGCCATGTGCGTCGATCTGCGGCACGAGTCGCTAGTGTCGGGAATGGCTTAGACCTGGCTCGACATCATTGATAACCTTCATCCATTAGTGCACTGCTTTTATCCGTAGTATTCAAGGCGCACAGTGAAACCGCGTTCGACTCTCCAATCATAAGAGGGCTGATGATGCGTCGATCATGGAGATTTCCATGTTAGCCTTAACCTCCTGAGCAAACAAGACCCTTAACCTCGCTCCACCTGCAGTAGCCACGACGCTAGTCAACCAGAGTTGTACGTCTACGCGCGCGAAGCCAAGTTCGTTTGCCATCAGGGAAATACATATAATCCCACACGAAACTCAGTGCTTAGGCTTGGCGATCCCAACGTCAAATCTCCCTTACTGTCACTCCTTTATCGGTATTGGATTTTCGCAATCATGAAGGCATCATTGCTTTGCAGCGCAACGCTTTTCTCTTTGGCGACCTTTGCCTTCCCGGCCAACTTGCTCAGCAATGACATTAGCGATGACACGCTCGCGGACATCGCTGTTTTGGCGGCAAAGATAAAACGAGCTGCCGAGGAGAGGCCTGATGCCAGCAATGTAAAACGTGGATTCAATGCTGATGCTCAGCGCATCAGCACCTCTGGTGACCACCAATATGTACGCCATCTTTTACGAGAGAGATCGTCTTCCAAATGCTGACCAGACCGTTCGCAGATTGCACCAGGCCCAAATGACCTCCGTGGACCTTGTCCTGGTTTAAACGCCATGGCGAACCATGGCTACATCTCCCGCTCCGGCGTGAGTTCAATCGTGGAATTGACTACGGCGTCTAACGAAGGTATGACATGATCCGATATGTTACGTGCCCTTATCTGACACCATACCAGTCTTCGGCATGGGTCTCGATCTATCCGGATTCTTGTCAGTTTATGCTGCTGTTATGGATGGAGATGTCGCGTCGGTCTCGATTGGAGGCGCGCCGAAGAGTGGGTTGTTAGGAGGAGTTACCTCCTCAATTGGTCTTCTTGGGAAGCCGCAAGGTCTGACTGGATCGCACAACCGCTTCGAATGCGATGCATCACCCACGCGATCCGACGAGTACGTTACCGGAGACCCAGCGTCAGTCAATCTGTCCCAGTTCGAGGAGCTTGTGGCCATGCCCCTCGGTCCGAACGGTATCGATCTCTCAGTCATATTCCCGTTCCGAGTCGAGCGCACCAAACAATCGATCGCTACTAACGGACACTTTTTCGCTGGCCCTCTTACACATCTTGCTGTCAACTCTGCAGCCTTCTATTTCACGTACCGTTTCTTTGCCAACCACAGTGCTGAGTACCCCGAGGGTTATCTAGGTAAGTTATGACTCTACGAGATGCATGCGAGACATACACTGACCATGTATTTCCACATCCACAGATGTCAACACACTCAAATCATTCGAGGGCATTACCGGAGAACAGGGCAACTACAAGTGGGCTTCAGGACAAGAGAGAATTCCAGAGAACTGGTATCGCCGCGCCATTGGTGACGACTATGGAATCTTAGGCCTCGACCTTGACGCTGTTGATGCAATCACGAAATACCCTGAACTGGTCAGAGTCGGTGGCAACACGGGTCAGCCGAATACTTTTGTGGGTGTTGATGTCGACGATTTGACAGGCAACGTTTTCAACGCGCAGACACTGCTCGAGGGAAACAATGCTATGTGTCTTGCATTCACCGCTGCTCAAGTAGCTTCTCCAGACATTCTGAGGGGCCTTCTCGGAAATATTGTAAAGGCTGTTCAGCACTTGACAGACGCTTTGAACCCGATACTCCAGACACTTGGATGTCCTGAGCTCGTAAAATACGATGCGACGCTATTTGACAGATTTCCTGGAGCTGGAAGTGGTCTCTAGTTGTGCCATATTAGAAGCTCGATGCAAGCAAACTATAGTTAGCGTTCAGTTGTTGCGAAACTACTTCTTAGATCAGACATTATCACACTTACTCTGTTAGACGAACGAAGACAGTCCCTTTGTTCACTTTCGTACCAAAACCTCTGTTAAGTGCACGATTCATCAACCACTCGTGTATGCTTCTCCAAATGCCTTCATCTGCTCTTAATTGCGCCCTATACAGGAGCTATTCTCAAGGACTAATAGCAGCCTGTGGTGAAGTCGGGGTGGGGTGAAGGTGAGAGGGGAGCGTTTACCGTCTCGCGGTGAGCACTCTAGACATGAGTAACGGCATGAGGAGGTCTGGAGAGACTCACCTGATAACAATCCGTCCTTTAACTCTTCTCAGCAGCAGCAGTCGCAGCAACCCACTCTCTGCTACCCTTGAGTATCCTTTAAGGTGTACAAAACATACGAATCAGCGCAGCAGAAGTGGCTGACAAGACCAGAACACAGCATGGCAGTTCTGGCAGTTCTACCGCACTACGATGGAACGTTCAGTTTCACCTCTTCAAGACTATACGAAAACATCAAGCGCGTCTTCCCTACCTACAACAACAAAGATCCGAAGACTTGGCCATATGTTACTCTATCAACGATAGAGAAACATTGTCCGTACCAGGGCTATCCAGATCTGCCGACAGGTGTCGCTTACCAACGAGAGGCGATGAAGCGATACGAAGATATGTACTCCCCCGAAGAGCGGGACGTTGCTGCCTCTGTAAATGGCTCTTTGCACCGGCGTTTTCCGTTCAATTACGACAAGCTCGACGAGCCGAAAGAGAAAATCGGGATGACTGGAGGAGAGTATCGGGCATACATGGCGACTACCCTGGTTGCGCCGTCTACACCACACACCATGCGCGAAGAGTGGGAGGATGACGTCCCAGATAGTGCAATTGATTGTGGCACTCCCCCAGATTATCATGAACAACCGGAGAGCGCATCTCCAACACTAGGCATCAGAGCTCTGAAGCGCGTCTCCTGTACAAAGAAGAAGTGTGTGGAGATCAAACGAGAGGCTGACCGGCTGCGTGGAGAGCTCTTCGACAAAGAGTCTCAGCTTGTGAGCGCGCAGGCGGATCTCAAAGAGTACGAAGCAACTGAAGGCTTGCGGAGGAGGGCTATGCACGATGCCCAGTTCGAGCTGGAGAAAGAGAAACAACGCGCTGATGATGCCGAGAAGAAATGCATGCTTCGTATGGAAACCAATCTCAGGCTACTCCGTCGCTTGAACGAGTTAGAGATGAATGCGAAGGAAACGGAGGAGTTGGACGCGTATTGTGTCCAGTTGGAAGCAGAAATCGAGGCGTTGAATAGCGGGCGAGCGACTAAGAAGCGGGGCCGTGAGCAGCTCTCGCTATCTGAGATGATGGGAGAAGGCTTTAACATGCTATTTAAGCGGACGCGATCTGAAAGTACAAAGTGAGATGGAGGATATACGTTGGAAGGGTTGCATATCGTTGACGCGGTCGCGAGAACGCGATGCACGACTGCCGCGGAGCGCCGCAGACGCGATTTCGGCAGCGCTAGCTCATTTTGGTAGCGAACACTTTCCCCGCCCTTTGCGTCATTCTCGTGAACTGTCACTTCTAGCTATAAATTCCGCTGCGTCACTCGATTAGGCAGGAATTTTGCTCTGGTGTTGCTCTGGACTGAATCGCTGACTCAGACTTGTCATACCACGCCCTATAGCCACAACCAGATGAGTACGGTTTGACAAAGGAAGAAAAGCTCGTAGTTTGCATCCACAAGATCTCACAAAGCACAGCTGTTATTGATCAACTTAGCTGAAGGCTTGCGAAGCCTCTTGTCTTTGGGCATTCAACGGTACCACAAATATGGCACTCGCAGCCACCACGCAGATTGCGGTTATACTACCTATATTCATTTTACCAATTCTCACATATCTTTACTTCAACAAGGTTGAGCAAGTAAAGAGTACCGCTGGCCCTCTGCCACCTGCGACTGAAATCACAGGCCTCTTCATACACCCGATCAAATCATGCCATGGTTTGTCTGTGAAGTCAGCGAAGCTCTTGCCAACCGGCCTCGACCTCGGTGCGCCTTCCTAATCAGCTTCCAAAGGACTGTTTTATGCTGACAGAGCCAGATCGACAGTGGATGTGGGTGAGCTACCCGAATTATGAGTTCCTAACGATCCGTCAAAACTCCAAGATGACACTCATCCGGCCGACATACGACGAGAAGACTGATACTCTTACCGTCACTGCACCAGCACCAGATTCCATTGATGAGAAGCTGGAGTTCTCCATCCCCGCTCACCCGTCGAAGGAATGGCTCGATCAGAATACCGAGGAGCACTCGGCAAAGATATGGAGTACTACGACAGGAACTCGCGTGTACTCTACTGAAATGACCGGCCCATTCAACAAATTCTTCGACAAGGAGGTGCGACTCGTCTACAAGCCCCCGGTTTCCGATGACCCCAGGCCTCTCGTATCGAACGGTGCACCAAAGGTCTTAGGCAGAGACGCATCGACTTGTTTCCCTGACCTGATGCCCGTGTTAGTCGGTAATCAAAGCAGTATCGACGAACTCAACACACGCCTCAAGGCCGCAGAGGACCTCACCATCGATGTCCGCCGATTTAGACCTAACATTCTCGTCAAAGGCGATGTCAACGCTCCCTGGGACGAAGATCGCTGGAAGACTGTCAAGATCACGCCCAAGGCTGGTGAAAACCCCATTGTCCTGGACATCACCCAGCGATGCGCGCGCTGCCAGGTACCAAACGTACATCCTGATTCGGCAGAGAAGCACAAGACGCAACCCTGGGATGCGCTGATGAAGTACCGGAGGATCGACGAGGGAATTACATACAAGCCATGCTATGGTATGCTGGCTGTGCCGAAGACGGTCGGGGATCTCAGGGTCGGAATGAAGTTCGAGGTTACGGAGGTCACAGATAAGCATCGGTATATCGCTGGCTTCTGAAAAGACGAAGTAACGATCTTCCGTCGTAACGCAAGCCGGTGTGATATAGTTGTCGCACAATTCTCCACAAATGTTGTACATCAGTTCGGATCGCCCCTTTTGTCAGCCATAATGGATCTTTGTAGAGGCTAGCTGCAAGCCGCGCCCGACCCCCTTCGGAGAGTGTACATGCAACCAACTTGGAAGCACGTTTAGTCTACCACGATTTTTCAGGAAAATGTCGCAAAAATAGTTGGATCTTCACAAACTCCACATGCGAACGCTAGCAATAATGACGAAACGCTTGATGATCTATCTGATCTGTAGCGCAAAGACAGCCGAAGCGGCTCCGCCTCTAATCCATATTAGGCTTAGCGACGCGTCACGATAGACTAGGATACACCCATCAAACCATCAATGGCTGGCTGTGTCTCCAGCTCTACTTCCCATTGAGGAATGTGATGTTACTACCAAGTCCACATTTACTATGGCTTCGTCGATTTCGAGTTCTGCACTGTTCGCGCGCGCAACATGGCTACCCAATGTTTCGAAACAGAGCACCGCAACTTGGTGGAGACTACGCGCGTTCATGATCGGACCGTGACGTCTGACGACGACTGAGACCCCGGCGTTGCGATGCAGGGACACGGAGGGGGATACAGAGGAGAGGCAGATCGTGCATCGTACCTGACATACAGCGGTACGACGTATCACCGATGCCCGTTTTGAGCGAGGGAGGAACAGCCTGAGGCATTGCTCTTTCTGTTATCACACAACTCATCATGGCAGGCGATGCGATGCTGGCTATGCCAATGTCTCCTACACAGTCGACCAAGGAGTTTGGAAATGCGGCGGTACAGTGGGCTTGCACGCGTCGAGGGAGGATGATGGTCTTGACGATCACGCTTCTCACCATTCTGCTGGGATTGACTGGTATGAGGCATCATGAGGTGCGTTTGGTTCATTCCGATATCAGAGAGAGAGCGCGCGCTGAGCAGATGCGAGACGTGCCCCGCTGCAACTGACTGTCACTTTTCAGGTTCAGGCTAACTTTTCTCAGACCATATCTTCGCAATACCAGAGCTTTTCCTCCTACTATCCATGGCGACCGTACCTTCCAACTTTGCCCGATATCGTGCACTCGCCCTTCAAGACCCCCTCGAATACGACGCTGCAAATCGAGAACGGTGAGCTCGACCACGTTCCACCAAAGCTCAAGAAAACGACTGCGAACTTCCACCTCCTCATGCCATCCGAGCGCGACACAGATGGCTTCTGCAAAACGACCCTGTCTGCTATGCTTCTCAACTACCCTCCGCCGACTGCAGTTCAGCTATATACCCCATATGACTCGGACATCAAATGGGAGAGGGGCATATTGAACAGCACACTTCACTACCTGAGTAATGAGAAGCTGGTGAAGGACCAAGATTTGATACTCATCGTGGACGGCCAGCAATCATGGTTCCAGCTGCCAAGCGATGTGATAGTCACCGAATACAAGAGGCTGTTGGCAGATGCGAACATGCGGCTGCTGAAGAAGTATGGCGTTGACAAGGATGGCTACCAGAAGTTCAACCAGACAATCGTATTTGGCGCAGAGAAGATGTGCGAAAGCGACGATATGGCCTGCAAGTACGTGCCGCAGTCGATATTACCGGACAACACATACGGAACGGAGAACGGTCGTCGCATATCTGATACCCCAGCGAAGTTTATCCATTCAAAAATGGTCATGGGCCCAGCGAGCGACTTGAAGATACTGTATCAAGCTGCACTAGAGAAGTTCATGGAGGCTAGAAGTCAATCGCAGACGGTTCAGTCTGTCTTCGCGACCCTGTTCGCTGAGCAACAGCTAAGAAGAGATGCCGAGGAAGTTGCTTCGAAGCATACCAGTGCCAAGGTCAAAGACTTCATAACCGGTAGAGCAAGCAAGTCGGAAGCTGAGCGAAGACTGGAGCGAGCGAACGCCGAGCTCTCGAATACTACACGACACGAGTTTTCCATCGGATTGGACTATACCCATGCGCTCTTCCAACCTTTGGAGTACTGCGTCGAAGACGAACTCGTTCCTCTTTTGCACGATGACTCGTCCGACTTGTCGCAGTACAGTCGCTTCGACTCGAACAGCCAGTATCTTTCCCTTCCAACTGCTCTCAACGAGACCAAGCCTCCATTCTGGCGCCCAGACTTTGTCGAACACAACCCTTCTCCCAACGAGAAACCAGCATACATTGACAATCTAGAGTTTACCCTGGAACTCGATGGCCTGCCAAGCCGCAAGCTGCCCTGGGAAGGCGTTCCTCTAATACAGAACACATACTCCGGTTCCGTACCCGCCATCATTCTGAGCAGTTCTTCACCCTCTAGTGGCGAGCGTCCGCCAATCGCAAACGTTAACTGGGATAATTTGTGGTATGCAGGACATGAACGTGCAATGTTGAGAAATTATTTCCGCGCCCCTCAGTCTCCGAACGGATACCACAACCACCTCGTAGGCGGCGACCGCTACTGGGACAACCGTGGAGGACGAGGCGGCATATGGACTGAAGCCGAGCAGATCTGGTACCCCTGGGGCGAAGTCGACGGCGTATGTGGAACCTTGCCACAACTGCAACAAATTTTCCAAGACGGCAAGGGTGTGTGGTTGCACGAGATGGAGCAAGACAATGAGCAGGGCCGTCTCAACGAGCAAGACGAATTTCTGAAACAGAAAGAGGAAGCAAGACTTAAGGACATTATGGAGCTGATGAAGATGGAGAATGAGGAGAAGGAGAAGGAGGAGAAAGCGCAGAAAGAGAAGATTGACTTTGAGAGGTTGAAGGAGCTTCAGGGGACTCAAGTTGAAGGTGGGAAGCCAGTTGAGAGGAGGAGGAAAAGATGGGACATTGGGGAGGAGTGTGTGAGGTATTGTTAGTGGATTTTTCTGTTATATACCAGGTCTTCATTTCTTTTGTTTGGGCGGTTTCTTCGCTGGATGCGATTTGGAAGCATCTTCAGGCGCATATTTGGGAGGGCTTTAGAGTATGGTAACGTTGTCCTACTTACCCATATCTTTTTTTTTTCACTTCCATCAATCACCGAATCAGATTCGACTAAAGACCGGTCTCCTCTTTCGCATTCTCGTTCCTCATGGATAAAGTCAGAAATGCTCCAAGGTATGCGTTGTACAAGTCAGAGTATGTCTTGTGTCGACGGCGGGAC
>Ga0058698_10000783_pt1 | contig 16057 bp, 19 predicted proteins | sample AgamicAsSfe_FD_67288 | JGI IMG/M metagenome (GOLD analysis project Ga0058698, IMG submission 67288) | Agave microbial communities from Guanajuato, Mexico - As.Sf.e | ecosystem: Host-associated > Plants > Phyllosphere > Phylloplane/Leaf | place: Guanajuato, Mexico | collected 2012-05-30
GAGTTGGTTCTGCTCCGTGTGCGGTCGTAGGGGAAAGCTGGTGGCGACGTGGACTGACCAGCCGAGTTTCGAGGGGAGGGTGCGTAGAGATCTTGGGGTGAGAAGAGAGGACTGGGAGGCCCGGAAGATTGCCCTCGCTGTGCATCTGTAATGTCTTCATCGTCGATGAAGATCTCGGGAACGGTGAACTGCGGGATTGCTGTCATACGTCCCTGCTTCTTTTGATCCATGGCGCGGCGGAAGCGTCGTGCCCAGTATAACGTGTCGAAGAAACCAACAACCACGTTGCGGCGAACAGCTTCTTGGACTCTTTGTAGACGAGCTCTGCGCCTCAAGAACTCCTCTAATCTCAAGCTCTTATTATCGTTGATGACCTTGTGATGAGCCAAGATCATCAGCAATGAAGAGAACTGGATACCTCTATCAGGGTCGCTTGACACAAGCACTTCCTCATAGAAAATGTTCATGCGTTGTCGTCTGCGACGTATTTCCGCGATCGGTAGCTGTGCGAGACGACGGTTCAGCTTGTCAAGATCGATCTCTTTAGTCGGCTCACGACCGGATACTGGGAGGCTGGATTCCCTTCGAGGTGCTACAGCACATTCATCGATCAAGGAACCGACGGTAAAGTCGCCGTCATAGATACGCATCTCAAAGATACCGGAGAGTTCCTAGTGTTGTTAGCTTCGTGCTTTGATACGAACATTGATAAACCTACACCCAGGAGCCTTGGAAATACATCTCTTGAGATATAGCCTGTCCCATTAGGATCAAACTCTGCCCAAGCTTGCTTGAAGCGGCGGATCTCTTCTCGGCTGATGACAGACAACCCACTGCTTCTTTGATACACGTAACTGAAACTTTCGTATATCAGTGAAACAAACAAGTTGACGAAGATGTACATGCTCAAAATGTTCCAAGTGATGAACAAAGCTCGCGCCCATTCAGGACTGCCGCAGTCGCTGTTGAAGTACTTGTCGCCTACCGTGCAGTAAGGTTTGTCGACGTTGGCGAAGTCCTCCATGAACTCGTTCCAACCCTCACCACCACTTGTTACAAAGAGGAAAACAAGTGCTTTTGGTACGGTCCGGAAATTGACGTTTCCAGTTTCATTGGCTCCGAATCTGGTGAGACCGAAGGTTTGGGTGAGGGCGATGGCATATACCAAGAACAGGACGAACCATGTGGCAAGAAGGTTGGCGATGGACGCAAGACTTGCTGCCGCAGTCTTGAATAGCTGGTCGAGTTGGTTGTTCCGAGGGATGAGCATGAGAGCGATGGATACGAGGAAGAGCTTGTGCAGCTGGACGATTATCCTAACATCCTCCTTCGCTAACACAAGAATCGACGTGACGAAAGTACCTGCAACGGAGAAGATCGAGTACACGTCCCACGCGCTTCTCCGGAAACGATGCCAGGAGAGACCGATGATCCTGATGACTACATTCGCAATGAAGGTGATGGTAAGCGCGAGGAAGATATAGTCTTGTGATGTTAGTGTCAGTTTACAAAGCAGGTAGGACAGAACTTACCTCTAGCAGTCTCCCATGGTCCATATCCTGGATACCATTCCAGACAAAGCAGCAGAAGATGCAGTACCAGAACGCCGGTGATTGTTCTCTGCCAAGATCCAGTTTTCGTGACAGCTCTGCGGTAACACCACTCTTCCCAGCTCTCTCTTTGCTTGGTGGAAGAGGGTCGCTTGGAGGGAGAGACTTGGCGGAGGAGCTTCCGCAGTTCTAGCCAAGAGCGCTGGTCTGTGGTCAAAAAGGCGACTCCAGTTTGTTCCGTGTAGTTGCGCATAAACACGGAAACAAATAGCGTCAAGACGAAAACAGCGCCGAGCAAGTTGAAAACAATAAAGAAGACAGAGTTGCCTTGAGATGCTCTGTCCTCTGGCTGAGTATAAACGCCAGTTATACTCATTGCAGTCCACATGTTGTCTGTCCAGCCTTCTTGCGACACAATCTGGAACAAGATGAAGAGGGCATCTCCAAAGTTATCGAAATCGTAATAAGGATTGGCAGCTTGGCGTGGGGCCAAAACATCCCAGTCGAACGGCGAGCTGTTGTACTCACCAACACAATCTCTCAGACTGGCGCCTCCAGGAAAGTCACCGTCGTTGCAAGACTGTAATTGGCCAACGAAGAGGTTCAAACCATAGATGGCAAAGGGGATCAGCAAGCTCAATGACACAAAAGCAGCCTGTTTACAGTTAGTTTGAAGTACGTATACCATAGGGCATGCTTACTGAGAAGAGTTTCCACCAACCGCGAACGATGAGCGCGTGGAAGTGATTGCGTGCGCTATCGCTAATGTTGAGCAAACGCAGAGCTCTCAATGCTTTGAACGCGCCTACAGTTCGAGTGACTTGACCCTCATTCAAGAACGAGGTGCCAACGTTGACCCAGAGAGTGATCAATACAATACCATCTATGAAACCCCAGGAGCCGCGAAAGTATGCGTTGGGCGTCCAAAAGAAGCCATCAGCAATCACTTTGATGAGCGCCTCAATACTGAAGAGGACGGCAAAGCCCATATCTACCCACACGAACCAGTTCTTGACGCTGAACTCGTGAGTCATGAAGTATTCGCGTTGATACAATGGCGTCGTGATACAAGCCAACAATACCATGGCGATAATGGCAGCGTAGATAAATGCAGAGAATGCATACCAAACGGGAACGGATGGTGCAACTCCTTCAATACGGTCACCACCACGGCCAGGGCCCACAATCCGCTGACATAGCTTGCGGATCGGGTTGTTGGCTCGAAACATGAACAGGGAAACGTTGTAGTTCGGGTGGTTCCTCAAATACTCGCGTTGAGCCTTCTTTCGTCTCTCGGTAGCTGAGACGACCTCCTTTGCCATTGTTCTAGGATCAAGGTCCTCGTACGCACGGCTGAAGTCAAGGGGAGCGTAGAAAGGGTTGACTTCCCGGTGCACAATTCGGCGCTGGAATCGTTGCCAGATCGTGGACATGGTTCCGGATCCCACTATGGTCTTGGCCGGACGTATGCCAGGCCGAGGTTCTTCCTCTTGAGGGCTGTCATTACCATCCCCCTCATCGAGGAAGTCGCGAACAACCGCATCTTTGAGCAGCATTTCTGTGGCGGCGGAACCATAGTCAAGTGGATCTCTTCGACGCGCCTGTCCAAGCTTGAAAATGGACGATAGGGATAGATTACTATAATGTGTAAGCAGGTGTGTCATCAGTAGAAAGGGAGGTCAACATACCCAGTGCCCGAGGTAAGGCCATCTTCTTTTTGCTGCAGGAAAGCTTTGACTTGCTGTAAGCGCTTCTCGTCCTCGGAAACGTCAAAGTTCTCTTGAATGACAGCGATAAACATGTTCAAGACGATGACTAGTAAACAGTGAGTCCGCGGTCTTGGAATGAATGTCAATATTATACTCACAGTTAGCAAAGATGAACCACATGATACAAAAGGACGCTCCTATCCACGCTGTACCGAACGGCTTCTGATGTTCGGTGACGTTGTACAGGATACTGGTCCAATCTTCACTGGAGAAGATTTGGTACATTCCTAGGAAGGAATTGTAGATATCGAAAAACGGTACGCGGATCGTCTCTCCACCGCTCTCCTCAGGAATCTCACCGCGAAACAGCTGGGAGGCGAAGATGGATGCCAGGAAAGTCAAAAGGAACACGAAGAGAATCAGGTTCAGCAAACCGCCCGCGTTTCCGAAAACAACTGTCTGGTATGGTTGTTAGCTGAATTCTTTCCAATGGCAAAGAGTAGAACGTACAATGAGGTCGCGTGTCATAGGCACAGCCAAGACAATGCGATAGACACGAATAATCTGAAAGATCGACAACCAGGCATAGGCTTTCCCATCGTGTGCATGCTTGATGGCTGGTATCTGTATGATGACTGTGATGATAGCGATCATGAGGTCGATGAGGTTCCGCCTGCCCTTGAAGAAATGTCTCCAGTCGACGATAATTCGTATGATGATCTCAACGAACAGGATGAACGTGACGATGATCTCGGTGGCATTGATGAAGGTGCGACGAAATTCGCTCATGTTGGCGCTTCTCATCATCTGGGCAACAAGGCCAAAGGCTATCACAACCACCCACACCCATAGAGTCTTGTCGTAAAGCCGCTTGAGACCGCTCACACGTTTCTTTTCGTCGTTGTTCTCGTCATCCTCCTCTTTGATCTCCACGCCAGTAAAAGCACTAGTCTTGCTTTCTTCGCGAATGATCTGGAAGGAGGAAGTAATGACAGCAATCAAAAGAGATATCAGCCATAAACTCAGAATCAGCATTCCCACGATGAAGAAGACGGAACTGATAAGGTAGTCTGTGTCGGCTACAGTGTAGAGCAAGTCAGACCAAGTGTTGGATGACATGATGACGAAAACAAGCTCAAGAGATTGAAGAATATTGTCAAAGCTTTTCGTGCCTGCAGCGGGGTTACTCATCTCAACGCATTTTGAACCTTTTGGGCAAAGAAAGCCTTTCCCCTTGTCAGGCCCAGGTGGCATACCCGGAGCAGGTATGTATGTCATAGGGTGATAGCCTGGAATATTATCCAGGTGACCACCGCAGAATTGACCTTCATTCGTGACGTTCGTGTTCCCCGTTAGATCTGTTGGATCATACCACACACAGTTTCTCCTGAGGCTTGACTTGAAACTTTGGACACCGACAATTGAGAAGAGGAGCCAGAAGAAGCTGATGAGGAATGCAACATTGACCAGCAAAGGCGCAGCCTTCTTCAAGCTCCTGAGGATAACGGAGGTACCGCTGGTAAGGTTCAGAAGACGGATGATGCGCAGACAGCTCAACATATCGAAGACGAGAATGACTCGGCTGTTGTCAATGTTCCACAGGCCTAGGACAAAAGCAATCCAGTAAGAAACGACGGCGACGAAGTCCGTTCGGTTGAAAGAATGTCTGAGATAGGCTCGATGTGCCAAGCGAGTGCGTTGTTGATGGCGTGCATCTCCTACTCCGATGTCGGTATGCATCTGCGCAGTGGTAAAGGTCCGGAGCACTGAAGGCTGGTGGGGATCCTGAGCGGGATCGGTATTGGTGGCACTTCTTCGCTGTGAAGGTTGTCGTTGGAGACCCCCGAACAACTGGTTTGCTTTGCTCATGACAGCCTCGCGCAAGCCAACCTGTCGGTTGATGGTACTGTACTCAACGGGATTGATGATAAAACCAGAGACAATGATGCGGATAATAACCTCTAGCGTGTATATGATAAAAAGGACGAACAGAGCGTAGTCAATGCCGTTGAATGTTGAGATCTCTTTGCTGTGCCCGGCATTGTATTGCGCTTTGGTGCGCGCATCCACTGCTAGAAGAACTGTCTGAATGACGATGAGTACAAGAAGCGTTGGCTCGACAACTGGATGCACAAGCAGGTCGCAGAGCTTGATCCTCAGTTTATTGTCGGCAGGGAAAATTCCCAGACTCTTTCCCCGCAAAGGATTTGGAGGATGTTGCCATGATGCACTTGGTGTTCTTGAGTAAACGATAGGCGACGGGGGCTTCTCGATTGGTGTGGATGGAACAGGTGAGGTAGGGCCATCTGTGGAATACTGGGGCAAGGTTGAAATTGACAAATGAGGTGGTGCAAGGCGTCCCTGATGTTGAGTGGATTTCCGCTGAAGGGTTCGTTCGGCAACTTGAGAATCATTGCTGACATTGACAACACGCTGGGACATATTCCGCATGATAGTCCCAGCCCTGTGTAGCGGCGACTCGAAATTGCCAGGCGACAAGGAGCGCTTCCTTCCTCTCGAGTCTCGCAAGTTGCCCCCCGCCTCCACCTGCCCGATATCGTCGCCATGGCGGCCTATCGGCGATGCATCGCCTGGACTGAGGAAGCGCACACTCTGGAAACTGGATCGATCTTGCTCAATCGGAGTAGTTGGGGCCGTGGCTCCGCTTATCGGTTGGAGATTGCGCGAATCTGTCAAGCGCGCTGTGTCATCGTAGGTAGGGGAGAAGTAGTCGTGGTCCTCGGAGGTTGATCTGTCCACGTATGGCTCGTGCTCGTACGGTGTATCGACGTAGGATAATTGCGACGAGCCTGTCGTAGGCATTGGCGGCGATGTAGTGCCTTGGAATTCCATGCCCATGCCAAATCCGATGGCAGCCTGGAATGCGCCTGCATCCAAGGGCGAGCCAGGCTCCTCGTCTTCCACCACCCTCCGTATGCCATTATTCGCTGGGGGCAAATTGGTGTTTATTTGCGGCCGTTGGGCGAAGCGCGTAGGGCTGGGCGACACCTCTGCGATGGGCGAGTACTGAGAGTCGCGGAAGTGTCCCCCTGTTGCTATCGCGCCTGTCTGTCTGAGCAGGTTCCGTCCGCGGTCGCTGAGGGTCCGCCTGTGTTCTTGCGGCGCATCTTGTTCGAATTCATCAGGCGGGCGGTTGAGGTCTTGCAGAGGTATTGATTGGTGGGTGTGACTTCGGCCGTGGTTGGGATCTGGGTAGGACATCGGAGCGTCCTGTCTGGTTTGCGGCGTTCAATCCAGCATCTGATGCAGCTCAGCTCTCTCAGGATGCTATCGCGCAATCATGCAGGCCTCCAAACAAAGATAAACGAGTGTCGTGGTGAAAGGAGCGGTGGGAAAGGCGGTGGTGGGCTAGCCAAGTCCAGCGCAGAGTTGCAAAGGCGTGTCTTGTATGTTTGGTAGCAAAGTGTTGGCTGAAATGCGGGATGGATAGCGGATTCCCAAGCACGGACAAGGGTCAATGAGCGACAAGGATGCGCAGCGTGGACTAGGGCTGAGGTTCTAATCTTAGTTTAACGGCTACTGTACCTGTCGTGTCGGCATGCGCTGCTCCATGTCCACAGCAGAATGCGTCTGCTACGGCGAATGCCCTCTTGCTGTACAACTACATACACAGTGTTTACTCGTGAAGCCAAAATACGCTACCATAAGCACCAGGGACCAACACGACCGCAGAGGATCCGAAACTGCTGACGGCTTACCATGCAACGTCTCTGGCCCCTGGCATGTGGCATTCTCCGGCAATGAGCCACACTTGGTGGAGTGCTGTGGCTTGTGCGCCTGCGTGGCTGACGCGTCCTGTGTCATCAATCGGGTCATCAAAACCTTTATGACATAAACCCTTGCCATGTTGATTCGAACGAGTTGGTGCGGTGCGCGCCAATCCACCGTCGGTCGACTCATGCATCATTTCACGAAACGCTGATACTCTATAAGCCCGTATTTCTCCGGTGAGATGGGTGCTCTAAAGTTTATCATGGCAGCTACCATGGTAAGCGACCTATATTCATACCGTGTATACAACATAGTATTTGTGCCGTTCTGTTCTGCTTGTATACTGAAATCGATATCATTTCTTGCCGTTCTTCGTTATGGAAATGCCGTCTCTGCGAGTTGACATGTGCGAGCTGGCACTATGCCGTTTTGGGCTCTCCCCCGGACTCGCCGACAATCGACGCGCGACATTCATCACTCACTTCACCAAAAAGGGACATCCGCATTCACATCATCGCCCTGACCCCGAGCCGACCGGCACAACGACAGCATTCCACATCGTCATCTGATAACACGCGCATCTTCTATCCTTCGCCTCTGGTCTCGAAACCGTATTCGCCCGTTGCTCACACGCGTCGCTGCACGCGAGGCACCGCAGCCATGCCGTCTCGAAAACGCGCCGCCGAGGAAATGGAGGCCGAGGCGCCTGTCGAAGAGCCCAGCACATTGCAGAAACTGCGCAACATGTGGCAGTTCTCCAACCTGGCCCAGTACATCAGTCTGTTCGGCGACGCGGTCAAAATCGACAAGGACTTTGACATCGAGGTACATGGCATTTGCGCCCACCATCTCAGGCTGGCGCGCATACATCTCGCAAACATCAGGAACTGACAGACGTGTAGGAATTGGAGTCTGAATGCCTCAACCCACAGCCGTCCGAGAAACTTGCACAAATTGGCCTAGCGCTGCTGAAGCACGTATCGTCACACAAGGGCTTGACGTAAGAACCCACCATTGCGCATTGCCTGCAGCCTGCTAACGTGATGACAGACCCGAGATCTTTGATGAATACACCCGCCGACAGTATGTCGCGAAAGCGCCCGCGCGAAACCCCTTTGGCGAGGAAGAGGAGCCCAACAAATTCCACGATTTCGACGTCTTCACCAAGATACGCGTGTTGCAGCAGTTATCTGTGTGGACGCTCAACAACCCAAACACAATAAGAGAGAAAATGGCAGCGACGGATAACGAGCAGACGCTCTGGGTATGTATCACATGGATTGGTTTAGGGCAATGATTAACATGTTGCAGCGTATGGAGCCCACAGGCTGGGACTCGCAAGAACGATCGCTCTATGTTCTAGATGACAACCGCATGTACCGAATGACAGATCCACCACCGCCTCCCGAACCTGCCAAAGCCAAAGCCAAACCAAAGTCCAGGAAATCAAAAGGATCGAGATCCAGCAAGCGACAAAAGGCGTCTACTCCCGAGCCCGAAGAAGCCGCCGATGATGAGCAAGTAGCGGACGAACATCAGCCTGAGACGATAGACGACGGTCTTGGTGGTAAGAAGTGGGAGTGTATCTGCGTTACCTTGGAAGACTACCAGGAGTACATGAACAGTATCCGGAAGAGTCGCGACCCAAACGAGAAGATACTCTACAAAAGGCTCCAGGAGGACGTCATCCCTGTTATGGAGGGGCTGGCAGAGGAGCAAGCGAGAAAGCAGGCCCGCAAGTTGAAAGAGTTGGAAAACTTGCAGAAACTTGCCACGGCAAAGCGCTCATCCCGAATCTCATCGCGCCTTGAAAAGCAGAAAGAGGTGGAAGAGGCTGAGGCTGCAGAACGTAAGAGGCGGGAGGAGCTTGCCATGGCCAAGGCAGAGCAAGAGAGGCAGAAGAAGATGGAGGAAGCACAAGACTCTCGCAGGATGACTCGTGAGCAACGGCTAAAAGAGCGTGAGACGGCCAAGATCCTCAAAGAAGAGGAGCTGCGCAAGCTGCAAGAGAACGAACAAAAACTGGCCTCGAATAATGCAAGACTATCGGAGCGGCACCTGAAGGCCATGATGAAGAAGCACGAAAGTGACCTCAAGAGGCTCAACGAGGAAGAAGACTGGTTCTTTGACTGCGAGAAGTGCGGCACCTATGGCTCTAACCTCGTGAGTATCGTTGCACAATTACCTATACTTCTGCTAACTCTGACAGAACGACAACACGCCTCAGATATCATGTGAGAAGTGCAACGTTTGGCAACACATGAAGTGCCACGGCATTACAGAAGAACAGGCCGATGATTCGAAGTTTGTGTTTGTCTGTACTGCCTGCAAACGTAAAGAGGAAGAGGCGGATCAACCGAAGCCTCAGTCTCTCAAGTTACGATTGACATCACAATCGCCATCTTCTCAAAGCCTAGCAGAAGCAAATGGCAACGGACCCTCCATGCCACGACTACCAGCACCGCAAGCCTTCCAGCCGTCTATGCATCCTGTACAGCCGTGGGTCGATGGCCCAAGTCTATCTCCTCGTGGTCAAGCTTTGGGTCCGCCTGGTATACAAAGATCGGAAGCTGCCTATGGATCGCCCACAAAGGGCACAAACGGTAGCATGTCATCACCGATACGATCTCACTTCTCATCCCCTGGCCACAGAACTGGGAACGGTCATCCGACGTCTTCACCTCCACCTTACAACCTCGAGCGAATCCCGAGCAGCCCAACCAAAAGCTTCCACATGCCACAACCACAGCAGAACGGCAGCTCATTTGGGGGCCCAAATCCGTTCGATTCCAACCCCTTTGGACCACCACAGCCGGCAGCACCACCGTACGCGCGAAGCTTCAGTCGCCCAGCATCAGCAGCAGGCCCAGGCGGCTCGCCAGTAAAACACTCTCCGGCGGCCTCTCCCCGTCCAGCCAACGGTCTACCACCTAGTTTCAACTTCAACAGCCCACATTCTTCTTTCCCACCTAGCTCGGCCAACCGTCCATCATTCTCCCCGACCAAACATAGTTCGCCCGCACCTCTTCCAGCAAACATGTCATCACCGGCCCCAGCACCAATGCGTATAGCTCCGTCTCCATCGTCCCAAATGCCTGCCCAGATGCTCCCCGATCCCATCCCAGCGCCATTGAAGCACGATGGTATGCGGCCAATATCGAGTCATCAGATGTCTGAGACACCCATCTTTCCGCCAGTTAAGAGCCTGGAACCCCTTTCTAGCCCCACGATCCTTGACCCACCTGTTAAAAAGTCGAGTCCTGCGCCGGACAGGTTTCTTGATAGGATGAATGGTTTGAATGGGGTTGGACATGGTAGCAGTCAGTAAGCCCCATTTACTCAATTGAGGGGGAGATTCCAAATTTTCTTGATCAAAGGGCAGACAGCTTTTAGTAGCGCTGGCAGTCTTCTCTGTCTTGTTCCCTTCTTCGCTTGCTTATTTTGTGTGCAAGTACAGTTTCGTATACTACACCTTGGCCTTCTTTCCTCCTTCTTCTTTTAGCAACGTCGCGGCGTTCTGGTAGCAGATATAGATTGAGCCAGAGATTTCCTCAGCCTGGTTCTGGTTTGTCTCTTGCATCGTTGGGGGTAATGGTGGTGGGGCAGCCAATAGACGATGTCTTTCTCCGGCAGGAAAGCATGTATTTGGCCACGAAAACACGGTGCATGCATGGCGTATTATTGATTCTAAAGCGTGGTTCTTTGCTTGCTTTGAACAGAGATTTTGTATTATTAGATATACCATTGAATGAAAAATTGACAACAACAACGTGGATGTAGGCTACAGAGTATCCTGAAGGTATTTGGTATAGTCGTGATTCAAACACTCTTAGGATACACAATGATGCATCCCTGTTACAATGTATACGACGAATATCACCTGAGTTCCTCACTAATCCATGATCTCTGACAATTAGCCGCAAAAGGAAAGCCTGTGTATCAAGATGTGGATGTATAACTCCACGCGATATGTTCGTGATACCGAAAATGCGAACCGTGGAGACCAAGGTCAAATGTTCGGGGCTATTATCCACCCTAAGCAGGTATACCCACCCGATCCCTCGATATCCTGATCAAGATAAATATCGACCTCGACAGTGAACGATATCTCCTCTTGGCTGTGTGGTAACATCTCAAACCTGGAGAAAGAGGGGCGAAGAGCCCGGCACCAGTCAAGACGCCTTCCAAATCTTCTGTTTCTAGCCTTGCTTTACCGCTGCGAGACCAATAAGCTGCACACTGTGTTGTTTAACGTTGTTCTTCTTCTTGTATTACCAACTCCACAACTACCTAATATGCTACCAGAAAACGCCCAGACAGCGCCTTTCTCCCCATCCCAAATGACGCAAATGCCAAAATGTTCAGACGGTATGCAAATAACACCCAGCAAAATGAGGTCGGCAAGCGGACAAGCAGCCAAATCAGGCCTTTAGTCTCCTCTCCTCACAGCGCACACAAACAGGATCCTGACTCTCACCCCTGAGGAAATATCTACCGTCTTCAAAAGGACCAGAGCAGCACTACACAGGTAAAGTCAGTAAGCGCGATACTTGAGTTGGAAGAAGGAAGAAGACTTACCACACAGACAAAGCATCCAACATGCCACTCCGCCCCAAGCGCCTTGACAACGGTATCGGTAACAGGTTTTCTACACCCCTTACACTTCGTACTGTAGCGATGCGTATGGCAATTCACGCACCAAGCGTATCCATCTTTCTCCACAAAAGGGGTTGTGGAATCAAACGGATCACCGCACTGAGCGCAGAAGAAATGACCAGCATGCCATTCCGCGCCGCAAGCGACGATGACCTCGCCTTCGATTGGCGTTTTGCAACTTTTGCAACGCGGGGAGAAGAGCTCATGGAAGTCGAGGTGGCAGTAGAAGCGTGGAGATTCATCAGTGCCATCATCATACTCGAGACGCGCCATGTCGTCTGCGGTGGGGTGGGAGGGGAGATAAGGGATGTCGGCGCCGGAAAGACGGGCGCGGATGCGGTGGACGCGTTCGGCGTGTTTGTTCGAAGGTTCCGGGTAGAAGGCTACGCATTCGAGGTGCTCTCCACATTGGTAGCAGGCGAAGCATTCGGGATGGAAGCGGGAGCCTGATGCTGAAACGATACGGCCTGCGATAGGGAGGGCACATTGAGTGCAGAGAGCGCCTGTACGGACTGTGGTTGGTGTCCAGTGGCCTGAGCGGGGAGTCGCAGTGCCGTTATAGCTGTGGGACTTGTTCTGAGCGTTTGGCACTGGTAGTGGTCGTGTAGACGCGGCCGGGCCAAAACCTTTGGGTCCGTTTACGTTGATCGAAGGCACTGAAGGGCTGACCGATATCGCAGGGGGGTTGTTGTTGTTGTTGCGCCCTCGAGTAGGAGCTGGGGCCTCGTTGACAGATATGGTTGGAATGTCAGGAGTCACACTAATGGATGGTGTAGTCGACCCTCTCCTCAATGAGGGTGTTTCGCTCACGGAGATGCTTGGAATTGGGGGAGCGTTGGTTCTTGACCCACGGCTCGGCGCAGGTGATTCGCTCACGGAGATTGATGGGATTTCTGGTGTCATGGAGACTGAGGGTGTTGTGGAACCTCGTCTTAGAACTGGAGACTCGTTGACCGATATGCTTGGTATAGACGGAGTGCTACTTGTTGGCGGCACATAGGAGCTACGATTGAACAGATTCTTCCTGGCTGAAATCGATGGGGTCTCAGACACGGAGATAGAAGGAACTGGCGGTGCTGGTGTCGTTCTCGAACGCGCAGGGCCCGATTCAGACACGTTAATAGTAGGCAGAGGAGTTACAGAAGGTCGAGTTGGGATGTTGGCCTTCCTTAGCGAACTAGTGAGTGGTAGGGGTCTCGTTGGGGCTGGAGGGTCTTCGTAGATGTTGATGGTAGGTTTCGACTTCAGATTGAAACGCCCAGGTGCAGGAACGGAAGCTGACGAATGGTTAACTTCTGGAGCCACCGGTGGCCTAGGAGTGGTGCTTCGCTCTGGTACGTCTGGTGAAAGACTGACTTTGGGCTCTGCAGGAACGTTGATCTCTGGAACCACAGGCGGTCTTGGAGTAGTGTTTCGCTTAGGTACATCTGGTGCGAGGCTCGTGGTAGGTACGATGGGCTCGGTTGCAGCGTGCTCGAGTGGAGGTTTGCCAGACTTATTTGGGTTCAGAGGTCGTGGTGTCAGATCGGGAGCAGTAGATATTTCCTCTTTCATCTCGATCACATTCCAGTCTTTCTTGAAGGAAACGATCGGTCGCCCTGGGGCGTCTGAGACTGCCGTAGGAGTGGGCAGCTTTGCACTGCGGTCCTTCAAACGAAACCCTGTAGCAGCACGGAGCTCTTCGCTTCTTATCTCCTTGCCGTCCTTCATCTTCACTTCTGGTTCATTTTCTGCGTCTGCCTTGACATCCTCTGACGGCTTTGGAGCTGCAGAGTTCAGTGTATACGCCGCATTTCTTGACTGAGTCGGAGGGTTCTTTTGTATCTCGTAACGATCGAGGCGTTTAGCAGCCATGGTGGGATCCGTGTTGGACCTCACCATCGGGTTTCCCTTGATGGATTGGAAACGCATAAAGGGATTGCGCCGAATGCCTAGTGGTAGCTTTTCGGGCTTCGGTGGTTCGGAAGCGGCGGGCGTAGGTGCAGGCGCAGGTGGTGCTTCTTCTTCGGGCTCTTCGTATATCTGGTCCTTCGGATTCGAGAAGAGACTCCCGCTGATAGTCCGGCGCTGACCACTGCTCCTTCTTCGTCCTCTGAAGTCTGGGAGGTCTGAAATGGCTTTCTTTAGTGCTGTTGACTCGTCCTTGTTGCCCTTTGTGTCGAAGCTACTCTTGGTGGGCGACGTACTGAAACCTGCGTTTCCAGCGACTGATGTATCGGTATTGCTTCCACCACCGTTGCTTTGCAAGCTGCTACTCCTGCTCCCTGACGCGGCACTTCCCATCGAATGTCGCTTCCGCAGTTTAGAATTGGCCCGTTGCAGATCCTGATCCTTCGGTTCGACGCTCCGACTCCTCTGCGCGCTGTTCTTCCTGGCCAGGCCCGGATAAGCATACGGTTTGGTCGGACTCACGCCAGCCGCATGGGGATTGCAATGCTTCCAGACCAGTTCGACAGCTTCGTCTCGTGCCGCCTCGAATATCTTGCCCTCTTCCTGTGCGAGTTCCAGATCCTCCATGGCAATGCGGATAGCACGTGCCTCGCCCTGCTCCGCCTGACGCTCTTCCCTTTCGCGGTACTGCACACTTGGTGTTCGTGTTTGCGACGACGACCTCGTAGTTTCCCGTCCTCGCGGTGGCTGCACCAGCGGCCTTCCAACATTGGCTACGACGTCATCTATACTCGCTTTCGACGTCGTTCGGCTATGCGATTTGGATTCGTACGAGGAGGAGGGTCGCGCATCGGCGTCGACAACGGGATCCGTGAAGGTGCGTTGTAACGAAGAGATAGCGGACGAGTCGGACATTCGGTTACTGGATCTATTCGACCATGTGTTAAAATGTGCGGGAGCAGGACGAGCTCCGGTAGGACGAGCGGGGCGGTTTGTGCGAAGATCTTGGAGATAGCTCTCTGTATGCCAATGGTCAGTATCGCAGTTGCAGATGCATTTCGATGCTTCTTACTCATTTGGGACGGAGAATAGTAGGCACCAGGCCCGGGCGACGAAGCGCCTTCCCTTTCCTTGGACGTGAACATTGGGGATGCACGCTGGCCTCGATGTTTACTGCTCTGTTTGTACTTGCCGGAAGTAATGGCGCGCTGGCTGGGAGAGCTAAATTGCTAACTCGGGGAAACAAGGGGAGAGAACGATATGTGAACGAGAGAAGATTAATTGTACGACACTACACTGCGAAAAAGCGGTGGTGATGTGGTAGAGCTGCTGCACGTAGCTTCTCTATTCGCTCGTTGCCCGGCAACTGCGACGTGTGACGCTGGTTGACCGCTCCCACCTGGCCATCCCTGCAACCGCATTATCCCCGGAGACCCTGAAGATCGGATACATGGCCAAGTATCGACTTCGCATTCTAGGCGCAAAAACAATGAGTTCGTGCTCGATGAACACTCTCGTCAAAGCGTTCGTCGTCTACGATCCGAAGTTGCTCCGTCGATATACGTGTCTGGCCCCACGCACGGATCCGGGGGATGATCAAAAGTGCCCAGGATGATACCTGGGTATGCCAGTTCGAGTGGTGTAAATAGTAATGTACAGGTTCCTTTTCTAGTGGCCCTCTATTATGACGTAAATGACATTTACAATCGTCGGGCTGACGTACTAACAAAACAATGCGCAGGCCTAGAGTCGAATCCATCTATGCCACCAAACCCCAATTCAAATCCAATCAAAAGCGAAAGTGGGTATCCTGCTATTCCAACACAACCATCTTCTCAACCCCAAGCCTCATCATGTCCCAGCCGCATTTGCTCGGTTGGCGTGTTCGTGTCCAGGACCGACAGAATCCCATCCCATCGTGATATTTTCCAGCATCGAATCCCACGATGCGTCTGCCATCGGCGTGAGACCTGTCCCGGCATTCAAAGCCGCATATTCCCACTCGTTGCCCATCACGAACCCATCACCATAACCTGTGTTGCCCATGTTTCCAGATGCGCCAAAGTTATTCGCAGGAAAGCTCTCGCTAGGAGCAACAAATCCTTGGAAACCAGTGTTAGAGCCCAGCGGCGGCCCTGTCATCTTAGGGGACGCCCGGTATGGGATGTTGTGCTCGATTGGCTGACCAGGAGAGTAAGAAGATCGTGATGTTGAACCGTTTCGTGATTGGGTGCTCATTGTTGCGGGACTGGGCTGGTCAACACCTCTATCGCCTCCAGAGAGGTCCATCTCGTTCCCATCATTGAATGCGAAGCCGGCGGGAGTGAATTCTTGGTTAGCAGCAAAGCTTCCGTGCGAGTTAAATTGCGATGGCATGAAGGCCGCATTCTGCGCATGCATATTGATGCTGTTGATGCTGTGGATATGAAACGGCGGACCTGGATTGTTGTTCGAGTATTGCGTATTGGGTATCGATGCTGGAGTAAATGGAACGCCATCTCCGAACGTGGTGGCTGCTGC
>Ga0058698_10000785_pt1 | contig 16039 bp, 15 predicted proteins | sample AgamicAsSfe_FD_67288 | JGI IMG/M metagenome (GOLD analysis project Ga0058698, IMG submission 67288) | Agave microbial communities from Guanajuato, Mexico - As.Sf.e | ecosystem: Host-associated > Plants > Phyllosphere > Phylloplane/Leaf | place: Guanajuato, Mexico | collected 2012-05-30
AATGATGGTATAAGCTGCCAGTAATTTCCAGGACCTCCATTGTACCTTTTGAGGCCAATATGGGCTTTGATTCGACCTCCGCGGTTTGTCCTTGAAACCTTTGCGCATGACGTAATCCGCGAAGCGTCGTCTCGAAGTGTGACGGATTCCAGAGAGTACGAGTTCTTCCTCAGCTAGCGGCCCAGACTTGTTATTGTCTTTATGTTCTCCTCATCCTCGACCTGCTCACTTCGCTGAAAACCGCATTCCCTCCACAACTCCCGCGTCTCCAGCCGGCTTCTTCTCCTTCTTGCCGCACCCCGCACAAGCATGCGCCTTGAAGCTACACTTGTGACAAAACTTGTACCCCTGCGACACCTTGACATGGCATTTCTCACAATTGGCGGAATACGCGGCATATGGGTTCTTGGCGGCCTTGCTGAGCAGCTTGGACTTGCCAATGCCAGATGGGCCGCTGGCGGAGGCGGAGGGCTTGGAGGTGTAAGAGATACCGGAAGAGGCGAGTGTGTCGGACTTGCGCGTTACGGTGGATGTGGCGAGGGTGGTGGGTTTGAGCTTGCGGGAACAGGAGGCGCAAACCATGGTGTGCTTGGGTACCTGGAACTGCGGTCTCCTGGAGCAGTACACACACAGGCGCCACGGAAAGTCTTGATCAGGATGTTCCGAGTGTGATAGCAATGCTGGGGCAACAGTGTCGGTGTAAAGCAGAAGGATGAACTGTGTGGTCGTGAGTGAAGGATGCGAGAGATCTGGAGATTGTCGTTTCATCGAAAGTGGGTCAGACGTTTACGCAACGAGCTACAGCTGCGCCGACCTATTTACTGTCTCGTCTTTTCTCTCACCATTCCTTGCGCTATCTTCTTGACGAGGCAAAGACTGATAGGGTGCTTGCTACACCCGCCCGAGTAGCTTTTTGCGGTCCGTCACTGTGAAAGAACCACCACACACGCTTCGAGTTACGCATCAGATCGTGTTCAAAGCCATTGCGCGCGACATTCTGGATGTATACAAAGATATAGCATTTCCTGACAAGACATGGCCAGGCCGTATAGGCGACAGGCGGACGACCATGGAGACGACAACTTGCTTGACCTCTTGGACGATCAGCACACACCGTACAGCAATTCCCAAGGACCTTATGCTCAAGATGCCGATCCATACGCACGGCCACAAGGTGTCCCTACATCAAGGCATGATGGCAATGGCAAGGCAACACCTTACGACAACTTCTCTCGCGGGGGTGGTGCCGGCGCCTCTGTGATACGTCCAGTGGAAGGGATGGCAGACACATCGCCGCAACGACCAAACTATTTAGGCACAGATGGGAGGATGTACTCCCAAACCTCAGACTTGCATAACTATGAGGGACACGGCGACATAGACGACTATCCAGATGATGACATCGGGGAACTGCAAGACTACTATGGGTCAGGGGGATTGGACGACAATGCGCCTGGCAACACACTTCGACACCAATCAGCACGGACGCGGAATAGTATACTAAGTCTAGGAGGAGGCTTCGTGGGACGAGCCCGAAATATGCTCGGAATGGGGGCGCAATACTCGGAGATGGATCTGCCGTTGACAGAGACAGCAGCACGTCCGGTCCAAATAATAGAAGCTACCGATGGAATGGCGAAACCAGCGCAGCAGAAGCTACCAGCGAAACCTCTTGGCGAGAGAATCAAGGCAGTCTTCGGCCAGGGCGAGATCGACTACAGCACCATGGGCCCGAGGATGATATACTTGAACAACCCACCAGCCAATGCAGAGAACAAATACGTCGACAACCACATCTCAACATCGAAGTACAACGTGATTACGTTTCTGCCAAAGTTCCTCTACGAACAATTCTCCAAATACTCTAACCTTTTCTTCCTTTTCACTGCGATCTTGCAGCAGATACCCAATGTTTCACCAACGAGTCGATACACCACCATTGTACCATTAATCATTGTCTTGATTGTTTCCGGGATAAAAGAAGCTGTAGAGGATTTCAGGAGAAAGTCGGCAGATACAGCACTCAACAACGCCAAAGCAAGAGTGCTGAAGGGAGGAAGTTTTGAAGATACCCGCTGGATTAATGTGGCTGTAGGAGATATTGTAAGAGTAACAGGGGAAGAATCATTCCCAGCAGACCTTGTTCTGCTTGCAAGTTCGGAACCTGAAGGGTTGTGCTACATTGAGACTGCAAACCTGGATGGAGAGACAAATCTCAAGATCAAGCAGGCATTGCCAGAAACTGCTGCTTTCATCAGTCCGACTGAGCTTGCGAGGCTCGGAGGAAAGCTGAAATCAGAGCAGCCAAACAGTAGTCTGTATACCTACGAGGCGACACTGACAATGCAAGCAACGGGCGGTCGAACGGAAAAGGAACTGCCTCTTCAGCCTGATCAGCTGCTTCTCAGAGGCGCTACTTTGAGAAATACTCCCTGGATCCATGGCGTAGTAGTCTTCACAGGTCATGAAACCAAGCTGATGCGCAATGCGACAGCGACGCCTATCAAACAGACAGCAGTTGAGCGTATGGTGAATAGACAGATCACATATCTTGCTCTGATACTCATTACTCTTGCCATCATCAGTACAGTCGGCAACTTCGGTATCAGACTGACCTCTGGGAAGTCATGGTGGTATCTCTACGACGACAGCTTCAACCCAGCGCAACAATTCTTCCTCGATCTTTGCACGTACTGGGTTTTGTACTCAAATCTCCTTCCGATATCGCTCTTTGTTACCATTGACATTGTGAAGTATTGTCAAGCTGTCTTGATCGCCTCCGATATGGATATTTACTACGATAAAACAGATACTCCTGCAGTGTGCAGAACATCATCCTTGGTTGAAGAGCTTGGTCAGGTGGAATACGTATTCTCGGATAAGACAGGGACATTGACCTGCAATCAAATGGACTTCAAGCAGTGCTCAATCGCGGGAATGCAGTATGCTGATGAGGTACCAGAAGATCGTAGAGCCATCGGAGACGAGCCTGGTGGAATTCACGGCTTCAAGCGGCTACACCAGGATCTCGAGCAGGGCGCGAATGGAACGATTATCAATCAATTTTTGACGCTGCTGTCGACATGTCATACAGTCATCCCAGAGCGTCTGGACGAGAAGCCAGGTGGTGCAATTCGCTACCAGGCAGCCTCGCCAGACGAAGGCGCACTAGTGGAAGGTGCAGCTATGCTTGGCTACAAGTTCATTGCTCGCAAACCAAAATCAGTGACGATTCTAGTGGAGGGCCAGGAATTAGAGTTTGAACTGCTCGCTGTCTGCGAGTTCAACTCAACCCGAAAGCGCATGTCTGCCATATTCCGATGTCCAGATGGACGGATACGCTGTTATTGTAAAGGCGCTGATACTGTCATTCTGGAGCGGCTCTCGAAGGCCAACAACCCCTTTGTCGATATTACGTTGCAGCATCTCGAAGAGTATGCCGCTGACGGGCTGCGTACACTATGTTTGGCAATGCGCGAGGTTCCAGATGTCGAGTTCAGGGAATGGCAGCAGGTCTACAACAAGGCGGCAACAACGGTAGGCGGCAACCGTGCTGATGAGTTGGATAGAGCTGCTGAAATCATCGAGAGAGACCTGCTGCTTCTCGGCGCTACAGCTATTGAAGACAAACTGCAAGACGGCGTGCCAGACACGATACACACATTACAAACAGCGGGTATCAAGGTGTGGGTATTGACCGGAGATAGGCAAGAGACGGCTATCAATATCGGTATGAGCTGTAAGCTCATCAGTGAGGACATGACTCTTCTGATTGTGAACGAGGAGAGCTCGGCAGCCACACGAGATAACTTGTACAGGAAGCTATCAGCTATACAAGGTCAAACGCATGGTGTGAGCGACTTGGAGTCACTCGCATTGATCATTGACGGGAAGTCACTGACATACGCACTGGAGCCGGAGATGGAGAAGATGTTCCTTGACCTGGCAGTCATGTGCAAAGCTGTCATCTGTTGGTGAGTATGCCCATGATTGGAGACATAACAGAAGATACTAAAACATACCTACAGCCGTGTCTCTCCATTACAGAAAGCACTGGTCGTCAAGCTGGTCAAGAGACATCTCAATGCTATTCTACTGGCCATTGGGGACGGTGCTAACGATGTCTCCATGATTCAAGCCGCTCATGTCGGCGTGGGCATAGCAGGAGTTGAAGGTTTGCAGGCAGCTCGAAGTGCAGATATTGCCATTGGTCAATTTCGCTACCTCCGAAAATTACTCCTCGTGCATGGGTCTTGGAGTTATTATCGCATCAGCAAGGTCATTCTCTACTCTTTTTACAAGAACATTGCCATGTTCATGACGCAATTTTGGGTATGTCGTTTCCAATCCTATTCTCGCACCAACCTCGACTAACTCAACCAGTACTCCTTCCAAAATGGCTTCTCCGGCTCCGTCATCGACGAATCTTGGACTCTCTCCTTCTACAACGTCCTCTTCACAGTCTTTCCTCCCTTCGCTCTCGGCATCTTCGACCAATTCGTCTCTGCTCGCCTCCTCGACCGATATCCCCAACTCTACGCCCTCTCCCAACGCAGCGTTTTCTTCCGCATGTCCGCCTTCTGGTCTTGGGTTGGCAACGGCTTCTACCACTCCCTCATAATCTACTACATCTCCGCTGCCATCTATGGCGGCGATCTGGTACTGTCTGATGGCACAGTCTCCGGGCACTGGGTCTGGGGTACGGCGGTGTACACGTCCGCGCTTGTAACTGTGCTGGGCAAAGCCGCGTTGAGCGCGAACACCTGGACGAAGTATACCGTCCTCGCCATTCCCGGCTCCTTACTCATCTGGCTTGGCTACGTGCCCATCTACGGTACCGTCGCTCCACGCCTCGGCTTCAGCACAGAATACCGTGGCGTGCTGGGCCACACATACCCGAGCTTGGTCTTCTGGCTCACTGCACTTCTGCTGATACCCGCGCTCTGTTTGCTGCGCGACGTGGCGTGGAAGTATGCCCGCCGCATGTACGCGCCTTTGTCGTATCACCACGTCCAAGAGATTCAGAAATACAATGTACAGGATTATCGGCCGCGTATGGAGCAATTCCAGAAGGCGGTCAGGAAGGTTAGGCAGGTGCAGAGGATGCGGAAGCAGAGGGGATATGCGTTCAGTCAGACAGACGAGAGTCAAGCAAGAGTGCTGAATGCGTATGATACGACAAGGGAGAGGGGAAGGTTTGGGGAGTTGAAGGCGGATGAGGGGGAGGAGGGCCCGGTACAAATGGTGAATGGGAATGTGAATGGGGCCAAAGCGTTTTCATATTGAGATGAGCATGGGAGGCTTGCGCCGAGGGTGGTGTGATTTGGCGATAGTGATGATTGGAATTGCATTTTTAGTCGAACAAAGCTGTCCCACTGGATATGGTATCTCCTCGGGGACTGTCCTCACTGCTTCATCGTCAGTGTCACTCAGATATGATCGATGGTAGAGACTAAAGAGTGAGTGAGAGGAGGCTGAGATGTGGCTCACAACGGACCTATACCCGGCTCGCCCTGTCTCTCTCCAATGGACGAACGCACGAAGCTGACAAGATACTTGGACAACGAAGACGAAAAGTGTAAGACGATAACGTATTTCTGCCTCGCACTGTACAGATGCTACACACCTGCAAGATGGAAGCCATCGACGGAACGTGCTCAAAGAACGCTCTTCAAAAAGCTTCGGACTCAGACCCGGAACGATCGACAGCGGTTCCTGGTTGCTACGGCAGCATCAGTATTGATAATCAACATTAGACTTCGGCGATATCTCAATCTACGTGATTGAATGCCATCATCTCTCTGAATTTGACCATCACACGCGCAGTTGCTGCCCTGCTTCGAGGTCTCACAATGCCGCCCAAGATGGCGCATCCTCAACCCTCGCGCATGCACTTTGCAGAGCAGCGGACTGTCAATCCTGTACAAGACACTGACAACGAAGACGCCCGCTCCGAAGCTCCATCCTTCAGCGGGCTGGCAAATCACTGGAGTACCTTGCGCTTGCTTCACTCCGACGGCCACACGAGTCCTGTGAGATCGTACGTTGAGCTCCTATAGTCCGACCGCACTCATATTGACAAGTGCTAGACCAAGTCCTCTTCAGAAATCCTATCAACCCGGCCATGTGCGCACAACCTCTGCACTAGACGGGATTCCAATTATACCGCCACCAGAAAGAGAGTCACTCAACTACATGCCACCACGATCACCAACGCGCGTCAGCGCAGCTTCGCGACCGTGGACACCTTCACAGCACGGCAGAGACTGGATCAGACCGCCTGCATCAGTTGTCGCGTACGAACCTGCGGAAGTCAACGGTATACCAAGACCAGGAACAACGTCCTCTCTGTATGGAGGATCTCCAAAACGACCACTACCACCTGCGCCATTGTTCTCTACCAGCAAGCCACCATCGATAAACTTCACTGCGGAGGATGAACCGACGCGCCCAATCAGAGAAGACGAAGACGACATGGAAATGGAGAAGATAGATATTGACGATGATGATGTCTTTGGAAGTCCAGAAAAACAATCACTACGACCCACTCTCCACCAAGCAGATAGCCAGCTTTCCTTCATGTCCGAGTCGACATTCACAGAAGACTTGTATGCGAAATCCGAACACTTTGGCGCAGCTCCAGAAGGAGCACAATCACGACGAGGAGCACGAGAGACACACATGGAAGAGAAGGAAGTCAGACTTGTCAATGGAGAGCTCATCCTCGAATGCAAGATCCCGACCATTCTTTACAGCTTTCTCCCATACAAGAATGCCACAGAGTTCACGCATATGCGATATACCGCGGTGACCTGCGATCCGGATGAGTTTTGCGAAAGAGGCTACAAGCTGCGACAGCAGATTGCGCCCACGATCCGGGAGACTGAGCTGCTCATTTGCGTCACAATGTACAACGAGAACGAGCTCGATTTCACAAGGACAATGCATGGTGTCATGAAGAACGTTGCGCATTTCTGCTCGCGCGCAAAGTCGAGAACCTGGGGTGAGGATGGCTGGGAGAAGATTGTGGTCTGCATTGTCTCGGACGGGCGTAATGCTGTTCATCCTAGGACACTCGATGCACTTGCAGCGATGGGTGTATATCAGAGCGGTATTGCGAAGAACTTGGTCAACCAGAAAGAAGTCACAGCGCACGTCTACGAGTACACGACACAGGTTTCACTAGACCCGGACTTGAAGTTCAAGGGCCGTGAGAAGGGTATCATGCCTTGTCAGCTCATCTTCTGTCTGAAGGAGAAAAATGCGAAGAAGCTCAACTCTCACAGATGGTTCTTCAATGCTGTAGGGAAATCACTCAATCCGAACGTCTGCATCTTACTCGATGTCGGCACAAAACCAGGCGACAATTCTCTCTATCATCTTTGGAAAGCTTTCGACAATGACTCCAATGTGGCAGGTGCAGCAGGAGAGATCAAAGCTGGCAAGGGCAAGGCGTGGCTGGGTTTGCTAAATCCGCTCGTTGCATCTCAAAACTTTGAGTACAAGATGTCGAATATCCTCGACAAGCCTCTGGAGTCTGTGTTTGGTTACATTACTGTTCTACCTGGAGCGTTGAGTGCTTACCGGTTCCACGCTCTACAGAACGATGAGACTGGCCATGGGCCATTAAGCCAGTACTTCAAAGGAGAAACGTTGCACGGTCAAGATGCGGATGTGTTCACAGCGAACATGTATCTGGCTGAAGATCGTATCCTATGCTGGGAGCTGGTCGCCAAGAGAAACGAGCGCTGGGTGCTGAAATATGTCAAGAACTGTACAGGAGAGACTGACGTACCTGGTAAGCTGAACCTCGACTCATCCTACTCATCCTTCTCATACTTTGCTAACACGAACAGATGCTTTGCCGGAATTCATTTCCCAGCGCCGAAGGTGGCTCAATGGTGCTTTCTTCGCAGCTGTCTATTCATTGCTGCATTGGAAACAGGTCTGGAAGACTGATCATAGTGTCGGTCGGAAGATCCTCTTGCATATTGAGTTTTTCTACCAGTTCATCAGCTTGCTTTTCACTTTCTTCTCCCTGGTATGTTCAAGCTCCAAGTGTTCAATTGAGACATTACTAAGACTCGCAGGCTAACTTCTATCTTACCTTTTACTTTGTGGCTGGATCACTTCGCGATCCGACAGTCGATCCATTCGGCCACAATATCGGTACATACGTATTCTACATTCTCAACTACTCCTGTATCCTCCTTATTTGCATGCAATTCATCATCTCGATGGGCAATCGACCACAAGGGTGAGTTCAGACAAGCCATCTTCAAAATATCACAACTGACATATATCGTAGAGCAAAACGCCTCTTCATGTCCAGCGTGGTCGGCTACGCCATCATCATGGCATACACAACGTTCGCCGCACTGTACATTGTCATCCGCGAGCTGGTCCAATCCCGCACTGTACAAATTGGCAATAACGTCTTCACGAACATTGTCGTTTCCACTCTTTCAACTGTCGGATTGTACTTCATCATGTCCTTCCTCTACGCGGACCCGTGGCACATGTTCACATCGTCTGCTCAATACTTCATGATGTTGCCATCATACATTTGCACACTACAGATTTACGCCTTCTGTAACGCTCACGATGTCACATGGGGTACTAAGGGCGACAATGTTTCAAGCTCAAATCTCGGTGCTGCTGTAGGTGGTGGCAAAGGCACCGTCAAGATGGACATGCCCTCCGAGCAGCTTGACATTGATTCTGGTTACGATGAGGCCCTTCGCAACCTCCGCGACAAGATTGAGCCACCGGCAAAGAAGACGTCAGAATCTCAAATGCAGGAAGACTACTACCGTGCTGTCCGTACCTACATGGTTGTAGCCTGGATGATGTCGAACGCTATCCTCGCCATGTCCATTTCGGAGGCATACTCGGGCACTCATGTCAGCAACAACGTCTACCTCAAGTTCATCCTCTGGTCCGTCGCCGTCCTCGCCCTCTTCCGAGCGGTGGGCAGTGGGACGTACCGCATGATCCAGCTGATCCACTGGGTTGCGGAGGGCAAGAACAGGTGGGAGATGAAGATGAATGAGAATGAGACGTCGACGAGAATTTCCGGGAGCAGTAAGTGGAGCATGCCGAGTTGGGGAGGAGGGAGCTCGGGAGGAAGTAGCTGGATTAGCAGCAAGTTGAGCACGAAATTGTAGTTATGAGAAGGGACCGGGGCATGGGATTGGGAAATGGGATCGGCGTTGGGACAGGGAACTGTCCTCAAAAATTGGTGAAGAAGCATTGCAAGGTGTTTGGAGCATTTGGACACGGTGTAGATACCCCTAGGGGCAGAAGTCGAGGTAGTTAGATCAAATTGAAGTTATAAGATACCAGAGACTTCCATTCAGCTCGCGGCATGCTTCAACAATCCTGTCCACGGGCATGATTCGTGACAGTCACGTGACTGCTGTGGATCGACATTTCACAAATATGAAACAACTTGTATTCTGGACTGTCAATTGACTTTGTAGAACAATAGCGGATCGAGCAAGATTTCGAGAGGTCAACCTTCGGAAGCAAGGCCCAGGATCTCTCAACCAGATCGAGTTCGAGATCTGCGGCTTCTGGCTGCCCGCGCCCACAGCATTCAAGTATATCGGCATAAGCCACTTCTACCGCCATCATGTCGAGCAAAAGATTATCACCCACCGCACACCTACTTCGCCAGTCACGCCTCTTCTCGCTGCCTCCGCCACTACCAAGACCAGCGAACGACCTACTCGGCCATGTCCAGTCAAATGCGGTCTCTGACACCGCAAGTCTACCACATCCTATACAACAAGCAATCATGACGACACCACAAGGTCTGGCGCGAGGAGACTGGGGTCTGAAACGATCTTTACCGCTGAAATCGACTACGAACACATCGACGCCACTATTCAGAATCAATGCAGTGGACACAAGAGAGCACATCACGGACTATGATTCCGCTTCAGATCTAACACTTACGCTGAGGAAAGTGCACGAACTCAATATGCCCGTAACGGACAAGCACAAGACTGTTGAATCACTAAGCGTCTTCGAAGATAAGATAGATAACACGGATCCTGACAGGGCAAATCGAGCAGATCCCTCGAGTACTAGGTGGAAGTTCAAGGGGCCCTGGGTTGCTGGCATGACGCAAGGCGACTTCGAGGCATATGTCTCAAAGGAGCTCAAGAAGAGGAAGCCTGAATTTATGGCATTCCTGCGCGAGCACCGCAAGCAACAACTGGGCAGCGAACGCCGGGCCGCAGCACGTACAGAAGGTCAAGATGTGTCAAGTGTCGCCGATGCGGAACTAACAGAGCAAGACATGGCAGACTTCATCAAGTCACTGCGCCAGGACTACAGCCTCAGTTCTCAAATGGCCGCCCTCATCGGGCGATTCCTCGATCTACCTACACTTCCGTATGTCTCTCGGTCCAACGTGGTTGCCGCGTATGAAGCTGCCGAGAAGCCGCCGCCAACGACACACCCCTCAGCTGGTCTAACATACCTCCGCTCAAACGCCTTCCTCGACAATCATCCTCTGTTCGGTCCCCTCGCACGACACGCACCCGCTGAGGCACGTATCCTATCCAGCCCCATCAAAGGTGCTTTCGTAAAAAGCCACCAAGGCAAAATCGGTGTAGCAGGTCTTGTTGCAAGTCCGCCACAAGACGGAGGCAGAATTCGTGCTGTTCCAGCTTCGAAGGAATTGGACGAGATGTACGCAAACAATGCGAAATCTGCACAGATTGATGAGAGGGGCACTACGATCGGCTTGTCTACGCCGGGTGGAAATCGTATCTGGGTTGAGCCGACGAAACTCACGGTTGATTCGCGTGGACGCGCTCAGCTTACTACGATGAATCCGCTCAGGGCGGCTGTGCATGTCAAGGAGGGGAATGTGGATGTGGACTTAAGGAATGTGGGGACTAGGACGATTAGCCCGGTTGGCACTGTGGCGACACACAGAGATGCGTTCAGTCAGCCGCTAGACAGGCCACGGAGCAGGCAGCCTGAGGAGGATGAGGATGATAGTCAGAGTAGTGGTGTGAATATTCTGAGGACGCTGGAGGAGACTTCGCAGAGGAGCAGGGGCGCGCCACGAAGATATTAGAGCGTTGAATGGTAAGAATCAGAGCATATAGAGCTCAGGCAGCATGATACAGATTGCTCGAGTTACTATCTCTTGATCCTTCTCTCTTCTCTTTCCATTACGAAACTATGCATTACTCCAAACAATGATCTGTGGTCCCCATACTTTGGCTGGAGTAATAGGGCTGAATGAAGTGGGCCTTTCGTAGACGACCACCACTGCATGTCTACGAGAACCCTCTTGTCCAGGTTAAGGCGACCACTTTATCCTGCAGTCGAGAAACTGTATCACCATACTCTTGCCAGGTTAGAGACGTCTGCATGGTGAAGTTGGCGTGCGCACACCTGAAAATACCCAAGTGAAGGCACTTTCGTTTCGTGTTTCGAAGTAACTCAGAAACAATGGCTATGGCCGCCCCAGCCGCCCCAGTCGCAACAATGGAAAGCTCACCAGACCTCCCCGAAGTCATCGGTCGTCCCCCGGACGGCGTCCACGACACTCTTCAGAAGACATTGGACTTCCTCTCACGCTGGGGCATCTCTGCCGGTAAGCCAAGAAAGCGGAGTGTCCTAACTTACCCTCTACGCTCAGCGAGCTGACGCTCATCCTAGGATTCGAGCTCGTGCGCCAATACCCAGGCAAGAAAGCCCAGAACAAGGATGGAGATTACTGCTGGTACCCCTGCTTCTGCAAGCATTTCAGTCACAGCAGACCACACCAAGGACGCAAAACACCAGGCCGAAGCGATGAGAACCCTGTCGGCAGAAAGCAGAAGAGCAAGAAGACGGGGTGTCCAATGAAGATCAAGATATGTGCTGTCGACAAGCTGAATCCCGCGGGCGCGTGGTATATCAAGGATTTGGATCGCAATGTGCACAATCATCCGGCGGATGATCCTGCGAGTTTGGCGGGGCTGAGGCGGACGACGCATACGCCGGAATTGCTGGCGTTCATCAAACATGAAGCTGAAGCGGGCAAGGGAGTTGCTGCTATCTACAGTACCATTCAGGAAACGGAAGGGTTCAAGGATATCATGCTCACGTCGCACGACCTGAAGAATTACATTACGAAGTTCAAGGCAGAAGGCGGGTTCTTCTACAAGCCGCAGCCACAAGTCGAAGCAGCGCCCCGACCACCTCGACCCTATATCCCCGGGATGGGCCGCCCACCTGCCTCTATGATCACTGCTCCCGCGCCGCCCAGTGTCCCTGTACCAAACGAACCCAACGCGACGGCAATCCTGCAACAACTACAGGCCGTGATACAATCCCAGCACGAACAGCAACAAGAAGCGATGCAGATGCAACGAGAGCAGGCCCAGATAATTCAGCAGTTGCTACGCGCACAGCAGGAATTGTTGCAGCAGATCAGGAGGCCACAGCAGGTGCAGGTGCAGCAACAGCCGCAGTATGCACCGGCGTACAATACGCAGGGGTATGGGCAGCCGACCATGCAGCAGTTGCATGGGATGCATCCGCAGCCTTGATCTTTGGGATGGCTTTAGGTTTATCGCAAATATCGAACAGGTCTCGGACCCTTGGGCCTTGTGTCGCTGGCAAGATGCAAAGAGGCTACGTCTAGCAACAGACTCAGACTGTTTCAGTAGCGAGTCCAACACGAGATGCCGAACGCGAATCTCAGGAGCTCGGCAACAAAATCTAGCCCTTCGCGCTGGATCCTGAAAATCATGTTTGTCAGCCGCAAGTAGTATGGTACGTCCTTCCTGTTCCTCGCAGTCATACTGATCGTCCTTTTGCTGACCTTATACCAGATCGTACCTTTCCCATCCATTGCACCAGAGTGTGCATGTAAGTCTGGATAAAACTGCCCAGGCACCCGCCGCAGGATCTTCTAGTTCTGTGGTGTGACTGTATATCATATCATGCAAATGTAAATTGTATCAGGAATCGACTGAGGCAGCATGAGTGAGGGTATCCGGGAATGAGCGATATTGGAGTCGCATGCTCTCAAGATGGAGGTGCAGAAGATTGATATCAGTGGGAATAGGAGCGAAGATTGGACAGCCAGAGGTGGTGCACAATCATAGAGAATCATGTTCGAGGACAATGAAGATGCTCGTATACCATGCAATCCTGCTATCGTTCAATCTCTGCCCAACCTAACAAGCCAAACCCCCGCCCCAGTCCATCGCACCCTGTACCCTCTACTGCTGATCAATCTCCAACTCATCCGCCTTCTTCATATCAATTTCCATCTCCTTGCCCTCCACCCTCCTATACAAATCCCTCACATCATCCGTCGTCGTCTCAAAATGGCTCGTCGCATCATAACTCCTACTGATATACACTCCATCTCCATTCCCACTCTCCAACGGCTCGTAAATCGGGATTGGCGGACCAATGAAGCGCTCCTCGATCTTGCCGAGACGCTCCAGACCGGGGGCCAATTCTAGGTGATGGTTGGATTTGGTTTCGGCGATCGTGGAGACAATGGCGATGTAGTAGCCTTTGGGGCAGACGTTGTGGGCGGAGGAGACGACGGCGATGTAGATGTCTGGGAGAAGGTTAGCTGCTGATGGGAGAAGGCGTGAGTGTTTGGGACAACGCACCATTCTTGCGGCCGACCTGCGATTGCGGTAGAATCAGTTGCAGCGAGTCGCTGTTGTCTGTGTTTGCAACTGGGTGGTTCAGGATACAGATCGCCTTAAGCAGATGCCCTGTCACCTGTGTCTTCTTGGGGAAGTAACTCGGATCCGCAATAATCTTCTTCGCCTTCGTCTCGAACGTCATGCTCTTGTCCTCGTCGCCGCGCTCATGCATCGTCGCCTTGATACCAGAGACTCTGTTTCCGTCGTACTTGACCTCGTCAATGTCTGTATTGAGCATGTACGTGCCTCCATAGATGGCGGAAAGGCGGGCAAAGCCCTGCGGGAGCTCGCCGAGTCCGTAGAGAGGGTAGATGTATGGGGATTTGCCGTAGCGAGCCATGGAGTTGACGTACAGACGGATGCGCTTGACGGCGTCGACGGCTTGGCCGCGCGAGGTGAGGTAGTCGTCGGTCGTGTAGAGAGCCATGGAGTGGCCGATGAAGTCGCGCGTGCCGGCCTCGAGACCGAACTTGTCGTAGACCTCTTTCATGGTGGCTTGGCCAAGCGCCATGCCTAGCTGGTGTCAGAGCTATCTGCTAAGAATCCGTGTCTAATTTGCCCGACGTACCATAGAAGGTGGCCGGATCCCTCTCATTGAATGCGCCAACCCACTCAAGGAACTTCTTAGCTCGTCGCTTCTCGAAGAGACCCATCAATGGTGACCGTAGAGCTTCTCCTGCATCCGACGGCACTTTGGCAACTGTGGCTCTTGTCCCCGCGCCAACCTGCACGTAACTGCCTGCGATCTGCCTGAACTCGAGATATCGTGTGACATCCGTCGAGACGAGGATATTCGTGAGCTCGCCATTTGCCATCATCAGCTTAGGCACGAGATCAATGTTCCAGTCGTTTGCTCGACCGTACTTCTTCCATGGCTCCTCGCCTGGGGCAGCGTTGCCGTACTTCTTGAAGAGCTTGTGCTTATGAGTATAATGCGTAAATACTGGGATGTGACAACGCGCGTACGTATTCGAGGTTTACTGAGGCAGATTCTCTACACTGAATTAGCTGGATAGCTTGGGATTGGCTGACACGCATTACTCACGCTCCGTAGTGATCATTACGGTCGATGTGAAGGACTTTCTGTCCCTGTACACTCAGGATTCTTGCGCCATTTAGTTAAAGATTCATCGCATACAGCTCAAGATGTCACATACCCAGACAGGACACACTCCGTCAAGCCTGTATGGGATGTTAGTCTGTGCAGGCCTCCTCGTGGATTGCAGGCGGGCTGACTGACCTGTGCCGCAGACGACAACGTCGTATTCTGGTGCAATCTCATCCATCGTATTAACAGTGAAATGTTGTATATTGAATGCTAGATGTGGCAACGAACAATAGACACTGATATGGACTGTTTAGCTTGATGTCATGTTGCCCCCGCGTTTACATGTATGGTTAGGAGCAGCACTACCACGGCACTCTCCAGAGTATTCTTGGACATTCATTTCGTAATTGTACAAGGTATCATTCAGACATTCTACCTGTGCTATTCCTACAGATACAGCACTCGAAGCCCCTGCTTGGTGCCGTGCCTCTCGTGCTCCTGATGCCTGGTGTCAGACCCTCATCAACAACTATTTTGCCCAGCTTTCGTCTCTCATCTTCTAACCTCATCATTCGAGCTTTACATGCGCGCCCCTCAGTGAGCAAACACGATCAGGCCAAGCAGCTAGATCGTGACGATGATGAAGACCGGTGGTTTCTCGGTCCGTTCCTCATGGAGTGCCATATTGCGAATGCGAATTGCCAGGCGGTGGTCAGGAGCAATGCATCGATACTCATTCAGTGACGGTCCTTTTGGAAATCGCTGTCAATGTATACTGCCTCAAACTTTGGCTTCTGCACTTAGCGTGGCCTCTAATGGGCGCTTTGCATTAGAGTCATAAGCTGGTCCTTCGCCTGTGAGATCGACGGTCTTGTCATTCATCGCCAGTTTCCGGGCGTGCTCCCACGCATACCATCGTTCTGTCAGGGCGTGCTTGATCGCTTGTTGTGTTTTCCGGACCTGCTGCAAGTCAGCGTGAAGACCGGTATATGGTTCAACAACATCACGAACTGTCTTGTCTCGTTCGTCTGCCTCAAATTGACCATATCCTGCCTTGACTCGTTCCCGTTCTTTTGATGAAGTGGCTATTCTATTCCGCTCCTTTGCGCATACCCACCACAGACTGTGCAGATCTTCCCACGATTTATGCCTTAGTTCTTCTACTGACCACGCACGGCCTAACGAGTATGTTAGCAAGATTGGACCAATACACCTGAAGTGATCATTTCACACCATGGGCGAAGTCTTCCTCCGGTGTCTGCAGTGCTTTCTTCTCGGCTCCAAAGAATCCCCATAGTCCATGATTCGG
>Ga0058698_10000786_pt1 | contig 16025 bp, 14 predicted proteins | sample AgamicAsSfe_FD_67288 | JGI IMG/M metagenome (GOLD analysis project Ga0058698, IMG submission 67288) | Agave microbial communities from Guanajuato, Mexico - As.Sf.e | ecosystem: Host-associated > Plants > Phyllosphere > Phylloplane/Leaf | place: Guanajuato, Mexico | collected 2012-05-30
CATTCACGCATACACTTACACCTGCTCACTAGCGCGCCTGCTTCCACTATTACATAGAACATGTAAGGACTCCAAAAAAACCAAAATGGGGTATCGCAAAAAACCAAAAGGAAAGCCAAGCTGTCAAAACCGAGACACCCGAAGAATCGAGGTTAGAAAAGGGACCAAGCGTCCTGAAAAAGAGTATAATGTCGTTGAGAGCGTTAGAGGTGGTGTGGTGAGGATGCGGTGATTGAGCATGCTAATAATCGGTAGATGTGAGACATGCCGCTGCAGCAGCCAGGTTGCCCATAATCGGCGTGGTCGTGGAGTAGCAAGCCAGCCGATTGCGTGTAGCCATGGCATGGCTTGACAAGCGTGTTTTGTCGTGCCGAGAGACCGGGGCGGTCGCGCCTTGATATGCGACGTAAGGTCTGCCGGCGATAGCTCTGGTGGCATGATTGCTCGGTGGCGTAACAGCGTCTTGAAGATATGTTCGATAAAGATATGGTCGTCCTCATTGAGATCTGCGCCAGCGGTTGGTTCGCTCGATAGATGCTGGCCGATGGCGTTTAGAGGATGCTGTATGTGAGTCCTGTTCGAATCATGTTGCGTATTGGATTGTCCAGTAAGCGATATTTTTGTCGGGACCAATCACTCAATCACCACCTCGTTCCTTCGACTCGTCCACTCCTAACATACGGGACCTTCCCACCAAAGCCCTTGAGCTCACTTCCAAGTGGCACAGGTTCAGCACCTTTGCCATACGGGTCGTACCTTAGAGCCGCCGCCTGTGGGACAGCCTCTCTGAGCCTCAGCTCTTCAGCTTCAGCATTCCTGTTCGGTTGTTGCGGTGCCGCTGCGACGCCAGCGTTCGGGGCTTGTGGTGCTACCGGCACCGAGGTAGTGACGATGCATTGACACGCGGCTGTGATGTCGCCCGGCGATCTGTTTTTGGGGAGCCGAGGTGCGAAGGATTTGAGGTCGATGTTGGCGGAGAGGACCTGGGTACAGAAGGCGGTGGCGGAGAGTGGATCGTAGGAGAGTGTGTCGAAGATTTGGGAGATTGTGGCTGCGTCGCACTGTGGAAAGATGGATGTCAGTATGCTGATGGTCATAGTGGGGAGTGGTGGAGCAGGGAGATTTACCTCTCGAGTGTCGTGTTGGCGACGGCTGGGGAAGTCGATGGGGGAGGCCAGGACTGTGACTGCTAGGAGAGCTAGGAGGGCTGTAGGGAGGAACAACATTGTTGCTGATAGTTGGTAATTGCTTGTAGTGTATTGTAAAGTGCTGTCTATATCGAAGAAGTATTGCTAGTTCTTTCGTCCGGAGTCAAGGAGAGATCAGAGCAAGGTTAAAAGTCGCTGTCGTGTGACGAATTCGATAATGAGCTCAAGCAAGGGCTATGTATGCCCCAGTATATGATCTTGGCGGACGTGATATCGAGCACGCAACTACCCCGGGTACTGAGGCCACTGCGTTACTGGTCCGACGTGATGTGGTGGAATAACAGGGCGCGACAAGGAGACTTTTGATCTTGACTGTTTACTGCTTCGGCGAGAAACTGCGTAAGCGTATGCAGGTGTATAAGCTGGAGACGGAGTGTAGTCGCAGGATCGCAAGCAAGGAGCAATCTGCAGTGAGTAAAGTTGGTGGTGGAGGGAGGCTAAGCGCAACACGGCAGGGCGATGGCGAAAGTATATGAATCTGCAGGAACACACTTGGTAGCTCCTGCCCTCAGCCAATAACGGATGGGGAAATCAAAGGGCAATAGCATGGCACCACAGGTACAGCACCGTCCGTTCTTGTCCATCGTAGACATCTTGCTGCGCAGAGCTGGTTCGGCAACTGGCAAGCCCCAGAGCAACCAGGCCAGCCGAGGGAGGATTTGCTCGATAGGGCGATGGTGTCAGTGGATGGTGAACGAGTGTATGACACTGCGCAGTAGTGAGCTGGGTGAGTCAACGGCTCTTAGCTGTGTGTGTGAAGTCGATTCTCTGGATTCTAGATCCAGACAATGATCCCAGACGACGGGGGAGTGTGTAGAGGTGTGGTATACCAGGGCAAGAAGTCAAAGACGGATAAGCACAGGCACGCCATACCGCTTTGAGGAAAGCGCCAAAGTTCGAAGCCGGAGTTGTGGTCAGGATTCAGGAAGGAAGGATTCGTAGACAAGTAAGAGACTCGACGAGTGTCCATGGAAAATTGCACGTTGGAGTCGTCCAAGAAGTACGAGATTGAGATTGCGTCCTGGCTGAAGATGGTTAGAGGCTCAGCTCTTTCAGCGTCAAGCTAGTCAGCAGTAGTCCTCGGCACCAGCCCTCTGCAGCTAAGCCTTCAGACTCCGCTTGCACGCGAGGAAATCTCTCTTCGCCTCTCCCGCTGTGGATGTTGAGTGGATGGATGGATCGATGGATCGAGCATGTACATGCATAAGGTACCCGTCAGAGTCAACATCGCATATGTACCCCAGACCATGTCGTGACGCCGTCTTTCTCGTATCAATGCGCCTCATGTATCGACGGCCTTGACTACAGTATATTGCATAGAAGACGCAAGAAACTAATCAGATGATGTCTTGACATTTCAGTGTGAAAGGCAGGACTTCGGGCAGACTCGATTCGACTCGATTCAAGCACACACTATGAAGGGCAAGAAGTCTGGACCATCCCTCCATGATCGCTTCCAGCTCACGTGTGTGTCCTGCTGAATCTGCAAGCCGAGCCCGAACCTTGGATTGCACAGCCTTTAATCTTTAGGCATCGACCGATGAACCTGTCTTTACGTTTATTTACGTTTAGGTGACATGCCAAGTCTCTACTCTGTGTCATGGTCACTCATGAATTGGGCAACAATATTAATGTATACATGGTATGCTGTCGCAGCAAAAGTACAAGCAAAAGTACATCGATAAAGGTCCTGGGGGACGATGAGCAAAAAGCACATGGAAGCTCCGGGAGGAAAAGTACTCCCTCGCTACCGTTCAATCCATGAGTACATCTTACCAAGGCTGCCATGTAAGTACAGTAAGCACAGCTCGATACACCTTGTAGATCGAAGAGGCGTTCGAGTAGCGATCATAGATGCGCACAATAGATGCCAGAATCAGCATGCGGTTGCAAATCGCTGATGGGACAGAAGTGCCTCGTCGTGCTCCTGCCTACCGTGCTGAGAGAAAGCGCGCGCACGAGAGAAGTCCTTCATCATCCATCCCAGCTACTACTCGTCTCGCATTATCCCCAGCTTCACAGTACCTTACACATAACAAAAGGAAAGCCTTGTCACAATCCGACATTTCCATCTTTCCCTCCCTACGGATTTATACCCTGTTCCTGTTCCTGTTCCTTTTCCTTCTTTTAGTCCCTGTTCATACATAAACAGCCAAGCAAGTGACACAGTGACACTCCTCCCACCCCTCGGCACCCCCCACCATGACCCGATCGCGATCTGGAGCCACGGCTGGTTTCAAGTTTCCATGTTTCCACTGTCCATGACGTGTGATGTGTACGACACTCATCATCATTCGCTGCTCATCAGCTCGAGTCAAGAATGGAGAAACTGTAGACGGAATAGCAGAACGAAACAGCAGCAGTCAACGGGGTACTTGGGTTCCAAGCACAAGGCAATTCAACGAGAAGCCAAAAGGAGAGAGTGGACAGCAGAGAACAGCGTAGAACTTGCTGGGTAGAACTAGAAAATACATTGGGGCATGAGTCGTGTACAGTCGTTGCCAGTCATTCCAGCCCTTCCTTGAATTATCCCTTAGAACGCCAAAGCCATAGCTCCTGTCAGCATACCTTGATCATCTCCATCACGCAGCATACGCCGGCGGTGGCGGCAGCTGCCTACACACACCCTCCCCCTCCTCCCCAGGCCCATGCCCATGCCCAAGCCCATGCTCGTCCCAAAAGCCCCTTCTGATCGCCCCTCTCGCCTTCTCATCATGCACCTTGTGCGCAATCTCATTTGCCATCTTGACCATCCACGCTTGCTCCAGTATACTGCCCGTGGAAGTACGTTGGAGCCATTCAGGGCGCATTGGCCGAGGTGCTGCAAGTTTTGTAGGCGAGCTTGTGGATGCGCGGGAGGGCAGTGGTGTTAGTGTTGATATTGGTGTTGGTGCTGGTATGGCCGCGGAGGCTGGAGCAGGCTCCGATATTGGTTCTGGCTGCAGTGCCATGAGGCCAGCGCGACGGCCTGAGTGGAGTTTGGGTAGTGGCGAGGGGGCGTCTGAAGGGGCCGAGAGCTCGTGGTGTGCAACTGCTGGGAGGGAATTCGGACGAGCTCTAGGGGTGCGGTCGTTGTCTTCATTGTCAGATACCATGATTTCCTGCAGGCGTCGTGAAGAAGGTGCTTGAATTTGTATATGCTGCGGTGGTTGAGGTTTGCCTCCCGGCCTCTCCGACCTGAAGTGCGGCGGTGTTGCCTTCTTGACTTGCTCGGGACTACTCGGCGGCGTATCGAGCTCGCCCTCTCTGCTCTGATGGCCCGAGTACGAAACCTCAGACGGTGGTGTGAGCGACGACCGCCGGCTCCCATAGCTAGCAGTACTGCCATCCACGCTCGCTGTGTCGTCGCTTGTTGCCGACTCAGTCCCTGTGGATTTGCGCAGATTGACGACCCGATTCCTTCGTTTGCGCTGAGGACCGTGGCTGCGTGATTTTCCAGTTATTCCAGTGGACATGCTTATCTGCGAGCCACCATATGCTGAATGTAATGTCGATACCGATTCAGCGCGCGATCGCGTCTCTTCAGCCGATGCACTGTATACCGACGTGTTCGCACTCAGGGTCGAGCCTTGTTGTCGTGACAGAGAGGCGAGTGTAAAGGTCGGCGTTCTCGTTCCTCCTCCATCCCCTCGTTCCGCTGCGCCAGCCCATGCTCGGAATACAGCATCGCGCATTGGCGGTGTAAACAGAGATAATGTGCGGTGGGAATCTGTCAATGCCGCCAGGTGCAGCAGGTTCTTTTGCGAGAATGTTGCATGCATTTCCGTGTCGTGCTCGGGCGAGAGTGCAGATAGATCTGCCTCATCCAGTGGTCTACCGAATGCATCATAAGGATCCTGCGGCGGGCTTGCTAGCGGATCAATCGCAGGCTCATTACTGTTCTCTTGCTCTTCCCGTTCTTTCTCCTGTTCCCTCGCCTCTTGTTCTGGTGATAACATTCGCAGCGAGAGACGATGAATGATCGCTGGAAGGTCGTCCATGAACAACACTCTCAGCTGCTGCTCGATCTCTTTCTGCAAGTAATCTCTGACGAATGGTATCGAATCGAACGTAGATGAGACCTTCAACGCCTCCAATGGATCATTCCTGAACACCAGCGTTATGCCTTTTGATCTTGAAAACACAAGAATAACAAAACCAGACAGCTTAAACTCAGACAGCGTTATCGAAAGTGGTATCGTCAAGCTCGATGCAGCTGCCAGTGGTTGTGGTGATGCAAAGGACGGCTTCGTGGATAGATATGTATTGAGCGGATTTGCTTGGACTCTTGTTTTCAGCGTCAAGAATGCATCACCAGTATACGACATCTTGAATATGCCGCGGAACCTGTCTTCTGCTAGATCGCCAATCTCCAAGATCTCTAGTTCTGGCGGGATTTGTCCCAGATTCAGCTCCGTTACGATAATGTCGTCGACGATGATGGGCGGTTTTGGTGATTTGTTCAGCGCACTCGTTAGCATGTCTCGCGCTCGCGATGTATCCGCAATGAGCGGCGACCAGTTGAAGTTGAAGGCCATGGTGCCTTTGATTGTGTCCTGCAAAGGTGTGCGCTCAGAGATTGTGCTATATTCTAGACAGTTTTATCGTGTGTCGCGTGCTATCATCTCAAATCTATCGTAAGGCGCAAATGTTCAGGCGGTTGCCGCAAATCAGCAATATAGCACAAATGTCAATCGGCGAAGATTGTCAAGCTATCAGGGTTGCTTTTAGAGTGTTTGCTGCTGTTGTTGTTGTTGTTGGACGTATATAGCATGAAACATAGTGTGCTTCCTTAATCTTCTCGCTAATCCTAGCCCTGCTGTATGGACGGATCGACGGCCCTTGGCAGACCCGACGTCATGACAACAACATATTCATGCAACAGACAAGTGGAATTAACAGAACATGTGTATACAGTCGTGTATGGATTCATAGTCTTCGTCTCGGTCGTGATTCATACATCCACATCGTGCATCCTCAAGAAATCCTGGATGGAAACCTCTGTCTCATTCGCACCTCGTCATCCTGAGGCCTCTCGCAGTTTCGTATCCTATACCATCACTGCATGCCTGAACCCATACCTGGACCCATGCCCATATTCATATGATGCTGCATATGCGGCGGTAATACCGAGCTAAAATCCTGCTGCGACATAGGATGCATTGCCCCCGATGGCACCGAAACATATTGTGATTGTGGCATTAGGTGTTCGAGTCCTGGCTGAATACTGCCACCCATGCTATGATGCATAGCAGACATTGCTTCCTGCAGTTGCCCGAGATGAGGTTCATCCATTACGAGTTCCTCACTGTCGATGTCTTCGCCATCAGAGTTCTGACCATTTAGTAGTGCCTGGACGACTGCGATTTTGTCTTCGATGGTTTGTGTCTTATCAGTGCGTGACCCTACACGGATGTCGGTCTGAATACGAACGACACCACCGGCGTGCAGAAGTGAGTGTGCTTGTCCGATGATTCTCATGACGTCGTCCCATGGTCCCTCTACGTGAGATCAGTTTGTGCTACTAAAACATATCTGACGAGGACATACATACCAACAGTTGTGCCGGCTGAGCTCATAGAGAAGACCAACCCACTCCGCTTCAGCAGTCGCTGTACCTCTGCAATCTCTGCCGATACAGAAGCGTTGCCTGTTCCGATAGGTACCAGACAGAAATCAGCGATACATGCTGAAGGCGTTTGTAGTGAAGGTAGATTGACAGTTTCGCTCGGCGGAGGCGGCATCATGTCTAGAAGTATTATCAGTGCCTGTGCTGATGTCTTGTGAATTACTTTGATAGTCTTACCCCTCCTCCGCTTCGGTGGTGTTTCATAAGGACCATGGTTGTGGCCCGGGTTCTTGACCACGAGCTCCCAGAGATCGGTGGTTGTCTTGATAGCTAGAGCATACATTGGACATTCGCATCTTCGGCTCCTTCTGTTCTTCTTCCTCGTTTCCGGTGTGAGATTGTGAGTGTTGCGTTTGACGCCTGAGCAGCATCAGTGAATTGCGTCCATCTGCTGCAAGACTCCCGACAGCGACATACCATGGCGATCGCAAGCTAGATGCACCCATGTCTTCTGTCCATCAGGATTCGTCTTCGACCGTACCACCACAAGCTTATAGCCTCGAGCCGTAGCGAAGTTGTTTGCCTGGATGAGTAGGTCTTCAAGTGCTGTGTATACAGTATGTGGCGGTGCTTCCATCAAGCTGTTGAGAGTGCCATTGAGTCCATCCACGCTGAGTCCACCATTGAGACTACCGTCCATATTGTGCAGCTCGTCGAGCGCCACACCGTGGCCGTGGCCGAGGCCACCGAGATGATTGTCACCCTCCAGAATGGCTGTAGTTGTGCGGGTAGATTTCGTTATCCAACGTCTGAGCTTGTTGGTCGAGTACTCGAGTTCAAGCTACTATTGCTGCGATGTGATCTACTGTGCATTGAAGCTTGGCCGTTGGAGTGGAGTCTTGTCACAGGGCTGATTTGCGACGACGACCTCATACACAACCTGAGTCTCCGCCGACAGCAGCATCCCACTTCGCTCTCCACACTCATCAAGCGACACAGCAATGGCGTCTGGATATGGGATGAACGGCGGTATGTGTGATCCTATGCTTTCACCGAAAAAGACGCTCTTCTTGCGCAATTCATGCTAACATACAGGCTTCATCCACAGGTCCCGGCCGCTGCTTTCCCTTCTGGCAAGAAGTCCTCGCTTGTTACATGGTCAACACCTCCTCCGAAGACGTCTCCGGCCAGGCGAAATGTGTCCCGGTGCTTGAGGATTACTACGAATGTCTACACCACAAGAAAGAGGTAACATATCTCAGTCGAGACCTCATTCCCGCGACGAATACTGATATGCTCCCTCTATAGCTGGCACGAGCAAGAGCGATGCAAGCCGCATACCGCCAACGCGTGCTCAAGAACCCACGAGAAGACGCCCCGAGCGCACAGGAGATCAAGACACTCGGACTACTGCCGGATCAGAAGCCAGAGGATGTGAACATGAAACCGATTAGCTTTTTACCGCATATCAAGCCGAGCATTGGGTGAAGTGGAGGGAGGGTTGGAGCTGGGCTAGGCAGAGCAGCGAGGGCATGGCCGTTGTGGAATAGCAGAAGAGCGAAAGTATGACAATGTGGTTAGCATACGTTCAGGCGGTGCTCAAATGGACATACTTCTCAGCATGCTCAGCCGAGCCATGTCATGGCTCTTGAGTATGGACAGACATGTCGACCAACCATTGACCTGCGAAGTATGAGAATTGTATCGAATCGAACTAATGCATTAGGCGTATACTTGCTTTCTTACAGCGCTCGTGTTATGCAATGCGATTATACCTGTGAATTATTTGGTCCTGGCAGACTCTGCACTTGAAAGGTGGCCTATGTGAAGTGACAACAGTGCTTTCTTGGGTCATATTGGTGACGATTGTCCACTATGCTACGTATATGATGCTGTGCAAGTACTGTAAGCGAGGCGAGACAAAGTACGTGATGGTATGGCAGGTGGAGTGGAACAATCGATCATAATTTAGGTGTAGATGGCAGTATCCCTCTTTTCAGATCAACTGACCGCACATCCATCCTTCTCTAACGCTGTATCCAAACGCAAATTGTCAAGTATGACATTTTCCTGCTTCCGCCCACCAGCTTCCCCTCTGATTCCATCTACTTCACTCTCCGCATACACTCTCCCCTCGAGCCCACAACTCAACCAGTGAGTTCGCGGTGTTGAGAAGACCCGGCTTCCAACCACCACGCGTGTAAGCTCGTTGGGCCAGACAGACAAGAAACCCTTCTTCCCCGAATCCTAGAATCGGGACGAAAAACCATCACTGCACCAACACGAGCAATATCCTTGTCGCTCGCAACAAGGCAGCTCGGATTGAGTAGCCACAGGCTAGCCAACATGATGGGTAATCCTCGTCATCCCAACTCGTGTATCCAGGAAGTTTCGTACTTCCAGCTGTGAGTATTAATATTGTGCAGACCGGCTGCTAGATAAGAAAGATTGCTGATACACCCGATAGAATCCAGCTGACGATCAACGCCAGATCGGGGTAACCCTGGAGGATACTTGCGAACGTAGTTGAGCGGCAAGCCAGCCTCGAAGACGCTAGGTTGTAACCTCCGGGAAGCGAGGTGAAGTAGATAATGAGAAAGTATGTGCCATAAGAAGTCGTGATAAAATGGCTGAGCCTGCCCAGATTAATCCGCAGATGCTGTTGATATCATATCATATGCCGTGCCAAGAGCCGAGAGATGTTGTACAAGGTGCTGCCCCAAGCGGTCGACGGTAGAGTTCGAAGTCTTAGATGTAATTTCACTCAGCACCGGGCTGAGTAAGAATGTGGTCAGATGTGTCGAAATTTTGTCAAGTCGCCTAGAATGCAGCCTAGGAATAGTGTTACAGTAGTGACAGTCGAAACAGTCAGCTATATCTGAATGGTGTATTGCGGCATCATGTCGCTAAAGGTCCAACCGCAATCGGCATAATCTGGTGCCGTGGCTACTCCGCAATGCTGAACGTAGGATCCAGCTTGTGGCATGAGCTGTAACGTGGTCATGCTTGTGGGTGGACTGCAATACTGCGTGGGCGTGCTGTAAGATTGGCTATACGAAGACGCTGGTGATGTCACATGACTCTTGCGGTGGTCAACCGGTGACCAACCTATAGAGTCAGGCGACATCGGACTTGGTGAGGAACCCAGCATCTGCTGTTGCTGCCAACCTTGGCCTAGTGCCATCATCTGATTTGGTGCCGGCCACCACTGCTGCGCCGAGTCAGAAGGTAATGTCATGAATGGGACTGGCCCGACCATTTCAAACGACTGAGATTGTTGCGGCGCCACCAGTTGGCGGAAGAGATTCACGATGTCGGTCTTGACTTTGTCGCTTCTCCCTTCCAGCAGTTCTCCTGCACCATAGTCATCCAGTATGCCTTCCAATACTCGCTCATCCGTTCTGAAGACATAGCTATTGATCGCTTGCACGAAGTCTTCCTGTAACTTCCTCAATTGTGCCTGCTTCTCTGGCCAGTCCCATGTCGTCGCAGCGCAGTCAACCAGATAGATGTTCTTGTAGTAGTCAATAAGCGTTGCAATCGTCGTTGGCGCCAGCTTGAATGCGACCTCATGTTGAGACACCATGTCGATATGCACAATGTATGCTTCTATGTGTACCATCTTGCCATTTGCCAGAGCTGCAACCATCGGATTATCATTTTGCAACAGTTGCGACGCAGGCGCCTTGGGTATGATGAAGGCCGCAAGCAACCAGGTGGCAGCTGTTCCTGCCAGAGTCTCCGCAAGGTATCTGGTGATCTGGGGTGCACTGTTCAGAGGTCGTCTGTTGACACGACTGATGCCTTTGAGCGTATCTTTCAACCACTGTTCGGCTCTTGTGGGCAAGACGACCGTTGGTGCTGTCCGTGGTGCAAAGGCCGCCGCGCTCGCTGGGAGTAAAGTGGGGGGCATGATGATTTTCGCTGTCGACGACGACTCTCCTCTTCTCCGGCTCTGTGCGCCCCTCCACGTAGGGCGTGGAGGAACGTTGGGTGAATTGAAAATCTGTGATTAATAAGAATGCGCGACAAAAACAAAGATAAATGAGTAATGAGCAAGCAACGAGGGAAGAAAGCGCGATTGTATGAGGGAGGCCTCTGGAGAGGTGTGAGTGGATGAGAGGAGAACGAGATGTGAGGCGGGACCATGGAAGAATAAGGCCGATTTATGTGGAGCAAGTGATAATCCTGTCACGTGAAAGGCTGAACTACGAGGCTGTTTGCCTGCATGCATTTAGCTTCCTGTCGTCCATTTAGACACAAGTCCTGGAAGTGAGCCAGGCGTCGAGCTTGACTCTTTCCGGTGTAGTGTAGTAGCAATACAAGTCGGACGGGAATAAACGTCAGCTCAACGAAGACCTCAAAGTACAGTCAGATTCAGCGGCATCTCGTTCACAAGTTAACAAGGACCTCACCCTCTGTCGTCTTACTCTTCCTCAATCTAACCTGCATGCTCAACTTACTGCTCTTACAACTACGCCACAGCAGATCCTATGCTTTCAAAGACTGCAAAGCAGCGCTGGCCTGCGCCAAATCACAATTAACCCAGTAGCATTCCTCCATCCTCAGTTGCTGCCCTAGAACCGCGAACGTGCGAATACTCGCCTCATTCTTCGCATCAACGTCTACGTGAAACACGCGGGCTTGGTCCGCCTCGCCCTTTCCATCCATGCTCACAAATTCCGTCGGCCAATTCCTCTCTAGCAGTAGCTGCACCACCTTCCTTGCTAAGCCCTTTTGACGCCATGCTGGTTGCGTGTGCAGCGAGCGTACTGATCCATAGCCTGTCAGAAACACCCATGCCACCATTTTGCCCGGCTGGATTTCATTCCCGTTCGTCGCCTCGCCATCATGGCCAGCGCCGTCATCCCCAACGAAACGTATTGCAGCGGTCTCGCAGCCGGCGAGGACACTCACGTCCCTCACCAACGGATTTTCCTGCATGACGATTACATAGTCCTCCGGGGTAATAGTGGAGTACTCAAGGTACGAAGGAAGTGGGGGAAGCGTGCCGGCTGCACGATAGGAGAAAATGTATTTGTTGTACGGGTGAGATGGCAAAGCCAGGGACGAAGGAGGAATGACGGGATGGGAGCCTGCGGACAGAAGATGAGCGGTCGTGATGTGTAAATGACCTGCGAATAAAGGATCTGTTGAGGCTGCTTCGCCGGAGGTTGGAATCTCTGATCCGGCAGTGTGGTGGAGAGTAGCTAGCGTTGCGAACAGTTGTTGAGTCGCAAGATGAGTTTCTGATGGTGAGAGAGGTTGCTCATTGCATGGTGGCGGACGCTCGAGGGACGAGTGGATGTACAGATTGAGGCCAGGTGGACCCGCGCGATCGATGCGAGCAACACAGAAGGTCCGTGGGAGAGTCGTGCTGGTGACAGGGAAGGTCGCGTAGATGCTGGAAGTCGGAGATGTATGCTGCCATTGAAGGGACCTGATGAAGTATAACGCTGTGGTAATTTGAGGAAAGAAAAGGGAGGCCAACTTTCTGTATTCGCTAGGCGGGATGAGGTAGACTGGCATGTCCGCCATGGTCTCCCGCTCGTTCGGGGAGACTCTGGTGAAACTTCGACACTATGTGGTAGTTCCCGACCACAAGTCTAGAAAACCCTTGTGGGGAGTGCCGCAAAGATTCTGCTCCTACTTTCGTCCTGTGACAGTGGTGCTCTTCTGCTTATTGTGGTCGTGAAATTGCTTAAAAGATTGTATCACACGATCACGATCACAGTCACCTACTTGCTATCTTGCCTTCTCTTGTTGAGCCATATGTACTCTTACAAAAAGCCATGCTGAGTCAAAAGGATACCTCGAGAGCAAAATGTGCGACGACATACCGAATAGGAAGCTGGGACGCCCCCACTCTGTATACCAAGATCTGTCGGATTCTTCAAGGGCTTTCTTGCTGACGATGTATCGCCAGTAGTTGTAGCATACTCCAGTCCATCATCCTGTGTCACTGTCTACTGGAAGGCTTACTTGCCGACGGCAAAAGTCGCGTTGTAAGGCCACGGATGTCACGCATCGTTTGTGATCGCCGAGGTCTCTCTCCGGCATCCCATGTCCCGATTGTTCGGTGCCATTGAGCTTTACTACTCGGACATTCTGCTCGCGAGTCTTCTCATCTTCACATCACGATGCCATCCTGGACTGAGTGAAAGCGTTGCTAAATCTACTTCGAGGCGAAGGTGAAGGTCAAGGTAGAGTAGTAAGGTAGTTCATCACCATCTCATGTAGCCCCGGGACCGTTAGTTCTACCATACCCCACATACGGTGATCAAAAGCCTAGCCAGGCTTAAGCCTTTCAACCCTAGTATGACTTCTCGACCTACACTCCGACCGTAGACTCGGCGGCGGTAGTCTCTTACTGTCTTGCTTTCCCTCCTGGATCTTCATCTTTCATACGCTCAATGTCGTCGCCGCTAGCCGAGGATGCAGGTACGAGAGAATGCTTTCTTTGTTGTTCGAGCTTTCTGCTCTTGGCCGCCATCACCATCACATGCTCTACAAGTCAGCACCTGGCTTTGTTGTGTTTACAGTACAGTGCAAAGTCAGAAGATCACCAGCCTGCTGACGCTGCACTGCTGCGGCTTGTGTTAGTATTAGTGATGGGGGCGCTCACCACGCTCAGACTCTGCCCCTCCACCTAAAAACTCGCATTGCTCCGCCCTGGTCTCAGTCTGCCCTGATATTTCAAACACTATCTCACGTCCTCTTCCAGAGCCACAGCTACCTCCCGCCAGCGGCGCACGCCGGTCTAAGGCTCCATCTACAACCTTTGCTCCAATCACAAAGACCCGAAGCGCAATCGACTTGCGAAATCGTCAGTCATCTACCGGCGTTTCCCCTCGAAGAAGCAGTATCACGTCTTTGGGTGACATCGACGAATACGTGCCTACAAGGTAGTCTCAATACTTTCGAGACCTTAATGTCCCCACGCTGATGACTGTCGTACTTCTGTAGTCGAACAACGAGTTTGCAAGAGCATGAAGGCACGATCAACCCGTCTGGACTTCACCGAATTCGCCCGCCTCCGCGACGCCTTCCCTCACGCCCTGCCGGCTCAAGAGTCCATTCTCGACAGTCCACGATGACCATCAGTCTCGCCCGTGCCGAATCTATGCCCGAACAATCACATCCTACATCGCCCTCGATCATGTCCGGCGAATATGTAACACGCTTTCCAGCTGAGTCGTTACACTCGTTCTCGTTCTCGCAAAAGACGGAGGAATATGGACATACGCGGCAGAACATGATAAAAAGGTCGATGGACTTCATGAACAACAACAAGATGGGAGGCTTCATGGCAGGTGGTGGCTTCAATCTTGCAAGCGCACAGGCAAAGGTTGCAGGAGATCTGGAAGTCCAAAGCATACTTGAAGCACTCAGTAAGACTGTAGTGTCCCCTCGGCTCCAAACCCAGACAGGCTTGGGATTGACCATGGGCGCTGCGACCGGACCAGCCACGACATCAAACGAGAACGTATTTGAGAGGGACTTTGTGCAGAGTCCAACAATCATTGAGCAATCAGAAGATTCAGGCGAGGAACAACGGAACAAATCACAGCACGATTTATCACTATCTACCAGTCGGCTACAGCCACCAGAAGTAGCTATACAGGCGCCTTCACCACAAAAGCTTTCCGAACCAGACTCTTTCGGCAGTGCGCCACAGCGAGGCTTTCTCAAACGAACATACACAGATATAGACTCAGTACTCCTACGGAACAAGCTAGCTGACGTGCTTGAACAGCCTTACATCACTAGCGAAACCGATCTCTCATCCACATCGCCGATACCTTCTTCTGCCGCCTTCTCTCCACCACTTACTGGCGCATTTCCTACCTTTGCACCACATGCACACGGCCGAGCTGCGCCAAACACACAAGCTATCTTTACCACGACATCTGAAGCTCCTTGGACACTTAATGCCGCTAATGATCTTGCATGTCTTATTTTTGGAATTACAAAAGCAGAATTGAGGAAGATCGGAATACTGGAAATGGTGCGGGAAAATAAGAGAGCATGGCTTGAGAAGAAACTCACCACCGTACAACAATCCGCAGCTGCACCTGTATCGCTGAAACCACAACCTTCACCCTCCCCAAGTACGTCGCCACTCGGTACCGGGAAGACTGCTGCACTACTCAGCAAGCCACCATCACGAGAAACTGCTCGTTGGAAAAGAACACAATCCGATCAGCCTCTGAAGCCAAATAGAGACGTCACACCAGAACCGGAGTCGCGTGAAGAGGAACCAGTCGCGAAACCACGTCAAGCACGCGGCGTGCTCATGTGTGGTGAAGTCTTGCCAATTCAGAAACGAAATGGGACATCTGGTTCCGCAGCGGTCTGGGTGCAAGAAAAGCAGGGCGCAATCATCTGGGTACTTGAGGAAATAGCAGAAGACGTGGCTTACATCACTGTCGACGAAACAGGATGTGTGTTCAAGTCTGCCGGCGAGATAGAAGCTATATGGGGCATGGATCGCTTGCGTCGTGGCATGGACATAAAACGCTTGATACCAGGAATACCTCGACTCAAAGAGACGAATACAGGCGCTTTAGATTATGATAAGATTGCGGATCTTCGACGATTTGCTGTGAGAACAGCGAATGATATTAGCGTTCCTGTCACAATCGATCTGCTCTCTGGCGAATCCACAATCAGAGTCTCCAGCTTTCCACATATTGCGGGCATGATGGTGGTCTCAGCTTCTACACTTCGCATAACAAGCTCTAATGGACCAATATCAGAAGCCTTATTCGGCCGTGTTCCCAATGGTCTGCCAGTCACTGAGATCATTCCTGGGTTCGACAAGATGCTCCAGCTGCTTGTTGAGGAGGACAGGGTTCAAATTGTAGAAGGTATGGTGGTGCCAGAACAGAACTTCCGCAGGGCAAAAGCAGATCTAGCTATGCGAGAAGGCATTGCTGATGCCGCAGGTATGTTCTCACAATCGAGTGGTTTGCCTGCTATACACCGCGATGGGTCCCAGATCATGATCGATATCCAGATGCGGGTGGTCAAGAATGACGCTCTCGGCCAAAGTATGGATGATACTATTGCAGAGGAAGTGGCCACCCGCCCTGACTTCTACCAATACAAGCCAAGATCTGGGGTGTTATATGCTCTTTGGGTCACCTACTCCCGGCTGCAGCACGCCATGATCCATGGCACGACTACATACGCCCCTGCAATATCTCGACCACCGAGTCCTCCTCGACAACCAAAACCCGTTGCCGGCGTCGTGCACAACCATGTCG
>Ga0058698_10000787_pt1 | contig 16024 bp, 8 predicted proteins | sample AgamicAsSfe_FD_67288 | JGI IMG/M metagenome (GOLD analysis project Ga0058698, IMG submission 67288) | Agave microbial communities from Guanajuato, Mexico - As.Sf.e | ecosystem: Host-associated > Plants > Phyllosphere > Phylloplane/Leaf | place: Guanajuato, Mexico | collected 2012-05-30
AAAAGTACCATAAGCAATGCATTAAACGAGGTTCCAAGCAGAATATCTATTATACACATGTCGAATCGAAGTTGCTTTTCCTCCCTAGTCTAACCGATAAACCTCAATTGCATGCTTCGTTCGGACAAAGTCGTTTCAACTAACACTCAATACTTCATCTCCTTAGTCCTTGTGGGCTTCCCATAAAACGATCAAGGCTGCATCCAATGCACGCCTTCCCTCCACAGTTGATGTCATTCTTGATTGAGCACTCTCTCGTACCGAGTTCGTCCTTCTTCAGGAGAATGCGTAAGTCAATGATCCTCTGGTTCTACCGACTGGTGACCATGACATTGTGGTAGTAGCTTGTGCTAAGGTCGATTGTGTGCTTAAGCCACGAGTCTTCGGTCAGGGGGAGTTTGAGAATGGCGTTGCGGTTGGTTCGCTGAGTACATGTTAGCTTCAGATGTTCGAGGTCGAGAGAGCATATGTGACATACCTGTGTCTTTGAGATAAGGTTGGCGACAGTGCCAGCGATTTCCATGAGCGCCACACGCTCCTCCAGACCGCAGGTGCTCAACCTGTCGCGTCCAGCAATCTCCAATGCACGCTGTAGCTTGGTAAGAAGCTCCTGAACACGATTGTCCAGCTCTTCGTCGACGCGGTAGTTGGAGCGTTGGCCAGTCGTATCAATCAACTCAATGTAGTCAAAGTAGATCTGACCACCTTGAGCCCAGCCTTGAAGTGTTTCCTTCGGGCGCGCGGATGGCGACTTGGAAACAAAGCCACCCATGAGCTCACGGAGCGCATCGTAGTCGCGAGAGACGATAGCTTCTGGGCCAACCTTGCGGCACAGCACTTCGTGCGCCTCCTCGAGCTCCTCGGCTTTGATGAGATGCGTCGCCTCACGTAGGGCGTCGCCACCTGACTTCGCTTGCAATGCAGCGGCACCGTGGAGCCATGTCGCAGGAACTTTGAGGTCGCTCGTGAGGTAATCGTAGGTGGCATCACCCTCCTGCAAGGAGTATGAGCTCGAGAACTGGTTGACGAGCGAGCGCATGTAGTGCTCTCGCATTGCTGGAGATGACAGATGTGCGTACACCCAGATAGCAGTGGTCCAGTGCTCTGGTGTATGTAGCGAGGCAGCATATGTGAGCGTGATCTTATCACTCAGCTCGACAAGCGGGTTCGCGGCTTGTACATCGTCTGCAGCACCTGGGGCGGACCATGACTGGAGCGAATGGCGGAACATGCCATCGTCTTCATCCTGGCCGCGAGAGGTAGGCATAGCGACCTTGCGCTCATCCGCTTCGGTCTCATCATCTTGTCGAGACTTGAAGAGCTGGAACAACTGGAACGAGAGACGAGCGTTGAAAGGATTGCCGGATACGTTCTCTGGCGCAAGAACATCCTCAATATTGGCGGGAAGTCCCATCTTCTCTGCCGCATAGAGCTTGAGAATGCCCCAGAGCAGATCTTCTCGGTGCTCAGCATCCGGGTCGTTCCAGCCCATGTCGGCTTTGTCTTGGATGAACCAGGGCACCGGCTTGACATCTTCATTACCGTCTCGAACAGCGTCCGCAAACTGCGCAATAGCCATCTCGATAGGCTCGTCGATCATTGTGCCGTACCACAGACGAAGTCCAAAAGCCCGTCGCCAATCAAGAGCAAATCGACTTGAGATGTTGAATGTAGAAGCCCGGTTCTCCCGGCCAGCCCCCACTTTGCCTTCTGACTTGGTACAGTTGCCAGAGAGAAGCTCGTAGATCGCACGCTGGGGATCCTCCATCTCGGAAAGCACATCCAGACGACGCCATTCATCAAGCTGGGCTACCATGCTCTGGCGCATAGTCTCGTCACCACCGATCTGAGCGACCATCGTGGCCAGTCGTAGGTCGAGTCCGTCCAACAATGTATGACAAGCATCAGCGACGTTGTTGCAGCTGAGGTGGGCGATCGCGCGCTCTTCGGCCGAAGCTGCTTGCTGGGCATGCTTCTGCGCATCGTCCCAAACGAGAAGCTTCCAGAATTCCGACAACTTCTCCTTCCGGTAGACGTTGATGTTCTCTTCGTGCACGTCCGCTGGGATACGATCGGCGTCGTCGAACAAAAGGGAAAGCAATTGCCAAGCTTGCTGCTCGTGAACGCCAGCTGGAGTGTCGAGCGCGACGGCCTTTGCCATACTGGAGAACTCGACCGGAGCAGGGTCAGTCAAGAGCTTTGCTGAAGGTACACCATCGGATGTGACAATCTTGGTATGTTGTTTCTGAAGCGACAAGGTTTCAGGCGCAGACTAAAACCAGTCAGCATTAATACTATCACAACGGCTAAACGCTACAACTTACATCGGTGAAGGTGGGCATCTTGACGAAACGCATATCCTTCGTAGCATCGACGAGCGGTTCTTGAGCCGTAGGAAAGACGCCGCCTTCGAGGTGCGAGGGGCCTTTGTTGCCGTAGATCAGGACGTTCGTTTCGCTGAAATGGGGTTTGCTGCAGCCGTGGAATTCTTTGTCGGCATCGGCAAGCTCGTCGAGATCGGAGGCGGTTTTGGGTCGCTTGGAATAGGGTAACTAGAGACAAGAGTTTCAGCAATCTTGTCCCGTATCAATTTGTGACTACATACACGGGCGGACGTAAGGTCCAAGCGTCAATCTATGAAGGAGAACCACGTAGGAAACCCGCCACAGACCGCGCCCCATTAATACAAACGCCAAAAGGGAGGGGAAGTCAAACCTCAATACCATGTCCACCATGCTTGGGAAACTGTTGCTTCTCCGCTTCTCCGAATAGAGAATCCATCAAATCCATTGCAGTAGTCATCTGTCGTGCGCCGAAGGATTGCGAGAAGTTCGTAGGGTGTGCTTCGTGTTCTCGTAGTACGTTGCCCTGGCTTTCGCGAAGAGCATATCGATCCTGCTTCTTTGGACTAATCGTGCGCTGGAGCTGGTTTGCCCAATCGTCATCGAATACCGGCTGCGCTTTCGAAGGTGTCCCTGTTCCGGGCTTCATGAGCTGACTAGCCTTCAAGATAGACTTCGGCTTCAGTGTGCTCCTGAAGGGGTCTTCCTTAGCGGTGTCTTGCTCCGTGGTGCGAATTGGTCCCGATACAGAATCCGCCATGTTCTGGTCGTGTGCCAATTCCGATTCGCTTTCTTCATCGTAGTCAGCATCCTGCTGCCCATCAAGCGAACCCACGGAGCGCCGCCCTAAAAAAGACTGGCCCTGTGCGTCGTCCATCTCTTCCTCGTCCATATACGCCGAGTCGTCACCGAAGCCACCAGGCACGCTAGCGCGACTACCACGCATTCCCTTCTTGAAGTCAAAGGTGTCGTCAGGGCTAGACTGGGTCTGAGTAGGGCTGTCGAAAGAGTCATCTTGGGGTGTGCTTGTCATCTGGCTCGAGCGGTGTTGCTGGCCAGCTGGGGTGTCAGGAACATCGCTGAGATCGCTTGACGCATCGTCATCTTCTTCGTCGCTGTAGTCGTCGTAGTCAAGACCGTAGGATGAAAAGTGAGGGACGGAGAAGGTCCATTCGCCAGTAGACTGGTTATACGCGATGAAGGTGGTTCCGGCCACACGCTTGAGACGCTCGAGATGCTTGACATCCTTCTTGCCGGCCCTGTTGCGAGGCCAGGAGTTAGCAAGAACAATCTCGGAAGGCTGGTTCAGAGCAGTGCCTAGCGGTGGCTTTGGCAGACAGGTGCAGCTCTCTCCATACACGGTAGCATTGCGTGCACTGAGCTGGACAATGTCACCGAACAGCTTATCGAGATCAACTTCAGACAGATCAACAGGCTTGCCGTGGTGGAATTTAATCTGTCCGATGTTGTGGCGACCGACGATGAAGTCGGGTACGCTCCTGAGCTCCTGCTTGCTCATCTTCTTCAGCTGATCCATTGAGGGGCTAGACCAGTACTCTCCTGGCTTGGGGTCCTGTCCAGGTTGGATGTTGACGGATGCGTCAGACTTGGATGAGAGCACATGGTCCTCGGACACGCGGGCAAGTTCATTTCCATTGACCTGCTGCATGGCCGGGCGAGGCGCTTCGTTACCAGCGTTGTTGCCGTTAGCCCGGGGTGAGGCATCTTCCTCGTCTTGTCGAACGACCAGTGCGGTCTCTCCGTTCGGGCTGTCACCACCCACAAAGCTGACACGCTTCTGCGCGGGCTCATCAAACAATGGCGCCCTGTTGGTGATGTTACGGTTGATGTTGAGTCGCTTGAGACTGCCGTTGCCGAAGTTGCGTCCAGTGTTAGAGAACGCACCCGGTGCCAGTATACTGGTTTCGGGAGTGAAGCTGTTGCGAAGATTACTCGTAGACAAGCTCTTGCCCAGGGATCGTGAAAGGCTGCCTGCAAAGAGGCTACCACCAAGGGCTTGGCCGCCGTTTTGGCTTGCTCCGCCAGCTGGACTGCCGTATGTGGAGTAACTGAATCCGTAACCGCGGCTCTTATTCTGCGGAGTAAGTAGGCGCGTCGATGCGGCGGGGTTGAGCTTGTGCTGAGGCAGGATGGCGTTCTTCTTGTTCTTCTGGCTGCTGGACAAGGGCGTGGCAAGCGGGCCAGGGCTCTGAGTTGGAGTAGAAAGACCAGCGAAGAGGGCGTCGTTGCCGTAGGGGTTGGTGTTCATGGATGTGTTCAACAAAGAGCTTCCAGAGGCACCGAACAGGCTGTTGTTGAGGCTAGGTTGCTGCTGTTGCTGTTGTTGCGGGAAGAGCATAGAGCTGCCCATGTTCGATTGGCCGTTGTTCGATTGGCCAAGTCCACCACCGAAGAGACCGCCTCCAGTGCTGTTGTTCGTGGAGCCGCCAAACAGGCCGCCAGGCTTCTGTTGGTTGTTGTTCTGGCCACCGCCGAAGAGACCACCACTTCCTGTGTTTTGCTGGTTGTTGTTGTTACCAAGGCCACCGAATAAGCCTCCGCCAGTCGCTCCAGTGTTGGTGTTGTTGCCGCCGCCAAACAGGGAACCACCGCCAGTAGCAGGCTTCTGGCCAAACAAGCCGCCTCCAGTATTGTTGTTTGTGTTGTTGGCAGTAGAGCCACCGAACAGACCGCCAGTAGCCGGCTGACTCTGGTTTGCTCCGCCGAAGAGGCCGCCACCTGTGGTACCGGTACCAGTGCTTGCGCCGCCAAAGAGGCCACCAGGCTTTTGTTGGTTGTTGTTGTTTTGGCCAAATCCACCACCACCGCCAAATAGACCGCCAGAGGTCGTGTTTTGAGTCGTGGATGTGTTGTTTTGCCCGAAGCCTCCACCTGTAGCGCCGCCACCGCCAAAGAGACCACCACCAGTGTTTGTCGATGTGTTGTTGGCACCGAAGGCTGGGGTAGAGGACGTCTGGTTGTTGTTTTGACCGAAGAGACCACCACCACCAGTGTTTGACTGGCCGAATGCGCTGCCGGTGTTAGTTGCACCACCTCCGAATGGTGTTGAGGTGTTGGTGGTCGCGGCACCGCCTCCGAAAAGACCACCGCCTGTAGCAGGCTTGTTCTGACCAAACAGACCGCCACCACCAGTCGTAGATGAGCCGAAGCCTCCACCTCCAGAGCCAAATCCACCTGTGGTGTTGTTCGTTGCAGCAGCACCACCTCCGAACAGACCACCAGTAGTACCAGTTGTGGTGTTGTTGTTCGAGCCAAAAAGCCCGCCAGTTGCAGGCTTGGCCTGGCCGAAGAGTCCTCCGCCAGAGGTGTTGTTGTTCGCCCCGAACGCGGAACCTGTGCTCTGACCGAATCCTCCTGTAGCAGCAGTGTTTGTGTTACCACCACCGAAGAGACTTCCACCAGTGTTGTTGGATGCGCCAAAGCCTGTAGATGCGGGGGTGGTGGTGTTGTTGTTAGCACCAAAACCGCCAAAGCCGGTGCTCTGTCCGAACGCTCCAGCTTGTCCATTTTGGTTACCATACCGCCTGCCCTGGTTGTAGTCGGCTACGCGCAACTCCTCGAGGGAGTAGTTCGTGTACGGTTGCTGGAAGGTGATGGTCTGGTACTGCGATTGGGCATTGCCTGTACCGTCCTTCTCCTGGAATGGCTGGAACGGAGTGTTGGCGGTTCCATTGTTGGGTGGTGGGTTGTTGCCTCCGCCAAAAGCGCTGCCAGTGCCGCTACCGAAGCCACCGGTTGTGGTGTTCGTGCTGGTAGAACCGAATGCACCGCCGGTGCTGCCGCCTCCAAACAGACCTCCACCAGTTGTTGTCGACGCGCCGAAGCCCGTCGCCGGCTTGCTCTGGCCAAAGAGACCGCCTCCAGTGTTTGCAGTGCTGGACCCGAAGGCTGAGGTAGTAGTGTTGTTGTTCGTTGATCCAAAGCCACCAAACGTGCTGCCACCTGTAGCGCCGCCGCCGCCGCCAAAGAGGCCACCGCCCGTTGTCGAAGCGCCAAAGGGTTTCGAGCCGAAAGCGTTGTTGTTTGTGTTGCTGGCACCGAAGCCACCTGAAGGTAAAAGTTAGTTCCAGATCGGGGTAAACTAAAAATCATGGATCCGCGCAAATTTGAGTGCCGTCGCAAAAGAGCGCCTAGGAGCGTGTCGTCGTGGGCGACCTCAACAAGACGTTGAAAGCGACTTCGACCAAGGCAGAGTGGTCCAACTAGCGACGCGATAGTGAAGCGCAATCGTTCCACATACCTGAGCCCCCGAAAGGCGAGCTCGAGCTGGCGTTGTTACCGCCCCCGAACATTGTGCTGCCCGTGTTGTTTGCGCCGCCACCGAATATGCTCGTACCGGTATTCGCGTTTGAGCCAAAGCCTGAGGCGGAGGGCAAGTTAGACACGGTTCGTCGAGGAGGCCGTGGCGATGTCGCAGGGCACATCGGAGCGGTCGCGCGCAAAGGGATCCAGAAATTCACGCAAGAGTGTGTACATACCAGTCGATGTGTTGTTGTTAGATGAACCAAATCCACCAAAGCCAGTGGACTGGTTGTTGTTGTTGGAGCCGAAGCCCCCGAAACCACCGCCGAAGGACATTTTGAATTTGTCCGACGGGTTGCGCGTGTATCGATTACTAGGCGACTAGCAATGCGCCGTACAGTCGTATGGACGGGTGGTGGTTGATAGAATCGAAGTGCAGGAGCTCTCGGAGAGGCAGGTGTTGATGAGAGCTTCGCGGAAAACGCGCCAAGGAATAGGCGGATCGGACAAGGCGCGGTGGGGTTTGCTGCGAGCGAGCAAAAGAGTAAAGAGTGGAATTAGTAAGAAGAGGTCAGACACGGCTCTGATTAAGTAGTGAAATGGCCGTCATGGAAGGGAAAGAGCGACGGGCGCGAGAGTTTGGAGGGACAAGCAAAGGTGAGGTTGCACTTAGGAGGAAGGCACGTCAAAATTGCGCTAAGCCATCGCCGGGGCGTCACGTGTATCTCTTCCGCACCCACTTCCCAGCACACGCTCCTTGATACGGTTGCGGCCGCTGCACATATGACAAAGCAAGATAGGGATTGACGAATCATACGACACGTTTTTTGGGCGCGACTTGTGTGTAGAGATGCCTGAGAGACACCTGGTGCTACCTACGGCTGCCTGGCGGTTAGAGGGCACTTCGCCACCAAGAACGCTCCTACACAGCCGACTCGAGTCGCTCTACTGGTAAAAGACTGGTCTAGCCATAGATGGATGACTACGGGCTTGAGGAAAAACGAGGTGTGTGAGACAAAGAGTACGTTGATTTTGTGACTGGTGAGACTGTTTGCAAGCCACGCTCCCTGGACTGACGCTCGTTACCACGTCACTCATCATGTGATAGTCAGAAGTCCGATCAAAACGAAGGTCTGGTGGCCCGCGTGCATCGCGCATATTGCCTGCAGACGGAAGGCCTTGGCTGATGTTTTATTGGCAGTTTTAATAGATACAGCGAAATTGTCCCAGTCTTCAGTCTACCGATACAGGTCGGGGAAGCAAGTCCTACGAGTTCTCTTTGTTGAAAGACTACAATGACACGCAATCGAAATTCTCTATAGCGATAGTGCAATAACAGTCACTCTTATTGAATGCATGGGAGACATCGTAATCGTATTCCTAGCCCTGCTCTCAGCCCTACCCATCACAATTCCCCACCAGAACCAAAATCGCGCTAGAGCTGCAGCTAAGCTTCCACGCCCAAACGCGCCTCGCGTCCCAAACAACTGCACATCCTCGTATCCTCCGAACCGAGAGTTACCAACAGCGACGACCGTGTTAACGCGACCACTGACGCTACTATCCTAGCGCTCGTGAATTGGCAGAAGCTTTCTCGAGTCCATCTGTCTCCCACCAAAACGCGCTCAACACTACTTCGCGCACCCCACCAACCCTGCAACACCACATCGCTCAACCACCCCGAAAGACACTCTAATGGCTACATCCTCCAATCCTCTCGGCCCCGGCCCCCGCTACGGCCTTGGTCGCACTGCACCACCACAACAAGCACAACCACAAGCCACCTTCAGCAACACTCCCGCCTTTCCACCCAACCCCAAGAACGCCCAACGCATCGAGTCTGAGCGCCTAGAACGCGAGCGCTCCGCCCGCGAAACAGCACAGCGCATGGAGGCCAGCGGCGCCGCCTCCCTCGCCGAACTCACAGAAGAGCAAAGAGAGGAAATCGGCGAAGCCTTCAACCTCTTCGATCTAGACAAGGACGGCTACATCGACTACCACGAGTTGAAAGTCGCCATGAAAGCACTGGGCTTTGATCTCCCGAAACAAGAGATCCTGGGAATACTGCAGCAACACGGAACGTCGCAGCAGCAGAATGCTAAGCAGAGTTCGAGACAGCAGCAACAGTACGCGCCTGGTCGCCAGTTGTTGAGTTTCCAGGCTTTCCAGACGCTCATGGCACAGAGGATATTGAGTCGCGATCCGAGGGACGAAATTCTTAGGGCATTTGAACTCTTCGATGAGGGTGGGAAGGGGACGATTACCCTGCAGGATCTCACGCGTGTTGCGAGAGAGTTGGGCGAGGCGCTTTCGCATGATGAGCTGGTGGCTATGATTGAGGAGTTTGACATGGACAATGATAACGCCATCTCGAGGGAGGAGTTTATCCAGATCTGCATGGGGACTTGATTTTTACAACACGAATGACACTGTTTCTAGTACTTTACTTTGCAAGGCGTTTTCGGAGTAGCAGGATCTTTCACGCAGGGGGACAACATGTGCGGTCAATTTCAATCTTGCTTTATTTGCGCCGAGAAACTATTTACAGCTCAGCTCTTCAAGTAATTGCACGCCGAAATCAAAACTCAAACACAGAAAATATGCATAGTACAAATCTCCCGGCTCCTTCTCTACTGGCCAGGGGAGACGAGAAGACCCTTCTTGGCGGCATCGTGTGCCCATCCACCCGCCAACGCCTCACCACCGTTCTTCAGGCCGTAGTCCTTTATCCTGGCCTCAAGCTCAGGCCTGAAATGCCTGATGAGACCCTGGAGAGGCCATGCGAAAGCCTCGCCCAACGCGCAGATGGTGTGGCCCTCAACCTGCTTGGTCAACTCCTGGAGCATGTCGATCTCACGCTCGCGGGCCTGGCCCTTGTAGAAGCGGTCCATGATCTGATGGGTCCACTTTGATCCCTCACGGCAAGGTGTGCACTGGCCGCAAGACTCGTGGTGGTAGAACTTGGCAAGACGGGTAATGGCGCGGACAACGTCGGTCGACTTGTCCATGACGATAACGGCAGCGGTACCGAAACCAGACTGCGAGTCCTTGAGCGCGTCAAAGTCCATCAGCTGGTCGTCGCAGATGTGCTTGGGAAGGATGGGGGTCGAAGAGCCACCGGGAATGACAGCCTTGAGGTTGTCCCAGCCGCCCTTGACACCACCGCAGTGCTTGTCGATGAGCTCGCGAAGAGGAATGGACATCTCCTCCTCGACAGTGCAAGGGTGGTTGACGTGACCGGAGATGGCGAAGAGCTTGGTACCCTGGTTGCGCTCACGACCGAAGCCTGCGAACCAGCTACCTCCTCGGCGGCAAATTGTGGGTGCGACGGCAATGGTCTCGACGTTGGCGACAGTGGAAGGGCATCCGAACAGACCGACGGCAGCGGGGAACGGGGGCTTCAAGCGGGGCTTTCCGGGCTTGCCCTCTAGCGACTCGATGAGCGAGGTCTCTTCACCACAGACGTAGGCGCCCATTCCTCGGTGGATGTAGACATCGAAGTCGTATCCAGAGCCGCAGGCGTTCTTGCCGATCAGGCCGGCCTGGTATGCCTCCTGGATAGCGCGCTGGAGTACAGTAGCCTCGTGGTAGAACTCTCCTCGGATGTAGATGTAGGCGGCGGTAGCGTTCATGGCACGGCCAGCAACGAGACAGCCCTCAATGAGCTTGTGGGGGTCCTTGCGCATAATCTCGCGGTCCTTGCAGGTTCCGGGCTCTCCCTCATCGGCGTTGACGACCAAGTAACGGGGCTTGGTGTCCTTGTCCCAGTCCTTGAAGTTCATGAATGACTTTGCAAGTCAGTAGCCGTCTCATTGAATTTGATTCGATAGCATAGCATACCCATTTCAGACCAGAGGGGAAACCAGCACCACCTCGGCCACGGAGACCGGAAGCCTTGATCTCAGAAATGATCTGTATCCGTCAGCCTTGATTCATGTGCCCTGTACATATGCCTCTACACACCCATTCATGACCCTTGAGAAGGATCTCCTTCGTCTTGTGCCAGTCACCGTACTTCTGCGCGCTCTTCAAGTCCGCACCGTGGTGTCCGTACAAGTTCTGGAAGATCCTGTCCTGGTCCCTCAGGCCACCGTACGTCCTCTTTGGTGGCGCATCCTGTACTGTCGCGAGCGTCCTCTTCTGTGTGCGGTTCTGGGGGGCGGCAGTCGAAAGGCGGGTAGCTGCCGAAGCTGCGGGCAGCGCTCGGTGGGCGGCCGCGCTGAGCGTCGACGAGGCAGGTGCGTGTCGTGCGAGCATCGTGATTGCTGTATGTGTGTTGTCGAGCGCAATTGATGCTCGGGTGTCCGGCGAGCGTGGGTTATTGGCGATGCAAGTGGTGGCGGTCGTGAAGTTCAATCTGGATGACCTACCCTTTTCTTGGCGTTTTTGATTGGTCCGCGCAACATCGTTGACATCAATCCGCCAGAAGGTCCGACTCGACCACCACCACCATCAACGACCTTTACGATTTGCCGGCAGACTTGCTCTATTTCACTGACGATTTACTGGGAGTGACTGGCACAGTTTTGAGGGTACACAATGTTCACCTGCTGTGGATTGGACAATGAAATCGGATCCGGTATCCGATCGCGGCATACTATCGCCATGCAAGGAGGCTTGTTTGGATAACGTGCACCATATAAATCAAATGGCACCCTAAAGGTATCTACTATGGGTCATAGAATAATTCTTGCAGAGTTGTGTAGGTGTATACCTTTAGGGTGTACTTGCTCGATCGATACGTATTGCTATCCTTCTCCAGCCTCGTGGCAGTGAGTATGGGGTACTCCTCACCTCCACGTGGCCACCGACTCTCATCCCCGCTATCGGTATGGCACCTTGTAGTCTATTTAGTCAGGCTGTCTCACTACACTACTCTTCCTTTGTTCCACTCCACTATCTCCTTCCATCCGTTGACTCCTTTTCATCAGTTCTCCATCCAGTCTATCAAGTCTACTCACGAATGTTCATTCCTTCTACTTCACTTTCCTCCGACTGTGCATGTCATCTCTGGGGTAAGAATCGGTAAGTCGAGGAGTGCAGATGCGCGAAAGCCCACGCACCAGCATTATCTCTTTCTTCAAGTCACCATCCGTGCACCAACATGGCCATCAAAGCTGGAGATTTGGTAGCTACTGTACCTGGTAGCTCACCCACAATGATCTCAGACGGGAAGAGAATGCGAGTGCTCTGGGTGAATGGCCATGGTGATGGTGATTCAACCAAAAGCTTTATTGATCGTTCCAAGACGACTGTCAGAGGCCATCCAACCTGGAAGTTGTTCGCGGGAGACGTCCCGAGTCCAATCTTCCGAGGCAGAAGAGAACCGCCAAAATACGTGTACCTAGACGATCGAGCATGTTACGCTATTTACAGTTCGAAGTTCTACGACGAGAAAGAATTGAAGACGTTTTGGCCATACGACTTTGACAATCTCGGCAATATCAAGGCGAGCAGGCCTAATAGGGGCCGGCCGGCTTATCTAGACACTGCCTGTACCACATACGCCAAAGGGCCACTACGTGGTGGAAAGACAGAAGGGTACGAGTTTTGTGGTGCAGCCTCGTCGTGCGGGGAACAGACTTCTCAACGACGGGTGAAGAAAGAAGCCGAACGAGCGCACGCAAAAGAGGTTGAGGATAGCGCTAAGATCTCACTGAGTGGTGCAATTCCGGTCACGCCCTCACCTTCCACGAACGAACGAGTCATCGACCCTAGAGGCTACCCGATCGGCAGTAAGGTTGGCACCTATTCGGCACGACCGGTCCGGAAACAGGAAGATTCTATCGGCAACGGCCGCATCAAGTTCGAGCGCCGCACGCCCCCAAAACACTACGAGCCTGGCCCTGTCAACGGCGATGTGAAGCCACTAGGCATTCCAAACAAGGCTATTCAAGGCTCGCCGTACCTCAATATTCCAGCGGCAAGTGTTCGGAAGCGACCGAGGCACATGTCTGGGGATATGGCTGGAATAAACGCACGCTTCAACTCCAAAGACAATGCCGAGGAGAGGGATACGGAGGTGACCACGAAGCAGAAAAGAATTAAAGTCAAACAAGAGGAGGGCGATCTGGTTGAGTCCATGGTATAGAGATGGAATGTTTCAGAGCAAGGTGAGCGATTGAGAGAGTGTCCAAAAATCTATATTTCTTTTGTTTTTCGTGTTATGGACGTTGACAGGAAGTCAGACGTTCAAGGCAGTTTGTTTAATTTGGAAGATTCAGTTCGAGGGTACTCACAGTACTCTTGTTTACAAGTTTGATTTTGAATACATTGCGAAGACTAAACTCTTGTCACAGCTTCACTAGATCTGGGGGGCTGTTCATGACGTCACGCGTTTGTGCTCATCATCGCCAGCCTCCACAGCTTTCCACGCATCCTCTCACTATCGTCGCATCGCAAAACCGACCAGCGGAGAGAAGAGGAAAAATGCACGTATCCGAGACTGGCGCTGCGCCACTATATGGGAACTTACTTTGGCAGCAAGATCTAGCGCCAGTGTTTCTGAACAGGCGAGGACTAGTATGAGCTGGACCATGCTGGTGGTGTCTTACCGAGACATCGGGCTTGTTGCTATGGTGCAATCTGGAGGCTTCCTTTGTTCATCTGAGACATGCCGATAAGGACCTCTGCGTGTACGACGCTGCCACATACGAAGAAGGTCGTTGTTTCTAAGTTGCACCCAACTTTGGCCTTCTGACCCCTGTAAGGATTCTCTTCCTTGTGCGCCTCATGATCTAAATGTCTAAAATGTCTTACAAATGAGAGTTCGGTAAAGACAAAACGCTCGGTTGGTTGAAACATCGCAGAAAGTGGACTAAGCGCAGCATCGGGAAGACTCTGGGCCTGAACAGAAGACCAGCGTCGCTACGGCGACTCAGTGGGACCCTATTAACCTTTTCAGGACACTGAGTAGGCCTGCGCTCTATACACTTGTTAAGACATTGCTGTTAGACAGTAATTACATTTATAAATCAAAGATCTCCTCAAACTCCAACCGAGATGCACACCGGTCCGAAGTCGGAATTCGAGCGCCAACTGCTCGATTCCACCACACCCGAAGCTCGAGCGTTTTCCTACACTAACGGTTTGGGTTTTAGAAAAAGCTCAACCAGACCAGATACCAATCGCGGTCGCCCGAAGTTCCTGGGCATAGTTGGAGACTTCCACGACGCTACGCAAGCTGTTGTGGACCAGATCGCGGTCAAGTACAAATCACATATAGATTTGAAAGAAACGGTAAGCGGAGAATTTGCAAAGACTTCAGATTTACTCGCTGACAACGAGCGAAAGATAGCAAACTCGCCCCCAGGCTTCAAAGATGAGGACATAGAAGCGTGTCTAAAGGAATGGGGCCCTGGTATCTGGACTAATGGCCGCGACGGGACGCCGTTCGTGACTTCCATCGACACGAAGGACGGCAATTATCCCAATCACCTCAGATACGGGAACAAGAACGATCGCAACTTGTTAGTAATTGACGAGCCAGAAGCTTCATCGGCTGACATATCGTCCACAGAATTAAGATGTTGGTCTATTGCTGGATTATCTTCCGTGCATATAAGAAGATGGAGCTGAAGCCTGCCCCGAAAACAACCAACGCAACTAGCCAGGCGCAGGCTGGCCGCAAAGACGAAACTTCCGAACGACCACGTTCGCTTGCCCATCTATGCGTTAAACTCACAACAGTCGGGTTCGCGATATTCGGGTTCGCGATGTTTGTGTTCGCGATATTGGTCATCTTCGTTTGACGAGACAGACGCATCAAATGGCAATCAGACACCTTTATCATAGTATGCTCGATGATGTGGTAGGCTTGAGAGTACCCTTCTGAATATCCATAAATAGTAATTCGTCATAGCAGCTTATCTATCTTCTTCGATGGACGAACATTCATGGCTGCGCAAGTAAACGTACTTCTCAATTATTGCCTCCCACAACTGGAATCTACTGCATTCTCTGAGGTATGAAGCTTGCTCACCTCCTCATTTCCATCGGAGATCGAATCGAAAACTTCCTGTCTTGGATCCTCAGGTCGCTTGCGACGCCACCAAATTGAGCAGTCTCGTTCCTGATTTCACTATCTCTGCTCGGCCCCGGCAATATGTGCCGCCAACAGGGTGTTATTCAATAAGCCGACCCGAGTTGCAAAACATGCCGAAGGAAAGGGGCCGTCAGATATTGTTGGTTGATCGACCGGCTGGGTCAGGGTGAAGGATTGCGGCGTGGTTGCCTCTAGAGCTGGTATGGTTAGCTTGGTGGTGATCGTCTCAGCCACATGCAGTCTCAGGGAGCAACTCCAGAGTCTCACCGGTGGTCGCAACGGCCGTCTTATCCCGCAATTTCATTAGCTAGTGTGTGATTGAGGGATGCCCGTGATTCCCCTTCCATCACACCTGCAGTCTCATTTCGACATGCCATGCTACCGCGCTCGGGTGGCACCGTGTACGTGAGCTAACGACTCGTATTTTCTTTGCTTTTTCCTTCTTCCAAGGAGTCAGCCTTGCCCACATTGCTGCCTGTTCTACCTTACTTTCCTAACTCGCTTTTGAGGTAGCTTCTGCGAAGTATCTAGGTAGCTTACTCCTTGCTCTGGTGCAAGAATCATCCACAGTTCCCAACTTGAAGTGTCTACTCAGGATACAGCGAGTCCCGACGGTTTGTCAAATCATACCGAAGGCATGGGAATGCCGCAGCGTCCTGAGCACACCCGCACGGCGTAGCCAACATGCATATAGAGCAGCCGAACTTCCGTAGATTCATCGACTGTCAAGCGAAGATGGGAAACACTGCAAGGAACGACAGGGACTCCACGTGGCAGGGGGAAGAGGTTCTTAGACCAGGCTTGGGTCTGATGCGCAGTGCACGGCCACTTTGTTGCAGCTCAACGTCATTTCAATCAGTATCGCTCCGCAGTATGTGGATTTGGAGGACCTCTTGACCGTAATGTGTTTCCCGTATCTCTTTGGTAGGCAGCGTTCCCCGAGATTAGACCTCTCAGCTAAGTACCCACTTCCTCCACCTAAACGGCTCAAGACTCGAAGCAAAAGGGTTCGTGCTAGGATGTGTGGTACAAGCTTGCCCTGGGAGTAGCTATGGCAGCACCGCTTACACCGATCATTGGAAGTGACTGGGGAAGTGGGTCATACGACTAGAGAGTGAGAAACCTCTAAGGTTTGTGTATGCCTCGACCACCTCGTCAGGGTGCCTCCGGGCCTTTCGGTGTAAATACCTAACGGCCCTTCTTGGCATGCAAGGCGTTACAGCCTGGGGCTTTCGTTATGTCCTTATAAGTCATTGGAGATAACTTCTTTTTTGTACATCAGCCTTGCAGCACACGCTAGAACTTACCCCAATCAATGTTTTACCATACAGTACCTGTTTTGTCTTCCTGATCTATGTTGTTCTCAATACAACTT
>Ga0058698_10000788_pt1 | contig 16004 bp, 8 predicted proteins | sample AgamicAsSfe_FD_67288 | JGI IMG/M metagenome (GOLD analysis project Ga0058698, IMG submission 67288) | Agave microbial communities from Guanajuato, Mexico - As.Sf.e | ecosystem: Host-associated > Plants > Phyllosphere > Phylloplane/Leaf | place: Guanajuato, Mexico | collected 2012-05-30
GGTCCGTATAACGGAATCTTATTGCGGGTTCGGTGTGATTACTCTGCATTGTGTGAATCCAAGTGACTGAGTCGCCAACTGCATTTAGGCTTCATTTGCTCCAAACATAATATTTTTTTTTGGAATGGGACTAGATAGTGAGGTAGAAGGCATAGGTTTGAGACTAAAAAAAAAACACGTGCACGGAGTTGTGTGAGTGACCATATGTACCGCTGGGTTAATAGAAGATGGCATTATTATTGATGCTGATACAATGTTGACTGTAGTACCTATACCCGGAAAACAGCGATGGCACAACCTCCCATATAGAACATACGCTGATACACATAGATTTGGAGCGGATTGACAGATTGACCTGTCGTTAACGGGGTGATGCACGAGGATCGTCATTAGATTGGGCGCCAATTCGACAGTATTGCCGCAGATACTTAAAGACAGTCTTCGCATGCATGATCCCGATGTACGAGTACGAACCATACCGGTTCTCCTGCACTGGTTGACGTACGAAGAGAGTACAACGCACGTATCGATTTGATCCAGCGGATAGCCACGGAGAGTTTCTGACACCGAATCCACAATCTTACTCCAAAGGTAGACAGCGGCTGCGTTCTTGCATGAATCTAGTGGTAGGACTTACATTAGCTGCACGTAACGGTATGACCGTTGAGGTCTGAGTAGTGTATTGAGGGGCAGTCCTGTAATGTCATGTACCTGTGCAAGTCGAGCCGAGCTTTCGTCCTATGTTTATGGAGGGCCAATGGCGTCTTCAAAAAAGTCTAACTTTAGAAGATGACGGGCCGGTAGTGTGGCGGATGTTACAGGTTACATGTTTCCGATGTTGACAGTGTCAGAAAGCCGCGTAGCTAGATCTGTTCTGACAGTCAAGTGACGGTTTACCTGCATGAAGCCGGCTGAATAGAGTTTGTAGTTTTACGGTACCCGATAGCCGTTGGCGTGATCCTTGTTCAAAAGACGCTCAACCGGCTGTTCGCATGTTGCCGCGGATCACAGTGGTGACACCATAAGTAAAAGGGCCGGGGGCGGGGGCGAGGCCTGGGACGGCATTGAGAAGGACCGTAATGTGTTGACCGCCTATCGAATGAAGACGGCAAAGCAACGGGGAAGCGAAGTGGCGAGCGATGAATCTTGACTCGGTCGCAAGCTGCAGTCGAAATAAAGTTCAGCGTGGGGCTACACCATGCAGTAGTCAACATCTCGCGTGTAGCGCACGTGTAAGAGAGAATGTCGAAAGGTACATAGTACTTGATAACAGTTTTATCGTTCTTACCCCGCATTTTGTCGCAACATTGAGATCGAGCGAGTAGATTGTATAGTTACCATACCTTGATCTCTGATACATTATGATGCAATTGCGTTGAGATCTTCGACATTCCCGGTCTGCAGAATCTGAGACGAACTGGGGACCAGGGTTGGTATGCGGCTAGGCTTCGCATCTTGGAGAACTCGTGGCTCGCGTATATAAGCTAGGGGACTTGTAACGATGGTGGGTCCTGATTTTAGTGCGGAAGAACGACAGGCGATGAATTCAGTAGCTCTTTGTGTGCTCGACAGAGACCTGCATCATCGACCAAATATTGCTCGAAGTATCGTTGCAATGATACTGGTGACGATTGCCTCTACCCTCTTCTCTGGTCGTCAACGATGAAAACCTGCAATGACATGCAAGATCGGCGAGGAAACAAGGCATGTCGTGCATATGGTCCCGTAGTCGCGTGTTTAGCACCTATAATAGCCGGCTGTTATTACACTGTGGGTAACGTACCTAGTACGCGAGTGGTTGGGCATCATCCCAAACTTGCTGGTGGCCTACACCATGCTCAGTTACTGCTGTGGGAACGAAGTGCCGGCAGAGCCTGCGGGCATGCCTGAGTTGTTGCTATGGCTTCTGCTCGAAGATATGCCGCTGGACCATACAGATTGACATGTCCGCTCATCTCCGGTCCTACCCTGTTACAATCTTTTTTGGCGAGAGGAATGAAGCGGACCATGCGGAAGCAGATGGTGCGTCGAGATTGAAGAAGACAAGGCTCCGCGCTCAAGGAGGAAGTGACGTGGGAGAGGATGCGAACATGTCTCAGGATTTTCAAGGTTCGAGGATGCGCAGTTGTCACAACCACATTGCTTAGGGCGGGGTCATCTACTGGCTGAGGAAAGCACGCGCGAGGTGCTCAACTCATAACGTGCGTGATATTGGTAAGCTTCGTCTCGAGGTGGTTGCCTATGTGGTTGGCTGTTGGCTGCCTATCACGTGGGGGGTCACAACGTCTTCTGCACCAACTTTGCTTTCAATTCAAGTTTGATTCCTGGCTAACCTGCACACATGCTTGAGGTACAGTGATGCCATGTGTGTAAAGAGACAGATAAAAAGTGGCGATGGAGTCTGGTCGATGTGACTTCCTATCTGGGGAGTAGTGCGCCTGCGCCGATGGACATGAATCACTTAGGCACAGGGCGTTGATGGTGGCCAGATGGCAAGTTCCACCGCGCGTAGAATTGCAACAATCAGGGCGAGGGCCGGAGGGACTACGCTAAACTAACGGACAGTACTCGCGGACTTTTGTCGTTTTCGCAGAAAGGGGCTGCTATAGGGCGAGGAGGCAAAGCCACATGGCGTTGGTAGAGGGCGCTAGAAACAATCACGTTCTCTCGAACAACTGCTGTGGCTTGATGCAGTTGTAGAATAGGAGCAAGGGCAAGGGGCTCGGCACTTTTGCGTATGTGGTGGAGGCGGCCTTGCAGTAGATGCCCCTCTTTGCATGCGGTTTCCACAGCGTTTCTGCAGCTTCGTCACCTGTGCCAAGAGCAGGGACGGGTAGTTCGCTTACGATTGACGGAGCTGAAACGCGCTATCAGTCGTGCTCGAGAGGCTGGCGACGGCGACGCGACGCGAGGCGGCATGATGAGCTGAAATGTTTCCTCAGCAATGAGATGAGGCTGAGGGGATCTACAGCCGCAATGGCTGCGTATGGAGGACAAGGCCGGGAGCGGACTGCCGGTGCATGAATGGCATTGCGCGTGCTATGCTCGGGCTCCTTTGTGGCATGACAAAGCTGCGTCGCCTGGTTCAGGTTAGAGATAGGCCAGGAGGATGGGAAGGAAGGGCCGTCGATCGCTAGTGAGGCAAGACTAGATGGTGAAGGCTAGTGGGGTCCAAGGCAGGGGCGAACGACACGAAAACAAAGTTTACAAGTCATTATTCCTTGGGTAGCGGTCCAATTGCAGGACGGTCTACCATAGTATAACGTTGAAGGGGTCGCTGTCGACGCAGGGGAAGACGCTCACAGCGTGCATCCGTCGCCCGGACAGGAGTGGGACCGGCGAGCAGTTGACTCGAGAGTCAGGCAGTGGACTTGACGCCGAGGTTATCTAGGTACGGTCTTAGCCAGGCACACAGACGCCGATACAGCACAGGTACGGCACACTACTTGGGCCAACCTGCAGCAATTGGCTGGGGTATCCAAAGGCGGCCCCTGGAGACGCTAAGGGGCATCTGGCGCGTTGGTAACCCGCAGTAAGCCCTGCTTGCTTGCTCTCAAAGGGCCTTCACAAGCAAAATAATCCGCGTCTTCATTTTTTATCCTGGGGCTCTTCTTTTTTGTGCCCTTATCCTAATCGCTGCGAACGCAACCCACAGCCTGCTGCCCCGACTTCTAGGCGGCTAATCTGCGCTCGCACCAACCACCTTCACCACCACGGCCAGCATTGCTTCCGCGGATGAAGGCCGCTCCGACAACGCCCAAGTCACTCTTTGCTGGATCCACGTTCCTTCCACCGCAAAAGCATACACAACACCACATCCAACGGTCGGCGCACATACACCACTCGCACACAACGGCGCAGCCGTAAGCCGCACCCATGGCCACCTCACCACCAGGTTCGCCCGCAAACGGCGTTCCGCGGCCCATGAGCGCAATGATCCGACCGAACCGCAGCTCCAGTCGCATGAGCGTGAGCAGTAAACCCGGTGGCAGTAGGGCTTCAGATGAAGACAGCAGGACTGCAGTCAAAGTTGGTAGGTGCATTCTCAGGGTCCGCTGAACATCACCCATTCTAACCACAGTCTAATGCAGCTGTACGAGTGCGACCGCCACTGCAAAACGGCGAACCGGGCTACGAACTCATTCCACAGCGCTTTCGCGGCGCCCTCTGCCACGTCACATCACCCTCAAGTCTCACGATAGATGCTCCTGGTGGCAAGAAGGTCTTCGTGTTTGACCGCGTCTTTGGCGAGGACATTGAGCAGGAGGGTGTCTTTGAATACGTCTCAGACAGCGTCAAGTCCTTTGTTGAGGGCTACAATGTCTCCATCCTCGCATACGGCCAGTCCGGCGCTGGAAAGTCGTATACCATGGGTACTACAGGTCCGCGAGACCAGGCGGACAACGATGTCATGGGTATGTCGGACATTGCCTTGCCAAAAGCAAGACAGTCGTGCTAATTCACACTAGGCATCATTCCTCGCGCAGCGGCGCTGCTATTCGAGAAGCTTGAGGGTAACAGCAATCGAGGCTCATCAGGCATCCGCGCACCAAGCAGCCGTCTGTCGGGCATACACAACATTTCCACCAAGTCGTCGTCATCGTCATCAGCGAATCGCAACTGGCAGCTCAAGGCGACCTACGTCGAGGTAAGATAAGCCCTGATCAAGTGGAAAAACCAAGCAACTGACGAATGCAGATCTACAATGAGCAACTTCGCGACTTGCTGATCCCCGAGCATGTGGCTCCCAATGACAGGCCCCAAGTGAACATTCGCGAGGACCGCGACGGTCGCATTCTCCTAACTGGCCTGACCCAGATTCCTATCAACTCAGTCGATGATATGCTCGGCGCGCTCAACTTCGGCTCCGCAATCCGGCAAACCGATGCGACGGCGGTCAACGCCAAATCTTCCCGTTCACACGCAGTCTTCAGTCTAAACCTAGTCCAGAAGAAGTCGTCACCTGCCGCACCTACCTCGACTCGTGAGAAGCGCCGATCCGTCCCAATCGAGATGATGTCGGGCTCCTCGAGCGAGAGCTGGGTGACAGTCGACAGCAAGTTGCATTTTGTAGATCTGGCAGGAAGTGAGAGGTTGAAGAACACAGGAGCGCAGGGTGAGCGGGCTCGGGAGGGTATATCCATCAATGCAGGGCTTGCGAGCTTGGGCAAAGTCATCTCGCAGCTGTCGGCACGTTCCCATGGGGGCTACGTCTCGTACCGCGACTCTAGGCTCACGCGCCTGCTGCAGGACTCGCTTGGCGGAAACGCCATCACCTACATGATTGCTTGTGTTAACCCAGCCGAGTTCCACTTAAGCGAAACCTTGAACACCGTCCAGTACGCCCAGCGCGCCCGCGCTATCCAAGTCAAGCCCCAAATCCAACAAATCCATGACGACAGTGATAAACAGGCGGCCATCGACCGCTTGCGGGCCGAAGTCCAATTTCTCCGAGACCAGATTCGACTATCTGAGCGCACAGATAGAAAGAAAGCAAACCCTCAAGAGCGTCACGAGCGCCAGGACGAGCGCGAAGCTGAGCTTCAGAACCAGTTGCTTGACGTTCAAGAAAACTACAATGCGCTCAGCGCCCGTCACGCTAAGTTAATCTCCGAGATTACCAAAGCCCGCGACAACGAAGAAACTGAAACGCCTATGCTCAAGGATGCTATTGGTGACTCTGCACTTGAGAGGCTGAAACGATCCAATTCTTTTGCCGAGGCAGTCGAATCCGTAGTGTTGGAATACGAGAAGACGATCCAATCGCTGGAAGCCTCCCTTTCCAACACACGATCATCTCTGTCGAATAACGAGAGCGACCTTCTGGAGAAGGAGACACGCATTGCAATTCTCGAAAGCCAAAACCATCACCTGCAATCGCGCATTCAGAAGGCAATGGAACGGGACGCGAACAACGAAGAGTATGTCCAATCGCTCGAGCGCCAAATCGACAACTCAGCGAATGGCATCGAAAAGAACGACACTATCATTACTGAGCTGCGCGAGAAGCTGCAAAGGGCTCGCGAGAACGAAACAAGCAGCGAGGAATACATATCAACATTAGAAGAGCGTCTGGCCGAGAATGAGCAGGAGACTGAGATCATGACCCGTGAGATCGAGCGACTGAAGCATGTCGTCGAAAGGCAACGCAGCGTGGCCAAATTGGACAATCTCCTCCACGAGCTCGACCATAAGGATCCCGCTGATGACTCCTACGTCAACGGCCACTCCAAGACACCTAGTGATCCCTTCATCGAAAAGCGCCCTAAGCTGGAGAAGCGGGTTACTAGCGAGAGCATGCACCAGTTCGGCACGCCCGTGGATGCCATTCCTGAAGAGAGTGAGCGTCCACTCACAGCCAGCACATCTGCCCAACATGACGGTGCAGACGAGCAAAAGGATCGTTTTGCTGTCAAGGCTGCTTCAGCCGCAGGCGACGAGCCTTCCAGCCCGGCGCAAACTCGCTTTGTCAATGACAAACTCGACACCGTCACTCAAGAGCTGCTTGACCTACGCGTTGAACATGAAGGAACGCTTCAAGACTACGAGAAACTTGCCAGCAAATACCAAGAGGCTTTGCGGACTTTGGCCGCCCTTCAAGACTCTGTAGATGAGGCGCGCCGTAATGGAGTAACGTCAGTGGCTTCTTCTCGACCAAGCTCCTTCTTAGCAGAGGCGGGAACGAATGGTGTCACACCAGAGGATGGCCCACTATCGTCCTCGCGTACATTGTCTGCGGAATTGTCCTTAGCGGAGTCTGGCAACAACAATATTTCAGAAGAGGAGACGGAGGTCGGTCACGATGAGACCAAGGCTCGACGGACATCAGTCGCCTCCACGAACCAAGAGCAGCACATTCCTGACACCGTGCTGATCCAAGAGCTGAAGGCACTGAAGCTACTGCACAACGAGAAGGAGGAACGCATAGAGAAGCTTCAACAAACTTACTCCGACCTTCAAGAAGAGCATCAAGACACACTCGACTACGTCGAAGAGCTCAAGTCGGAGGTTCAGAAAGCCCAGATGCAAGCGAATCGACCATCTTCCCCGTCTGTCCACATGATTCGCAGAAAGTCCAGTCAAGCAGTTCTCGCGAACGACCGTTCTAACCGCGCATTCGCCTCGCTTCGTAACTTGGCCTTGGATACTCTAGAAGAAGACCCTGATGCCATCCAAAACTTTGAGGTCAACCTCAACACTATCATGTCAGAGCTTCATGTCCGGTCTGAGCGAGTGCAGGATCTGGAGATGGAGTTGCAATCTGTACGCAAGGAGATGGAAGGCAAGATGACTTTGATCAGTGGCCTGACAAAAGAACGTTCTAGCTTGAAGGCTGGGTCTCCTCTCGACATCTCCATCGTTGCTTCGATGCAGGATCAGATGAAGCAGAATGAAGAGCACATCAAGGAGTTGAAGGATTCCCACACACAGCGCGAACAAGAACTCAGAGAACAAATTGAGACCCTCAAGGCTTCTGCGAAGGGCATTGATTCATCTGATGATCTAGCATCGCCGCGCCGGACGCCTGAGGCGACGCCGATGGTGAACGGTCACGAAGAACCTCAAGATGAGGCTAGTCGCCACACTCAGCTTACTACGCTCAGTGATGAAGCTGCTCACTGGCAGTCCAAGCACCTCGAGGCCATTGAAGCTACCAAGGCCTCCGAGAAACGACATCTTGAGACAGTTCGCGAACTAGAGTCTGCGAAACAGCGACTCGAAGTTGACCACGCTCTACGCGTGTCTGAGATCGAGCAAACCCGAGGCGCTGAGTCTGAGGCAGCTCTAGAACAGGAGAGAGCCAAGCACTCTGAGCTTATTGCTACCTTACAAGCCGAAGTTGACCAGCACAAATCAACGGCTGTCAACAACGCTGCTCGCCTTGCTGAGCTTGAAGAATCTCATGCAAGCATTATCCAACAGATTGAGGAAGACTCTGAAGCCCGGGCGCTCACCGAGAAGGAACTGGACACTCACCGGTCGCTTGTTTCCAACTTGGAGAGGCAGATCGAAGAGCACAAGGCAGCGATCGACTACCATCAACAAGGCATGGATTCTATCCAGAAGACACACGCAGTCGAGCTTGAAAAGCTTACGCTAGAGCTGACAACTCATCGAGAAACATCTGCCTCGCTCGAAGCGGATCTTTCCCAGGCCAAGTCCGAGATGGCGACGCTGCTTGAGAGTGTTTCGACTGCACTAGGCGAGGAGACAGACATCAGCAATGTGCAGTCTCATATCGAAGCACTGGTTCAGGAACGCAAGTCCATCACTACCAAGCTGGAGGAGGCTTTAGCCGACCGCGAGGTGGCTAGGAAAGACCTCGCGGAAGCCGCCAACGAAGTCAATACACTCAAGGGCAAGATGAAGGAGTTCGAAATCATCAACGCCGAGACATTGAAGGAGCTCGAGAAAGTCAGCGAGAAGGAGCATAAGAGCGCCCGTCTCGTACAAGAACTTGAAGATCAGCTCAACCAGAACTGGGACCAGCATGAGGCTGCCAACAACCGATTGTCGGCTCTACAAACTGAGCGCACTCGCGAGCTTCAAGATGCCATGAACCATGGTGAAGAACTTGAGAAGGAGGTACAGGAGTCGCGCATCAAGATCGCACTCTTGGAGGTAAGTTTGTCTTAGTCTCAACTTCGAACAATGAGCTAACATGATTTAGTCGCAACTGGTTGATGCGAAGCGAAACTCTACTCGTGTCTCTATGGATCCTCGTGAAGACCTTCAACGATCCAACTCGAACAACTCTACTGCGCGCAAGAGCACCGCGCACACCTCTTTGCCGTCACCACCACCTGCCATCCCTCTCCCTCCTCTCCCTCCTGGCAGCCCACCACCACAGGCCAGTGCGCCTTCTCCCCCTACCTCGCGCCATCAGAGCAAAGATATTGCGCATGCTCAGTTGGTCGAAGACCAAGAAGCTCGCATCCGTACCATCGAGAAGCACTTGTTTGCTGAAAAGCAGCTCACAGCTACCCTTGAGGATGCTCTGACTGACCTGGAAGCTTCAAGCACCAAGACCAAGACTGATCTGGATCAGTTTAGAAAGAAGTGTGCTACTCTGGAAGAGGAGTTGAACGTGATGCGCAAAGAGCGCAGCGCAGCACGCCACTCTCTCCAAGCCGTTGAAGAGGAACGCAACGCCCGTCTTCGCGTTGAGGCCGAGCGTGCCCACCTCGAAGCTCGCATGGCAGCTCTCAACAATGCGCAGAAAAAAGGCAAGAAGAAGGGCACCTTAAACTGCTTCTAAGCTTCTCCGCTTATCCACTCACCCACAACTTTAACCTTCATGTATTTGCTTCTTTGCTACCTGCTTATACCGGCGTACTGGAAGGGATCTTTACATACCACGCGCGACATACCCCCGATACACCTGCTCTACCTAGTTTGCCCTCCGAGGCTCGCAGTAGCGTCTTTTCTTCGACATGTCTTTATGCTTTCAACGATTTGCAACGCTCGCATCTCTGGCACACATCTACCGTTGGACGCGCTATGGTCGGTTGGACATAGAGAGGTCCTTGTCCGATACCTCTCTTCTTTCTTGCCTTTTATGTTTGCATGCCCCATACCCCCCTTACTTCACCTTACTTTACTTCACTTCACTTCACTTCACTTCATTCCAACTACTTTCCTAATGTATATTTTCACGGCAGTTGATGGCTCGAAAGGGCATTCAGTTTGAGATGGAACCAGGGCCTTGGATTGTCTTCATGCTCATCGTCGGATGAGAGCTTGCGTGTGCATAGCGAAGAGAGCGAAACGATCAACTTTTTTGCCTTTCTTGTTTTTAATTTGGGTTCTTCTTCTGGGACATTTGCGAAAGCAGATCAATAGGATCTATGAGAGGGTTTTTGATGGATGATCCACTGTGACAAAAAATATCATGCCCTCTTTCTACCTACGACACGCCATTGTCTCGACCTTCCCGTGATGAAACACGAGTCCGATACGCTCATTGCACTACACCTTAGTCATCGTCGACGTAATTACTGGAACCAACGGAAAGCTATAGCAGGCAAGCCCTTGACATACTGCATCACATGACCCTTCATCATCTGCACCTTCATCACACCATCACACCACGAATCACGGAACTTAATCGTCACACTACGTCGATAACGCGTAATCTCGCTTTGCAGGTTTCAAACGCACTATGCGACGAGATCGCGATAATTTGCCTACCTAGGTAAGCAGATTTAGACGACTTACGCTAGGTCAACCGTGCCTCATCAATGGATTCTTCTGTGCCGCTTCCTTCTGTTCCTAACTGTGCCTCCGCCCTTCTTTACTTGCAATATATCCGTGCCGTTGTGTACGGCACAGTCGTGGTGCGGCACACATACGCGAGGGATGCGACGAAGCGTCAGTACAAGATTGTGGTGCGATGTTGTGTGAAGGATTTAGATGAGAAAGTGATATGTCGGGTACTTGCTCCGAATCTCTTTGCGTTGCGTTGTATAGATTAGGAAGGAGGTTGCAGCATATGGATCAGGGCACGGCTTTGAATGTCCGGTCGTTGTTGGTTTCATTGTTCTAGAATGTTGAGAAAATAGAAGAGACGGCTTGAGATTACATTGATATGATATCTGAACTTGTGCGCAGGTCCGAGAGAATTATGTGAAAGGTGGATAATTATATGAAAGATAAAAAATGGCAGAATGTTTACGCTGACGACATAGTTGGTATACGAGCGCTAATTCTGCTTGAGGGACATGCTTGTGTTTTATCACTGCGAGCGAAGAAATGTAGTTCGCGAAGTCTCATACATTCCGATCAACAAGCTCGTAACCAGCGAGTGATTGTCTGCGCGACTTCTTCTGACCTTTAGACCTAGCGTTCACGGTATGCAAAGCCCAAGCACCCTCATCATACCAGTAGCGTACCCCCAGAGAATCGAGTTCGTTCTTTTCCCCTTCACTACGCCACGCTGATTCCGCCGCTTCTCTGAGGTCATTGGACTGAGAGAACGTCAAGATCTCGCTCAGCTTCGCTTGCTGATAACACGGAATCTTGGTTTGCCGATATAGTCGTGCGTTCCATAAGACTAGGAATGCTGCGTTGATGAGTATCAAAACAGGCAGCACAAGCAAGAGTAGTGGCCGATTTGGATCCAGTTTGAGTGTGTGGGCGCTCGAACGCATTGTGACGGGATTGGCATCGGGCGAAGTACTTGCGCGAAGTGCAGTGGCCCCGATTGAAACACTGATGAAATGTCGAATTTTCTCCATTTCCCAACCTTTGTTCAAGCCTTCGTTGGTAGAAGTAAATCGGAGTGGAATCTCGCCCCAAGGAGCATCATACATCGGCATTGTCCCGAAGACGCTAGCCCCGTTCCCAACGGGTGATATAGCAAACCAGAGCGCCAATTCGTTCAAGCTTTTAGAGTTTCTCAGCTGTGCAACGCTTCCTAATTGTGCTCTCGCTGTATCGGGAGCCACTCCGACAGTGAGGATGTCATCCACAAACTCGATAGTTATTTGACACGCTATACTGGTGATTTGTTTGCCGAACCCCTCCGTAGTTGTGGTGTCACCTCCGACGATTGAACCGTTGATCGCAGCGAAAACAACCGTCGCCCGGGTTTTTGTTGGTGATTCAAATACGTAGTCGTCTGCCCGGACAGCAAGTTTGTCCTTGTTTCGAACTTTGACAGCAGTAGAATGTTGATCTCCCTCAGATCGCCCATTTTCGGGATTGTTCATCCTTGTATTGAATGTTAGAATCCCGTTTTTCCACTTCTTGGGTCTCGCTTTCCACCCTGTGCAGCTGATCTCCTGTTGCAATCTTACAGCGTTTGCAGAGAAGTTGCCGCGTTCTGACAAGGTCTTCCGGTCGAGAATCCAACTGCGTTGGTCTCCCATTGGCTCGGTAGACATATTCCACGCCCATGAAGTGTACCAAGCTGCAGCTCGTTCCAGCATGACACCAGGAGGGTTTCTTTGTATGAATATTGGACCGATCATGCCACCCGGGCGTTCGTACAGACTCTCAAAGACGCTGGATTGATTTTGCTGATTAAATACACGTCCCATTAATGGAGCGCCGGCAAGTGGAAGCAATGTGATGTTAATGGTCGCAAACAGAATCAGACCAGAGTTGAGATTGCGTATCGTAAACACAGCAGCCGGGGAAGAAGCAATAGAGCCACCGCTCGCCTTAAGGTATATGTCCATCTGATTCAGTGTGAAGTTTTGTCGATACAGTAGCGGCCACAAAGCTGATTCAGAGAAAGCGTGGGCAGCATAGGCTATTGCTGCCAATCCGATGGAGTAAACTACTGTGCTGATTCCTTGCACGGTCCCGATGTTGTCCGTAATTTCTTGGGTGCGGCGAGGCACTGTGCAATTACTCGCCCATGCCGGGCAGTGAAGGATTTGTTTGCTCAACCACGAAGCGAAAAACACAACTGTAAATATACAGCTAATTCCAGCAAACAGGGCGAATGGAACGAGAGGACTGCGGGCAAGAAAACTCCAAAATCCGTGACGCCGAGCCAATTCCGGTCTTCTGACGAGGTTCTCAGTACTACTCGTGTTGATGGGAGGATGCAAGGTTGGCCAGAAGTTAGTCACCATAACTTCAATAGACGAAAGTCCAAAGTGGTATCGTTTACTGGTTACTGACGACTCTGATGATGTCGGAAACAATCGCTAAGTTCTCTCCCTCAATTCGATGCAAGACTTGAGTTTGTATGTTACCAGAACAAGCCACAAGGCTGAGACCTGGCAGAATCAGAAGGAGGGTTGCCCGAACATCTACTGGAAGCGAGTGCCACTTGCTGCTGCAACTGTTGGGTGATTTTGCCGCATCCGGTCTCTTCAGAAGGCTGAAGTGTCAGCCCGCATAGATATCTATTGATACCGGCATCTTGATTTGCTCCTTCTGTAAGTTCGGGTATAAGGCAACGAATCTTCGTCATCGCCGCGCCAAATGCTCGGCGATGAATTCATGGCGCTACCTTGCGGCCTGTTGAGAATCGAAGATAACGCATATAAGGCACTGCGTGGCTTCTTGTAAGCTGCTAATGGTAGCCGGTGCGGGGTAATGAATGCAGTCAACGAACTCCTGTGACGATCATAGATGATACACCATACAGTACGGATTGCTGGCCGGTGCGATCGTTTAATCGTATAAGTCTCACTAGATCAGTAGAATGGAAAGATGACTAAGTAGAAGAAGCCGATCTTCTGGATAGCAGGCTGATTTTAAAATCATGAATCATTGTCTCCATGCTGTAGATGTTTCTGTGGAGGTGCGCTAAAGCAATGTTGGAGGAAAATAGATGATCTAGGAGGTACCTAGGTAGGGGTTGAATACCTGGGTACCGCAGCAGAGGCTCTCAACTGCCATGAAACAGTCCTGGGAGAGGTTACCGACATTGCTGTAGATGCATATTCATCGAAGGCCTAGGCAAACTAGAACACATGCTAGGTGCGTCGACAACAATTGTCCCAAACATGCATCACGCTGAGGGCAGGTGGGGAACTGGTTGGCTGGGTTGGTTACATAAGCGGCGCTACGGAGGCTCGGCGCCGGAGCAAGCTAAAATTTCTGGAGCTCAAAACCAATCCAACATCATTCTCATCACCTACATCGCAACGCGCTTCATTATGCGCGCCTCTAAGTACTCATCTTGATCAATACTAACTCAAAGAGCGCGCATGCTTTACATTTCAGGTAAGCTTTTTCCGTCCCCGCGACTCCTGCAGAAGATTATCACATACGAACAATCCAAATCCTACAGCACCGTGAAGGACTACACAACTCTAGAATTACAATGATGCAATCAAGCGCATCAGCATTACCAATCTGTGTACTTGGACAGTTGCTGACAACGTTCTAGTATCGCAGTCACCAGCGCCAGCAGTTTCCTCATCTCTTCGCAATTTCTCTAAAGGTAAGACATCTCAACCTCTTCATCCCACCACCCGCAGAGTGATGAAAACACGACACGGAAAGGCATTCCTCGACCTGAATATACAATGTCGACACCCTTGCTTTTAGTTTCAGCCTTGTCTGACACTGCTAAACCCTACCGCAATTTTGCAAGACGTTATTCGCGATCAACTTGCTAACTCTGGTACTTGCAGGTACATACTCCCATAAACACGAACCTTCCCCTCTGCGAACACTCCTGGCTTCCTGATGATACCTCGATGCGTCGGGCGGACATAACGTATGCCTTGACCGGCATCCATCAAAAGCAGGCGTACAAACCTGTGGGTGTTCGGAAGAGGCTTTACTTGTTGATAACAGCATCTCTGATTGCCGTCACATACCACATTTTGCGATGCGTTCTTGCGAACTGTTCAACTAACAGGCCTCGCAGGTATGACAAGCTCTTTCTTCCAACAGACGGTCCATCATTTCAATGATGATTCTTTTGATATTCACACTGTGTGAGCGGCGGCGTTGTAACGAGCGTCCGTCGTACTGATCACTACCACAAAATCTGATTTAATGAGGTATGTCAGAATCGAAGACTCTCCAAGAACGTTAACTAACGTGTGTGTACCAGGCTGATTCTTGATGGACTCGTACTTTCCATCCACCACGGATGTCGTATGTCTCTTTGGACGTATGCTAACATCTCGAATGCAGTTCCCACTCCGGTGTTTTCAGGTCTACTATCCTGCACTTTTTGGTAAGTTGAATCACATCCCGCTCTACACGCCACCCCTCGTATGATGAACAACATGATTTCGCTGTGTTCTTTCTTAATTACATTGAAGATACAATCACCTTGGAGAACTGATCCCTATACCTTAAAGTCGTCATCTGACAGCACATTTTGGTTGAACTGGTTTGCTAACCATGTACAGTGATTTGGTCTTGATCGCTGTTTCTGAGCAGATTCGCGATGGCAATAGTGTATATAGTAATGCAATCATATATTTGCCACATCTAATTCCCTGAACCTGGACCGTGATTGCGCAATGCTTGAACCAGTATGCTGTTGAACCGATCATCCTTGGATGAGTGCATAGATCCTATCGCCCACCGTGACCGCTCTTCTCACCGCAAAGCCATCCGGTGTATCAACATGTTCATGAACCCACACCCGCCAGATCCCCGAGACAAGACTCCCTGTACCGGCAGATTCCAGCATCTTGGGTCTTGCGTGCGTCTATGCAAACCACATTCGGTCTGGCTCGCGTCTAGACGCGCATGCGCGCACCTGCATGAAATGGCGGTCAAGGACAGGATGCCCGCTGTTGTCAGATGCAAGAGAGACTTAGCTGCAGGTACCCATTTTGCTTTCGCCCATCTTGCTTGCAGTAGTATCTGTATATCTCCCGAGCAACCAAGATTTCTCTTCAGTTTGCATCGTGAGTGGGGAAGGCTCAGGCAGAGTCACAATAGTTCTGTGGAGTGTATTCGTGTTGATGGTACGCACGGTCAGCTTGCTCATCACCACTCGATTTTGTCTGCAAAGACTGTCTATCATCTGATCAGATGACTCCTTGAGCAAAGCTTGGTTCGGAATCAATGAAAGTGTATGTTGCGTTGTCTCGTGTTATGATGAGCTGTACTGTGTAGTCTTATCAAGAAACGAGTATAGTTTGACGCTCAAGAGTATTGGTGTGGGATGACGTGGTGCATATCATGTGGGGTTTTATGATCTGTGGCGCCTCGCGTGTAAAGACACGACTAAGACCTGCATGTACTGATCGAGCTGGATAATTGAGATGTTGGGGTAAGATGCTGAGTAAGAGTGTTCATTGGTGTCGTGGTGCTGCAGCTGTATTGACCGGGTGGGGGAAGGATGACATGGCATGACACGAGACCGAGGCAGTATGCACAATGAGCAGTCTATCACGGCCGTATGAACTATGGCCTCTGCGGTGTGAACTATCAGATGAAGCAGGCGAGGCTGGATCAACAGACTGACACGATGCAATGCAGGTGACATGCAGACGTTTGCGGGGGACACATTGGTAGTTCCACTGTACACAGACCGTGTATTGCTCAGCTCACGTAAACACTAGGTCCAC
>Ga0058698_10000789_pt1 | contig 16004 bp, 12 predicted proteins | sample AgamicAsSfe_FD_67288 | JGI IMG/M metagenome (GOLD analysis project Ga0058698, IMG submission 67288) | Agave microbial communities from Guanajuato, Mexico - As.Sf.e | ecosystem: Host-associated > Plants > Phyllosphere > Phylloplane/Leaf | place: Guanajuato, Mexico | collected 2012-05-30
AATATCTTATGACCTTTTTGCTCGAAGTTTAATGACCTTGAAGTGTATCTTGTCATAGTGGATCAACTTTTTGCTCCATTTTTTACCCAATGCACTTGTTACAACAGTAGAAATATCATTCACTCTGGGGACCGCTGATGCTTTCGTCGTTTCCCCAGTCCGATGTGTGGCTGAACCAAAGGCACGATGCGATGCTTGGCACGTGCCTCGCCGTTCTTTCCAAGGTTCACGCGCTCCGCACCAGCACTCACAACCGTGACACCTCACCCATTTCGACCCTTATGTATTCCCTCCAGTCCGAAACGTATCACTCACCACATTCCTATCGTTCGAAGCGCAAGGCGCGATATAAATACCGCCCAATATGAGCTTAATGACAGCCACACTTACAGCCGCCGAAATCAACGCCCTTAGCGACCCGACCAAACCAAACGACGACGCGATCCGCGATCTCGACGCAGCTTCCCACTCGTTAAACATTGATGACGCGCCCTTCTTCCAGTCGATACGGGTAAAAAATACGCTCGATGCATACGTCGAACGGGCGGAGCTAGAGCCAAGTGTAGAAGTGCTTGTAGTAATCTTAAACTGCGAGTACAAGCTCTGGAAGGCGCATGAGGAGATTCCCATGAGACAAAAGCCTTATTTGACGCACTGGGTGGAGGCTCTTATGAAGACCAATGAGAAGTCAGGCATGGAGCAGGTAGACACGGTCAATAGTAAAGGCACGAATGCTGGGCCCACTACAGCGGACATTCGAAAAACTAGGGCGAGATATATCACAACTTTACTGTCGAAGGAACCATCGCCTTCGCAAGCGGCGCCACAAATGGTCCTTGCGAGACTATACAACGAGGATACGCTCGAAGTATTCGATCTGCTACCGTACATGCAGATGCTTGTTGAAGAACAAGTCTGGGACAAGCTGCCCGAGCCGCAAATACAAGCTTCTGAACAGCCCGCTCAAGAGCCTGTACCAACAGCGAAAGAGAAAAAGTCACTGCATAAGAATCAGGTGCAAGCACTCGATAGTTCACAGTCCTGGGACGATGTTATACTTCGAAAACTCAAAGAAGAACCCGAACAGGCCGTTCAAGAACTCGCGCACCTTCCACTTGAGATCCCTTCCCTCGACTTTCTCACCAAACTTCACGTCAGCCGCACCTTCGAGGACCTCGGCGTAGATGGTCAGGACGTGACCCTCCACTATATACAGCATGCACTGCGGCTCATAGAGAAGATGGAGGCGCCACCCCCGACCTTACAGCAGGATACAGCGACCAACGGGACCGCCAACGGCGTTGGCAATGGAACTCCGATCGTAGAATACGGAAAGGAAGCGCAGAGCCGAGCCGTTATTATACTGTTGCTGTTCATCAAGAGCTCAATCAGCAAGGGTTTCTTGGAAGCAACATCACTCTTCTTTGAGCTTCAGGAGATATGCGTGAGATATGTGTGGATTAAAGAGGTTAGGGACTTCCGAGCTTGGGCACAAGGACAGTTGGGTAACTAGAAGTTGACCAAGACGAAGATGAAGAAGAAGGCAGAGTGGAGCCGTGTTGCACGAAAAGATTGTGGATGCTAGAGATCGACATGTAGTTGATCAATAGGGAGAAGAAAGGTGCAATCATGCACTGATTCAGGGCTTGCATGCACACATGACGAGTGTTGTTGACTGTGGTAGTGGGCTCCCAGGCGGTCAGTTTCTCCGGTTTGTTGTGCTTGCCTCACAATGCAGCTACTGCAGCTACTGCTCCATATCGTGGGGCTCTTACAAGCCTCGTTAGAGCCGGACAGCCCGTAGCGAAACATCGTGGAGGTTGATGGCATGAAATTCCGCATCCAGAACCTGCATCTTGCTGGACCATCTCACCGCCTCATGTTCTCGAAGCTGTCACGACAAACTTTCTTTGCTATTACAGTGCTGCGGTGGAGTGCATGACCGTGTCGAGTCGTGCTTGAGGCTGCTTCAAGGTTTCGGGAATATCCGGGACTGAGGTTGAGGCAAGAAGCAACGCGCTAACCCTCGAACGATGCTAAACTTTAGAGTTTCAAAACCCGCTACTGAAACAACCATCGCCTTTCTACCTCGGCCGGATTGCTAGCTAACCGTTCACGAACGACAAAGCGGTGCATAGTTGCCGGTAACGGCGAGCGACTTTTTCTGTTGCTTTCTTCTGGTATGCGACCGCGAAATGCGAACAACTGCGTAAACTTGAATAGAGCAGCAACTACTTGGAGACAAGTGCCAGCGAAACGGTCTTCCCACGATACTGTTTCGATCGCCGAGTTTAGAACGAAACTTGGCTGCTGATACACATCTGCGGGTGATGTGCCTTCTCAGATACCAAACGTCAATGCGCACTGCCACAACGCGACATTGTTGTTCCGAACAAGCCTTAGCAAAATCCTGAGTCAAGCTTCTGGAGATGATCCTCCCGCTGTGGATATCCTAGCGGAATGGATCATAGTGGAGTAACCCTGACCATCGTTCGACCAGCATCGTCTCAGCTCTCCGTTTAGAGTCTATGCTCACAGTATCACGACCTCGTCCCACAGCCATCATCTTGTTTGGCCATGGCAGCAAGGGGCTGCGGGCGCTATCATTCCTTGGTGGATCGGAAACGCAGACCGGTGAATGCTTGTGTCTATGCTAAGCTTTCGGCAATGTCAGATGCACCATGAGAGAGTTGTATATAAACCTCTCTGCTCGTCCTCCTAGAGTCGATATCACCATCACTCAACAATTCAATCAACCAGACTCGCTTCTTTCTTCTTTTCCATCCTTCTAATTACATTCTTGCGCCGGTCGCTTGCTTAATTCACTACTCATTTACATCTTTCTCATCAATCCTTTCGACATCACAGTCCTTATTTTCCAATCTTCAACAACCTTTCTATAATCCAACTCCATATCCATCAAGATGCGTTACTCTCTCGCCGTCGTTGCTGCTATTGCCGCCTCCGTCCAGGCCCACGGTGTCGTCTCTGAGATCCAGGGTGCCAACGGTGTAAACATGCCTGGTCTTTCCGTCCAGGATGGTACTCCCCGTGACTGCGCCTCTCCCCTCTGCGGCTCTGAGGCTGATACTTCCATCATCCGTACCCGCGAGATGGGTGGCAAGGCTTCGGCTCTTGGACGCACTCAGGGTGGCGGTGCTGTTGACGCTGGTGCTGCTATCGCCATGTTCATGGGAGGAGGTGCCGGTGGCGCTGCTACCGGCGCTGCTACTGGTGCTGGTGCTGCCACTGGTGCTGGTGCTGCTACCGGTGCTGGTGCTGCTACTGGTGCTGGTGCGGCTGCCAACAACAAGCGTGGTCTTCTCGACGCTCTTACCGGTGGCGCTGGAGGCGCTGGAGGTGCCGCTGGCGGTGCTGCTGCTGCAGGCACCAAGACTCCCAAGGGAACTACTGAGAAGGGTGTTGCCGCTGCCGCAGGCACTGGAGCGACCTCTGGTCTTCCCACCACTGCCGATGACGGCACCATCACCATGACCTTCCACCAAGTCAACCAGGACGGTGCCGGTCCCCTGACCGCTCAGATCGACGCTACCTCCGGTGGAACTGACCCTGCCGCCTTCCAGGACGCCACTGTCACCCAGAACGTCCCCGGTATCGGTATTGGAGGTCTCTCTGCCGCTTCCGTCATGGACTTCCCCGTCAAGGTCCAGATGCCCGCTGGTATGACCTGCCAGGGTACCGCCGGTGGTGCCAGCAACGTCTGCATCGTCCGCATGCAGAACTCTGCCCTCGCTGGTCCTTTCGGTGGCTCCGCAGCCTTCACCCAGAGCACTGCCGCTAAGAAGCGCGCTGTTGAGTACAACCTCCGCAAGCGCCACATGGCCCGCGGTATCCTCGGAAAGCCTGAGTAAGCATCTCACTATGCTGCTTTTCTCTACATGGTCCATGGCAACAGCAATCTCGATACACGCACGACAAGCAAGAGTTGGAATAATATAATATTTGAAAGAGATTACGATGACAAGAACAACTTGTGGTTTGCTGGGCAATTCACGGGGATGAAAGAGAAACAAAAGAGTATGAATAGAGTGAGCTCGGCTTAGGATCCCTTCCGATGGGTTTGATGCCGCTCCTTTAGTTCTGTACATAACTGACCTACCATACACTCATTTACTTGAGCTGTTGTTTTAAATACTGTAATTAGATGGATGGAAGACGGGGGGTGTTCCTTGACGATCTCGGAGGGGAGCATCTCAGTTTGTATATAGATGAATTTAAGCGAGTCTGGTTAATACTACTTCTCCTTGGATCTGTGAATGGCTAACAACTATCAAGAAAACAATAGAGTAGAATAGCATTGCCTGCAGCGGTGCCCTCCAAGCATTAGTTATCACTCTTGCAACATCCGATTTGGGTCTCAGAAGACACCGCTTACCTCCTTGACAATGGTTTTAGTTGGCTCCTTGTAGTCGGCCATTTCTGGGGACTTGAACCGAGAATTCGCGTTGAGTGAGGCTTACGGATAAAGTCGTTGAGACAAGAGTACTGTACGAGTGGATCCTCATGTGGAGCCGCGCTAGGGTGGTTGATCGCCGGCGCGTCACCTCTACAGACATTTTGCGCCTCACGCAATACCCATTGAACGACATCTTCCAGCGCTACGTATATTCAGCATGGGGAAAGGAACCGACAAATTGTACATCACACACTCGGAGTGGTCGTCGTCGGACGCCTTCGGTAATGCGCGCGGCGCAAACAGCGCCAATCGAGCTTCCGCTGCCGGCCTGTCGTCGACCTTCAAGCGCCTCCCCTTCAACTACTGCGCCGTCTCGCTCCAGCCTTTCACCGATCCCGTATGCACGTTGTCGGGCACCATCTTCGATCTCACCCACATCCTCACATGGCTGTCTAAACACCCCGATACGAATCCCGTCGACGGAACGCCATTGAAGCGCGCCGACCTCATCACGCTGAACTTCACCAAGAACGAGGACGGCGAATACGTAGATCCCGTCACATACAAAGTCTTTACAGACAACACCCATATCGTTGCGCTGAGGAAAAGCGGCAATGTCTTTGCGTGGGACACGGTCGAGAGATTGAACATCAAGGCGAAGAACTGGCAAGATCTGGTCAGCGACGACCCGTTCACGCGAAAGGACATCATAACTCTCCAGGACCCTCAAAGCATCGAGTCAAGAGACTTTAGCTCATACAAGCATGTCAAGGATGGAGAAACAGTAGTGGCAGATGCCGAGGGTGGTGTCAACAAAGAAGCTCTGGGAAACGCGGCCAAGATTCTCAAGGCGAAAGAGGCCGTCGCGAAGGCGCGTGAAAACAGGAAGATCAAGGAGCAAGGCGGAACCACATCCAAGGCGCTTGCCAACTTATCCAGGAATGGCACAGCAGCATCGACATCCACAGAGCCTAAGAAACCCGCATACAACGCTGCCGTGTACACTTCAGGCAAAGCTGCTGCCTCCTTTACCTCGACGGGCGTCACGCCGCATACCTCCGGCGAGCGTGCCCTCCTCTCCGACGAAGACTACATGCTCAAGCCGAAGCGCATAAAGAACAAGGGCTATGCGCGGATATCCACCTCACTCGGCGACCTTAACGTCGAACTCCTCCCCGAATACGCGCCGCGCGCGGTATGGAACTTTGTCAAGTTGGCACAGAAGGGATACTACAGCCACACCATCTTTCACAGGAATATCAAGGGCTTCATGATACAAGGCGGTGACCCGACAGGCACTGGAAGAGGCGGACAGAGTATATGGGGTAAGCCTTTTGAAGACGAGTTCGAAGGACCGGAGAGGCACAACGCCAGAGGTGTACTCAGCATGGCGAACAAGGGCAAGAATACCAACACAAGCCAGTTCTTCATCACGTACCGCGCTGTTCCACATCTCGACCGCAAACATACTATTTTCGCGCGAGTAGTGGGTGGTCTAGACACAACGTTGCGATCCATGGAGATTGCGGAAGTAGGCGAGAAGGACAAGCCTGTCGATGACATTGAAATTCTTAATGTGGTAGTCTTTGTAGATCCCTTCGAAGAATGGCAGAAGGAGCGCAAGGACAAGGAAAACAAAGAACTAGAGGCTGAAGAGATCAAACGACAAGGCGGTACAGCCGACGACAAGACTACGTGGACAGGCAAACGTATACGCGCAGATGGTACAGTGGACAATGGTACTGGAGAAGGTCTCGGTGTGGGCAAATATCTGCAAGCCGCGAAACAGGAAATGCAAGAACAGGATGCTGATGAGATAGTCGGCTATGTGGACGACGACGAGGACGTAGCACCCGTTAAGAAGAAGGCCAAGACAGGTGGTTTCGGTAACTTTGATGCCTGGTGAGGCGTTCACGAGTCCATGTTTAAGTTCTAGACTGGATGCTAGATAGCTTAGGAAATGATACCCCCAACCTGTCTGACTTGTGATCCAGACTGTTCCAGATTCGGTTGCATGTGTCTCGCTGTTAAGCAACTGCAGAAGGTGTCTAAATCCCGCTAAACCCCGCGCTACGTCAGCATACACAGAAAACACCCGCCGTGACTTGCTGACTACACACATATAGTATGAGTATACTTGTGTGATAGTCTTGAATCCGTCGGCGTTAGCCTAAGTCCTATTAGGCGCACCACTTTCTTCCAATCGGCACGCAAGAGAACAACTTACTTAGACTATTAATCGTGGGGATACTCGGCCTGATGGTGAGCAGAGGGGTGTACACGGCTGAGACATGGGTAGCCATATTTGGGTTGTGCCCCTAGTTGGATACACAGAGCGTTGAACCAAGCGTTGCGAAATGGTTCTCAATTCCGGTTGTTGGTCGCTGCGGGGAAGCAGATCGGTGATAAGGATGATGTATGCATAGGTGCATGACGGAGGTATTGATAAAGAGGGCTAGGTCGCGCCTACCTCAGCTCATTGACATCACGAACGAGCGCCAACTTGACTATTCTGCATTCCAAACAACTTCGCACTAGAATTGAAGGAAACCGCACGTTCCCCTTCTCACCTACATCTACCCGCACGCACACTGAGCAACATCATGTCTTCATCTGATATCCCGTCTTCCTGTCGTGCTGTCGTCATTGAGAAAGCCGGCGCGCCATGGACTATTAAAGAAGTCCCCATCTCTGCTCCCAAGGCGGGCGAGGTTCTGGTCAAAGTGCTTGCCTGTGGCATCTGCCACTCTGATAGCTTCCTCCAACAGGGCCATTTGGGTGAAAACGTCTTCCCTCGCGTCCCAGGACATGAAGTCATTGGAAAGGTAGTGGCAGTTGGTGATGGTGAAAAGAAGTGGAAGGTTGGAGACCGAGTGGGCGGAGGATGGCATGGTGCACACGACGGTGCGTGTAAGGCATGCAACAAGGGACTGTTCCAGATGTGTGAGAACGAGCTTGTTAATGGGGTTAGTAGGGATGGTGGATGTAAGCTTTACCTTTCTGTTGGCGAATACTGTGTGATTCAAGACGACGAACTGACATGATGCAAAACTAGATGCCGAATACTGTACCCTTCGCAGCGAGGCTACAGTGCGCATTCCTGCCGATGCAAACCCCGCCGAATACGCTCCGCTACTCTGTGCTGGCGTTACAGTTTTCAATGGTATACGCAAGATGAACATCCAACAAGGTGACACTGTTGCCGTACAAGGGCTTGGTGGCCTAGGTCATCTTGCACTACAATACTCTCGCAAAATGGGCTACCGTACCGTTGCTGTGTCCTCTTCGGGCAACAAGAAGGACTTTGCTTTCCAGCTCGGAGCAACAGACTATATTGACACTTCGAAAGAGAGCGCAGCCGAGGCACTTCAAAAGATGGGTGGCGCAAGTCTTATCGTTGTTACGGCACCGAATCCGCAGATCATAGGGCCATTGGTCGAAGGGCTGGGGTCTTTGGGCAAATTGCTTGTTCTCGCGCCTGTGGGCGACATACCTGTCAACACCGTGAGCTTGATCATGAAGGGCAAATCAGTCCATGGATGGCCGTCAGGACACGCACTGGATAGCGAAGAAGCAATCGACTTCGCTGAGAAACAGGGTGTGAAGTGTATGATTGAGAAATTTCCATTCGACAAGGTGGAAGATGCAGTTCAACACATGGAGAGTGGAAAGGTGCGGTTTAGAAGCGTAATCGTCATGGAGTAGAATCAGCAAGAAGCAATGTGCGAATCCAGCTTGGACGCCAAAGCGCCAACGGCGCGGACAAAGAAAGGTTGAAAATGCGAAGAACTATAGCTGAAGAAATTAATAAAACAATGAAACAATTGCAGTTCATGCGCGATACTGTACTACACTGTGCCCCGCATACATAAACTCTCGGTGTTCTGGGATCATGGAGGTTTGCGTGCAAGGTAGCGGCAGGATGGCAGTTAAAAGCCAGAACAGCGGCCATCAAGGTAGCCCAGTGAAAGCTATTTCCATCACACACACGTCAAACCGTCATACGTACATCCCAAGGAAGCCAAGTCCGCATCTCTGTAGCTTTTCTGTTCTAGGCACTTGTGCTCCACGTGCGAACGCACCTGGGCAGTCTCGCGCCACAGACATGCAGCCGCCATAACCGTCCGGCTTCATGCCACGGTGGTTCGCGCCTCGACCTCCACTCCACACGCAGCCGCTCAAGCAGCTCAATTGAGTACACGCGCGACACACACCTCTCACCAACGTCTCCTGTTCTGCTCCGGGTACCTGCATCTGAAGCGCGGTCGTGACATGTAACGCCTGCGCTGTCGCGCTCAGCGAATGGGCGGCTACAACGCAGCGACGGCACTAACCCCGTTGTTTCAGAAAACTCAATATCGGCCACTTGCGACACTCACATAGCTGTACAGGGACTGCTGGTCTCGTGGCTACCCGCTTAGGCTATGATGAGGCAAGGCAAGGTAGGGATTCTTTGGAAGCGGATAGGACGGGTGTCCTTGTAGATCTACCTTAAGATGTGGCGGGTCCCGCAGCAGGTGCCAACTCTGCCTGAATTTGGTTGTTGAGTGACTGAATATCACGAAGATCACGGCTCTCCTCTTTTCTCCTCTCTTTCCTTTTGCACAACGTTTCCTTTCTTAACGCTGTGCGCCTTGTTACCCCATCAGTTTTTGTTTCGGAGTAGTTCTCCAAGTCGTTCTTTTGCAGGCCTGGCGCCAGGAAGAAACAACAGTCGTTCACTCGTTTGTGCATTGCATCACTCACGTTCCTTACAGCAGCTGTTCCGGGTAGTGCTGGTATAGACAAAGAGGTTATTGGCCCATCTACGCAGCGTAGTTACACCATTGTGTCGAAACATTTCCCTCGACATTGAATTGCATGCCAAGTGGGCGCGCACCACCAACGCTCTGGGAAGGTTGACAGCAAGAGCTTTGGAATTTGGTTGTCTACGGCAACGCACAGTCAGCGGGACATCACAGTGAAAGAATTTCCAGCGCAGTCGGCAGGCAGCATAACTCGGTATTTCACACGACGCAAACAGATCCCGCTGTCGGACCAACGTCATACCGCCAACCCAAACACCAGTCGTCTCAGCACATCCGGAAGACATCTTTCCACGAGGGCATCCAAGCTTCGTGGACAAGCATTGAAGACTGGCACTTGGGCTTTCCTGGGCCACGTTCCTGTCTCCATTCGAGACCTACGGGTCCACCCAACCCAACTTCCAAATACCTACACATCACTCGCGATGGGTTCATCTTCATTACGTGCAGCCTTGCTGGCGCTCGTTCTCGCGTCAACATCGTCGGCTACAACAGTCTCACTTGCGTCCTTCATTCCGCGGATTGACAACCTGCCAAAATCCTGCAACGCCGTCTACACCAGTTCCATCTCTGGATGCGTAGCCGACGACTTCAAATCGGGCGCAACCTGTTCCGCTGCCTGTGTGCGGGGCCTGTCGGCGATCGCAGAGAGCGTCAAGGACAAGTGTGCGAACGTCGATGCGGGCGAGCTGAGCATCATCGGGGTCTTCCAGAACGGACTGGGTATTCAGAGCCTTTGTCCGGGGGTTACAATTACAACGATTTCAAGTGAGAGTGCGGGAAAGACAGATACGAAAACATCGGAGCAAGCGACGAGCACCCAGGCGGTCTTGACCACTACAAGCTTCACAAATTCAGCCATCCAAGCAACATCAACCTCATCAAGTTCAAACACGGACGCGGAAGACGGAGACGAGGAACCGACGAGCTCAGCACAAACGACAAGTTCGAGTTCATCAACGGGTGGCTTGGTCCTGGATCCGAACGCTACGGGAACATTCACAGCTTCAGTCATCCCGCCCACAGACACTGCGCAGGCGACACAGGCACCCAACGCGCAACTATCGAACGCTGACTCCGGTGGTGGTTCGCCGTTTGACGTCGTTGCTGTGGGTGCTTCATCACAGCTCAGAACTTTGGAGATATCGATAGCGAGTCTATGCGGGATAGCGGTCGCGTTGCTTGCGAGTTCATAGCCGCGCAGCAGTCTTTCTTTTTCTTTTTCTGATATTGATGCATTGCCGAGATGGCTCACGATATGGCGTTGGAACTTGGAATTTTTGTACTATACCCGCATTGTCGGAGCGACGGAGAAGAGTCACGACCAGTTGAGCGTGTCACAGAATGCTCGTGTAGCATCTATGGTCAACTACCAGAGCGCTCATAGTAACAAAATGTGTACAAGACGAAGAATCAAGTGTGCACGATTACTCAACCTCTCGACCATCGGTCTTCCTTCAATCTTATCAAATTAGCGTCATACGTTGTGGTCTACGGTAATGGAACCTTCCGGCCAGTCCACCCCCCACCACCCCCTGCAAGGTAAGCGAAGGTAGCTGCACCCCAGACGTAATCGCCTTCCCGCCGCGAGTAGACTTATCGTCGGCCTTCGACTAACTTGGCCCCACCATGCAGGAGCACAGTCGAGGACCATGAGGAAGACGTTATTGCTGTGTTTCATCCACGGCTTCAAGGTATGTTGTGTCTTGCGCGCGACAGGCGCATTACGTCATCTCCAGGGTCGTGTCTGCGTGTCTCAGGTCCAGCCATGGGCAATGCAACACGTCGCTATTTGACATAGAGGACGAGTGCCATGCTAACATCGTGTGCAGGGCGGAGATGAGACATTCCGGACATTTCCAAGCCACGTGAAGGCGCTCCTCCAGCATGCGCTGCCCAAAGTCACCGTCCTCACCATCACGTACCCCCAGTTCGAGACGCGAGGCGACTTACACGAGTGTGTCGGTCGCTTCAAAGAATGGCTGCAGAACAAGGTCATAGACCTCGAGGTCGCCAACTCGACCCCTTCGCCCACAGTTGACCCTTCTGTGCGCACGATACTCGTAGGCCATTCCATGGGCGGCATCGTTGCGGCTGAGACGCTCCTCTCCATCCTCGCCGAACAGCCGATACATTCGCAGTCCAACTCGCAAACTGGCTCTACGTCATCGCTTGCCGACCATTCGATGCTCATGTTCCCGTACATACAGGGCATTCTCGCCTTCGACACACCATACCTCGGTATAGCACCTGGCGTAGTGGCTCATGGCGCCGAGAAGCATTGGAACACAGCAAGCTCGGCATATTCGGCATACAACAGTCTTGCGGGCGCTTTTGGATGGGGCGGCAAGGACACTGCATCCAGTGCTGTCGATACGAGCAAGATGCTCCCAGCACCCTCATCTACTGGAGACGCAGCAGCAGCACCCATGTGGCAGCGTTACGGCAAAGTAGCCATGTTCGCCGGTGCAGCGGGTGCCATAGCAGCAGGCGGCGCGGCGGCATATATGAAGAAAGACCAGATAACTCAGGGCGTCACATGGGCTACATCACATCTGGAATTCGTCGGAGTCCTGGCCCGCCCTGAAGAGATGCGAAAGCGACTCGAGAAGATTGCAAAGCTCACTACAAGCCAGGACCTTGGCTTTTGTAACATGTACACCACTCTTGGCCATGCCATCAACAGCGAGAACAAGGAACACGGCTGGACTGGCAAAGTCGCCGGAAAAGACCGCACCTTCTGCAACCTACCCAAAGGGCCTCTGAAGAACTTCTTCATGCCTGCTGTAAACGACAAGGCCACGGCGGAGACTTGGGCGCACACTTCAATGTTCGAGCCTCGAAACAACCCCGGTTACTATACTCTCAGCGAGACGGCCAAGGAGAAGATCATCGAATGGACAGAATCCACAGATTGGTACGAGGAGAGTGAGGGACCGTTGACTGGGGAGGTTGGTGAAGAAGCAGAGATTGTAGAAAGACAAGAAGTAGATGAGCAGATGCAGAAGGAGGCTGATAAGAGGGAAGCAGAAGAGCTAGAGAAGGCCAAGGCTAAGGGCGATGTAGATGCTTTAGAGGAAGAGGGCGAGTTTGTGGATTTGAAGAGAACTGGCGAGGTGGCTGAAGGGGAGGACGAGGCGAGGAAGAGGAGAGAGCTGTAGTAGGAATTTTTGTGAGTCTACATACCCTTGTACATGGAAGAATGAATACATGTTTGCGCCACGTTTTTCTACTAGCTAGGTTGACAAGGCTGAGCACCCATTATCGCTTATCAACTCATGGGGGCGAACACACCACTGCTGGACGGCTTTCGGACTGATCTGCAACGACTCGTTGAAGCTGTATCTCGTCAACGGTACCACGCATGCACGACTGCTAAGTGAGAGCCCTGAGGTACGATTCTCTCTCACAGATGGAGATTCATCAAGAAATTATACTCTTCCATATTCGGCGTTCGATCTTAGGCTCACGTTCCCGTTTGTAAACACCTCCACGTACTACTTTCCACTGAAAAGAGCTTCTAGCCCGGAGCAATACATGCTGGGCCGAACATTTCTGCAGGAGACATACATTACGGTGGACTACGAGCGCCTGAATTCCAGCCTTAGTCAAGCGTATCCTGATGGCGGCTCTGCGTATATCGTACCAATAACTTCATCATCTTCCACGCCTCAAACCTCGGATCCACCTCGAATTCCACCACCGAACAACTCTAAAAGCCCCTCTTCAGCTGCATATGCTGGAATCGGTGTAGGTGCAGGCATCGCAGCCCTTTCAGCATTACTTTTCACCATCGCCTGGAAAAGGCGCTTGGGGCCTTTTCGACGCAAGGCCTCGATGGGAGGCCATACCTACGATAAAGCAGAATTACACGGCGATCACAAACCTTGGGCTGAAGCCATGGGAAAAGAGAGAACTGAACTTGATGCAGCTACAAGTACGCACGAGGCAATGAATAAGGAAAGGTCAGAACTGGAGACTGTGGAAAATGCCCACGAAGTAGGCACTACGGAGATTCAAGGTATTGACCATGTACATGAGTTGCCTGGTCATGACGAGAGCGTGCAGGCAGCAGATGAAAGAGCTCGTGCTTCTTGAGCTACACCATGAGTGCATGTATGCTGTATACAGTCGCATTATGATATGATACCGTAGGTAAATAAGGTCCCGCATACTACAGAGTGCAATAGAAGTAGTTAGTCATAGTGCGGAGCGCACGGTATACTTGTACGTTAGATTCCATATGCCACCCATTGATCTCGCACCCATGCTTGATCGACAGGTTGTAAGCTCGGATAGGCTAGCGCTGGACAAGCTTTTCCAGCCGCATTGGCATGCTCAACGCTTTGTGCGCCATCCGTTCATCTCCTGTCTTGGTGTCACCCACGCATTGAGGCGTAGTCCAGGCTCGCTGGAGTGAGCCGACTAAAGCCTTGACCACGATTGCCCCATAAGCCATGTCAGGTCACCCGATTCCCACTCGCACGGCATCCTACCGCGTACTAAGGAGACTCTCCCAACACCGATATTTCATGATCGAGGCGCTTTGTATCTTATACAACTATACAGTTACTAATTTAAGCGGTATATGAAGGACACAATGTATCATCCTCCTCCTAGGCGTCATCAACATCCATCTCATCCACGTCCATTTCATCGTCCCAGTCCTCCTCATTGGCCTCTCTGTATTCCTGAACGTCTTCACCGCGTACTGTTTGTGAATGGGGAGGTTGGTTTCTCTCCACGAGATACGGATTACTTTTGTCAAAATCCTCTCGCCACATCGCCAAGCGATCGACACCAAAACCACCACCAACAAAGTAAAGGTACCCAATTTCTCCTGCAGCCTTCTTGACCAAACGCTCCCATTCCTCTCTGTCTTCTTTCTGTTTCAGTGTTTCCTCAAAGCCTGGTTCGACATTCAAGTCTTCCGTTGTCTCTGAGTAGGACAGTGAGCTGCGTGGTAGTCTGGGTCGCGCGGTGCCACCGCGTGCGCGTCGCTCTGCCATACGGATCTGGTCTTTTTGGTTTTGATGGGCACGTCGACTAAAACAGCCGGATATTGGCTCTTTCCAGAAATCGGCGGCTATGTAGCAATCGCCCAAACCGTGCTTGCGACGTATTGCTGCCTCGTTCTTTTGCCGGATTTCCCAGGCTAGCTGGAGCTGTTTGTTTTCTTGTACGGACCTGCGCACGGTCTGAATTATCTGGCGCAATTTCGAGTTTTCTCTTTCGGCTTGCATATGGATAGGGTTCTGGTTGCCCGAGCGTAATGGTGTCCGATGCCTATGCACATGCACAAGTGCGTGCGAGTTGGCAAGAGCGCCTGATTTCTCCCACCAAGCCACATATTGGGCGATTTGAGCCTCAGGCATTGTTGTCGGGTAGGACGCCACCAAAGAGTCACAAGCTGGGCACGAAGAAGGATTTGGGGACAGGACTGCTGCCTGGACATTGTGGGTGTCGAACCGTTGATGAGCCTCGTCCCACGCCCGCTCACGTTCCCAGCGTAACTGATCGGTCAGGCGGGTCCTCTCAAGCCGCTGTTTCGCTATCAGATACCCTATTCTTGCTAAGTTCCACCGCCGGTTGCGCATGTGCTCTAGAGGCCTCAATCCACCCTCGGCTGCCAGCTCCTTCAGTGCGACGTCGGACTTTCCTCTGGCTAGGGAAATAGTGCACTTGGGACACCTGGGGGTATGTGGTGGGTTGGAGGGGTGGATTTCATGATGACATTGAGTGGCGATCCTAGTCTGGTGACCATATGGTGAGTGAGTAAACGGCCGTTTCCTGCTAGTTGAGAACAGCAACGTGTCGGGACTGAGCATCATCGGCATATTGAAGGCTGTGGTCTGGCTGATGTATTTGTCGATTTATACAGGTGGAACTAGTGTGCATTATGGTTGCGGAAAAAGATGGGGTCGCTTGCTGTGGTGAACCACGGATTAGCGAGGAACTGGGAATGTGAGCAGAGAGCTGTCGACCTGTGAAGAAAGGCTTGTAGTATGAATGCAACAGGCGCGAAGGGGTGTGTAGTGCGAGATTTTAAATGTAAGTTACACTCCAGCCCATTGAATGAGGCGCGTCAGGGCGTCATCGCCCTCTGCTCTGATTGGCCCGCTGTCCCAAAAGTTACACGCGAGCAGTTATGGAGCTTGTCCGTGCACTACTTAGCTCCTTTAACACCCGCACTGCTGACTGATTTCGTGGGGGTCTTAGACATCATAAAAGCGCGGAAGCCGACGTGGAAATGTTGCAGCTGACATGGGAAGCTAGAAACATGCTTCGCCACCCAGACTATAGCCTTCACCATGTACCGTTGTCGTTGTCCAGTATGGAGGCTACCTTTGCTTTCGCAGCGAGCGCTAGCCACGCTAGTATGTCGCTTTGCATTCACCTTCACTTGGACGGCATGATACTGGAATTGTGAGATCAATGAATAATAGTCTTGGCTGCTTGCTGCGATGATATCGCCAACACCGACTTCTCTGGATATGCACAACAGCGTACGCATGTCTTGACTCGGTCGCTCATTGCAAGATTCCTACTACCATATCACTGTTGACAGTGAGACTTCAAAGTCAGTTTGACGACAGGCCGCGCTCATAAACGAAGGTGACGGGCGATTGAAATCGCAGGTCACTGCCGCATTCACTGTCGTAGATAGGTATAAGGATTATGCTCATGCGCAGCTATCTCACGTCCCTACAGCAACGCTCCATTGACAGCAACTCTGTCAAAAAGCGCGACATGGAGCAGAAGCAGCCACAAATATCTCGGAG
>Ga0058698_10000790_pt1 | contig 15996 bp, 18 predicted proteins | sample AgamicAsSfe_FD_67288 | JGI IMG/M metagenome (GOLD analysis project Ga0058698, IMG submission 67288) | Agave microbial communities from Guanajuato, Mexico - As.Sf.e | ecosystem: Host-associated > Plants > Phyllosphere > Phylloplane/Leaf | place: Guanajuato, Mexico | collected 2012-05-30
CTACAGCAACAGCAGAATGCGTACAAATACGATATCAACAACCCTGCCGGTCATCCCGGTCAAACAATTCCTCCTATACAACGACAACCCCCACCTAGCTTCCACCACGCATCCTCCCAACGCTCCCTAGGTGGTGCATTTGAACTCTCACCTACAGGAGATTATCCAGCAACTCTTCAAAACAATCACGTCAATCCCTCTCACATTGGCAACAACGCCAACGCCGACAGCCCTGACATCATATCTCCATGTCCTTCCCATGCGCACCGTATAGCATCAACACCACACGTTCTTGCTGCCGCCGCCACTGCTGCTACCAACGAGGTAGAAGAAGCGATACCAAACTACTATGAGACCGTATACAGACATAGTCCCAAACATATCAACGGGGGACGGATTGGACCTACAGAAATAGACGGGAGGGCTGTGACAGGGGAGATTGCACCTGCGAGAATGATAGAGGCAAAGTGGGAGGAAGTTGGCGAAAAGACAGTAGGCTGAGGAGTGGTTGTTTGCAGGGGGCAGATGGTTTTCGTCTGTCTTATTCGTTCTCTTTCGATATTCGGTTTTGTATTGGGATTTCTATTGCTCTTAATCTATGTCTCCTTTTGTGGTGTGGAAGCACACTTCGTTTGAGGTTTAATTGAGTATGATATAGATGGATAGTAGCCGAATGGATGTATATACACTGGAGAAGTTTATTGTCAAAGACTTCATCATGTAATGTATTCTAGCTCCAAATCCCTCGGTACCCTGCCTGGTCAATGGGCGTCATGTTCGACTGTCATAACACACCTATAGATGCAACATAAAGGGACCAGTGACTGTTTGATGATAGTATTCACATGTGAATTCTTGTTTTCATTTCATCTCGGCTAAACACAGACGCTCAGCAATAGAGGACGCGGCTTCAAGACTCGGCTTCAGGCCGCGCAGTAGAGAAGAACAGGGCTGCCCGTCTTCTCAACTTCCATCTCTTTCATCCCTGGGACGCTCAGCGTGAGAGCCAATCAGCGCCACACCAGCTCCATCCGTACGTAGACCGGGAGGCTAACTTGCGTGCAATAGAGAGCTCATTGGAAGTATCCCGCTTTTTTGAAATCTCCATCAAATCGATATGAAGTAAGCCGACCGAACACTTCAAGTCGTTGGAAGAAAAGGATAAGAACAGAAGGAAATAGAAAAGTGAGAAAACAAAGGATCGTTCGACTTGTAATCATTACATGTTGTTACACTCCAAAGATAGAAAGAAAGAACCGCGGGTCGCCCTGCGGCCCGCGAACTGATTCTGAACAGGAGCAGGGTATCGTGAATCATGTCGCTGATGTCGAAGTAGAAGTAGTCGCCATAGTAGGCGCGACGGATACTTCAGACGGCTTCGCTTCCTCTGCAACGGGTGGGAGGATCGCTTCGACAGCCTTGGGAGGAGGTGAGTTCGTATTGGGCAGGCTAGCCGTCGATAACGTTGGCGAGCTTGTCGATTGCGAATTTAGGGGCGGCGTAGCGTTCGAGCCAGTCGACTGTGTTTGCGCCAGCTTGGTTTTTCGGTTGCGGTTGGTGTAGTCACTTAGACTAAGCTTCTTGCGCGCTGGCGCAGGCTTGACAGCGTTGTTTACAGCAGGCGAGAAGGGCGATGCAATAATGGAGGCGCCCGGTGATTGCGCGACTGTGCTTTCGTTGAGAATAGAAGAAGTCGATCCAGGGGTGACAGCGCGGTTGTTGCTGGCGTTGACCAAATCGAGCTTCGCAGGCATCTCAACATGAAGATCCACAGGCTTTGGTGTCAGGCCGGTCGTAGATTTCGGAGATGGTTCAGCTGGCGTCGAAGCTGACCACGGAGGGTCGAGGGGTTGTATTGACGGTTGAGGAGCCTCCTTTGGAGCTTCCTTGGGAGGTTCCGGAGCAGATACCTCAGCTGGCTCTTCTTGTTTCGGTTCGGAGATTTTGACGGTTGTATCCTCAGAGTCAGTCATCTCTACGTCCACTGGAGGCTGCGGCATAGGCTCCTTTGCAGGTGTGAGCTCTTTGTGTCTTGTATCAGGTGCAGGCTCTGTAGAGATATCCATCGCAGAAGGCTCCTCAAGGGGTGGAGATGGTGGTAGCGGCGACGGCTTATTTGACGACACATCCTTCAAAGCTGGCGATTTGGCTTCCATCTTGACCGACGTGGATCGCATTCGCTCGCGTTGTAGTTTGTCCTCTTGCGCCTGCTGCAGAAGCTTACGTTTAAAGGATAGCGGGGGCTTCATTTGACGTGGCCTGATGCATGCTTGTGACTTTACATCGTTATCTTCAACTGTCTGCGTCGACGAGTCGACGTAGACGGGCTTTGGACGGGGCGCAGGACGGCCGTTGGTCTTTGTAGAGCTCCCCGATGTTTTGCGTGCTACACCGTGACTATGTTCGCGATGGCGAGCCGAGGGCGAAGGTTCAGGGTGTCCGAGTCGTCTCTGAGTATCTGCATTAGCAACAGGAATCGGGCAAGAGGACAAGCGTCTTACCGAGGAAGAGATGCTCGGAGTATTCAGATTCGATCCAGCACTGGTTCGTTTCCTCTTGCCCTTGTGCTCATCGTGATCAAGCTTCTGGAACAAAAGTTCTTGATGCTGGATCTTCCTCTTTTCGCGCTCAGAGAGTTTATCGCCTTCCAAGGACGAGAAGTGGGTTGCTGGTGTAATGTCGCGGCTGCTCGACTTGTGCGAGCCAGACGTAGAGCCAGCGTCCATTTGGTCTTCGTCGATTGTATCACGGTTGGCAGTTTCGCTACCAGCACGACTGTTGGTTGCGTGACCCGTACTCATAGGAGAAACCTGAGACTTTTTGACCTTTTTGCCTTTGGTCTTCAGCGTGGGTTGCTCTGTAGTCGTGTTGCGACGAGCGCGCTCTAGAAGGCACTCGTTGCCGTTGGATGTGTCGCAAGCGCAGCCTCCGAAGTTAGCTAAGACGCAAGAAACCCAAGGCTGTATTCTCTTGAATCCTTCTTTGGCGCCGTTGGTGACGACTCTGGCAAGCTGCTTTTGTACTTCGGAATCAATGTCCCAGCCAACTGTGAGTTCCTCACCCGGGCTGATCTCGCGCGTCGCTAAGAAGCAGAAGTGGTAGTCGTTGCTGGAGTCAATCAAAATCTTCATAGACATGTTCGGGTTGCAACTTCTTCGTGAGTATCGGAGAATGTTGCCTTCCCGACGGGTGTCAATGTATATTGGTAGGTGAGGAGGAAAGAAGACGAAGGGTTCGGGGTGTCGGAGCAAGTCCCATCTGTTGGATGCATCGGAATAGTAGTCTGCCTTTCGTCCGATGAGACCTTTGAGCTCTCCAACGTAGCCACCGTCTGGTACTGGGGTCTCGGCGGTAATGAAGTGCCATTGTGGGTGCAGGCCATGCGCTAGTATACCCGAGTCGACATCTGTCTGTTTCACGATCTCTGGCGCAGTTGACGTTTCGAGTTCCTGAATAGTAATATCAATGCGTGAGAAAATGTCTTGTGGTTTCTTCCCTCCACTTGCTTCGGCAAGGGCTTCCGGGTCTTGGAGCCACATAGCTATGTCGTTTGCGACATCGATGCGGGTGTACGAGTTGGAATCAGCTGAGGGTGGTTCGGGTTGTCGATAGAGGTGCATGAACTCGGACGAGTAGTCCTCGATAGGAGCCTCTGGGTTCGTGGGTGATTTGACAGGACTGTGGCCATTGAGCATAACCGAGCCGCCTCGTTTTCGTGATGTTGGCACGAGAGCTGGCGCTTGGCTAACAACGCCCACGGATCCAGAAGGACGATGGCTCGTCTTGGGACGCTTGTTGGGCGGTGGCTGGTCTCGTGGGCTACCACTCTTCCGATCAGGGGTGTATTGAAGGTCCCCGTTAGTTTGCATTGGCCAGCCATTAGATTGTACGGGGCCGTGGGTATCCTTGGTTCGCTTCTTAGGGTTCTTGGTTGATGCTTTCGGTCTGCCTTTGCGCTCGCCGATGCTATGTACTTCTCTTCGGAGGCGTTGCTTCTCAGAAGCGCTTTTTGAGTCGATGGCTCGCGGGAGACAGTCTGCGCACTCGTGTACATCGGGAACGTGTTGGGCAGATTCGTAGTAACAAACAATGTGCTGCCACGTGTCGCACTTCTCGCACAATACCGTGTTGCCATCGTCATCGGAGTATCCACAGATGCACTTTATCGTGGATGACTCTTCTTCCTCGATGGTGGCTTCTAGTGGAGGCGAGGCGGTCGCGAAGGTGGGTGGTGGTGGGCCAGCGTAGAGGGCGAGAGGAGCCGGCTGATGATCAGCATACGCCTGAATCGACGAGACGTCTGTCATAATCTGGCAGTGAGGCTCGCTTGTATGTGGTGTCATGTAGTGGGTGCTCAAGCTCTGTATTCTTGGGATCGCATGACGCCCAACGCGCGACCAGGAAGAGCAGGGCGAGCGACGGCGACTCGAGACGGATCAAGTGACCGCCGTCAACGGACAGCCGGACGTTGTGACGATTCGTCTAGCTAAGAGAGGTCGTGGCTAAGGGGAAGAGGGTTGCGTGGCCGGTTGCAGCGAGTGCGGACCGGGGGCAGGATGGCGACGGGGGGCTCGAAACGTCACTCTGGGAGCGTGACGGGAAGCCTATCATGAAGAGATGGTACTGGGACCGTGTGTGTTCGATTGCATGTAATGCGCCGGTCGGTGAGGCAGGGTGGTGAGGGTCGAGGCTCGAGGCGGCTTCGGAGGGAGGAGATGGCTGAAGGCTGCTGTGACAAAGGAAGCGGCGCGCGCAATCAAAGGCGTCGGCGTCGACAGTCGAGGCGACAGCGAGGTCAGTGTTGCAGATGGCGACGGTACGGCAAGGGCGGCGTCAGGCGGTATGGGAGTCAGAATGGCAGTGGAGAATGGAGCGTGCGAATGTCCTGAGAATGAATGGCCCCAACTCTCGCGAGCGAGAAGGGCTTAGCTCGCGGGGTCCGTGCACCACCAAGGACATGGACAGGAGTGAACGCTAGATGTAATTAGTCAACGAGGGGTTACAGCAAGTGCGAGATCAAATTCGGGCGCGTGTCGCCATGCTGGCGCCTTCCAAGGCGCAGCCCAGACGGACATGCGGTGGCTGGGGACATGCGAGCGAAGCCTTGAGCTGGCGTTCATCGCGTCTGAACAGGGAGTGGTATGAGCTTCAGCATCGACGGCATCAAGAGGATAATGAGAATGCAGCCGAGCCAGGCCCGATGGGGATAGCGCCATTCAGAATGCAGTCGCGCGCAGATCAAGTTCGGGGGGCCGAGCGCCGTCCCAAAGCTGCGATGAAATGGAGGCCCAAAGCCGTTGCTCGAAGCGCCTTCCCTCCCTCCCTCTCTCTCTGTCTCTTCCACCTGCGCGCTGCCTTCGCAGAAACCCGTCGCTTCTCGTCGCGCGTTGTGGCGACCGAAGGCGCGAGCGACTCGTCGGGGCAGGCGCGCCGGGGCGAATAAACAACGATAAGCTGCTGCCCCGCCCAGAACGCTGATGAAACATTGGATTGAACTTCGCCACCCAAACGTCATCCAACATGCAGCCGGGTGGGTACCCACCAGCACCGTGGCCTCATCGCGAGCTCTATGTATATCCCTCGACACCGAGCCCGTATCTTGCTTGCGCCCATGGAATCCCACCCTCCTGCCGCCCTGTGTCCTCCGGCTCCGCACCTGCTCTTGCTCCTGTACCTGCGTCGCATGTTTGGTACAAGCCAAACAAGCGGCTGAATGTCAACAAACATCAGCCTACCCATTACAAGACCACCGCAGCTTTAGACCCCAACAACATGTAGAACTCTTCCACACAGCACCAGGCTGGTCTATACCTACGACGATCCTCAATTAACGTTTCCCGCCGCTTCGTCTATTCTACCGTAGTCTGTCCAGCCGCCATATATCCCACGAATAGGCGTGATATCATGTGCCGTAGGTAATATACCACCCGCGCACTATCCAAGCAATAGAATCCTCCTGGATATATCGCCTGTCGTCAACATGTCCTGCGGGATCGTCAGGGACGACTTGTCCCTTCCTCACTTTCCCCGATGGCTATACTTGTTGGCCTTCTCACCATCTCACTGACTCTTCTCTTCTCTACCGCAACGGTCGTTCCCACCCCACAATCAATTGGATCCGATTTGTCAATCATCACACACAATGACCTGTATGGCAACCTCACAACTCGGCATGCAGCAAGCATTTTGCTGAGCACATCGTTCAACTACTCTGTTGCGACCTCAAAGTGCGCTGCTTTAGGCACAAAACTGTGGGACCCCCAACGCCATCTCGAGGACTTGACTTTCCTCCGGTACTTAGACTATGCGAACGCCGCCTATAAGGCTGGTGTCTACTGGGTCAGCAGCAATTCGACGACGAACTGCACAGCAGTTACTGCGCATGCTGAACTGGCATATTATCCTTGCGAAACCTACTTACCAGTACTTTGTTTCAATGCAGGAAACGATCGGGATCGTCAGGTAGCAATAGCGACTAACAATGCAAGAATCATAGGTCTTCGCGAACGATCCTCTTCGTCTTTCCGTTTCCTCGGCATCACATACGCTTCGATCCCAGCTCGTTTCGCCCACTCGACGTATTATCCTCCCCCACCTGGATCCAACATCACCGCACTCGATTACAGCCCGCAGTGTATACAGTCTGGATGTGGGGTTCAAGGGACCCCGGATTGCGCCGAAGATTGCCTCACGCTCAATATATGGACGCCGCATCTCCCCAATGTTGATAATGCAACGCGTAAGGGGAAAGCTGTTATGGTATGGATACATGGCGGAGGCTTTACAGGAGGAGCAGCTAGCGATACTACATTCGACGGTAGCGCCATGGCCTCTCGGGGAGACGTTGTTCTGGTGACCATAAACTATCGATTGTCTACTTTGGGTTTTCTAGCACTTAGCAACACTTCGTTAACAGGAAACTATGGGCTTCATGATCAGAGCGTTGCGCTTGATTGGCTTCGCGCGCACGTTGAGGACTTTGGAGGTGATAAGGACAGAATTACTGTTTTCGGGCAGAGTGCAGGAGCGGCATCGGTTAGAGCTCTGCTTGCATCACCACAAGCGCGAAACAAGGTCTGCGGAGCGATTATGATGAGCACGCCACAAGGCGTAGAATACGCCTCCACTTTCTCCAGGTACCTAACCATAGAAGAAGCTACAAACCGAACCGCGGCAGCCATCGCTGAAGTAGGGTGTACGCCATTGAAGGGTGAAGACACAGTCGCCTGCCTACGGAAAGCAGATCCTCTTGCCTTGGTAGGCATTAGAAACGTTTCACAGCCGTCCGGAACTGTTGCAAGGTCAGTTATCCACTCATATTCAAGAATGAGAGATTTCAGATCACATCTCGTGTTTATTGGATGGTCGTTTGATATTCCTCTCCCTCTCAGTCTTATGGAGTAACTCTAGGCTTAGATATGGATTTTTTGTTTCCCACACCAACTCCATCAAACACCTCTAGGCTCTACCGAGAATTCTCGCCTATCGCTCGCATTCTCTCAGAACACATCCTACCTCTTTCATGACTCTGCACTACCTTTCACTTCGAACACCTATCAACTGGAAACCGTCAATCAAACATGATTGTACTTTTCTTTGAGCTGAGAAACAGACGGAGCTCCGATCTAATAGACTTTTAGATACCCCGTGGTCGACGGCATATTTTTGACGAACGCAACCCTTCCTCTCGGTCCAACAGCACCAAGATTCAATATACCCATAATGTCTGGAATTATGCGTGACGATGGATCACCTTTCACCTCGTATCCTACTTGGTCTAATGTATCTGCTGTACTATCCTCGCAAGGCTTTCCTGCCTCGGCTATCCTTTCTTCGAACTCGTTCCCGTTCCCTGAAGGTGCGAATAGCACTCTACGCATCTTCAATCTTACGTCCCGGGTAGCCACGGATGTGATGTTCAGGTGTCTAGCCCAAAGCACAGCGTATACTGCTGCAAAGAACGGGGTGTTCAAGAGTGTGTATAGCTACGAGTTTGATAGGGCATATCAGATTGAAGACTGGAGTCCTAATCCTCCAGCCTGTGAAGCGCCAGTCACAGAAGTGTATCCGTTTGGTGATCCTAATGCGCCCTGTGGGTTATTCAGCTCTAGGAGTATCTTTTGACGTAAAAAACATTGCTGACTCAATCGCAACGTAGTTTACAAATGCCATTCCGGTGAGCTGCTTTCCGTCTTCGGCAACACTATCCCTCAAGGGCGACCGCTGCGGGACGACGACGACATCCCATTCAGCCAGTTCATTGTAGACACCTGGACGGCTTTTGCACGAACGGGTAATCCGACGCCTGACGAAGCATTCTTGATGGCACGAGGTTTTACGAACACAAGCAAGATGGTAAAGACTACGGGTATCTGGGAACCGGTCAATGCGGCGAAGCCAATGCTGAAGGTGTTGGATGTACGAGGAAGAGGTAAAATGGAGGAATTTAGAGAAGGAGCACAATGCGAAGTGCTTGGACAGAGGTTGGATTATTACGATTCATAAGACGTAAATCATTGGGAAAGAAGCTAGGTCAATTCTGTTCGCTGAACACTACGCGAGCAAAGGAATATCTGATACCTGCAAGTCTGGGTTCCTACTTTCCGGTCCGCTATTCGGTGTCTCGTTTCGACACTAGAGTCCATTTCCACTGCATCCGTAGGTTCGGGTGGTCTTGTATATCGCCATCATCGTTCCCTACTTGCTCAATGGTCTCATCCTCTACCCCCTCGTCCACATCCTTTTCATAGATCTTAGCTTGACTCCCTGTCGCTAGCAATGCCTTCGACTCGGCACTCCCTCGTCCTTCTTCCAACAAACACCCATGCGCGTAACCTGTTTTGATGTTTTCCATGCTGTTAGCTGTAACAGGCTCCTAAATTCCTGGATTAGCGCCGCACACTCAAGGTGTCTGTCTTGGACATTCTTACCGGATGGTGACTAGTCTCTGTAAGAGGTAAGGAAGAAGGATATGATGATTCTCGCTGCCACTCTGCAATGTTGAGGAGGAGAGATTCATACAGCTGTTTCCATCGGCGTTGTGGTGGGGGTGTTTGATTTGCCATTATGATGGGTGCAAGTGTAGGTGTATGTGTGTGACGGCAAGTCAAGTAAGAGGGAAGGAGAAATGCGAGCATTTAGGTTTTATCACTTCTTCTTGTTTCGAACTGAGTAGCCAATCAAAGTCGATCTGAAAGGATACTGGAGTTAATGGATCGTAAAGTAGATATAAGTAAGTATGTTGGCTCTTCTCGTCCTTCCTTGTCAGTGCTATTTTTCTGTGTGAATACGTCGGCAGGGTTGATTCGGCAGATCCATTAAGTTAGGGCTCAGTGAGCTCAGTCCTATATATGCAAGCGCCAGTTAATGAAGGAACGCGGCGCAGCAACAGCAACAGGCAGCGAGCGCTCCATCGTGCAACGTCGTACATGGCGTTGTCCAATCCGATGTTTGGGGGCAAGCCCTGCGCCGCATCTCGATTTAGACAACGGGTTGTCCTTTGTGCCCTTCGTAGAAGCCTCACCAATCGGATATTTCTCATGCAGAGCGCTGATAAGCGGGCATGAACCTCGTATGTAGTAAGAATTGCGACGATGTGTCCGCGGAGCATGACTCTGGTAGTCTGGACTATTCGAGCAGACTGTAGATGATGCGTCGCTCTTGCATATAAGGAATCTTGGAAGAAGCAATCATATGTGCAGATGATCGATTCAGGCACCTAGTACGACGATTTGTGTGTACAATCCAGACCCGAGAAACAAGGTCTGTTTGGCATGTACCACAGGATACAGTGCCAATATGAGAGATAAGCAATGACAAATGTTTCTTTCTTGAGTTTCTACTTCTATCCACAAATACTGTGCAGGCAAGACTAATGCTTCGCCGGTCTACCAATGTGTACGGTGCAGTGGATATCACTTAGGAAGCCTCCAAATGCCGTGTCGTCGTGCTCTCATCCCTCATTCAGTCATCGAGACGTATTCGTCTTTCCGTTTGATTGACCTCAATGCAGCCCCATGGCGCAATACCAATTGTGTCGTATCCAGATCTAGCGACCACGGTTTTTTCCACTTCCAAGCTACCAATGCTTCTGAATAAAAGTATCCTACAGTTCCTCTTGCACTTTTTTGACTTCTTCCCATAGCTGCTGCGCGTTCTCAGCCCTCAACTGTAAAATGTCAGTTCCGTACATGTATTAAGGCTAGATAATATTCATACCTTTAGTAAGTGCATCTCCAGCTCGCCCTCGAGATTGGGCGAGTTGAAGAGTAACCGCGTGTCCTTCGGCTTCTCGCCCTGTGCATCGCCGCCGAATACCATGTTACTTGTGACGGCAGCGTTGAGCAGCAGTCGATGGGTGCCTTCTGCGCGTAGGACGAAACGAGCCTTCTTGGGTTCGTCAATTGTGATGTTGAGCTTGAATGTTCCTACGCCACGCTCTTTCCACCCTCGATTCGATCCTTCGCCAGCCATAGTGTAAAGCTTTGCGCGGCCGGTCCAAATAGTCTCTTCGCCCTCTTCACCGGTCTCATGTGCTACAAAATGGTCAGCATTGTAATTCAGATGAACAGAAATTGACATACGCTGTTGTGAAAGGAGTGGCTGACTCGAATGTCGCTCTTCTTTGTCTGTGGCCTTCTCTGGGTCGTCATCATCATCGTCTTCGTCATCAGATGGTTCGCCGATTGCGGCTGCACCAAAAGGCTTCTCTTTCTCCTTGAGACCCTTAATCTCCAAGCTACCACCGGGGGCAGCAAAAGAGCCTATGGGCTTGGCTGCACTGAAGCCCCCAAAACCACCGCCTAGAGATCCTCCAAAAGAGCTGCCACCAAATCCGGAAGTACTTGAGCTTCCAAGCGCCCCGAAGCCACCACTTGAAGATATTGAAGGAGCTGCACTTCCTGCAAAAGAGGACAATTTGCCCGCGCTCGCCCCACCGAACGGCGAACTAGCATTTGGCTTGGAAGCAGCCACGCCCCCAAATGGCGACGTAGATGAGGCGGCAAAGCCACTGAAACCAGATCCTTTGAACTTTTCGTCTGATGTTTGAGGTAATGACTCGGCTTTATCGGAAGCCTTTGGTTCTTGAGGTTTCGGTGCCATGGCGGCAAAAGGTGATACGGCGGAAGAATTGGCAAACCCACCGGTTAGCGATGTCTGGGTGGAGAGTCAGTATGTGTCAATCACGTAGCGTTAGCCACCATACCTTGGTTTTAGATTCTGTTGCATCAGTGGTAGGTTGAACTTCCTCCTTGTCTCGCAATCGCTTAGAGTCTCGCTCATCGCCCACCGACTTTTCTGCAGGTTTTCCATTGGTAGATGCACCTTCCGAAGCTTCTGCGCTAGCTTCGGTATCCTTCTCAACCTGATCGCGTGTCCGCTTGTTCTTGGGGCTTGTCCCGGCTCCTGAAGCTTTGTCGGCCGTAGTTGTCGTGGAGGCATTCTTGTTTGGCGATGTCATTTGGTCGTCTCCATCGTTCTCTTTGATGCTTGTGATAGTACTGGGAGAAGGCTTTCTAGGCGCAGCAGCCTCCAGGTCGGCTGTAATATCCCTTGACCTTTTGCGCGCATGCCGTTCAACCTTCTTTTCCGGGTGCTTGTCTACTTCTGCTTCATCCTCAAAGTCCTCGCGGCTGCGCTTTCGTCGTAACCGACCGCGCTCACTATCTGAGCCAGAGGCGCTGTGTTCGCCTACTTTGGCGCTACCGTTGGGTGCATCGTGCATGCGCCGATCGGAACTCGCGGTGGGATCTGATGTGGCCTGCGCATCGATCTGTGTATCCTTGAGCTTTTCCCTCACATTCTTGCCTTCGCTGTCGCTGCTCTTATCGCTCCGCGCTGGAGAAGTGGGCACAGCTTTGGTGGTGTCTTCAGAGGCTGTAGCAGCTGTGGCTGTGGCCTGCGGTTTCTCTGGCGCGTCTGTCATGGTGGTGGATGTGTCGTGTTCCAGACGCGGGGGATGTCAAGGTTGCGCTTCGCGGGTAGCAGAGTAGGGTACCTAGGGAGAAGGGCCGGCGATGCTGGCCTATGAGAAGCGTTTCTCGGTCGATTGCTGGACTGCGTATGTAGTTTCGGGATGTGAATTGAAGCAGTGCGAGCTTGAATACGGACAATAGCAACTAAGCTCCGTGGTGAAGACCAAGTTGCGGTGGGCGACGGGGACAACAGCGCGGAGGTGGTGTGTCGGCAAGGCTAGTGGCGAGCTGACTGGCCGACAATGCGATGTGAAGGCGCTTTGTCCCGTAAGATAGGGAAACGAGGTCGGAGAATGGGTGTGGCTATGAGCTGCAGGCTTGGATCGTTCAACGGAAGAGAGCAGAGCAGATGGGCCTTGTGGTTAGTGGAGTCGGTCAATGCGCTCTAGTACCAAATTTCCACTACAATGCGCCGAATGCAACACTGTTTACTAGTAATTACACCGTCGAGTCGAGAACGCAACAGGAACGAGAGAAGTGCAGAAAGGGCGCGCCGTGTGTGGTGAATGGCTAACTGGGTGCAAAGTGCTGGCGCTTCTGTCAGTCGTGGTCGAGTGTGTTGTCGCTGCAAAGACCAATGACGAAGTGGGGAAGACACACGGCTAAACATGAACACGGGTAGCAGCAACTTGTGCGTCTACCGCTACTTGGGAACGTACGTCGAGCTTATTTTCATGTCTGTCTCGAAATGCATCTGACATGTTGCATTCGTTGTATTGGAGTAAATATGCAAAAGATATGAATAGCCATTTCCACAGCTTGTCCGAAACGCCAGATAGTGCTGTACCATGCCCCGATACTTTTACATGCATAACATCTCAGCACTAGCTGATGAAGCAGAGGCAGCCTAGAGCCACGTAAAACACAAACAAGGGGTATACTGCGATGCCGACACGGTTCCTCACCACGCCCGACCCGCCCATGATGCTCACGCCTGCTGCCAACGACCAGGCGATGAGGACAAGGTAGACGGGGATGCGCACGATCATGGGTATGCCAACAGCACTGAGGATGGAGGCGATTACGAGCGGGAAGAGGGTGTAGCCGATGATGGAGATGGACTGGAAGAAGGCACTGGAGGGCATTAGTATAGGAAGGGTGTGGGATTGCAGAGAGGATATACATGTTGCCCCCGAGTAGCTTGATCTGCAGCGTCACGACTGCCTCGCCTATCCAGACCATGGCGAAGACGCCGGAGAAGACGAGGTCTTTCTGGTCGCCCTTTGCGCCCCACGAGAGGAACAGACTGAGCAGCAGGCAGAAGATGAGTGGGCCCCAGAGATCCCAGTCGCGCAAGCCCTCGCTCATGCCGCCCTGGAGGATGACATCTGCATCTGGCCATCGCCCTGCAATGTTCCTGAGGCCGCCGCCAAAGCCGTCGGCTTCACCGCGCTCTGCTGCGCCAATGCCTCCGCCACGCTGCATGATGCCGCCGAGCAGGTACTTGGGGTACAGGACCTGCTTCATCTTCTCCCAGATGGCGAAGATGTCGCGCGACAGCGTGTCCCATACCGTCTCGTCGATGGTGTTGGTGGGCGCGCGGCGGTCTTCGCCTGGAATGCTCGATGTCAGGTAGGATTGCGTCTGCGCAGCGCCGCGCTGCATGTTGCCCGTCAGCGGCGCGCGGTCCGACGTGCCCTGAAGAGGATCGTCGAGGTCATCGAGGGTAGCTGGTGGTGGTTAGCTCGTCGTCCATGGCCTCTCGTAGATGCATGCATGCGACACACCATCGTCGGGGTCAATCAGGTCACGCTCCACGGCGTCGTCGTCGTAGGGGTTGCCGGTCGTTGCGGCACTTGGCATCATTGCCGCCATGTTGGGCTCGAGAAAAACCCTGCGTTCACGGGTCGCGGGCTAATTCTCCAATCGGCAGGTATCGTGGGTTGTTGGAGAGGCTCTGCTGTCCTCAATGCAACGCGCAAGCTCTCGGGAACCTCCATTCTGAGGGTGCGCTACTCGACTCGGCTAGCATCCCGCCGACAGGGAAAGCTTGACCGAGTTAGCGTGCAGGCCTTCACTGACTGGCGTCACTCCCATCTATTTAGCTCACGAGCCATGCATACTGCCCCTGCGCCCGTTTCGCCGTATTCCCCAGGCTGTATATATACTACTAACCACCACCGTCCGCCCTGATCCCATACCAGGAACAATTTCTACATCATGACCGACCCCGTGCTGAACGACATCTCCCACAGGCGCTTCAACATCCTACGAGGAAGCTGGATACTAGTTTCTCCGCACCGCACAAAGCGACCATGGCAGTAAGCATCTTGATGGCACTGATTACTCGACAGTCCACTGAAAACCTACAGAGGCATGCAGGAGTCTCCGTCCAAGACGACCCTCCCAGAATATGACCCAGAGGTATCCCTTCGCCCGGACTCTATCTTTATCCAATGCCAACACTAACCGTCCACAGTGCTATCTGTGCCCCTCAAACACGCGGGCAAATGGCGAACACAACCCCAAATTCGACAAAACTTTTGTCTTTGTCAACGACTACAGTGCCGTCATGGAAGAGCAGCAAGAGTATGACCCCAGTAGCAAGGACGGATCGCTCGCTTCTAGATTACTCCGCGCCGAGGCCGTTACTGGAAAGTGCTATGTTATCTGCTTTTCCCCTTCTCATAATCTCACTCTTGCCGATATGTCGCCGGCGCAGATCGTTCCTATAATAGAGACCTGGACGAACATCTACGTTGCACATCTGGATCCCAAGTCGCCACTGGCCAAGCTTGCATCCGCTACTACTCTCCCGCCCCTATCACAGGGCACTCTTGCAGTTCCGAATGCTCAGTATCGGTACATGCAGATTTTCGAGAACAAAGGCACAGCAATGGGCTGCTCAAATCCCCACCCGCACGGACAGGTCTGGACTACCACGTCCCTACCAGAAGAGCCTGCGTTGGAACTTGTACAGCTGAGTAAATACCGCAAAGAGCAAGGAGGCGCTCACATGCTCGTTGATTATGCCGAGTTGGAATCGAAAGAGAAGACCCGTACTGTTTTTGAGAACGAGAGCTTCTGGGCGGGTGTGCCTTACTGGGCAGTGTGGCCGTTTGAGATCATGGTCGTTCCTAAGCAGCACAAGCGGTCGCTGGTCGACTTTACCAAAGACGAGCGAGCACAGCTGGCAGAGTGTATAGCAGAGATTACGAGGCGCTACGACAACCTCTTTGAGACTCAGTTCCCTTACAGTAAGTCAACTACAGTTGGACTCGCAACACAGTGGCTAACAAAATCAAGGCATGGGTCTTCACCAGGCTCCTCTCAGTGGCACAGCTGATGAGATTGAGTCCAGCCATTTCCACATCCACTTCTACCCTCCGCTCCTGCGAAGTGCCACAGTCCGCAAATTCCAAGTTGGCTACGAGATGATGGCCGAGCCTCAGCGTGACATCACCCCAGAGCAGGCTGCAGAGCGTCTTAGGGCATGTGATGGAGAGCTTTACCGGAAGAAGCTCGAATCGGCCCCAGCCACCAACGGCGTAAATGGCGTAAACGGCGTGAACGGTGTCAATGGTGTTAACGGTGTCAACGGCGTGCACTAGAATATCATTTGCTAACTTATTCACTTTGCGTAAGAAGTTTCACATGCACATAAGCAGTTGAGGAACTCTTAGCCTGGTAGCTCATACGCTCACTGCACGCATATTAGAGACGGCGGGAGAGGTGATACCCAAGAAGAAAGCGATAAACGATACATGATAAACGTTGAGGGCTGCATATAGCGGGGCGCTGCAACGGCGTTTACAGGAAGACAGTACATTTCATAGGTTTTCAATACAAATTCATGCATAATCTTGTGAGCGACAGCTGTGGATGGAGTGTCCATGTGTGCAAGTCCCATGTGATGTATCCTTCGGGAAACGTCATAGGGCAGGTGCCCCACTACGAACTTGATCTCGACCCCGCTACCAGCCAGCAAGGCCCCAAGCTTCTCTCCAACTAGTCCACCACAACCACCTACATCTCTATACACCCTTTACAAACTACACGTATTACAGTAAGAAGCGCCCGA